>WNGE01000017.1_pt1 | contig 164308 bp, 176 predicted proteins | sample 5400651 | NCBI WGS metagenome assembly WNGE01 (sample SAMN13153370, study PRJNA577476) | soil metagenome | isolation source: 60 cm soil or saprolite under grassland replicate 2 | place: USA:California | collected 2016-06-15
CGCGCGACGAAGGACGACCTCGTGGAGAAGCTGCGACCGCTGGTCGAGTCGTTCGAGCTGCGCAAACGCCTCGGCTGGGAGGGCCGCGCCTACGTCGAGCGCGTCCACGACCTCGACAAGGTCGCCGACCGGTTCATCGAGATCTACCGCTCCATACTTTGACCGGATGATCGAGCGGCTGAAGGAGCTGCTGCGCCACTCCGCGATCTACGGGCTCGGGAGCATCGTCGCGCGCATCCTCGGCGTCCTCCTGCTGCCGCTGTACACGCGCTACCTCTCGCCTGGGGACTACGGGCTGATCGAGACGCTCGTGGCGCTGTCGGCCGTGCTCGCGGCGCTCGTCGCCCAGGGGATGAAGAGCGCCTTCTTCCGCTTCTACTTCGACTCGGCCGAGGAGGAGCGGCGGCTGCTCGTCGTCCGGACGGCGTTCTGGTACGTGGTCGCGGCCGCAACCGCCGTGCTCGTGCTCGGCGTCTCGCTGGCGCGCCCGATCTCCTGGCTCCTGTTCGGGACGAACGACCACGCCGGCCTCGTCGTCGCCGCCTTCGTCGGCCTCTGGGCGGCGATGAACTACGAGCAGATGACGTCGCTGTTCCGCGTCGAGCAGCGGTCGACCGCGTACGTGGCGGCGACGCTCGCAAACGTCGGCGTGACGATCGCGGCGACCGTGCTCCTGGTCGTCGTCTTCGACAAGGGGCCGCTCGGCGTGATCGTCGGCAACTTCACGGGGACGCTGATCGTCTACGCGGCGTTGCTCGCCTACAGCCGCGGCCGGCTCGGGCTCCAGTTCGACCGCCCGCTCTACCGTGCGATGAACCGGTTCGGGCTGCCACTGGTGCCGTCGGCGCTCGCACTCTGGCTGACGAACTTCAGCGACCGGTTCTTCCTCGTCAAGCTGGCCGACCCACACGAGGTCGGGCTGTACTCGATCGGCGTCCGGATCGCCTCGGCGATCCTGCTCCTGCTGACCGCGTTCCGGATGGCCTGGCCCGCCTTTGCCTACTCGATCGAGGACGACCGGGAAGCGCAGCGGACGTACAGCTTCGTCCTCACCTACGTCGTCTTCGTGACCTGCTGGCTGGCGCTTGCCCTTGGCCTGCTCGCGCCGTGGATCGTGCGGCTGATCGCGACGCGGCCGTTCTATCCGGCGCAGAACGTGGTCGCGCCGCTCGCGTTCGGCGCAGCCGCGTTCGGCGCCTACATCGTCGTCCAGATCGGGACCGGGCGTGCCCGCCGCACCGGCTCGAACTGGCTCGTCACCGGCCTCGGCGCGCTCGTCAACGTCGCCCTGAACCTGGCGCTGATCCCGTCCTTCGGCCGGGCCGGCGCCGCGGTGGCGACGGTTACGGCCTACACGCTCTTGTTCCTCGTGATGGCGTGGCGCGCAAATCGGGTGTTTCCGGTCTCGTACCAGTGGCGGCGCGTGGCCACGCTCGCGGTTGCGGCCGTCGGGCTGACCGTGCTCGGGAAGGCGCTCGACGCGCCGCTCGCGCTGGCACTGGCGCTCACCGCCGCCTATCCGCTCGTGCTCGCGCTGCTCGGCTTCTACCTCCCGGCCGAGCGGCGGCGTTTGCGTCGCCTCTTTCCCAGGCAAGCTTAGGATCGAGATGTTTGGGGCGATGAGTTCAATGGTGTCGGCCGGTCATCGCAGACGGACGCCCGGGCAAAGCCCGTGCGTCCTGGTGTCGGCACCGCAAGCGGTGCCTTAGGTGTTCGCCTTCCTCGCATTCCTCGCAGCCCTCGTCGCCTCGACCTCGCTCCACATCACGGTCTGGCCAAACGGCCCCGACAGTGCGAAGCGGGCCTGGACGCTGCGTTGCGCACCTGTCGGGGGGACGCTTCCCCATCGCGCCACGGCCTGCCGGCGCCTGCTCGGCATGACCCGACCCTTCCGGCCCGTGCCGAAGGACGCGGCCTGCACCGAGATCTACGGCGGCCCGCAGACCGCGTTCGTAACCGGACGACTACAAGGTCGTCGGGTGCGCGCGAGCTTCAACCGGCACGACGGCTGCGAGATCGGACGCTGGGATCGCGTCCGCTTCCTGTTCCCCATCGCCACCGGCGTCCGCTAGCGCGATCGTCGCAGCCTCGCCCCTCGTCACGGCGGCGGAGAAGCCGACCGCGCCGATGGTGAATCCGACGGCGACGACCAGGAAGACGAGCGTCAGCGAGACGTACTGAAGGCTCTCGCCGGCCGCCAGGAAGCCCAGCGGCCCGACGACACCCGAGATGGTCATCACCGCCGTCATCACCTTCGGCCGCAGGGCCTCCGGCGTCCGCACGGTCAGCACGGCGATCATCGGCGCATTTACGAGCGGTGCGCAGAGCCCGAACGCTGCGAGCACCACGATCACGAGCCACCAGGGCATCTGCACCGCGAGCAGCCAAAGGGGTAGGGCCATCGCGAGGATCGCGACGGACGCGACGCGCATCAGCGGAACCTTCCGCACGACCTGCGAGGCGATCACGCTGCCCACGAGCGCCCCGCCGCCGAACGCGGCAAACAGGAAGCCGACGATCTTGGCGTCGGCTCCGTAACGACGAACGACCAACACAGGCAGCGTCGCGATCAGTCCCTGCGCGACGAGGTTGAGGATCGAGGCCGCCGCGAGTGTCGGGCCGAGCAGCCGGTCGCGGGCCAGGTAGCGGATGCCGGCGAAGAGACCCCGCGAAGTCTCGTCCGGCGCGACCCGCTTTCCGGCACGCACGAACAGCAGGATGACCGCGAACGAGAACGCGTACGTACACGCGTCGATCAGGAGGACGCCCGGCGCGGAGATCCAGGCAATCAGGAGCCCGCCCAGGATCGGGCCGCTGAGCTGAGTGAGCTGAGTCGCCGCCTGGACGAACGCCGAGCCCTGCGCCACGAGCTGCTCGTCGTCCCCGACCACCTCGGGCAGCACGAGTCGCGACGACGCGTAGTACGGCGCCAGGAAGCAGCCCATCACGAACGTGAGCGCGAGCAGGAGCGGGAACGAGAGGTGGCCGGTCCAGTGGAGAACGGGGATCGCAGTCAGCAACGGAACGCGCGCCGCGTCCGAGATGTTCATGGTCACCTTCGCGCCGAGGCGGGCGATCACGCTTCCCGATGGGATGCCGAGCAGGCCCACGGGGACGAGCTCTGCGGCGAAGACCCACCCCATCCGTGCCGTCGAGCCGGTGGTGACGAGGACGAACCACGGCAGCGCGATGAAGGTCATCGAGGAGCCGGTCAGCGAGACCAGCTCCGCAACGAGCAGCGCGCCGAGGGAGCGATTCCTCAGGATGCTCATGGACGAAGATAATAAAACGTCTGTACGGTTTTGTAAAGTGAGGATCGTGCCGAAGGTCAGTGACGAGCATCTCGAGGCGCGCCGGGAGGAGATCCTGGAAGGCGCGCGACGGGCATTCGCCCGCTACGGCTACGAGGGCGCGACCGTCGTCCGGCTCGAGGAGGAGATCGGGCTCTCCCGGGGAGCGATCTTCAACTACTTCCCCGACAAGTGGTCACTGTTCTTCGAGCTGGCCGCGCGTGACCAGCACGAGCTGCTGACGATGCTCGTGGACGACGGTCTCGACGCGACGCTGCGGCACCTGACGACCGAGAATCCGGACTGGCTCGCCGTCTACATCGAGATCACCCGTCACCTGCGGACGAATCCCGAGTTGATGCAGGAGTTCCAGCAGCGCGGCGGCGAAGAGCTCGGCGAGCGGGTAACCGAGCGATTCAAGACGCTCCACGCCGAAGGCACCTTCCGAGAGGATGTCTCGCTGGACAACCTGATCACCTTCATCAACATCGTCGCCAACGGCGCCGCGCTGGCGCGCGCGCTCCGGCTCGAGCTCGATCCCGAATCGCTCGTCAAACTCGTCCACACGGGGATCGACCCTCAGAGCACCTAAGTAGCATCGCGCCGTGGAGAGCGCCCTCGGGCACCGCGTCGCGATGCGCCGCCTGCTGGCCGAGCACGGCGTGCGGCAGCCGGCGTTCGCGGCCGTCCGCACGCTGCACGAGGGCCAGGCCGCGCTCGACGCGGTCGGAGTGCCGGCGATCCTGCGGCCGGCGAACGGGCCTCGCGGTCGCGGCCTCTTCGTGGTCGAGTCCGCGGCCGACCTCGAGCGGCATCTGCACGCCGCGCTCGCCGAGTCGCCCACCCAGGAGGCGATCCTCGAACATGCCGGGGACGGCACCGGATTCGTCGCGGTCGTGCAGGTCGACCGCGAGCACGTCGGTCCTGAGGCGCTGCTGGAAGCGATCCCGCTCCCGGGAACGGGCTGGTTCTCTCCGTCGGCATTGTTCGGAGACGCGCTCGAAGCGGTCGAGGAAGCTGCCGTCCGAGCCGTGCGCGCGCTCGAGCTGGGCGACGGCGTCGCGTGCGTCGACCTGCTGGTCGGCGGCGACGGCGTCCAGGTGCTCGAGATCTCGGCAGCGCCGCCGCGTGCCGAGCTCGCGGCACTCCTGCGCGCTGCCGCACAGCGACCCGCGGCGGTGTGCCTCCTCACGGGCCCGCCGGGCCCGCTGCCGGCCGGCCGCGTACGGCGCGTCGGCACGCTCGACAAGGTGCTCGCCTTTCCGGGAGTGGCCGCGGCCGACATCGACGTGTCGGTCGGTGAGACGATCGATCCGATGCGGCCCGAAGACGAGCCGCGCGGGCACGTGCTCGCGACGGGAGAGACGAACCTCGAAGCGGTCGAGCGGGCCGAGGCTGCCGCGCGTCTCATCGACGTCGAGGTCTGGTGAGAGCGATCACCGTCCTCGTGACGGCGTCGGGCGCGCCGGGAACGGCGGCGCTGCTGCGGGCGTTGCGGATGAACGGCGAGCGCTCGGTGCGGCTGGTGGGAACGGACATGTCCCCGCAGGCGGTCGGCCGCCACTTCTGCGACCGCTTCTACGTCGTTCCACGTGGGAGCGATCCCGCGTTCGCGGACACGCTGCTCGAGGTCGCCGCCGGCGAACGCGTCGACGCCATCCTGCCGCAGTCGTCCTTCGATCTGCTCGGCCTCGCAGAAGCCCGGGAACGGTTCGCGGAGGCCGGCATCGCCGTGCTTGTCTCCCCCCCGGACGCGATCCGGCGCGCAAACGACAAGGCGGAGGCGTACGCCCTGCTCCAGCGCATCGGCGTGCGGGCGCCGTCGTGGCGGCGCGTCACCGGCGGGCGCGAGCTGCGGGACGCCGCGCAGGAACTCGGCTATCCGGACCGGCCGGTCTGCTTCAAGCCCGTCTTCTCGTCGGGGTCACGTGGGTTCCGCGTGCTCGATCCGACCGTCGACCGCGCGAAGCAGCTGCTGGAGGGGCGGCCCGGCAGCGTGGCGATGCGGCTGACGGAGGCCCTCGAGGTCCTGCCGGAGACGGGCGGTCCGGAGCTGCTCGTGATGGAGCTCGCGGAGGGCAAGGAGCGGACGATCGACGGGATCGCCCGCGACGGCCGCATTGTCGTGGGCCATCCGAAGACACGGGAGGCGATGCGGGCCGGCCTGGCGATGTATTTCGAGACGCAGCAGGATCCCGGCCTGACGGAGATCGCCCGGCGAATCGTCGCGGAGCTCGGCATCGACCACTTCTTCAACATCCAGCTCGTCGGCGACCACGTGATCGAGATCAATCCGCGGATCTCGACGATCGTCTACCAGGAGGACCTGAACATTCCCTACCTGGGCGTCAAGCACGCGCTGGGCGAGATCACGTCGGACGAGCTGGCGACGTATGCGGGCCGCGTCCGGCCCACGCGTCGCGCACTGCGGTTTTTCGACCAGGTCGAATGGGACGAGACCTAGCAGGACACGTCCAGTGCCTGGCACCAGTTATGACTCGGAGAGCCATGGCCGCGCTTCGTCGACCAGAGCGCCGGCCGAGACGCAGACGCCTCCGCGCGACGTGACCTCTTCGAGCACGCGGTAATAGAGGCTGTCCCAGCCGGCCGAGGTGGCCGGATCGAACCGATCCGCATGCCAGAGGACGGCGAAGCCGCCCCCGTTGGCCGCGGCCCAGTCGAGGAGTCTCTCGAGCCGCGGCCACGCTGCTCGCGCGGACAGTCCGAGGTATCGGTCCTCGGCGAGCGTCACGTCCATGGCGGCGAGCGGGAGCTCGATCAGATCGAGCGGCTGATCGGCCTCGAAGTCCCACGGCCTGAACGGATGCGCGATGCCGGCTCGGAACCCGGTCGCATCCGGGAAGGCGAGCGTCGTGTCGTACGCGATCCCGAGCTCTTGCAGCGGCCCGAGGTTCCGGTGGGGGTCGACTCGGAGGTAGTGGTAACGGTGCCCCGAGACCCGAGTGATGGCTGTGTATACAGACATCACTTCGAGAAGTGTGTCGCGCTCGTCGCGAAGGAGCGCCAAATCGTCGGCGCTTCGGTAGCTGCCGTGGAGCCCGACCTCGCCACCGTGCTCGAGCAACGTCTCGACGAGTCGCGGCCGCAACCGCTCGTACGTCTCCGGCCGGGCGCCGTCGTGCGGGTCGTGATGGCCGGCGAGGACGAAGAAGGTCGAGGCCCCGCCGCGGGCACGCTCCTCCGCGAGCAGCTCCTCGAACCGCCAGTTCGGGTCCGTTCCGCGCAGGCGGTGAATCGGCACCTGCGCGAGACCGCGACCCTCCCGCAGCGCCGGGCCCACGCGACCTGCGAGGACGTGACCCTTCAGCCGCGCCGCGCCCCCACGCAACCCGCTCCGAGTCCAACGCCAGGGCGTGTCGACGTCGTGCGTCAGCGCCACCGCGAAGCGCGCGCCGCCCCAGCGGGGGGGCTCGAGCCCCAGCTTCAGCCGTAGCCGCTCGAGCGGCGGGTCGAGCGGATCGAGGCACGACCAGGCCGCCCGGAACCGGCCGTGCTCGTCGCGGCGCCCGCCACGCTCCTCCACGCGCGCGAGGTGAAAGAACGCCTCCGCGAGCTCGTCGCCCGCGGGAAGCTCGCCCCGCTCCACCTGCTCCCACGCGCCGGCGCGGTAGGGCAGATCGTCGCCAAAGCCCACGTCCCGCGCGCCGAGCGTGTCGAGCACCCAGCGCGCGCGACGCTCGACCGCTGCCGGGATCACGAGCGCACGACGCGCGCCAGGTGGACGAGCGCAGGCTTCGGGTCGTCGAGCGCCCAGACCGCGTCGACGTACGGCGGGCGCTGGAAGGCGGCCCGTTCCCCGGCGAGCAAGGTGATCGCCCACCGCTTCCCGTCGCCGTCCATGCGGACGTCGGTCGGCGTCTGGCCGGTCAGATCCGCGTACGCGATCCGCGGCAGGTCGACGCCGCACGCGGCGGCGAGCCCGTGCCATTGCCACAGACGAGGGTTGATCTCCATCAGCTTGAAGCGACCGTCGCGCGCGTCTCGCTTGAACTCCACCTGCGAGAGACCGTGGTAGCCGAAGGCGCCGAGCAGGCGCAGCGCGGCGTCGACGACCTCGTCCACCCAGACAGCCTCGCCGACCCGGCAGGTGCCGATTCCGGGCGGCGTCTGCTGCAGCTTCCGCCCGCAGAAGACGCCGAGCGCACGCCCGTCTCGCGCCAGATAGCTGCCGACGCTGTAGAGCGCGTCGTCTCCACCCGGAACGAGCTCCTGCACCATCGGCTCGAACTCCTCCGCGCGGGCGTAAGCCTGCTCCAGCTCGCCCGCCGTCTCGCACCGGAACGCCTGCCGCCGGAAGCGCCGCTTGAAGGCGATCGGGTCGCCCGGCTTCACGAGCACCGGAAAGCCGAGCTCCTCCCCGGCAGACCGCGCCTCGGCTGCCGAGCTGGGATGGCGCGTTTCCGGGACGTCGATGCCGGCAGCCGTCGCGCGCTCGAGCTGGGAACGCTTGCTCTGAACCTCCGCGAGTCTCTCCCACGCCGGAAAGGGGGCCAGCAGGGAGTCGTCGAGGTTCCTTGCGAGCGCATTCAACGGCGGATCGTGGGTGGGGAACACGGGCAGTGCAGCACCGGTACGCCGGGCGAGCGTCCGCACCGCTTCGACGAACCCCGCCTCGTCCTCCACCGGGTCGGCGACGAGGACGGGTTCCGCATACCGCGAGCGGAAGCCCAGCGCGCTCGGTCGGTGATCGACGGCGAACACGCGAACGCCGGATCGGCCCAGCGACCGAATCGCAGCAAGGCCGTTGACCCAGCCGACGTCGGCGACAATGGCTGGCGTCTTCGCCGGCGAACCGATCATGGAGTGGCTCTGTCCGCCGTCTCGCGCTCGAGGACATCGAGCACTTCACGGGCGAGATACAACGTCGGACGCGAATCCCCGCCGGCGGGCTCGACAATCTCGGCGCGTTGGAGGGTGGCGATCACGTACTGAGCCCCCTGCCTCGTCAAGCCGAGGTCCGCCGCCAGCCTCGGGACGGTGACGAATGGATTGCCGATAAGTCCTTCGGCGGCGTCGATTGCCTGACCTCTCGCGCGGACGCTACGAAGCTGTTCACGAAAGCGCGACCCCAGCCTGATCAGTGCTTCCGCCGTCTCCGTGGCCGAACGGGCTTGTGCGGAAACGGCATGAAGAAAGAACGTCACCCACTCTTCGTAGGCCCCTTCTTCCCTCACCCGCTGCAGGTGCTCGACATAGGTGTCGCGATTCCGCTCGAAATACGCGGATAGGTAGAGCAGGGGCTGCCGAAGCGCACCGCGTTCGACGAGGTAGAAGACGATCAAGAGACGCCCGAGCCGTCCGTTCCCGTCGAGAAACGGGTGGATTGTCTCGAACTGGTAGTGGATCAAGGCACAGCGGATCAACAACGGGAGAGGGACGTCCTCGTGGAGGTATCGCTCGAGATCGTCTAGTGCCTCGAGCATCCGCTGTGGATGCGGCGGAACGAAAACTGCATCCACCGGACCACGGCCGCCGATCCAGTTCGGAGAGCGCCGGAATTCGCCTGGAGTCCGCTCCTCACCGCGAACGCCGCGAAGGAGTTCGGCATGCATCTCTCGCAGAAGCCGGTTGCTCAGCGGGAGTGTCTTGAGGCGATCGAGCCCTACTTCCAGGGCGCGTACGTAATTCAAGACCTCACGAAGGTCAGGATCCTCGGGAAGAAGCCGGAGTTGCGCCTCTGCCGAAAAGACTTCACCCAGCGTGGACTGCGTGCCTTCGATCCGCGTACTCGACACGGCCTCACGCCGGACATAGGGCTGAATGAGCAGGTGAGGATTCGGCAGCAGCCCACCGAGACCTACAAGTCGCCCCACCTCCCGATCGGCCTCCGACAGGGCTAGGACGAGATCGGGTGTCAGCTCGAGTTCCCGAGGCGTCGGCTTTGGGTCAAATGTGTAGAACGAAGCCTCTCCCCGTCCGATCCGGATCACGCGGCCGGCCCGCACCGACTTGAAGCGCGCTGGATCCATGACAAGAGATTAGCGGATTGTCTTGCTGTATCTCTGGCCTCGACAAGAACCCTTGCCGATCCCACCGGGGCTACCTGATCGCGTTCAGCGCCGCGACGTCCTCGGCGCTCGGCTCCCACCCACCGGCGGCGACGTTCGATCGCACCTGCTCCGGCCTGGTCGCGCCCGCGATCACCGAGGCTACGGCCGGCTGGGCGAGCAGGCCGCCGACGGCCACGTCCAGCAGGGTCACGCCACGCTCCTTGGCGAACGCCTCCAGCGCCTCGAGCTTGTCGAACGTCTCGTCCGTGAACACCTCGGCGCGGCCCGAGAGACGGGTTCCCTCGGGGGTCGGGTGCCCGCGACGGTATTTCCCCGTCAGAAGGCCGCTCGCGAGCGGGAAGTAGGGGAGGACACCGAGCCCGAGGCGCTCGCACGTCGGCTGCAGCTCCTTTTCGGCCTCACGCCGGAGCAGCGAATACTGGTTCTGGGCGCTGACGAAGCGCGCCGTTCCGCCCTCGCGCGCGATGCGCTCCGCCTCGTCGACCTGCGCCGCCGAGAAGTTCGACGAGCCGATGAAGCGCACCTTGCCCTCGTCGACCAGCTCGTTCAGCGCCCCGAGCGTCTCCTCGATCGGCGTAACGCCGTCGGGCACGTGGTACTGATAGAGGTCGATCCAGCCGGTGCGCAGGCGCCGCAGCGACGCTTCGACCGCCTTCACGATGTGGCCGCGGGATCCTCCGCCCCGACCCTCCATCCGCCCGCCGAACTTCGTCGCGAGCACGACGCGGTCGCGACGTCCTTGCAGCACCTCGCCCAGGAAGCTCTCGCTCCCGCCGTCGTTGCCGTAGGTGTCAGCAGTGTCGAGCAGAGTGACCCCGGCGTCGAGCGCGGCGTCGACGACGACGCGCGTGCCCCCCAGATCGACGCGCATGCCGAAGTTGTTGCAGCCGAGGCCCACGACCGAGACCTCGGGCCCGTCCTTTCCCAAGCGCCGCGTCCGCACCGGGCGAGGTTACCGATTCGGACTCTTACCGACTTCTTAGGGGCGTCTTAGTCCGCTCTCACCCAGGCCTGGTTCGCTTCGCCTGGTGTTCTACGTCGGCTACATGCTCAGCGAGCTTCGGCGCCGCCGCGGACGAACCGTGCTCACCGCCCTCGGCCTCGCTGTCGGAGTCGGCCTCGTCGTCACCGTCACCGCCCTCTCGACCGGCCTCGACCGTGCGCAGGCCAAGGTGCTGAAGCCGTTGACCGGCGTCGGCACGGACCTCTCGGTCACACGGCCGATCCGGTTCACGGGCGGCAGCACAAACGGCGGCTTTGCGGGTCCGAGGCTGACGCAGAAGGAACGTGACCAGCTGGAGAAGGAAAACGGCGCCACACGGTTCGGCCTGCGCAACCTCGGCAAGCCGGGCAGCCACTTCTCCCGCGACTCGTTCGTCGCGACCTCACAACTCAGTTTCGCCGCGAGCCGGGTCGCGAAGATCCGCGCGCTCGCAGGCGTCAAGAACGCCGCCGGCGGCCTCACGCTCGCCTCGATCCACGTGGAGGGCACCGTTCCCGATCAGAGCCAGCAACCACAAGGCGGGTCCGTCGGGCCGCCCGGTGGCGGCCAGAACGGCGGGCCGCGCAACATCGACCTCAGCTCGATCAGTGTCACCGGCGTTGACCAGAGACATCCGGGGCTCGGCGCCGTTACCTCGGGCCAGCTCCAGCGGGGCCGATACTTCTCGCGAGCCGGTTCGGGCCGGGAGGCGATCCTCAACGGCAGCTACGCCCGCCGGAAGGGGCTCGGGCTGAACGACAAGATCGAGCTCGGCGGCAAGACCTTCACCGTGATCGGCCTCGCGCGCACGCCGCTCGGGGGGCAGGCCTCGGACGTGTACGTCAAGCTCGCGACGCTCCAGAAGCTCTCCGGCCGCGTCGGGCGGGTGAACGCCGTATACGTCCGCGCCACCTCTTCCGATCAGGTCTCAGCCGTGGCGAGCGCGATCAAGTCGAGCTTCGCCGGCGCCTCCGTCACCACCGCGAAGGACCTCGCCGACCGCGTCTCGGGCTCGCTGATCGACGCGAAGAACCTGACCAAGAAGCTCGGCACCGCGCTCGAGATCGTCGGCCTGCTCGCCGCGTTCCTGATCGCCTCGCTGCTGACGCTCTCGTCGGTCGCGAAGCGGATCCGGGAGCTCGGCACGCTGAAGGCCCTCGGCTGGTCACAGCGGCTCGTCGTTCGCCAGGTGACCGGAGAATCGGTCTTGCAGGGCGTGCTCGGCGGTGTCCTGGGCGTCCTGCTCGGCCTCGGCGGAGCCGCCCTCATCAGTGCGCTCGCTCCGAGCCTGAAGGCGACCGTCGCGTCGGCGGCCTCTCAGGGGCCCGCGCTGCTGGGACCGTTCGGCCAAGGCGGGGTCACGTCGGGGTCGACGAGCGTCTCGCTCACCGCGCCCGTGAGCATCGGCCTGATCGCGCTGGCCGTCGGGCTCGCGCTCCTGGGGGGTGTCGTCTCGGGCGCAGTCGGCGGCCTGCGCGCGGCGCGGCTCCGTCCGGCCGAAGCCCTTCGCCACATCGACTGAGAGGAATCGATGACCGTGACCGACCTGAACCGCCACCCCGTCTTCGAGCTCCGAGGCGTGAGCCGCGTCTACGAGCAAGGTGCAAACGAGGTCCGTGCGGTCGATTCGGTCGACCTCCGGATCGAGCCCGGAGAGTTCGTCGTCGTCGCCGGCCCGAGCGGTTCCGGCAAGACGACGCTCCTCCAGCTGCTCGGGGCACTCGACCGACCAACCGCGGGCGTGATCCTCTTCGAAGGACGCGACCTCGCCCAGCTGAGGGACGCCGACCTGACCGAGCTCCGGCTGCGGACGATCGGCTTCATCTTCCAGCAGTTCAACTTGATTCCGACGCTCACCGCCCGCGAGAACGTCGAGATCGCGCTTGCTCCAACCGGCCTTCGAGGCGCGGATCGCGAGGACGCCGCGTCGACGCTGCTCGCCACGGTCGGCCTCGGCCGGCGCGGCGACCACCTTCCCTCGCAGCTCTCGGGCGGCGAGCAGCAGCGAGTTGCGATTGCGCGGGCGCTGGCGAACGAGCCGGACGTCCTCCTGGCGGACGAGCCGACGGGAAACCTCGACTCGACGACCGGCGAGGAGATCATCGCGCTGCTCCGCGCGCTCTCGGACGACGGCGGGCAGACCGTCGTCCTCATCACCCACGACCTGGAGATCGCGAAACAGGCGCCACGTGTACTGCGGATGCAGGACGGCCGCCTGCTCGCGAACGAGCCGGCAGCCGTAGCCTAGCCCCGACCGGGGCTGGTACAGCTTCCGGGCGTGCGCTACCGCCGCCTCGGCTCGTCCGACCTCGACGTCTCGGAGATCAGCCTCGGATCCTGGCTGACCTACGGCGGCGGCGTCGGCCGCGATCAGGCTGAAGCGTGCGTGGCGAAGGCCTTCGAGGTCGGGATCAACTTCATCGACACCGCGAACGTCTACGGCCGCGGGGGTGCGGAGCAGCTCCTCGGCGAGGTGCTCGCCGGCCGCCCGCGCGACTCGTACGTCCTGGCGACGAAGCTCTTCTTCCCGATGGGCCGCGACCGCGGGCTCTCGCGGAAGCAGGTCTTCAAGCAGCTCGATGCCTCGCTCGAGCGGCTGCGCACCGATTACGTCGATCTCTACCAGTGCCATCGGTACGACGTGGAGACGCCTCTCGAGGAGACGATGGAGGCCCTGACCGAGGTCGTCCGGGAGGGAAAGACGCGCTACATCGGCTTCAGCGAGTGGACGGCCGAGCAGATCCAGGCCGCCCTCGATCTCGTTCCGCAGGTCGAGACGTTCGTCTCCAGCCAGCCGCAGTACTCGCTGCTCTACCGCGTTCCGGAGCGGGAGGTGATCCCGCTCTGCGCCGCCAACGGGATCTCCCAGATCGTCTGGTCGCCGCTCGCACAGGGTGCGCTGACCGGGAAGTACACGCCTGGCGAGCCGCCGCCGGCCGGGACGCGCGCCGCCTCGCGGGAGATGGGGTGGGCGATGGATCGCTTCCGCGACGACGACGTGCTCGAGGCCGTGCAGCGCTTGCGGCCGATCGCCGACGGCCTCGGCATCACGATGGCGCAGCTCGCGCTTGCGTGGGTCCTGCGCGAGCCGAACGTGGCGTCGGCGATCGTCGGCGCCTCGCGACCCGAACAGGTGGAGGAAAACGCGGCCGCGTCTGGGATCGAGCTGGACGAGGCGACGCTGGAGTCGATCGACCAGGCCGTTGGCCCGGTCTCAGTCGGCTGAGTCCTCGGCCCGCGCGCGCTCGCCGTCGGGCTTCCCGTTGCCTCCTTCGGCAAGCAGTCGCCGGAGCATCGGGACCGTCGAGATGCCCGCGCCTACGACCTGATTCAAGAGCTGCGTGATGCCCTCGCCACCGTTGAGCACGGTCAATTGGTCGATGTTCCCGAAGGCCTTTGCTCCCTCCGCGACGATCTGCGGAAGCTCGTTGACGATCTGCTGGTTGATCACCGCTTCCTGGTTGTCGCGCAGGGCCTCGGCGCGCGCCCTGATCGCATCCGCCTCAGCCATACCCCGCGCCCGAGTGGCGGCGCCCTCCGCCTCTCCCCGCACTTCGGTCGCCGCCGCCTCGGCCTCGCCGAATTGCTTGGTGCGCGTGGCGCCGGCTTCGGCGTCGAGCTTCACGCGCTTGGCATCGGCCTGGGCCTGGAGCTCGACCTCGCGTGCATTGGCCTCGGCCTGCGAGATGCGCGCATCGCGGTCGGCCTCGGCGATCGTCCGCTTCTTGTACGCCTCGGCGTCGGCGGGCTTCCGAACCTCGGCCTGCAGTCGCTGCTCCGTCCGTTCCGCCTCGAGTTGCGCGACCTTCGTCTCCTGGACGACGACGTCCTGGCGGGCGGTCGCGGCCGCAAGAGGGCCGGACTGCTCCGCCGTCGCCTGCGCCCGCTGGGCCTCCGCAGCCACCTCGGCCTGGCGGATCTGGGATTGGCTGCGGGCTGCGGCCATCAACGCCTCGGCCTCCTGCTCGCGCTCCGTCGCCTCGCGATCCGCACTCGCCTGTGCGATCCGCGCATCCTTCGCAACGCGGGCGGCCTCCGGCAGTCCCAGGTTGTCGATGTATCCGGTCGGGTCCGCGATCTCCTGGATCTGGAGCGAGTCGATCGTGAGGCCGAGGCGCTGCATCTCGTGGGACGACGACTCGCGCGTCGCCTGCGTCAACTTGTCGCGGTTCCGAATCAGGTCTTCCACCGTCATCGTCCCGACGATCGAGCGGAGATGGCCGGCGAAGACGTTGTGGACCTTGACGTCCATCTGCTCCTCCTGCTCGAGGAAGCGGCGCGCCGCGTTCGCGATCGACTGGTAGTCGTCCGCGATCTTGTAGATGACGACGGCCTTGACGCCGACCGGGATTCCCTGCGTCGTCACGCACTGGAGATCGAGCTCCGCCTCGTGGATGTCAAGCGAGAGCCTCCGGACCTTCTGCAGACCCCACAGGACGAACGCGCCCTTGCCGACGACGATCTTGAAGCCGAGGCCGGCAGCGTCCCCGTCGGCCCCCCGGTGCGCGCGAAACCCGGAAACGATCAGCGCCTCGTTCGGTTCGGCGACTCGATAGAAGAACAACGTCTGCCTCCTCAGTAGGCGATGCGGGTCACGGTGACGGTGCGCGGCGGCTCGTAGTCGACGACGACGATCCGCGTCCCCGGCGCGAGGATCTCCTCGCCGTCCGCGGGGTAGGCGTAGTACGCCTCGGAGCCACCGCGGACCGGGAGCATCACCTCGCCGACCGTCCCGGGGGCCACGAGGCCGCTGACGCGGCCCACCTTGCCGACGACGCCGTGGTCGGCGGCGCCTAGGCTGGCCATGGTCGGGAGGATCGGCGGCTGGTCGGAATCTCGGAGGTCACGGCGGCTGATTCTGCGTGGGAAAGTCCCGTCACAGGAATCGGCCGAACCTCACTGACGACGCTCCCTCGTTCGAGTGACGGCGGCGCGCCGCCGCCTACGCGACGACCCGGTAGACCTCGAACACCTCGGCGAACTCGCGGTTGACGTTGATGCCGTGCGTGCGCGCCACATTGCGGATGTACTCCGGATCGCTGTAGCGCCGGTGCTGCTGCGACGCGTACTTCGCCAGCGCGGCGACCTTCCGGTCGACATGCGACTCCTCGAGAGCGAAGTAGGCCTGGTAGGCGAAGTCGAAGTTGTTCCAGGGGATCTCGTAGCCCAGGATCGTCGTCCGCTTGAACGCGCGCATCCCTTCCGCCGCGATCACCTGGTGGTCCTGGTGGATGTCGTGGAGGCTCGGTTGGAACACGGCATCGGGCTGCCACTCTTCCCAGAGGGCCACGAGCAGCTCGAGGATGTCCTGGCGGTGCTGCGGAAACGTGCGGACGTCGAAGTCGTGGACTGTCAGGTTCGACTCCGGGATGCCGAGCTCGGCCGTCGCCTCCTTCACCTCCTGCGAGAGCGTGTCCGGCGGAAAGCCCTCCGGGAGAGAGCGCGTCGCGATCGAGAAGGCGACGTAGCGCACGTCCGCGCCTGACTCGACCAGGCGGGCCATCGTCCCGCCCGCCCCGAATTCCCCGTCGTCGGTGTGCGGCGCAAGCACCACCACTCGTTCCCACGCGCCGATCATGCGGCGGTTCCTATCAGAGGAAGGTTCGCTCCGGTTTCGGGTGGCGTTCGATGGGTCTCGGCCGGTCAGCGCAGACGGACGCGCGGGCTGAGCCCGCACGTCCTGACGACGGCGCCGCAAGCGGCGCCTTAGGCTTGTTCCGCTTTGCTCGACGCGGCGGCTCTCCTCGGCGCGCTCGGCGCCGTGCTCGTCCTGGTCGCGGGCCGGCGCGAGCTGCTCCTCGCGGGCTTCGCCGTGCTCGCAGTGGCGGAGGTGCTACTCGCGCATCACGGCGGGCTCTCGTACTCTGCGGGCCTCGTCGCAGCCGGAGTGGTCGCGCTCGTCCTCCTCGGCGCGGCCGCGGCGGTGCTGCGGCGCAAACGCTGGCTCGTGCTGCCGCTGCTGCTCCTGGCTGCACCGTTCCGCCTCCCGCTCGACTTCGGCCGGGAGCACCGCTTCTACGTCGTGGTCGCGCACGGCGGCCAGCTCGGGCGACTGCTACCGCTTTACGGGATTCTCGGAGTCGCCGCACTGGCCCTCGTCTGGGACGCGGTAACCGGGGTTCGACTTGTGGCGATTCCCCGCGAGATCGCCGTCCCGGCGGGCGCCTTCCTCGCGTTCGCGTCGCTCTCGGTGCTCTGGTCGAGCGATGCGGGGTCGGGACGGAACCTGCTCGAGTTCTTCCTCCTGCCATTCGCCGTCCTCGTCGCCGTCGGCGCCCGGGCGCCGTTTCCCGACCGTCTGCCGCGTGTGCTCGCCACGCTCGCGATCGCGCTCGCCTCCCTCTTCGCGGTCGTCGGGATCGTCGAGGCGGCGACTCACGGGCTGATCTTCTATTCGCACAATCTCGCGGTCTCGAACACGTACACCTCGTTCTTCCGGGTCACCTCGCTTTTCCGCGACCCGAGCCTCTACGGACGCCACGTCGTGCTCGGGCTCGCCGTTCTGGTCGTCTGCCTATGGCTCCGCCGAATCGAGCTCGTGCCCGCGGCGGCCCTGATCGCCGTCCTTTGGACGGGGTTGTACTTCTCCTACTCGCAGTCGAGCCTCGCGGCGCTGTTCGCCGTCGTCCTCTTCGTCACGATCGTCGTGGGCGAGGGGCGCGTCCGCTGGATCGCGATCGCGACCGCCCTGGCCGTGGCGCTGGTCGGCGCGGGGATCGCGGCGTCGAGGGTGGCCGACACGTCCGTGCGGAAGGCGACCAGCGACCGCTCACGCCGCGTCGAGCTGACGGCGAAGGTGTGGGTGCACCATCCGTTCGCCGGAGTGGGCCTCGGGGCACAGCCGCGCGAGAGCCAGAAGCTGGCCGACCGCTTCGGGCCGTTGCCGAACTTCGTCTCGCACACGACGCCGCTCACGGTTGCGGCCGAGCTCGGGATCGTCGGGTTCCTGCTCTACGTCGCGCTGCTCGCGGGCGGCGCCTGGGCGCTCGACGCCGTCCGGCGGCGGCATGAAGCTCTGGGCTTGGCGCTCGCGGCCGTCTTCCTGGCCTTGTTCGTGCACTCGCTCGCGTACAGCGGTTTCTTCGAGGATCCGATCACGTGGCTCGTGCTCGCGATTACCTCCGCGTTCCTCTCGCGGCCACGACCGGCACCACCGCCCGCCGCGCCTCCGATCGTGGAGCCGCGCCGCGAGGCCGTTCCCGCTCGATGAGGTGCGTCTCGTCGCGCGGCGCCTGGGCTGTGCTCGCGACGCTCGGGCTGCTGGTCGCGATCGTCGTCCCCGAGCTCGGCTCGGATCCGTGGCCGTTCCACCCGCCCTCAGTGCACCCGCACGATGTGCTCGGCCCGATCGTCCGTGCGGCCGACCGCCACTGGGACCTCGGCTTCGTCCGCACACCCGGGATTCTCGCCGGGGTGGTGATCGCCGCAGTCGCGATCGCCTGCTGGCGGCGATCGACGTGGCGCGCAGACGTCCTCGGCGGGCTCTGCGTCCTCGTCGCCGCCGCACTGCTCGTCCCGGCGGTTCTCCTACAGGTCGGGCTCCGGCAGGCGACCCATCCCTGGTACCACGTCAACGACTCCACTTTCCAGATCGAGCTCGCCGGCGACCTCGTCCGCCACGGGCACGATCCGTACGGATTCGACTACGCGCAAACCGGCCTCTACCAGTGGTATCCCGCCGCCGGGTTCGATCCGGATTTCCGGCAGGTTGCCTTGCAGCACTTCGCCTACTTTCCCGGGACAGCGTTGACAGCGGCGGCCTGGGGATCGTTCTCCGACCAAGCCGGCGACTATCGGTTCTTCGACCTGCTGGCGACGCTCGGCCTGTTCGGAGCGTTCCTGCTCTTCCGTGCGCCGCTCGCATGGCGCTTCGCCCTGGGAGCGGTCGCCGCTGCGAATCCGCTCGCGGTGCGCGCCGTCTGGTTCGGCACCGCCGACGCACCCAGCCTCCTCTGCCTCGTGCTCGCGTTCGCGTTCCTGAGCCGGCGGCGCCTCGTCTGGGCAGCGCTACTGCTGGGCTTCGCCGTCCTGCTCAAGCAGTTCGCGCTCGTCGCCCTGCCCTTCTTCGCGGTCGCGCTGCTGGCGCTGCGGCCGCCGCGCGCCGTTCTCCGCAATGCCGTCCTCGCGTTCGTCGTTCCGGTCGCCGCGGGCATCCTGCCGTTCTTCGTCGCAAACCCGGGCGCGTTCTGGCGCGACACGATCACCTACGGCGGCAGCACCTACCGGATCGTCGGCTACGGCCTGTCGAACCTGTTCCTGAAGGCCGGGATCGTCGACGACCGCTTCGGCTCGTACCCGTTCTTCTGGCTCGCGCTCCTGGTCTGGTTGCCGGTGACGGTCTGGCTGCTGTGGAACCAGCGGCGGGCGGGACGGCTCTGGGTCGCGGCCGCGGCGTTCGCCGTGTCGATCTTCGTCCTCTTCTTCGTCAGCCGCGTCTTCCAGACCTCGTACCTGACCTGGCCGCTGACGGCCCTGCTCGTCGCGGCCGCGCTAGCGGCGGATCCTGACGACGAACGGGCGCGTGCGAGGCCCGACGTTCCCGGCGAGGTCGATCGCAGCGAGCTGGAGCCGGTGGCGGCCCCGCCGTAGCCGCGCGAACCACTGGAACTGGGCGGTCAGCGCCTTGGCGTTCCCGGTGACGACGCGTCGCCCGTCCACGTAGAGGAGTGGGTGAGCGACTTCGCTGACCCGATAGCGAATCCGGACGCGGTGGCCGCGCCGGACCCGTCGAGGCTCGATCGAGATCAGCCTGGCCTTCGGCGCAACCGAGTCGACCCGAATCGGATTGGGCGGGTCGAACGTCCGCCCGTTGTCGAGGACGAAGCGGGGGTCGTACTGACCGTCGGGAACCCGCCGGCCGGTGTCGTCGCGGCCGAGCCAGCGCACGGCGAAGACCCCGTCCCGCACGGTGTGCTCTTCGGCGAGCGTGCGCACCACGTGTCCGCGCGCGTCGAGGATCTCGACGGTCAACACGTGCGTCCGCCGGAAGCGCAGGGCGATCGTCGCGCCGTTGCTCGAGCAGCGACACACCGGCGAGAGGCCGTCGTCGACCCGGACGACAGCGAACGGTGTCTTCTCGAGCTTCTGACGTTCTGTGGTCGCGAACGCGACAGCCGTCGCCGCGAGCAGCACGAGCACGACAACGGTGGGACCCCAGCGCTTCACGGTCGCTTCTGCCGCTTCGGCCTGTGCTTGCGGCGCGGCTCGAACCCGTAGACGTGCGTCCGCCCGACGACGTAGATCCGCTCGCTGTCGGCCACCACCGGCGAATACTGCCCGTCGGTGAAGCGCCAGACGAGCCGGCCCGTGCGCGCGTCGAGGCCGAACGTCCCGCGCGGGCCGCGCTTCGCCGAACGCGAGCCGTGCGAGCCGCACGTGGGACAGGTCGAGAAGTAGACGATCCCGGCGAGGACGGTCGGCGCGCCATGGATCGCGGCCGGCGCCTCGTGGCGCCAGACCGTGCCGCCGGTGGCGGCGTTCAGCGCCAGCATGTGGCCGTCGTAGGTGCCGACGTAGATCTTCCGGTTCCAGACGGCGGGCGCCGTGTAGACGTAGCTGCCGACGTGGTTCGCCCAGAGGAGGTGGCCCGTCCGGGCGCCGAAGGCGTAGACCGTGCCGTCGGTGTTGCCGGCGTAGACACGCCCGTACGCGACCGTCGGGGTGGCGTAGAACTGCTCGCGCCGTCCGAAGCGCGAGTAGGAGCCGGAATGCCACCGGAGCCTGCCCGTTCGCGCGTCGACGGCGTAGAGCGACCCGCCGTTCGTCCCGAAGTAGACGAGCCCGCCGCCGTAGGCAGGCGAGCTGTTGACCTCGTTGTCGGCGTGGAACGTCCAGAGCAGCCGCGGGTGCGTCCGCACGCTCACGTCGAGCGCGTACACCTTGTGGTTCCAGGAGCCGAAGTAGAGGACGTTGTTCACGAGCAGCGGCGAAGACTCGATCGCGCCACCGTGGAAGCGCCACAGCACCTTCGTCTTCCGGAGCAGCACCCCCTTGCGGTTCCGGATCAGGATCGCCGCCAGGAATCCCGGCTGGCTACGGGGATAGCGCCGGCACGGATACGGCTGCATGTAGGCGACGTAGAGGATGTCCTTGCCGACGACGGGCGAGGCCGCCGCACAGTTGAACCAGCGCCTCCGCCACTGCCGCTTGCCGGTCGCCGCATTGACCGCGAAGAGACGGCCACGGTACTGGTTGACGAACAGCAGCCCATACCCGACGACGGGCGGGAACTCGATGATGTTGCCGACCCGCAGCGTCCAGAGCTTCCTGAACGGCGGCCGGACGTGAAACTGGATCGGGTCGCGTGTGCGCGCCGGGTCGTAGCCGTACATCGGCCACGGGATCGTCTCCAGGCTCCGCTTCGCCCGCTTCTTCACCGCCGGCGCGGTGGTGACGAACTCGATGGTGGAGGAGCCGCGCTTCTCGTGTGTCCGCGTCTGGTCGCGGTAGTACCATGCTCCGGCGGCGCCGCCGGCCACGAGGATCAGCGCGGCGAGAGCGAGGACGACGCGGCGCACCGACCCCAGTCTAGGTGGGCTAGTCGAAGCCTCGGGCGGGGAGCGGTCGCGGCCGGTTCACCCATGCCGTGACGGCCCACGCTGCGAACGCGGCGACGCCGGCCACGAGTCCGATCGCGATCACCCAGTTCGATTCCGGCACGTTGAGCAGCTTGATCCCGCTCAGCGCGAGCACGCCCGCGAGCGCGAGCCGGAGTGCGCGATCCGGGATTCGCACCGTGAACTGACTCGCGATCAGAATCCCCGGAACCGAGCCGAGCAAGAGCCAGCCCATCGCGCGCAAATCGACGTTCCCCTGGACGAGGTGGCCGATGCCGGCGACCCACAGCAGCGCCGCCGCGTGGAAGATGTCCGTCCCGACGATCTTCGCGACGGTCAGCGGATAGACCATCACCATCACGAGGCCGAAGAACGTGCCGCTGCCGACTGACGTCAGTCCGACGATGAAGCCGAAGACGGCACCGATGATCACGGCCCGGATCCGATCCTTCCGCTCGAGGATGAACGGCGCGTTACTCGGCTGGACGCCGCGCTTGACGAACGTCTTGAGGACGAGCCCGATCGCGCCGAGGATCAGTGCCGCGCCGATCGCGTACCGCTCGGCCGACTCGACACCGTCACCGTAGGCGCCGGCGAGCCAGCCGGCGACCGCGACGCCGAGCAGGGACATCGGGCCGGAGCCGAGGAACATCCACAAAGTCAGGTGCCCGTGGACCGTGCCGAGCCGCCGGTGCCGGATCGCGCCGAACGTCTTGAAGACGGCGCCGTGGAGGATGTCGGTGCCGACGGCGTACGTCGGCTTGAACCCGAAGAAGATCACGAGGATCGGCGTCAGCAGCGCTCCACCGCCCATCCCCGTCAGGCCGACGAGCGCGCCGATCAGCAGCCCCGTGAGCGTGAACTGCCAGGTCATCGATTCAGGTGCGGTACGCCTCGATCAGGACCTCGGCCACCTCGGGCCTCGAGAACTGCATCGGCGGCAGCTCGCCGTTGCCGAGCATCTCCCGGACCTTCGTCCCGGACAGGAAGACGTGCTGCTCCCGGTCGTGCGGACACGTCTTCGCCGACGCCATCGACCCGCAGGCGCGGCACCAGAAGGAGTGTTCGAAGAACATCGGCTCGACGTCGAGCTCATGCGGCTCGAACTCGTCGAAGATCAGCTGCGCGTCGTAGGTGCCGTAGTAGTCGCCGACGCCGGCATGGTCGCGGCCGACGATGAAGTGCGAGCAGCCGTAGTTCTTGCGGCAGATCGCGTGCCAGATCGCCTCGCGCGGCCCCGCGTAGCGCATCGCTGCCGGGAACGCGGAGAGGACGACGCGGTCGGCCGGGTAGTACCCGTCCAGAAGGACGCGATAGCACTCGACCCGCGTCGCCGCCGGAACGTCGTCGGACTTCGTCTCGCCGACGAGCGGATGGATCAGGAGGCCGTCGACCGTCTCGAGCGCGACTTTGGTCAGGTACTCGTGGGCGCGATGGATCGGGTTCCGCGTCTGGAAGCCGACGACGCGCTTCCAGCCGCGCTCTGTGAACTCGGCGCGCGTTTCAGCCGGATCCTTCGACAGCTCGGGGAAGGGTGGATCGACTCGGTCGAACACGGTGACCGGGCCGGACACGTACAGAGGGGCCTGGTCGTACAGACGAGCCACGCCCGGATGGGCCGCGTCGGTCGTCCCGAACGCGCGCTCGGCCTCGACCTCCTTGCTGTAGGTGTACACAGCCATCACGTCGAGGACGCCGTAAACGCGCCCCGACCCGTCCGCAAGGGCCACGCGGTCGCCTTTCGGCGCCTCCTCGACGGCGAGACAGACGGGCAACGCCCACGGCAGACAGTTCGCGAGCCGCATCGACTCCAGCACCGAGTCGTAGTCCTCCTGGCCCATGAAGCCCTCGAGCGGCGAGAGCGCGCCCGAGGCGAGCATGTCCAGGTCGGACAGCTCGCGCGAGGCGAGCGTCACGGTTTCGAGCCGGTCGAACCCGTCCGGACGGTCGCCCGTGCGGTCGACGAGCTCGCCGCCGTGCGGCGCAATCAGGCGGGTTTCCGTAGCGACGCTCACGCGGTCACGGCCGATGCGATCAGGCCCTTGATCTCCAGCAGGGCGACGATCTTCTCGGCGCTCTCCTCGGGCGACTCGTTGTCGGAGTCGATCCGGATCTCCGGGTCCTCCGGCCGTTCGTACGGATCGGAGACGCCGGTGAAGTTCTGGATCTCGCCCTTGAGCGCCTTCTCGTACAGGCCCTTGGTGTCACGGCGCGCGGCCTCCTCGATCGAGACGTCGACGAAGACCTCGATGAAGGGGCCGAACTCCTCGACCAGCTCGCGCGCGTGTTGCCGCGCCTCCGCGTAGGGCGAGATGGCGGACGCAATCACGGCGGCACCGTGCCGCGTCAACCGAGAAGCGACCCAGCCGATGCGCTCGATGTTCGCGTCGCGATCCTCCTTCGAGAAGCCGAGGCCTTTCGAGAGGCGCGTTCGCACCGTGTCGCCGTCGAGGTACTCGACGATCGGGCCGCGCTCCTCGATCGCCGGCCCGACGAGGTGCGCGATTGTGGTCTTGCCCGAGCCCGACAGGCCGGTGAACCAGAGCGTGAAACCGCCTTCGCGGCGGCGGTCGGTCTCCGGATGCTCGTGCGCGTAGATGTGGTCAGTCACTGGACTCCTTGATCAGCGGGGCGTTGACGTGGATGCCGCACTCGAGCTTCCCTGAGCCGGACCAGCGTCCGGCGCGCTCGTCCTCGCCCGCTCGGACGGGACGCGTGCACGGGATGCAGCCGATCGACGGGTATCCGCGGTCGTGCAGCGGGTTGTAGGGAATCTCGTTGACGTGGATGTAGGCCTGGACGCGCTTCGCGTCCCAGTCGACGAGCGGCTGGATCTTCCAGACGCCGTAGCGCTCCGACCATTCGACCTTCTGCGCATTGGCGCGGGTCGGGCTCTGCTCGCGGCGGATGCCGGTGATCCACGCGTCGTGTTCGGCCAGCGCGCGCTCGAGCGGCTCGACCTTGCGGATGTGGCAGCAGCGGTCGGCGTCGCTCTCCCAGAGGCGATCGGGCGCGTCGATCGGGCGGAACGACCTCAGATCGAGCCCGTAGCGCTCGACGAGGCGGTCGCGGGTGGCGTAGCTCTCGGGAAAGAGCACCTGCGTGTCGAGCTCGATCACGGGAATGTCGAGGCCGAGCTCGCCGAAAACCATGTGCACCAGCACGGAGCTCTGCCGCTGCCACGAGCAGGTGAGGCACATGCTGCCGCCGAACTGCTCGTACCCCCACAGGATCGCCTCCTCGGCGCTCAACGCCTCGACGTCAGGAAGCTGGAGTGCCGGCGCGGTCGCCAAGCAGCACCTCCTTGAGCGTGTCGCCCCGGAGGCCGAGGCGGAGCGTCTCGAGCGGGATCACTTCGTCGGGCGGGATGTTCCCGAGGTTGACCGACGGCCCGAACTTCTTGATGAACCAGGCCTGGGCGGCCTTCGTCGGCGCCTCGAAGACGACGTTCACGGGTCCGACGGTCATCGCGATCTCGCCGATCAGCTCGGTGCGCATGCCGCCGGACGAATCGAAGATCCCGGCAGTGCCGCCTTCGCGCGCCTCCGTGATCACCTTCCAGGCGCCGGCGTCGAGCTCCTCCTGAAGCCACTGCACCCACTGCTCGGCCTTGTACTCGACGGACGAGTCCTTCGAGCCGACCTCGGAGAGGACTGTGAAGTCGCGGGCGAAGTCCGCGATGAGCTCGAGCTTGCGCTCGCGCGGGATCTCGACGGTTCCGTCGGAGATCTCGACGTGCTGCAGCCCGAGACCCTGGAGCCACGACTTGTACTCGTCGAGCTTCCCCTTCGAGTAGACGACCTCGAAGTACGTCCCGCCGATGACGACCGGCTTCTCGCGGAGCACCTCGAGCTTTCGCTCCAGGTTCTGCGTCACGGCTGCGGTGCCCCACCCGAGCTTGACGATCGAGATGTGGTCGCCGGCAACCTCGAGGATGTCCTCCCACGCGCGCGGACCGAGTCCCTTGTCGATGACGTGGGTCAGACCATGGTGCGGCTCAAAGACGAGCATAGAGCTCCTCCAGCTTCTGCTTGGCCCGCTCCTGGACGTCGTGGAACAGGGAGTTGCCGTGGCTGTCGATTCCGACCGTGAGCGGACCGAAGTCCTTGACCCGGAACTTCCAGAGGCACTCGGGCATCAGCTCCTCCCAAGCGACCTCCTCGATCTCCTCGATCTGGGTCGTCTCGAGCGCAGCCGCCCCGCCGACGATCGCGAAATAGACCATGCCCAGCCGCCGCATCGGCTCGATCGCCTCGTCCGGGAGTCCGCCCTTGCCGCAGATCGCGCGGACGCCGTACTTTTCGCCGAGCCCTTCCGTGAAGCGAACCATCCGGGCTGAGGTCGTCGTCCCGATGCAGACCTTCTCGTACTTGCCCGGCCCCAGCTTCCGGACTCCGGGCGCGGTGTGCAGGAGGAAGGCGCCGCTCAGGTCCATCGGCGGCTCGACGCCCTCGTCGAAGATCCGGATCTGCGTTCGGTCGCGGATGCCGATGATGTGGCCGTCGACGAGCACCTCGTCGCCGGCGTGCAGCTCCCGGATCGCCTCCTCGGTCGTCGGGAAGATCAAGCGTTTCGCCTCAGAACTCACGGTCGTACTCCACTTCTCCCTCGGGACCGACGTGTGCGGTCGCGCGGCGCGCGGCCCAGCACTGGTAGTTGACGGCGACAGGATTGAGCGTCATGTGCGTGTCCGCGTGCTCGACGTGGCACTGGAGCACGGTGACGTCGCCGCCGAGCCCCATCGGCCCGATCCCGGTCTCGTTGAGGAGCCCGAACAGCTCCTCCTCGAGCTTGGCGACGTGCGGGTCGGGATTGCGCGTTCCGACGGGGCGGGCGATCGCCTCCTTGGCGAGGTACATGGCGTAGTCGGCCGAGCCGCCGATGCCGACGCCGACGATCCCCGGCGGGCACGGCTTGCCACCGGCGCCGACGATCGACTCGAGCACGAACTGCTTGATCCCCTTCACGCCGTCGGCGGGGACGCACATCTTCAGGAAGCTCATGTTCTCCGAGCCGGAGCCCTTGGGGACGCACTTGACGTCGAGCCCGTCCCAGTCCGGCACGAACTCCCAGTGGACGATCGGGAGCCGGTGGCCCGTGTTCGGCCCGGTGTTCTCGCGAGTGATCGTGTGGACGGCGTTCGAGCGCAGCGGATGCTCGACGGTCGCGCGCTCGGTTCCGGCCTTTAGCGCGGCATAGATTCGCGCCGGATGGAGGGGAAAATGCTCGCCGACGTGGCATGTGTAGACGGCGATGCCGGTGTCCTGGCAGACGAGGTTCTTCTGCTCGTCCGCGATCTCGACGTTCTTCAGGATCGTGGAGAGGACGCGCCGGCCGGGCACGCTCGTCTCGCGCTCGGCCGCGTCCGCGAGCGCGTCGCGGAGGTCCTGCGGGATGTCCTTCAGCGCCCAGACGTACAGATGCGCGGCGGCGTCCTCGACGATGCCTTCGAGATCGGTGGTGATCATGCCTTGGCCTTCTCTGCGGCGGCCCGACCGGCACGCCGTCCGAAGACGCAGCACTCGAGCAGCGAATTCCCCATCATGCGGTTGCGGCCGTGCGTGCCGCCCGCGATCTCGCCGCACGCGTAGAGGCCCTCGACCGTCGTTTGGGCGTTTTCGTCGATCACGAGGCCGCCGTTCTGGTAATGGAGGACGGGGTAGGTGAAGATCGGCTCCAGGAGCGGGTCGATGCCGCCGGCACGGTAGCGGCGCAGCATGTAGGGCAGCGAGACGTTCGCGTCGGCCTCCGGGATGCGGGTCGTGTCGAGGTAGACCGCCGGGCGCCCGTCGGGCGTCTCGACGCCCTTTCCTTTGGCCACCTCGTCGACGATCGCCTGACTGACCTCGTCGCGCGGGCCGAGCGAGTCCGTGAACTCCTCGCCGTCGGCATTGATGAGGACGGCCCCGTACGCGCGGGTTGTCTCCGGGATCGAATAACCCTGCATGGTCTCGGGCCACGCGCCGCCGTTGGGGTGGTACTGGAGCGCGTCGAAGTCGCGCACTTCGGCACCGAGGCCGCGCGCGATCTGCGTCACCTCGCCGGTCGCGCCGGGATGGTTGGTCGAGAGCTCGCCCCGTTCCTTCGCTTCTTTCCAGCAGCGGCCTCCGGCCGCCAGGACAACGGTGGCGGCATCGATCAGGTGCTCGCCGCAGCGGGCGCGCCAGCCGTTCGGCGTCCGCTCGAGCGCCGTCAGGGGCGACTTCGGAAAGGTCTCGGCGGAGGAGGCCTCGATTGCCTCGCGCAGGGCGGTCGTGATCGCGTGGCCCGTGCGGTCGCCGACCTGGAGGAGGCGCTTCCGCGAAGCGCCGCCGCAGCGGGCAAGCCGATAGCCGCCATTTTCCCGCGTGAATTCGACGCCGAGCCCCTCGAGCCAGTGGATCGCCGATGGGGCCTCGGAGGTGAGGATCTCGACCAGCCCGCGATCGGCAGTCTCGTGCGACGACTTCCAGACGTCCTCGGCGTGCTGCTCGGGCGAGTCGTCCTCGCCGAACGCCGCCTGGATCCCGCCCTGCGCCTTCGCCGAGTTACAGGATTGGAGAGCGCCTTTCGCCGCCACCGCAACGCGCGCGCCGGCCCGCTCTGCCGACACCGCTGCGGCGAGGCCGGAGGCCCCGCTTCCGATCACGAGCACGTCGAAAGGGACCGAGGTCGGCACGCCGGCGAGTCTACCACCCTTGCGCTAATTTCGAGTATTAGGCGGTGTTATCGAAGCTGCTACCAGATCTCCCGGAGTAACCGCTCGAGCTCGGACGGTGTTGCAGGTCGCGGATTGGCCTGGTTGCCGGCTCGTCCCGCTGCCGCCTCCGCCACGGCGGCCAGCTCGTCCTCAGGTACGCCGAAGTCCCGCAGCCGCTCGAAGCCGCCGAGCCGGGCCAGCTCCTCGACTCGCCCCGCCGCCTCCTGCGTGCCGAGCGCCTCCCCGAAGCGGCGCACCGCTTCGGGCGCCAGCTTCTCGTTGAAGCGCAACGCTGCCGGAAGGCACAGGGCGTTCATCGCCCCGTGCGGCAGGCCGTAACGCCCGCCCAGTGCCTGCGCCATGGCATGGCCGAGTGCGAGCATCGACTTTCCCAGCGCCATGCCACCGTGCATCGCGCCTGCGAGCAGCCGCGTGCGCGCCGCGAGGTCGTCCGGCCGCTCGACGACCTGCGGCAGCCACTCGCCGATCAGGCGTGCGCCCTCGAGCGCGTGGGCGTCGGCCTCGTCGTTGCGCCCCTGGACGTAGAGCGCTTCCGCACAGTGCGCGAGCGCATTCAATGCGGTCCCGACGGTCTCCTCGCGGGGCAACGAGAGCGTCAGACGGGGCTCGTAGACCACCCCGGCAGGGTGCGCCCCCGCGCCGCCGCCTCGCAGCTTCCGGTCGGAATCGCGGACGCCGAAGTACGGCGTCCACTCGGCTCCGGCATACGTGGTCGGCACCGACACGAGCGGGACATCGGCCTCGGCCGAGATCGCCTTGCCGAGGTCGATCGCGCTGCCGCCGCCGAGCGCGACCACGCCGTCTCCCGCCTGTTCCGCCGCCTCGGCGATCCGGTGCGACGGCACTTCGGTCCACGCTGCTGACGGCTGGATTGGCAACGGCTCCTCCGACCAGCGCGGGCTGGCAACCAGCAGCGGCCGGGAAGTGCCGAGCTCGTCGACCACACCGCCCAGCTCTACCAGGCCCCAGCGGACGATCACGTGGGCAAATGCTGGCGGGCGTAGCCGACGAACGCACGCGCCGCGCGGGTCTCGCTCCGGCCGGCGGAGCGCGCGAGGAAGATCTCGCGCACCGGGTCGAGCCCCTGCACGCGTGCGATCGCGATCGTGCCCGCGGCGAGATCCGCGTCGAGCGCCGAGCGGGAGATGAACGTGACGCCGTGGCCGGCGGCCACAGCGCTCCGGACCGACTCCTGCAAGCCCAGCTCCACGCGGACGCCGAGATCCCGCAGTCGAACCCCGGCGTCGCGCAGCTCGTCCTCGATCACCTGGCGCACGCCCGCACCCTCCTGCATCACAAGGACGCGCTCGGCACGGAGGTCGTCCAGCGTCACCGTCTTCCCGGCGAAGCGATGGCCAACCGGGCATGCGAGCACGACCTCGTCGCGGAAGAACGGCTCGAAGACGACGCCCCGGTGCCGCCTTGCGGCGCCGACGACACCGAGCTCGAGCTCGCGCTCGGCGACCTGCGCGACCACGGTCTGGGTGTCCGAGACCGCGAGACGAACCCGGACCTCGGGGTTGAGCTCCTGAAACTGGCACAGGAGCACCGGGACGACGGCCCCGCCCGGGCCCGTCGATGCTCCGAGCTCGAGGGTGCCGGTGAGCTCGCCCTCCTCGTCGCCGACAACGTCCTCGAGCAGCTGGTCCTCGAGCGCGAGCAGCCGCTGCGCGCTTGCGTAGAGGCGAAGGCCCGCCTCGGTCGGCTCGACCCGCCGCCCCGAGCGGTCGAGCAGCTGCCGCCCGAGCCGCTGCTCGAGCGACCGAATCTGGAGGCTGACCGCCGGCTGCGTGACACCGAGCCGCTCCGCGGCCTGCGAGAAGCTCTTGCGCTCGACGACAGCACAGAAGGCTGCGAGCTGACGCGTATCCATAAGGATCCATTATGGCGACGAGTGACAGTTCCGACACGAACTCGACACAACCGCGTGGGCCGGATCGCGCTAGCGTCTAGGTAGGGGCGCTCGCGCGACCCCCTTGGGTGTGCGGACGTCCAGTGCATCGCCGAGGCCTTACGATCCGCGGTCATGGCCGTGGGGCCGCCGACGACGCCGAGCGACTCGTTCATCCACCGCTTCGCGGTGCTCACGCAGGAGAGTCCCCGGCGCGGGCGCGACGTGGCGCTCCGGACGCTCGACGTCACGCTATCGGCGTTCTTTCTCTTCGTCTCGATGCCCCTGACGGTTTCGATCGCACTGCTGCTGCTCGTCACCAGCGGCACGCCGCTGCTGTACCGCGGAGATCGGGTCGGCCGCGGCGGCCGCGTGTTCCAGATGCTGAAGTTCCGCACGCTGCGGCGCGGTGCCGAGACGCGCCTGGGGCCGTATCTCGGGGAAGAGCTCGTACGGCGCACGCGCGAGGAGACGACGCTGCTCGGCGGCTGGCTGAGAGCGACCCAGCTCGACGAGATCCCGCAGCTCTGGAACGTCCTCCGCGGCGACATGAGCCTCGTCGGGCCGCGACCGATCCGGCCGCGCTTCTTCGAGGAACTCGCGGCGGAGCTGCCCGCCTACTGGCAGCGACTCGTCGTCCGGCCCGGGCTCACGGGCTTCGCGCAGGTGCGGCGAGGCTACGAGACGTCAATGGCGGAAAAGCTCGCCCACGATCTCGAATGGATCGCCGACCGCTCGGTCCGCCTCTATCTCCGCACCCTCGCCGTCACGACCTGGCGCGTGCTCGGACAGTTCGTCCGCGGTCTGACCGGGCGAGGCACCTAGCGGTCAGATGTCCAGGCGCGCGTCCTCGAGGTCGAGATCTCGCTCGAGCCGGTGCATGACGTCGTCGTTGATGACGCCCGCTCGCCGGAGACCGACGATCGCGGCGCGTTCGGCCTCGAGCAGCTCGCGGCGTAAGCGCTGGTAATTCGCCGAGCGCGCCTCGATCTCGCCGTCGTTGCCGTCGTCGAAACGGGCGGCGAACCGGTCGCGCCTGAACCCATAGAGACCGCGGAGCCGCTCGGCCGTGTCGTCCCTGACCCAATCCTCGGAGGCAAGCTCGTCGAGGCGGGTGAGCGCGGCCTCGGCCGCCTTGATCCGCGCCTTTGCGTCCTCGCGATCAGCGAGCCCGTCGTCCTCGAGGCCCAACGCGCCGATCAGAACGGGCAGGGTGAGCCCCTGGAGCACGAGCGTGCCGAGGATCACACAGAACGCGAGGAACACGATCAGGTCACGATTCGGGAACAGGCCGCCGGCATCCGTGGTAAGGGGGATCGCGAGCGCCGCGGCCAGGGAGACCGCTCCGCGCATCCCCGACCAGGAGATCACGAGCGGATAGGCGAACCGCGCGGAGGCCTCGCGCTCCCGCACGCGCCGCGACAGCCATCGCGGCAGATAGAGGAAGACCGGCACCCACACCACGCGCGTGAAGATGACCGTCGCCACGACGAGAACGCCGTCGACGATCAGCGTCGTCGTCGACGTGCCGTGCAGCGCGTCGACGATGTGCGGGAGCTGCAGACCGATGAGCGCGAACAGCAGCGCGTTGATGACGAACGTGAGGATCTCCCACATTGCCAAGCCCTGGAGCCTGGACTGAACGGACGTGAGCTCGGGCGTCCGCCAACCGAGGTACACGCCTGCCGTCACGACGGCGAGCACGCCCGAAGCACCCGCGGCCGACGCGGGCAGGAACGCGAAATACCCCGTCATGAGCGAGATCGTCACCTCGAGCGGAGGGTTGTGGAGACGCCGGCGCAGCTCAGCGACCAGGTAGCCGACGACCAGACCGATTGCGACGCCGCCGATGACGCTCCAGACGAACTCGAGGCCGAGCTCCCAGGCCGAGAAGGAGCCGGCGACGACTGCACCGACCGCGACCTTCCAGAGCACGAGCGCCGTGCCGTCGTTCACCAGGCTCTCCCCCTCGATCACGGCGATCACGCGCCGGGGCACGCCCAGGCGATGCGCGATTGACGTCGCCGCGAGCGGGTCGGTCGGCGAGACGATCGCCCCGAGGACGAACGCCGCCTTCCACGAGAACCCGTCGATCGCCCAATGCGCGACCGCTGCCACGGTCACGGTCGTCACGACGATCAGACCGATGGCGAGCAGTCCGATCGGCCTCGCCTTTTGCCGCAGATCGCGAAGCGAGGTGAAGAACGCCGACGAGTAGAGCAGCGGCGGCAGAACCGCGACGAGCACGACGTCTGGCGGCAGCCGTAGGTCCGGGATGCCAGGGACGAAGCCGAAGGCGAGACCGCCCAGGACGAGGAAGATCGGATACGGGATCCGGGCGATCGGCGCCGCCAGGAGCAGCGCGGCGATCGCCGCGAGCAGCGCGAGCAGGACGAGCTCCTCGTACGCGCCGAACTGCACGCCCGGAGCGTATGTCCTGGTCGAACGCCTCCGCCGCTAGCGGAGCACGTGGCTGAGGACGACGGCGAGGACGTTCATCGCCGCGATCGCGAACGTGATCGACGTCAGCGCCGCAGTCGCCAGCACGAAGGCATGGGTGTTGGGATCTTGATTCACTAGCCGCAGATTGAGGACAGCCGCAGAGGTCACATCATCGTGGCTGTATGCCTCGAGCGCCATCCCTCGACCAAGGGCTTCTCTAGAGTAGTCCCGGTGTGCGGGATCTGCGGAATCGCGTCCGCGCGCGGCGCCGCCGACCCGGATCGTGTCGCCGCGATGAGCGCGACGCTCGTGCACCGGGGCCCCGACAGCTTCGGCGAGTACGTCGACGGGCCGGTTGCCCTGGCCGCTCGACGGCTCTCGATCATCGATCTCGAGACGGGCGACCAACCGATCGGAAACGAGGACGGGACGCTGCACGTCGTCCAGAACGGCGAGATCTACAACTACCGCGAGCTCCGCCACGGGCTCGAGCGCGCCGGCCACCGCTTCCGCACGAGCGGCGACACCGAGGTGCTCCTCCACCTGTACGAGGAGCACGGCGACGCCTTTGCCGAGCGACTGCGTGGGATGTTCGCGATCTCCCTCTGGGACGCGCGGCGTCGTCGACTCGTGCTCGCCCGCGATCGCTTTGGGATCAAGCCGCTCTACTACCGCTCGACCACCGACGGCCTGGAGTTCGCCTCGGAGCTGCGGGCGCTCCCACGTGGGGAGATCGACCTCGACGCGCTGGAGGCATTCCTCGCCTTCAATGCGATTCCGGCCCCGCTGACGATCTTCCGCGAGACCTGGAAGCTGCCGCCCGGCCACCTGCTCGTCTGGGATGAGAGCGGAGTCCAGATCGAGCGGTTCGCGCGTCCTGTGCCGGTGCCTGCGTCCGAGGAGCGCGACGACGACGAGGCGGAGCTGGTGGAGGAGCTCCGCGCGCGCATTCGCGACTCGGTCCGGGCGCACCTCGTCAGCGACGTGCCGGTCGGCGTCCTGCTCTCGGGCGGCGTCGACTCCTCCCTGCTGGCGGCGCTCGCGGCCGAGGAGGGAAGCGAGCCGCTGCGCACGTTCTCGATCGGCTTCGAGGAGCGATCGTTCGACGAGCTCGCAGACGCGCGCCTCGTTGCCGAGCGGTACGGGACCCGCCACCGCGAGCTCGTCGTCCGGCCCGACGCCGCTCTGCTCCTGCCGGCGCTCGCCGAGGCCTTCGACGAGCCCTTCGCCGACTCGTCGGCGCTGCCGACCTATCTCGTCTCCCGCCTCGCCGCCGAGGACGTCAAGGTCGCGCTCTCGGGTGAGGGCGGGGACGAGCTCTTCGGCGGCTACTACACCTACGCGGCCGATCTGCTCGCGGCGCGCGTCGGCGGCCTCGCGCGCCTGGCTCGGCCCGTCGTCGAGCGGCTGCCGAGCTCGAACGCGAAGGCGAGCCTCGACTATCGGGCGAAACGGTTCGTCCGCGCGGCGCACCTGCCTCCGCTCGAGCGCCACCACGGATGGAAAGAGATCTTCTCGGCCGACGCCCGGGCCGAGCTGACGGGAGGCGCGACGTCCTTCGATCCCGTCGACCTCCTGCGCGCTCGCTATGCCGAGACCGCCGGGGCGGACGAGCTCGCACGGCTCCAGGACGTCGATCTCGGCCTCTACCTGGTCGACGACCTGCTCGTGAAGACCGACCGCGCGTCGATGGCGCACTCGCTCGAGGCGCGCGTTCCCTACCTCGACACCGTCGTGACGAACCTCGCGCTCGCGCTCCCGACGAGGCACAAACTGCGCGGCCTGCGCAAGAAAGTGCTCCTCCGCAAGGCGGCGGAACCCCTCCTACCCGCCCGGATCGTCTACGGGAAGAAGCGAGGGTTCTCGATCCCGGCGGCCGCCTGGCTCCGCGGCGAGCTGGAGCCGTTCGCGCGCGAGACGCTCGGGCGCGAGCGGCTCGAGCGGCAGGGCTATTTCCGGCCCGACGCCGTTGCATGCGTGCTCGACGACCACGTTTCCGGCCGCGAGGACCTGAGCCGCCAGCTCTGGGGCTTGCTCACCTTCACGCTCTGGCACGAGGCGCACGTCGAGCGGACACCGGGCGCGCTTCGCCCTGACCGCATCCCGGCCGCCGCCGGCGTCTGACGGAATGCGCGTCTGGGTCGATATGACCGCGTCCGCGCACGTGCTCGTCTTCCGCCCGCTGATCCGGTTGCTGCGCCAGCGCGGCGACGAGGTCGAGGTGACCGCGCGCGACTACGCGCAGACGTTGCAGCTGCTCGAGCTGCATGGAATCGAGGCGGAGGTGATCGGCCGGCACGGCGGCAGGTCGCGGCTCGGGAAGCTCCGCTCGCTGACGTCCCGGCTCGGCGCACTCCGCCGCTGGGCGAAGGGCCGGCAGTTCGACATCGCGCTCGCCCACGGCTCACACGAGCTGACGATGACGGCGCGCCGGCTCGGGATCCCGAGCTCGACCACGTTCGACTACGAGTTCGCGTGGCTCCAGCACCAGCTCGGCTGCCGCGCCGCCACGCGTGTGGTCGTGCCCGAGTCGATTCCCGCGGAGCGGCTCGCAGGCTACGGCGCGACTCCGCCGAAGCTCGTCCAGTACCCGGGCCTGAAGGAGGAGTACTACCTGGCGGACTTCGAGCCGGACGGCTCCGTACTCGATCCGTTCGCGATCGACCCCGAGCGCGTGCTGGTCGTCCTGCGCCCGCCACCCGACGTCTCCCTCTACCACCGACACTCGAATCCGCTCTTCCCGCAGACCGTCGACTTCCTCGGGCGCCACGAAGGCGTGCAGGCGATCGTGTTGCCCCGGACGGAAGAGCAACGAGAGTTCGTCCGCGGCCTCGATCTGCCCTCGCTGATCCTCCCGGAGCGCGCCGTCGACGCCCAGAGCCTGATCGCGAGCGCGGACCTCGTCGTCTCTGCCGGCGGGACGATGAATCGGGAGGCGGCGGCGCTCGGCGTGCCCGTCTACACGACGTACGGTGGGCGCCTCGGCGGCGTCGACGAGGAGCTCATCCGCCAGGGGCGGCTGAAGCCGCTTACCGATCCGCGCGCGCTCGAGCTGCGGCAGCGCGGACCGGCCGGAGACGAGCGCGTTCGGCGCGACCCTGCACTCATGCTCGAACTCCTCGTGGGCGGCCTCTGAGGCGGTCGCTTGCGACGCCGACCGTAAGAGGCAGTGGCGGCTTTGCCGGCGCGGCCGTTCTAGACCGTCGCTTGCGACGCCGACCGTAAGAGGCCGTGCCGGCTCTGCCGGCGCGGCCGTTCTAACCAGTGGCGAGCACCGCCAGCACCTCCTCGCCGTACCGCTCGAGCTTCGTGGGCCCCACGCCTGGTACCGCGCCGAGCTCCGTCAGGTCCCGCGGTCGTCGGCCGGCTATCTCGGCGAGCGTCGTGTTGTGGAAGACGACGTACGCCGGCAGCTCATCCGCCGTCGCGCGCTGCAGCCGCCACTGTTTCAGCGCGGCGTAGACGGGATCGTCCGGCTCCGGTTGGCGCCGGGGTGCGACCGTCTGGACACCGAGCTCGCCAAGGAACCGGCTCGGCCGCCCGCTCCACGTGATCGCCAGGTGCCGTTTCGCGCGCGTCATGCCCACGTAGAGCAAGCGCCGCTCCTCCGCGATCTCCTCGTCCGTCTTCGCCTGCCGAACGGGCAGCTCCCGCTCCTGCACCCGTGGGAGTAAGACCGCCTCGAACTCGAGCCCTTTGGCTCCGTGCAGCGTGAGGAGATGGACGCCACGGCGCTCCGCTCCGGTCGAGCCGAACCGCCGCTCGAGCTCGGCCACGAACTCTGTGGTCGTCCGCTCGCCGTCGTCGAACTCCGCCGCGAGCGCGACGAGGCGTCCGAGGTCGGCCTGACGAACGAGCTCGCGCTCGCCGAGCCCGTCGGGAGGATGCTCGAGCCAGCCGGCTTCCTCGGCCAAGGCACGTACCGTCGCCGCGACGGCCTTCGACCCGTGCTCGCGTAGACGCCGCAACAGCCGCCGTGCGGCCTCGCGCCCCAGCAGGGCGGCGCCCTGGAACGGGATCCGCGCTTCGTGGAAGACCTCCTCGAAATCGGCCAGGCGCGCGTTCGTCCGGCAGAGCACTGCAATCTCCTCGTGTGGGACGGCCTCGCCCACGACCGCGCGGATCCGCTCCACGACGAAATCGGACTCCGCCTCCGGCGAAGCGAACGAACGGACCGTCGCCTCGGGCCCGTCCCCGCGTGTCGTCCGCAGCACCTTCTCGGCGCCGCCCAGCCTCGGCACGATCCGGTTCGCGAGCTCGAGCACCTGCGCGGTCGACCGGTAGTTCGACTCCAGCCGCACGACGGTCGCGTGCGGAAACCGCTCAGAGAGCTCGAGCAGATAGTGCGGCGTCGCCCCGGTGAATGCGTAAATCGACTGGTAGTCGTCGCCGACGGCGCAGAGGTCGTCCCGCGGGCCGAGCCAGCGCTCGAGCAACGTCTGCTGCAGCTGGTTGACGTCCTGGTACTCGTCGACGGTGAACGCGCGGTAGCGATCGCGGAGCTCGGCCAGCGCATGCGAGTCCCCGTCGAAGAGCCGGACCGCGCGCTCGAGCAGGTCCTCGAAGTCGGCGTAGCCCGCCGCGAGCTTCCGCTCCTCGTACTGCCGGAACACACGCTTCATCAGGTCGGGCGGAATCGGCGGCCGATGCTCGCCCAGCCCATCGAGGTACGTCTCCGGTGTCAGCCGCCGATTCTTGGCCCACTCGACCTCGGTGGCGAGATCGCCGGCCGGCCTGAACCGGTAGGGCCTCGGCAGTGCGTTCGCGATCTGGCGCAGCGGCAGCGCCTTCGAGGCGACGATCTTCTTCGGCGGCTCGCCGAAGGCATGCAGCTGACCCAGCGCCGCCGCGTGGAACGTCCGCGCGGTGACGCCTTCGACGCCGAGGTCTTCGAGTCGGCCGCGCATCTCCGCCGCGGCCTTGTCCGTGAACGTGACGGCGAGGATCCGGCGCGCCGCGAAAACCCCGCTCGCGACCTGGTTGGCGATCCGGCGCGTGATCGTCGTGGTCTTACCCGAGCCGGCGCCGGCGAGGATGCAGACAGGGCCGCGCACGGCCTCGACAGCCCGGCGTTGCTCCGGGTTGAGGCCCGCAAAGATCCGCTCGACGTCCATGCAGCCACCCTAGAGGCGGCGCGGGACGGCGAGGCCTCGAAACAGGAACGGGCCCGTGACGACTCTGTGCCGGAAGAGCTACTTCGCGCGAGAGCGAGGCGCCGAGCCAGCCTGGCGGAGCAGCCACTCGGTCCGCAGTTCCCTGGCCCGCTGCTCGAGCTCCTCGTGCAGCGACGTCACCTCGACCAGCTCGGGCCGCAATGACTCGATCCGCTGGAGCTCGGAGGCGATCGGCGCCAGCGACCCCGCGGGATCGGCGGAGAGCTCCTCGACCCGACGCTCGCTGGCGTGGATCTGCGCCTGCAGCGCACGCTTCCACGCATCCGCTTCCTCGGCGAGCGTTCGCAGCTCGCTCTCCGTCGCAGGCCGGCGGGCAAGGACCTCGCGCAGCCGCGCGGTCAAGGCGATCTCCATGGGTGCAGCACGGGTGGGCACGATGGCGGCAAACGAAGCTTGTCAAGCCGTGGCCGCGCCTGCACGGATTAGTGCAGTGTGTCTTCGAGGACCGCGCTCTCGACACGGCGCGGCTCGCGCATCATCGCCGCGAGCTTCGAGACGACGTCGAGCGTCTCGCCGCGCTCGACCATCCCTCCGAGTTCGACGAGCCCGTCCTCCAGCCAGTCGGGGTCGATCGGCTTCCGGGTGGCGCGCAGCAGCTTCGGATGAGAGGTCGGCACGACCTTCTCCCCCTCGTTCCAGAGACTCTCGTGCAACTTCTCGCCGGGCTTCGCGCCGATGAACTCGATCGCGATCTCCGTCTCGGGCTCCTTGCCCGAGAGGCGGATCATGTTTCGCGCGAGGTCGACGATCTTCACCGGCTCGCCCATGTCGAGGACGAACACCTGGCCGCGGCCGCCGATCGCGCCCGCCTGGACGATCAGCGACACCGCCTCCGGGATGGTCATGAAGTAGCGCGTCATCTCCGGGTGGGTGACGGTCAACGGGCCGCCCTTCTCGAGCTGCCGCTGGAAGATCGGGATCACGCTTCCCGAGGAGTTAAGGACGTTGCCGAAGCGGACGGCGACGCAGCGGGTGGACACGTCCGCCCGGTGGCCGTAGACCTCCACGATCCACTCGCAGAGCGCCTTCGACTGGCCGAGCAGGTTCTTCGGGTTCGCGGCCTTGTCGGTGGAGACGAGCACGAAGCGCTCCGCGCCGAACTCGACGGCGACGTCCGCGATCGTCTTCGTCGCCAGCGTGTTGTTGCGGACAGCCTCGAGCGGGTTCGCCTCGAGCAGCGCGACGTGCTTGTACGCGGCCGCGTGGAAGACGACCGTCGGCCGGTAGCGCTCGAAGACCTGGCTCATCTTGGCGCGGTCGCCGCAGTCGCCGAGGACGGTTGCGACGGCGGGGAAGTCCCGGTCGTCCACGAGCTCCCGCTCGATGTCAAAGAGCGCGGCCTCCGAGTGCTCGACGAGCACCAGCCGCGCCGGCCGGACGCGCGCGATCTGGCGGCAGAGCTCGGCACCGATCGAGCCTCCGGCGCCGCTGACGAGGACGGTCTCGCCGGCAAGGTAGGACGCGATCGAGTCGAGGTCGACCTCGACCGGCTCGCGCCCGAGCACGTCCTGCACCTGAACCGGGCGGATCTGGCCGGCGAGGTTCAGGTCTCCGGAGATGAGCTCGTAGAGGCCGGGCAGCGTCTTCACCGGCACGTTCGCGTCACGCGCGACCTCCACGATCCGCCGGCGCGTCTCGCCCGATGCGGAGGGAATCGCGATCAGCACCTCGTCCGGCGGGTTGTCGCGGAGGATGTGCGCCATCTCCGCCGTCGTCCCGAGCACCCGGATGCCGTGCAGGCGCAGGTTCTTCTTGCGCGGGTCGTCGTCGATCAGGCCGATCGGCGTGTAGCCCAGCGCCGGCGCCTTCAGCATCTCGCGGATCACGAGCTGCGCCGCGTCGCCCGCGCCGACGACGATCACCTCCTTGCCGCGTGCCATCAGCGAGGCGGCACCCGGGCGCTCGATCAGCGAGCGCGCGATCAGCCGGGTGCCGGCGACGAAGGCGAGCAGGAGCAGCCAGTCGAGCACGGCGACGGAGCGCGGCAGCGGGAAGCCCTTGACGGGGTGCGCGAAGTAGACGACTAGGTCGGCGACGGCGCAGGCGACCGTGACGCCGCGCGCGGCGCCCCACATGTCCCGCGTCGAGACGTATCGCCACCAGCGGTTGTAGAAGCCGGAGAGGACGAAGACCACCAGCTTGATCGCGACGACGATCAGGATCGTGTCCACGAACAGGCGGTGGTACGGAGGCCGCACGCCCTGGTCGAAGCGGAGCCAGAACGCGAGCCACCAGGCGATCGCGATCAACGCCGCATCGGCGAGCAGCTGCCAAAGCCGATGCCGGTTGACAGGAATCATCCCGCGCTCCTTACCGGCGCCGCGGTGCGGACGACGTCGACGACGCGCTCCTGCGTCTCCTGGTCGATCCCGGCCCAGAGCGGCAGCGAGAAGTTCTCCCGCGCGATCTGCTCGGTGTTCGGAAGCGACCCCTCCTCCCAGCCGAGGAAGCGGAGTGCAGGCTGGAGGTGGAGCGGCCTCGTGTAGTAGACGCCCGTGCCGATCTCGGCCGCCTGCAGTGCGGCCCGGATGCGGTCGCGCTCCTGCGAGCGGCAGACGAAAAGGTGGTAGACGTGGCCGGACTCGTCCGGCGGCAGCTCGCAGAGCTCGCCGAGTCCGAGCTCCTCGTAGCGCGCAGCGGCCTCACGGCGGAGGCGCGTCCACTCGTCGAGCTTCCGCAGGAAGATCCGCAGGGCAGCCGCCTGCAGCTCGTCGAGCCGGGAGTTGTAGCCCACGACCTGGAAGTCGACCTTGTCGCGGGAGCCGTGGAAGCGGAGCAGGCGGATCCGCTCGCCGAGCTCCTCGTCCAGGACGGCGACGAGACCGCCGTCGCCGAGGCAGAAGAGGTTCTTCGTCGGATAGAAGCTGAACGTCGAGGCGACGCCGGTCCTGGCGATCGCAGGTGAGCCGAATGCCTGGGCCGCGTCCTCGACGATCGGGAGGCCGAGCTCGGCGAGCTCTCCGAGTGCGGCCGGCCGGCCGAAGAGATGGACGGGCATGATCGCCTTCGTCCGATCGGTGATGCGCTCGGCGACGTCCGCAGGATCGAGATTCATCGTCGCGGGGTCGACGTCGGCGAACACAGGCGTCGCGCCGCGGCGGACGATCGACTCCGCGGTCGCGTAGAACGTAAAGGCGGGGCAGATCACCTCGTCTCCCGGGCCGATTCCGAGCGCGTCGAGCACGATCACGATCGCGTCCGTCCCGTTCGCGACCCCGATCGTCTGGGGGACGCCCAGGTACTCTGCCGCCTCCCGCTCGAACGCCTTCACGTTCGGCCCGAGGATGAACTCGCCGCTCGCGAGCACCCCCTCCAGGGCCTCGAGCACCTCGGTCAGGACAGGCGCATACTGCGCCCGCGTGTCAACGAGCGGGATGGTCGGCACGGCCAGCCAGTCTAGATGACCTCCTCCGGAGGAAGAACACCGCCAGGACGAGCAGGACGAGGCCGGCGGCGACGACGAGATCGAGGTACCGGCGGACGGTGCCGTAGCTCGAGCCCGCGGCCCAGCCGACGCCCGCCAGCGCAAAGCAGAAGACTCCGCAACCCACGAGCGCGAGCAAAAGGAAGCGAATCAGGGGGACGCGTGCGATCCCTGCTGGGATCGCGACGAACGAGCGGATGAACGGGGCGGCAAAGCCGAGCAGCACTGTGAGATACGCGTTCCGCTCGAACCACCGTTCGGCGCGGTCCAAGCGTTGCGGCCCGACGTGGATCTTCCGCCCGTGCCGCTCCAACAACGGCCGCCCGCCGATCGCTCCGATCGTCCAGCCGATCACCGCGCCGACCAGATTGCCGGCCAGGCCCGCGAGCGCGATCGCGACGTATGCCGCAGCGTGGCTCGACAGCCGGTTCCCGAAGAGGACGACGTGCGCGCCCGCGATCGCACCGGAGGCGACCGCGCCGGCGTACAGCATCACCAGCTCGCTGGCCGCCGGGATGACGGCGGCCGCGATCAGGAGCAGGAAGACCGCATAGAGCCCGTGGTCACCGACCAGGGACGTCAGGCCGGCGACGAGCATCGAGGCAAAGGTTAGCGGCGGCGCAGGGTGAACGGCGCGGTCTGCTCGACCGAGCCGATCTCGTTGGTCGCGGTCACGCTGAGGACGTAGCGGCCGGGGCGACCGCGCCAGGACGTGGCAGCGGTGCCCGCATCGAGACTGCGGCCGGGAAGCGTCCGCACGATCACGCCGCTCGGCGTCTCGATCCGGGTCGCGATTCGTGCGGCCCGCGCCAGCTTGAACGTCGCCGCCATGCGCCGGCGGCTCACCCCTGCCGCCACGAAGCCCAAGGTGGTGTTCAGCGCGAGCTGCCGCTCGGCCGCCGACTGGCGCCCCTGATCGTCCGACGCGGCGACCGAGAACGTCCACTTCCCTTCAGATGCGGACGAGCCGTCGGGGTTCGTCCCGGCCCAGGTGAACTTGTAGAGGCCGGGATCGTGCTGGCCCGAATCGAGCGGGATCGCCGCACCCGCGGGCCCGGCCAGTGAAGCCGTGACCGTGGAGGGGCGCACGAGCTTGTAGGACAACGACTCGCTGTCCGCGGCCCCGTCCCCGTTGGGCGACAGGACCGGGTCGGCGAGCGCCGGCGCGTAGACGCCGTAGTAGAAGACGAGCAGGGCCTCCGCGACGGCACGCTCGCCACCGGCATCGGACGGACGGTTGAGGAGCTTCCCGTCGAACGCCATCGTCGTGGAACCGCCCGCGTCGAGCGCGGAGGCGGTGACCGCTCCGAGCCGCATCATCAGCAGCGCCAGCTCGAAGTTCGTCAAGCCCGTGCTGTAGCCCGGTTGGCGCCCGTCGACGGCCACGAGCAGGATTCGGCCGTCCGCCGTCTGGCCGACGCCGGTGCGCGGGTTTCGCGCCGCCAGCTGCCCGGCAGTGAACAGCTCGAAGGAGCGGAACACCGGCTTGCCGTTCCGGACGACGATCGGCCCGCCGCCGACGGCATCCGTCACGCTCGGCCACTGAGGCGTGAGCAGGAACTTGACCGACACGGTTGTCCCGACGGGTGCTTCCTGCTGAAGGAGCTGGGCGTCGGTTCGCGCGACGAGGACGGCGCCGCCGGGCGGGATCGGCTGATTGCCCCCCTGGACGATCTGGGTGACCGGTGCGGTCAGGTCGGCGTTGGGAGTCGTCGCCGGGAACGGCAGCAGCGTCGCTTCGACGGCGTTGGGCTCGGCTGGCGTCCGCGGCCCCCAGGCGGACGTGTACAGCGTCGTTCGCTTCTTCGTCGCCGGCTCGTTGAGCCCGAGCGCGCGACGCTGACCGGTCCCCTTCCAGGTCCCGGCCATTGCGACACGCTCGACGTGGAGGATGCCGTCGGTATCGATCCCGACGCTCGAGCGATCCGCGCTCGGGGCACTGTCGAGGACGCCGGACCGGATGAGCGCGCCGGTGGGATGACCGTCGTTCCAGGCGAAGAGGTCGCCGTTCACCCCGGCGACCGTCGCGATCGATGAGACCCTCCGCTGCATGGACGTGACGCGCTCGCGCCCGATGATGGCGTTGTTCGAGAGCACCGGCTTCAGCTGGTAGAGGCCGCCCGCCGGCTTCGGCGCCGAGAGGATGTGGACGACGACTGGGCCGTGCGCCGTGAACTCGACTTGACGCGAGTAGACGACGCCGGGCATCAGCGTCTGGCCGCGGATCGGCGCCGCCGTGGCTGGGGCGGCGAAAATCCCTGCAAGCAGGGTGATGACGGCAGCTCGGCGAACCATGACCCCGGCCGAGGGTAGCGGAAGCACCGGTTACAGCTTGTGATATGACGCTCGCCATTAGCGCGGCGACGGCGCCGCGCGCTGAGGAAGGGGAACTGATGAGACGACTTCTCGCCCTGCTCGCGGCGGCTGGCCTCGCCGTCGGCCTGTACGCCGCGACGGCGACGGGCAGTCAGCAGGCAGTGACGCCTGGGCAGTTCGCGGCGCTCAAGAAGCAGGTGACGAAGCTGCAGACGCAGGTGACAGCGCTGCAGAAGCGAGCGTCCGATCTAGAGGACATCGCCGGCGCGACCGCGGTCTGCGTCTTCAGCGGGCGTGCGATTCCCGTGAATACGACGACGACCTGGCACACAACGGGCACGGGCGAGACGCAGGAGTTCTGGGCATTGGCGACGACGCGACAGGAGTGCGCGACCCTCATCAACACACCCTCCTTGAAGAGACTCGGCAGCATCCACCGCTGAGCTCTTTCGGGAGCCCCGCTCAGTTCCAGACGCGGACGTCCCGGTAGAGCGTGTCCCGCTGCACCGGGGTCTTGCCGAGCGCCTTGATCAAGTGGACGAGCTCCTCGGTGGACGTGCGGTGCGTGGTGCCGGCGGCGGAGACGACGTTCTCCTCGATCATCACCGAGCCGAGGTCGTCCGCGCCGAAGCCGAGGGCGACCTGGCCGATCTTCAGCCCCTGGGTCACCCAGGACGACTGGATGTGCGGAACGTTGTCGAGGTAGATCCGTGAGACCGCCTGCGTGAGCAGGTAGTCGAAGGAGGTCGGCATGTCCTCGCGCGCGACCTTCGCCGCCAGGCGGTTGCCGTCGGCCTGGAACGTCCACGAGATGAAGGCCCGGAAGCCGCCGGTCTCGTCCTGGACCTCACGGATCCGGCGCATGTGCTCGACCCGGTCGGCGACCGTCTCGACGTGGCCGTACATCATCGTCGCCGTCGTCGACATCCCGAGCCGGTGCGCGTGGCGCATCACGTTCAACCACTCAGACGACTTCGTCTTCTTCGGGGCGATGATCGTGCGAACGCGGTCGACCAGGATCTCGCCGCCGCCGCCGGGGATCGAGTCCAGCCCGGCGTCGCGGAGGCGCGTGAGCGTATCCGGGATCGAGAGCTTCGAGCGCCGCGCGATGTGCTGGATCTCGGGGGGCGACAGCGCGTGCAGGTGGATCGGATAGCGCGCCTTGATCGAGCTGAAGAGATCCTCGTAGTAGTCGATGCCGAGGTCGGGATGGTGGCCGCCCTGCATCAGGACGCCGGTCCCGCCGATCGCCAGCGTCTCCTCGATCTTCTTGAAGATCACCGGCTTCGGGAGGAGGTAGCCCTCTCGCGTGTCGCCGGGACGCCGGTAGAAGGCGCAGAAGTCGCAGTCCGTGTAGCAGATGTTCGTGTAGTTCAGGTTCCGGTCGACGATGAACGTGATCCGGTCGGGATCGGCCTTGCGGTTGCGGATCTCGTTCGCTGCGCGCCCGACGGCGACGAGGTCGCGTGACTCGAGCAGGGCCAGCGCCTCGGCATCGGTAATCCGCTCGCCGTCGATCGCCTTCTCGAGGATCTGGGCGGTTGCGGTCATGCGGCCACCGGCTCGCGGACGAAGCGGAGCTCGGGCACCTCGTCGAGCTCGCCGACGTCGCGCGCGAGCTCGAGGAACGTCATCAGTCCGGCTCGCTCCCGCGGCCCGAAACGGTAACGCAGCTTCTCGAAGTAGCGAGCGAGGAAGCCCGCGGGGTAGCCGTAGCGCTCGGAAGCCTCGTAGGCGAGCGTCTCCGGCTCTGCGCGGGCGAGGCGAACCGACGCGACGAGCGCGTCCTCCAGCTCGGCAAGGCCGGACGCGACGGGTTCCGGGCAGGCCCAGACCGCGAACACCATCGGCAGACCTGTGCGCTCGAGCCAGAGCCGGCCGAGATCGTAGTGGGGGGTGGGATCCTCGAAAGCCGACTTGAGCGCGGCGTCGCCGATCAGAAGCTTCGCGTCCGCCTCTTCTCCCGAAGGAAGGTGTGTTGCCTCAGGAAGCAACACCTTCGTCAGCACGACGGAGGTCGCCGACTCGGGCGTGACCGCGACGCTCCGCACCTGCTCGAGCGGCTTCTTCGAGACGAGCTGGATCGAGTCGACGGCTCCCTCGGAAGCGACGCAGAGCCGCGGCAGCAGCCGAAGCCGCTCGGCGTGACGCGCGTACTCGATCGACGAGATCGGCGCGACGTCGCACTCGCCTTCGAGCAGGGAGCGGTTGAGCTCGGTCGGCACGCCCTGGATCTCCTCGACGTCGGCGTCGACGCGGTAGAAGACCGGCGCCATATTCACGTAGGAGATGCGACCCAGGCGGATCATGGGGCGTCGGCCTCTCCAGGTAGACGCGCCCGTCTAACCTCGGGTCCCGACCCTCCCCCCTGCTCACGCGGGAGCGTAAAGCGGAAAGGCGCAGACGTGTGTGACGAGTTGTGACGTGTGTGTGCCGAACCAGCTCCCCTTATGAGCGGCTCGCCCATTAGAGGAGCCCCACCGCCCCGAACGCGCTTGCGCGGTCTGGATAGTCCTGCATCCGGACGATGCGGCCGTCGCAGAGCGTGTAGACGTGATGGATCTCCTCCAATCCTGGTACCGGTGGCTCGGGATGCGGGTCGACGACGATCCGGTCGCCGGCCTCGGCGACGATCTCGAAGCGACCGGTTCGGCCGGAGGCGAGATGATGCTCAAACACCTGCCGCACCTCCGCGCGGTTGCGGCAGATCGGCGGTTCCTGCCCCGGCTCCTCGATGCCGCGCCACGTGACGTCCGGATCGACGACCTCGAAGAAGACGTCGACGTCCTGCCGGTCGAAGATCTCCTGCAGGCTCAGTCGTCCCACCTCCGCAGCTCGTTGTACAGCGTGTCGCGCTGCACGGGGATCCGCCCGGCGTCGTGGATGAACCGCACCAGCTCCGGGATCTTCTGCTCCGTCGCCGTTCGTGCTCCCGCCGCGTGGAAGATCTCCTCCCGAACCACGGTTCCCTGCACGTCGTTGGCGCCGAAGTGGAGTGCGACCTGCGCCATCGGCAGCCCCATCATGATCCAGTAGGCCTTGATGTTCGCGACGTTGTCGAGCAGCAGCCTCGACACCGCGATCAGCTTCAGGTCGTCCGTGCCGGTCGTGTGCCGCCAGCCGCGCCGCTCGAAGACCGTGTTCTCCGGATGGAAGGCGAGCGGGATGAACGCCAGGAAGCCGCCGGTCTTGTCCTGCTGCTCCCGCAGCCGCAGCAGGTGATCGACGCGCTCCTCGTACGTCTCCACATGCCCGTACAGCATCGTGCAGTGCGTCGGGATCCCGAGCCGGTGCGCCGTGTCGTGCGTCAGGAACCAGAAGTCGGGATGCTCCTTGCCCGGTGCGACGAGCCGCCGCACGCGGTCGGCGAAGACCTCGGCGCCGCCGCCGGGCAATGAGCCGAGCCCGACGTCGCGCAGCTCGCGCAGCACCTCCTCGTGCGAGAGCCCGGAGAGCTTCGTCATGTGGTGGATCTCGCTCGCGGTGAACAGCTTCAGGTGCACGTCCGGCAGTGCGTCGTGGAGCTGCCGGACGATCTCGACGTAGTACTCGAAGCCCACGTGCGGCGACTCCCCGCCGACCATGTGGATCTCGGTGAACCCGGTCAGCTCCTGCTGGCGGACGGCGTCCTCGACGAGCTGCTCGGCCGTGTACGTGTACGCGTCGGCCTGCTTCTGGGTGACCGCGAAGGCACAGAACTTGCACTTCACGCGGCAAACGTTCGTCTGGTTCAAGTACAGGTTCTGGACGAAGTAGACCTCGTCGCCGCCGCCGCGCACGCGCCGCGCCAGGTCGGCCAGCTCGCCGAGCGCGAGGGTGTCGTCCGACTCCATCAATGCCAGCCCGTCCTCGAAGTCGAGCCGTTCGTTCGCCTCGACTTTCTCGCGGATCGCGGCAAGCGCGTCGGTGCGTTCCAGGATCGCCATCAACGCTCCCGGTTCACCACGGCGTAGGTGATCGACTCCAGCTCGTCGCGGCGAAGCTCGCCGTTGAGGCAGGCGCGGGCGTTGCGTGCGTACGCGAGCGCGACCTCGCGGCTCTCCTCGATCGCTCCCGTCGAGGCGACCCGGAGCAGCGCACCCTCGACGAGCGGGCCGCCGGCCAGCGCCGCGCGGACGAGCTCGTCGCGTCGGGCAGCGAGGAGGAGCGGCAGCGTCGGCGTTCCCTCGCGCAGGTCGGTCCCGGCGATCTTCCCCGTCTCGATCGTGATGCCCGAGCAGTCGAGGATGTCGTCGGTGATCTGGAAGGCGACGCCCAGCGCGAGGCCGAACGCGCCCGAGCCGCCGCCGAGCCGGCACGCGGCCTCGAACAGCTTTCCCGTCTTCAGCGCGCAGCGCTCCAGATAGGCCTCGACCGTCGTGTCCGGATCGTGGCGCTGGCTGCGCTGCAGCGCCTCGCCGCGCGCCAGACAGAGGGTCGCGTCCGCGAGGATGGAGACGCCTCTTGTGTCGCCGGTCGCGGCCAGCTCCGCGAAGGCTCGGGCGAACAGGTAGTCGCCGGCAGCCTTCGCCGCACCCGGGCCGTGTGCCGACCAGGCGGACGCGTGTCCGCGGCGCATGCGCGCTCCGTCGATCAGGTCGTCGTGGACGAGCGTCGCCATGTGCACGAGCTCGACGGCGACCGCGGCCGCGATCGGCGGCGGCCGCTCGGGCGGCGCCGAGAGGAAGACGAGCATCGGCCGAAGCCGCTTGCCCCCGGCTGAGATCGCCTCCGCGCCGACCTCGGCGACGATCCCGCCGTGCGAGGCGACGGCGCGCTCGAGCCGTCCCTCCAGCTCGGTGAGATAGAGGTCGAGACCGGACGCGGCTCTCGTCGTCATCGGGCGGCTCCGGTGTGCAGCGCGACGATTCCGCCCGCCAGCAATCGGTAGCGCACCTCCGCGAACCCGGCCGCACGCATTAGAGCGGCGAGCTCATCGGGGCCGGGGAACCGGCGAACGCTCGCCGGCAGGTACGTGTACGCCGAGCCACCCGGTAGCAGCTTGCCGATCAGAGGGACCACTCCGTCGAACCAGAGGCGGTAGAAGAGCGCGAGCGGACCGCGCGGGCGCGTGATCTCGAGGATGCCGAGGCGGCCATCAGGGCGCAGGATGCGGCGGAGCTCAACCAGCGCCCGCTCGAGGTCCTCGACGTTGCGCACGCCGAAGCCGACCGTCGCCGCGTCGAAGCTCCCATCCGGAAACGGCAGCGCGAGCAGGTCACCGCCCACCCAGTCGAGCTCGGGCGCCTTCCGCCTGGCACGTTCGAGCATGCGCTCGGAGAAGTCGAGGCCAGTGACGTCGCCGCCCGCTACGCGTGCGGCGATAGCTAGATCCCCCGTTCCACAGCACGCGTCGAGAACACGATCGCCGGAGTTGACGACAGCCTCGGCCGTCAGCCGCCGCCAGCGCCGGTCGAGACCGGCGGTCATCGTCCGGTTCATCGCGTCGTAGATCGGCGCGATCCGGTCGAACATGCGCCGGACTGCGTCCGGCGCTAGCTGTCCGGTCTCGACGCTCATCGGCCGACCTCCGGCCGATGAGCGGGGGAAGGGGCGAAAGGGGAAACCGGGAGGTTTCCCCTCTTGCATTCCTCGGCACGCGCGGCGACCTGCGCGCCGCACGGGTCGAGGCGTACCTGAAAGAAGAAGGGGACTCGTGGGGGAAACATGGTTTCCCCCACGGGAGCGAGCCGAAGGCGAGCGACGCTCATTCAGCTCCCCCATCGCTTCACCAGCCCAACGTCCAGGCCCAGCTGGTCGAGCGCCCGGCCGACGATGAAGTCGACAAGGTCGTCGACGCTCTCCGCTCCGTGGTAGAAGCCCGGCGCGAGGAACAAGATCGTCGCGCCGGCCTCCCGCAGCTCGAGCATGTTCCGCAGGTGGATGGTCGACAGCGGCGTCTCCCGCGGCATCAAGACCAGCTTCCGCTCCTCCTTGAGGGCGACGGACGCGGCCCGGTGGATGAGGTTGTCCATCGCGCCCGAGGCGATCGTTCCCAGCGTCCCCATCGAGCACGGGCAGATCACGTACGCGTCGACCTTCGCCGAGCCGCTCGCATACGGAGCCTTCCAGTCGTTCGGCTCGTAGAGGGTGACGTTGCCGCCGTGCGCGCGCTCGAGCAGGCGGGTCAGGGTCTCGTCGCGGGAGAGGCGCGGGTTCGCGTAGAGCTCGGTGGCGAGCACCTCGACGCCGGCGCTCGAGGCGGAGACCCCGAGCTCGACGTCGGCAGCCGACAGCGCCTCGATCAGACGCGCGGCGTAGGGAGCGCCCGAGGCGCCCGTTATCCCGAGGAAGATGCGCACGCCGGGGCTACTTCGGCCCCTTGGAGGCGTCGAGGAAGGCGGCGAGCTGGTTCAGCTGTTCGTCGTCGAACCCGAACTTCGGCATCACCGTGTTGCCGAATTGCGACGGGTCCTTGATGTAGTCGTGGAAGAAGGTCTTGCCCTTCCCCTTCGAGCCCTCGTTGCTCAGATCCGGAGCACCCGAGTTCGAGCTCCCGGTGCCAAGGTAGGTGTGACAGGACGTGCACCCCGAGACCGCGAAGAGGTTTGCCCCCGCGATCGCCTGTTGGTTGCCGGTGAACCCCTGGCGCGCGGCCCACTTGGGGACCGCCGCCTTCACCTCGCTGGCGAGTGCCTCCTTCGCGACCGCACCCTTGTAGGTGAGGACGCCCATGGAGATCACGACGAGGACCGCGGCGACGACGGCGACCGGCCGGCGGAGCAGCCGCCGCTCGCGGCGTACGTCGAGGAAGGGAAGGAGGAAGAGGATGATGAGGAGGATCGTCGGGATCCCGATCGTCCCCAGGATCACCGAGGCTGGCCACTTGAAGATCCGCAACAGATAGAAGAGGAAGTAGAAGTACCAGTCCGGGCGCGGGACGAAGTTCGTCGTCCCCGGATCGGCCGGCTCCGAGTACCGCGAGCCGAGCAGGCACGAATGCGGCTGGCCGCTGCCGCACTGCTCCGGATCCTCGCCCGTCGTGAAGTACCAGACGCAGGCGAGCCCGACGATCACCGCCACGACGACCAGGCTCATAACCGTGTCGTGGAACATCGCGTAGGGGTAGAACGGCTTCCCGCGCGTCTTGACGTCTTCCTTGTACTTCTGGAACCCGGCGCGCCTTTCGTCGACCGCAGCCACTAGGGCGTGTCACCCCCGTTGCGGCGCCACGCGCTTCGAGCCGCCGGTCGAGTGAGCCCGGCGCGGTGCCCGTCCGTCGAGGGCTCCTCCTCGAGCCAGTCCGCGCCGGCGGCCTCTTTCGACCAGGGCGGCGAGCTGACGCCCAGGCGAACGACGAGGTAGAGGTGGAGACCGATCAACGCAAAGATCGCCCCCGGGATCAGGAGCATGTGCGTCGAGTAGAAGATGCTCAGGGTGTTCTGGCCGATCTCGGCGCCGCCGCGGAGAAACTGGGCGATGAACGGTCCGAGGACCGGCACTGTCCCGTTGAGATTGATCCCGACCACGGTCGCCCAGTAGGCGGTCTGGTCCCAGGGCAGCAGGTAGCCGGTGAATCCCTCGAGCATCCCGAGCAGGAGCAGGAGGACGCCGACGATCCAGTTCAGCTCGCGCGGGTACTTGTAGGCGCCGAACAGGAACACCCGCGCCATGTGGAAGAACAGCAGGATGATGAAGACGCTGGCGCCCCACTTGTGCATGCCGCGGACGAGCCAGCCGAGCGTGAGGTCGTTCGTGATGTGCTGGATCGACTGGTAGGCGTTCTGCGGGTCCGGCTTGTAGTACATCGCCAGGATCACGCCGGTAACCGCCTGGACGAGGAACGCCGTCAGCGTCGCCGACCCGAGCGTCTGCATCCAGTTGGTGTCGCCCGGAACCTTGCGGAAGAGGAAGTAGCGGATCCCGCCGATCAGGCCGGAGCGCTCCTCCAGCCAGTCGATCGGATAGTTGATCGCCGCCTCGAGCCGCTGCCGGCGCGGTGACTTGCGCGTGCGGGTCGCTACGGCCATCTAGTGAGGCGGCTGGAAGGGATAGAACCAGCCCTCGATCCCCTTGATGTGCTGGCCGGGGCCGGCGAGCCGGTACTTGTGGATGACGGCGTTCTTCCCCGTGTTGTCCACGTGGCTGACGCTGTACGTCTTCCCGAGGACGAGGCGGCCGTTGAGGATCTTGTACTCGTAGCGGTCGAGAGCGCGCACAGGCGGGCCGGAGATGCGGTTCCCCTCGGGGTTGTACTGACCGCCGTGGCAAGGGCAGCCGAAGCCCCCGGCCGGGATCATCGGGATCAGGCTGATGCGCTGGCCGCTCTTCCCCTGCACCTCCTTCTTCTTCGCGTCCTGCACGAGGCCGTTCGGCTGAACCGGGCAGCCGAGATGGGCACAGCGGTTCGAGATGATCGTGAAGCTCGGCTTTGCCTGGAGCAGGCCGTTGTTGCGGATGTAGGCGGTGCGGCGCGACACCTCGCCGGCCTCGGGGTCGAGGAAGAACGTCGTCAGCATCCACTGGTTCGGCGGGAAGTTCGAGAGCGGCCCGAGGTCGATGTCGCCGGTGCCCTGGTCGACGAATGCGGGCGCCACGGCGAAGCCGAGCACAGGCACGGTCACGAGCCCGCCGATCACGCCGCCGAGGCCCAGGGTGGCCCCTTCGAGGAAGCGGCTGCGCGGGAAGCGCTCCCCGGGCTCCGGCTCGGGCATCGCCGCTTGGCCCTGATCGGCCGGGATCGCGGGCGCGACCTCTGTCGGCGGGACCTCGCGGCGCTCGGGCTCGATCTTCGCCGGGGGGGCGCGGTACTCGGCCGTCGCCTCACGCACCCAGAGGAACGCGAACACGACCACGACCGCGCCGCCGATCGGTGCGATCACCTTGGGGTTGACGATCAGCCCGACGAGGATCGTGGCGACGCCCGCGGCGAACCCGATCGGATACAGCGTCGGCGCCGGGAGATGCGGACGACTCCCGTGCTCGGGCTCCACTACCCCACCGCCCCTGCCGTGGTCACCAGGATGGATTCAACCCCCGCCTTGCCGAGCGTGTCAACGACGTAACAAACCGCGCAACGGCCGCAGACTCTGACGGATCCGCCCGTTACGTGCAGCGGCATCGAGATCGATGCCGTATTCCTCCCAGCGGTCGTCCACGAGTGCCTTGACCTCGTCGCTCATCTCGATCTCCGGCGGCCACTCGCGCGTTCCCTCCGCAGGCCCCTTGTGGGTCGCGTCGATGCCGAGCTTCCCACCGTAGAACTGGCGCGTAGGCGCGTGGTCGAGGTGGTCCAGCGGGCCCTCGCTGAGCATGACGTCTCGCGCAGGATCGACGTTGGCCCCGACGCGGAAGAAGACCTCCTCGTAGTCGTGGACGTCGACCCACTCGTCGACGACCACGACCGCCTTCGTCAGGCTCAGCATCCCGAGCCCCCAAATGGCGTGCATGACCTTCTGGGCGTGGCCCGGATAGGCCTTGCGGATCGAGACGATGCAGCAGTTGTGGAACGCGCCTGCGACGGGGAGGTCGTAGTCCACGATCTCCGGCACGGTCATCCGGATGGCGGGAAGGAAGATCCGCTCGGTCGCCTTGCCGAGCCACGCGTCTTCGGCCGGCGGCTTGCCGACGACGATCGAGGGATAGATCGCGTCCCGCCGCATCGTGATCGCCGTCAGCCGGAAGACGGGGAACGGCTCGGCCGGCGTGTAGTAGCCGGTGTGGTCGCCGAACGGGCCCTCCTCTGTGACCTCGTCCTTGTCGATGTAGCCCTCGAGGACGATCTCGGCGTTGGCGGGCACCTCGAGGTCGACGGTCTTGGCGCGCACGACCTCGACCGGCTCGCCCCGTAGGAAGCCTGCGAGCATCAGTTCGTCGATGTGCTTCGGCAGCGGCGCGCTCGCCGAGTACGTCGTGACGGGGTCGAGCCCGAGCGCGACGGCGACCTCGATCTTCCCGTCGGTGGCGAGGTAGTCGGCGCGCCCGTCCTTGTGGATCTGCCAGTGCATTGCGGTGGCGCGCGGCCCGAGCTTCTGCATCCGGTACATGCCGACGTTGCGGGTGCCGGTGCGCGGATCCTTGGTGATCACCGCCGGGAGGGTGATGAACGGCGCGGGATCCTCCGGCCAGCAGCGCTGGATCGGCAGCGCGTCGAGCGAGGCGTCGTCGCCGGTGAGGACGATCTCCTGCGCCGGCGCGCGCCGCACGGTCTTCGGACGCGAGTCGGCGATCGACTTCAGCTTCTGCAGGCCGCGCACCTTGTCGACGAGGCCCTGCGGCGGCTGCATCTCCAGGACGGACGAAAGGCGCTCCGCGACCGCGTCGAGCGACGGCGCGTCGAAGGCGAGACACATTCGCCGCTCCGTGCCGAACTGGTTGATCAGCAGCGGGAGCTCGGAGCCTTTGACGTTCTCGAAGAGGAGCGCGGGGCCGCCGGCTTTGACCGTCCGGTCCGTGATCTCCGTGATCTCGAGATCCGGGTCGACCTCGGTGCCGACGCGAACCAGCTCGCCCTCGCGCTCGAGTCGCCTGATCCACTCGCGGAGATCGCCCGGAGGTGGCATGCGCAAACCAGTCTAGAAGCCGTCTGAAAGCCACATCGCTCTGTCAGCGCGGTGACGTTCGGTCCGTCGTGCGGCTGAACGACAGATCGATGGCGGCGCCCTAGCGTGGAAGTCACCATGACGGGCACAGCTCATATCGAAGAACTCGCTTCTCGCGAGAGTGCCGGGATCCAGGTCTCGCTCTTCTGGAGCCGAGAGGACAACACGCTGAGCGTCGTCGTGCGCGATGCGCGCACGAGCGAAGAGTTCGCACTGGCAGCGGAGCCGGCGGAGGCGATGGACGTCTTCCGGCATCCGTTCGCTTATGCAGCGACGCGCGGCGTGACGAGCACCCTCTCGTCCGAAGCCGAGCCCGTGGCGACCGGCTAGACCGACGCCACGAACTCGCGGATCGCCGAGTGGATCTCCACGCCCGCCCCAGTCGGGGTGAGCAGGCGGAGCCGGACGAGCTCCGCCACCGCTACGGGGTCGACCTCGGCGGTCGCATCAACGGCCACAGCCCCGAGCACATCCTTCTCTCGTTCGTTCAGTTGCTCGTAGCTCCAGGTGATCGCCGCCTCGAGCGTCCAGGCCCCTTCGATGGGCACGCGGAGCCCGTCCGCACCGCGGGCGGCAACGAGCTCGATCGCAAGCGGAAGCCGGCCGAGCCGCCGGCACAAAGCCGCGAGCTCGGCGTACGCCGCCTCGAATCCGGGCGCGGCCGCTTCAGCCCGCTGGCGGAAGAGCTCGACCGCGGGGGACTCCGCGAGCGGTCGAAGCGGATACGCCCGCTCGCCCGAAGCTCCGAGCCGCGCGCCGCTCGTCGCGATCATGACCGCATCGCCCCGATCGGCGACCTCGCTCGCCGAGGCGTCGTCGATGACCGCAAGCTCGAGCCTTCCGGAGAGCTCGGCCGCCACCTCGACCGCGAAGCGTGTCTTACCGACCCCGCTCGGCCCGGTGACCGTGACCAAGCGGGCGCCGTCGAGGCGGACGAGCCGAAGCACATCGGCAAGCTCCTTCTTTCGGCCGAGGAGCGGGTCGACGGGTAAGGGAGGGTCCGTCTCGATCCCTAGCGGCGCCGGTGGCGCGCCCAGTGGCTGAGCTCGCCGATCGCGATCACCGCGACGAAGACCAGCCCGGTGATCAGCATTCCGGTGACCACCTTCTTCCCCTCGGTGGCGGCGTCTTCTGCGAGGAACCAGCTGAGCGTCGCGAGCATCCGCGCCGACTCTAACGCACCGAAAGTCGCCGGCGGTGCAGCTCGAGCGCCGGCTCGACCGCGTCGCCGGCGGCTTCAAGCGCCAACCGCTGGAGGGGCCCAGCGTCGTTGTCGAGGCGGAGCGACGATCGTCCTTCCTCGAGCAGGCCGCGCCCGAGCAACGCCGCCGTCGCCGACCAGGCCGCCCCGTCGCCGCCGATGCCTTCCGCCTGGAGGTAGGCGCACATGGCGATCAGCTCGGCGAGATCGTTGACGGCGTCGACCGACCCGACCTGCTCGATCCGCACGAGCCCGTGCGCGTAGAGGTAGTCGCCGAGCAGCAGCGAAGTGTCGCCGTCCTTCGGCGTGAACAGCCGCGGTCGGCCGTAATGGAGGAGGTAGCCCTCGTAGATCGTCTCGATTCCGAGCGCGTACCGCTCCTCGCCGAGGAGAGAGAAAACGGCGACGAGCTCGCGCTCGTCGCTAGCTTTGAGTGCGTCGTCCCAAAGACGGCTCTCCGCCACTGCTTCGCCCGCGATGACGTCCCACAGGTCCACAGTTAGTCCGCGGCTTCGGAGAAGCCGCGGACCGCTTCGATCGTCCGGTCGATCTCGTCGTCGCCGTGCGCGAGGGAGAGGAACATCGCCTCGAACTGGCTCGGGGCGATGTAGATCCCGCGGTCGAGCAGATGCCGGAAGAGCGCCGCGTAGCGCTCGGTGTCGCACCGCTGCGCATCGTCGAAGTCGCGCACCGGCCCGTCCGTCATGAAGAGCGTCGCCATCGCGCCGACGCGCTGGAACCGGCCGTGGGGAGCAAGGCCGGCTTCGAGCCTCGCGCCGCGCCGCTCGAGGTCGTCGTAGACGGCCGGGTCGCGCAGCCGCCGCAGGACGGCCAGCCCGGCGGCGGTCGCGAGCGGGTTCCCGGAGAGCGTCCCCGCCTGGTAGACGTCACCCGCAGGCGCGAGCCGGTCCATGACCTCCGCCCGGCCGCCGAAGGCGGCGAGTGGGAGACCGCCGCCGACGATCTTGCCGAGGATGGTCAGGTCCGGGGTCACGCCGTAGAGCTCCTGCGCGCCCCCTCGTGCGACGCGGAAGCCGGTGATCACCTCGTCGAAGACGAGCAACGCTCCCGACGCGTCGCAGAGGCGGCGCAGCGCGAGCAGGAATCCCGGTTCCGGTGGAACGACGCCCATGTTCCCGCCGATCGGCTCCACGAAGATCGCCGCCAATCCTTCGCCGTAGCGGGCGACGGCCTCCGCCGCGGCATCGACGTCGTTGTACCGACAGACGATCGTGTGGCTCGTGGTCGCCGGGGGCACGCCCGGGCTCGACGGCAGGCCGAGCGTCGCCATCCCCGAGCCGGCGCTCGCGAGCAGCGAGTCGGCGTGGCCGTGGTAGCAGCCGGCGAACTTGATGATCCGGTCGCGGCTCGTGAACGCGCGCGCGAGGCGGATCGCGCTCATGGCCGCCTCCGTGCCGGAGGAGACCAGCCTGACCTTCTCGACCGAGGGGACGGCGTCGGCGAGCTCGGCCGCCAGCTCCACCTCGGCCTCGGTCGGTGCACCGAAACTCGTCCCTCGGAGCGCCGCCGCCCGGACGGCCTCGACGGTCTCCTCGTCCGCGTGGCCGAAGAGCAGCGGGCCCCAGGACATGACCCAGTCGAGCAGACGGCGGCCGTCCTCGGTCTCGAGGTAGGCGCCCTCCGCCCGGCCCACGAAGAAGGGCTCGTCCAGCCCTACCGCGCGCATCGCCCGAACCGGCGAGTTGACACCGCCGGGGATGAGCTCGAGCGCGCGGCGATAGAGCTCGCTGCGCGTAGTTAGAGCCACGCGGCGATTTCTTTGGTCCAGTAGGAGATCACGAAGTCGGCGCCCGCTCTCTTGATCGCTGTCAGGGACTCGAGCGCGCCCAGCCGCTCGTCGATCAGCCCCTTCGCCGCCGCGGCCTTGAGCATCGCGTACTCGCCGGAGACGTTGTAGGCGCCGAGCGGCAAGTCGAAGCGCTCGCGCACGGCGCGGATCACGTCGAGGTACGGCAGGGCCGGCTTGACCATGATCGCGTCGGCACCTTCCGCGACGTCCAACTCGCACTCGCGCAGCGCCTCGCGCACGTTCGGCGGATCCATCTGGTAGCCGCGCCGGTCACCGAAGGCCGGCGTTGACTCGGCTGCCTCGCGGAAGGGGCCGTAGAACGCCGAGGCGTACTTGGCGGAGTAGGCCAGGATCGGCGTCTCCGGCAGCGCCTCGCGGATCGCGGCCACCCGCCCGTCCATCATGTCGCTCGGCGCGACGACGTCGGCGCCCGCCTCGACGTGGCTGACGGCGGTGCGCACGAGCAGGTCGAGCGTCGCGTCGTTGTCGACGTGGTCGCCGTCGAGGACGCCGCAATGTCCGTGCGACGTGTACTCGCACAGGCAGACGTCCGTGATCAGGACAAGGTCGGCGAAGCGGCCCCGCAGCGCACGCAGGGCGCGCTGGACGATCCCGTCTTCGTCGTAAGCGCCGGAGCCGTCCTCGTCCTTCTCCTCGGGGATGCCGAAGAGGATCACCGCCGAGATCCCGAGCCCGGCGAGCCCCTCGACCTCGCCGGCGACGCTCTCGACGGACTGGCGGCCGAGGCCGGGCAGCTCGTCGTTCGCGCGCGCCTCTGGACCGACGAACAGCGGCATGACAAAGTCGTCGAGGTGGAGCCGCGTCTCGCGGACGAGCCCGCGCAGCCCGCTCGTTCGCCGCAGGCGCCGCAGGCGCGTGACCGGGAACGCACTCATACCGGAAGGGTAGACCGTGACGAATGTGTGCCGATTCGTCCACACAGCGTCCGTAGCGGCCATGTCCGGGGACAGCCCCTGGACGTGGCTCTAAAGGGCATCGCGGTTTCGGATACCCATGCCGGCGTCCCAACGCTGCAGGCCGAGGCGTTCGTAGAACGGGACGACGTCCTCGTCGCAGGAGAGATCGACCATGTAGAGGTCGCCCAGGCTGGCCAGGAGACGGCGAACCAGCTCTGTCCCGATGCCATGGCCCTGATAGTCGGGCAGCACCTCGAGGAGCGGGATGTAGGCGCTGAGGACGCCGTCGCTGATGGCGGTGACGAAGCCGACGACCCGGGCTCCGTCCTTTGCGAGGACGACGTGGCTGCTGCCGCGGAGGATCTCGAGATGCCGCTCCGCCGACGGCGGCTTCGGCCAGTCGACGAAGAAGCCCTCCAGATGCTCCGGCCCGAGTCCCGCCAGGCCGGTGGTGTACTCGATCACGTCAGCAGGCGCCGGGTCGCCAGCCGCGCGAGGCCGCCGAAGACCGCGCCGAGGCCCGCGAGCCAGGCGAGCTCACGGCCGACCGCTCCCCACGGATCGGTGTCGTAGAGGGACGAGGCGAAGTACCGGACCGCATGGGCGAAGGGCAGGCCGTCGCTGAGCCAGCCCGCGAGCGGGGAAACCTCACGCGGTACGAGGCCGAGGAAGACGATCGGCATGACGACGAGGACGGCGACGAGCGAAGCCGTCCGCGTCTCCTTCGCGAGCGCTCCGAGGAGGGCACCGACGGCGCCGAGGCTCCCTCCCGCGAGAGCGAGGCCCAGCGCGAGCAGCGGCAGACGCGCCCACGGCTCGCCGCCGGCGACGCCGCCGGCCTCGACGATGACGCCGAAGACGAGGGCAATCCCCAGCCCGAGCGCGAGGCCGACGAGCGCCGCGAGCGCCACCTTCGCCCACACCAGCTCTCCGAGCGAGACGAGGCCGCGCGCGAGCCGGCCGATCGCGTTCTCGTCACGCTCGGCCGCGATCGCCCCCGCCGCCAGCAGGAGCGCGAGGAACGTCACCGTCAGTGCCAGCGCGTAGGCCTGGACCTGCGCCGAGAGCAACGAGCTCCGCGACGGCTCGCGGGCGCGCTCCAGGCGGATCGGGTTCGCAGTCGACGCGAGCAGGCTGCCGGTCTGCGTCAGCGCGACGCCTGCGATCCGCGCGAACTCGCGGACCCGCGCGACCTGCGGCCGAGGAGGCAACTGGTCGAGGAGCGTCTCCATCCGCTGCAGCCCGAGCACGTGGTAGGTCCGCCCGCCGAAGGTCGCGGTGCCGCCGCGGACGATCAGGTCGACGTAGCCGAGATCGGTCGAGACGTAGGCCTCCTGCAGCCGGCGGTTGAGCGAGTAGACCAGCGCCTGGACCTGCTGCGTCACGCGGGACGAGATCCCGCCGCGCGTCGTCTCGTAGAGAAGGCTCGGCGCGTGCAGTCCGCCGCGCAGGTCGGCCAGGAACCCGGGAGGGACGGTCAGGGTGGCCACGACGCGACCCGTCTCGAGCTGATGCCGCGCCTCGTCGCGATCCATCCGGATCAGGTGGACGTTCTTGCTCACCTCGTCGATCGCGTCCCGGATCGCGAACCTGTGCCCGCCGACGACCACTGTCTGCGGGAGGTGATCCTCGTCGACGAGCGCCACCCGCGGCTTCGAGCTGCCGTAGCCTGCGACGAGCCCGACCAGCCCGGCGACGAGCAGTGGATAGGCAACGAGGACGGCGACGAGCACCGGCGACCGCCGCAGCACACGCAGGTCCTTGCCGAGGACGAGCAGGACGCGTCTCACGTAGCCACCTCCGATTCTCGCGCGCCCCCGGTTGAAGGGCGCAGACGGACGCGCGGGCAAGCCCGCGCGTCCTGAGGGCGGCACCGCAAGCGGCGCCTCACGCGAACACCTCCTCCGCGGTGTGCAGCCGGTCCCACTCCGGCGTCGAGCCGTCGAACGTCAGCCGACCGCGCTGGAGGACGGCGACACGGTTCGCGTACCGGTCCAGCTCCTCCAGGTTCTGGGTGGCGAACACGACCGCCCCGCCGGCCTCGCAGAGCGAGCCGACGACCTCCCAGAGCCGTCGCCGCTGACCGGGGTCGAGCGACGCGGTCGGTTCGTCGAGCAGCAGGACGCGCGGATCGCCGAGCAACGCGAGCGCGACGTTCAGCCGCTGCCGGTTGCCGACGGACATCGCCGCGGCCGGGCGGTCCTCGGGCAGGTCGAACCGCTCGATCAGCCCGCCCGCGCTCGCCCCCGGACTCGGATCGTCCTCGAGCCGGGCGAACAGCTCCAGGTTCTCCCGCGCGGTCAGCCGGTCGTACAACGCCGGCCGCTGCGGCACCCACCCCACGCGAACCCCGCCCGCTCGCTCGATCCTGCCCTCGCTCGGCTCCAGCGCGCCGGCGAGCATCGAGAGCAGCGTCGACTTGCCCGCGCCGTTCGGCCCGATCAGCGCGAGCGTCTCGCCGCCGCGCACCTCGATGTCGGTCGGCTCGAGCGCCGTCTGCGCGCCGAAGCGGCGCGCGGCGCCACGCGCTCGCAGGAGCGGCTCCGCCACGCTCAAGGCCGAGCGGTCGCGCGCTCGCGCGTGTCCTCGAGCTCCACCTCGACGGGCGGAGGTCCGCCCTCCTTCCAGGGCTCGAGCTCGATCCGCTCGCCGAAGAACTCCCACAGCGCCCGACCGACGGCGAGCAGCGGCAGCGCCACGAGCGCTCCGGGCAGGCCGTAGATCTCACCGCCGGCGAGCAGGCCGAAGATCACGAGCAGTGGATGGAGCCGGAGCGCGCTCCCCATCACCTTCGGGACGACGATGTGGCCCTCGACCTGGTGGATGAACAGGAAGAGCAATGCCACCCAGAGGGCCGAGACCGGGTGGACGATGAGTGCGTAGAGGAACGGCGGGATCGACCCCAACCAGGGCCCGAGGTACGGAATCAGCTCCGTCACGGCGGCCCACGCGCCGAAGAGCAATGCCCACTTCTGCCCGCCCGGCAACCAGCCGAGGACGCCGAGCAACCAGAGCGCGACTCCCACGCTCGTGCCGATGATCAGGGACACGAGCGCCTGTCCGCGGACGTAGCTCGTCAGCGAGTGCTCCATCTGGACGAGCAGCGACTCCGAGCCGGGCCGCGGTGGGAACCGGCGGTCGATCCTCCGCGCGAGCCGCGGGAAGTCGAGGAGCATGTAGACCGAGACGACGATGATGATGACCGCGCTGAAGAGCAGCTTTCCGAGCGAGATCGCCGCCCCCTCGACGAAGTCGACGACCTTCGACGTGTACTTGCCGACGTCGTGCTTGCGGACGCGGTCGACCCAGTCGTGCCCTCGCTTCTGGATGTGGATCGAGCTCAACCGGTGGGTGTTGAGCCAGTGCTGGACGCGGTCGACGTCCCGGTCGGCCTCGACCTGGGGGGGTCGTCCGTTCACGTCCGTAAAGTAGGAATCCACCCGCTTGGCAGCGGTTTTCGTCTCGTCGACGACCACCGTTCCGAGAGCGCCGATGGCTGCGACCAGCGCGAACGCGAACACGAGGTACACGAACGCGACAGCAAAGCCGCGGGGGATTCGGACCCGTCCGACCGCACGCACGATCGGGTTCAGCAGGAGCGCGATCAGGAGCGCGACGAGGAAGAGGAAGACGACGTGACGGACCGCGCCCGCGATCACCCACAGCAGCAGCACCACGAGCGGGAGTCCGACCAGCTGGATCCAGCGCGGAATCTCGATCTTCGCCGCGCGCGGGGAAGGGGGCATCCGAGCGATCGTACCGCCGAGGTCGTACGTCTCAGGCCACCGGAATGGGACTGGTCCTGGGCCGAGGACGGGGCGCTTGCCCTCGACCGTCACGAACTCTGGGAGGAAACCGAGTTCGCACCGAGAAAACGGGTGTCACAAACCCGGCGTCCCCCGCGGTTGAAAGATGAGCCCGCGTCCGTTACGGTGCCGCGGATGCCGGCCCCCTCCCAGCAGGCTGCTGTGCTGCGCGTGCGCAGACGCCGCCGGGCCGACCTCCACCGCATGCGGCGGCTGGCGGTACTCGTCGTGGTCAGCGGCGTCCTGCTCGGAACGCTGTTCGTGACGGCCTTCGGTCACGCCACGCCGCGGCTCGCGCCCGAGACCCTGCCCGCGCCGTCGAGCCGACTGCTTCCGGACGGCCCGCCGACGCCGATGACCGTCGCCCTGCGCGGGTCGCTGCGCGTCCAGCTGCCGATCGCCCAGACGCGCGTCACCGCGATCGGGTACCAGTCCTCCGGAGACGGCGCGCTCGCGCTGACCCCTCTGGGCCGCCAGGGGAACGAGGGAGCGCTGTCGCGGCTCGCCCACAAGATCTTCGGCGGCGGCCACGGCTCCTTCGTCTACTACCAGCTGAGCGGCGGCGAGACCGCAGTGCTCGACGTGGGCGCGGCGCCGGGAACCGACGTCTACGCGCCCGTCGACGGCACGGTCGTCGGGATCTCGGACTTCGTCCTCAACGGCCAAGCCTACGGCTCGCGAATCGACATCCAGCCGACGGCGGCGCCGTCACTCGTCGTCTCCCTGACGCGCCTGGCCTCCGATCCCGCGCTGACCGTCGGCTCTGCGCTCGCGGCGTCGAGCACGAAGGTCGGCCGCGTGCTCGACCTCTCCAGGGTCGAACGCCAGGCGCTCGCGCGCTACACGCAGGATGCCGGGAACCACGTCTCGGTCGAGCTCCGCGGCGCCGTCACCCTCGCACTGCCCTGAGGCTGCTCTTCGTTGCCGACGTAGTCGGCGTGCCCGGTCGCCGGGCGATCGAGGAACGCCTGCCGTCCCTCCGCAACGATCTCGCCGCCGACCTCGTCGTCGTCAACGGGGAGAACGTCGCCGACGGCGTCGGGATCACGCCCAAGCTGGCCGACAAGCTGCTCGCGTCCGGGGCCGACGCGGTCACGCTCGGCAACCACGTCTGGCGCCGCGGCGAAATCGCGCCCTACCTGAAGGAGAGCGACCGCGTGATCCGGCCGGCCAACCTCTCGGCCCTTGCACCCGGCCGCGGACTGGCGTTCGTCGACGCGCGCGAGGGCACGAAGGTCGCCGTCATCAACCTGCTCGGGTCGCTCTTCATCGGACCGCCCGTGAGCCCGTTCGAGGTGGCCGAGGAGCTGGTCGAGGAGGCGCGCCGCACCACTCCGATCGTCGTGGTCGACTTTCACGGGGAGGCGACGAGCGAGAAGGTCGCGATGGCGCGACTGCTCGACGGCCGGGCGACGGCGGTGATCGGCACGCACACGCACATCCAGACGAACGACGCACGGGTTCAGCCCGGCGGCACGGCGGCGATCACCGACGCGGGCATGACCGGCCCGCACGACTCCGTCATCGGCGTGGTTGCCGAGCTCGCGATCCGAAGCATGCGCACCGGGATGCCCGTCCGGTTCGAGACCGCGGCCGGCGACGTTCGGATCGAGGGCGTGGTCATCGAATGCGGCGCCGACGGCCGCGCGACGAGCTGCGAGGCGATCCGCGTCTCGGTGTCGTGACCCTAGACGCGGCGCGTGCGCTCTGGCTGCCGGCGCTCCTGGGGTAGCGCGAGGAGGACGGCAAGCGCAGCCAGGACGAGGTCGCGGGCCAGTACGAGCCACGACGACATCGGGTCGAGGTCGTTTGCGAGGTCCCAGTAGCGAAACGGGAACCAGAGCTGTGTGAGGACGAGCGCGCCCGCAAGCAGCGCCATCCCCCACAAGCCGCGCCGCCCGGGAACCAGCGGGACGACCGGGATCAGCCAGATCAGAAACTGCGGCGAGAGCACCTTCCCGAACGCGACGAAGGCGACCAGCGCGGCCCCAGCCGCCTGCACGAAACCGAGGCGGCCGCGTGCGTAGCCGGCCCAGATCCACAACAGCAGTGCGAGCTGGAGCGCCGTCAGCACCGCCGCGAGAGCGTCCGGTCCCGTCCCCGCGAGGTTCTGGGAGCCGTAGCTGGTGGCGACCGTGACGCCGACGCCGAATGCATCGTGCGCCGCCAGCAGCACGGCCGAGCCGAGGCTCTCGAGCTGCAGAGGCCGCCGGAGCTGGCCGCTGACGCTGTCCCAGACGCCGCCCGGCGAGAGCGCGACGAACGGCAGAAAGACGAGCGCCGCGACGCCGGCGACGAGGGCCAGCGCGACGAGGCCCGCGCGGCGCCCTTCCCGCCGCCAGGCCCAAGCGACCGCGAGCGGTACGAGGACCGCTGGGTAGAGCTTGACGGCTACGGCGAGCCCGAGGAGGACGCTGCCGAGCCGCCACCAGCCCGAGACGACCGCCGCGAGCGCCGCGACGACGACCGCGGCCGGCCACAGATCGAACCTGCTGAGGATCACCGATCCGAGCGCCAGCGGCGCCAGCGCCGCGAATGCGAGCGCCCCCCACACCCGCTGCGGCGGAGCGCGCAACGCCCGCAGCGCGAACGCCATCGCGATCAGCGCGAAGGCCCCGCAGACCCACATCAGCGTCTCGAACGTCTTCCGGAACCCGGACGTCACGTGCTGGTCGTTCCCCGATTCGGCGAGCCCGGGAAGCGCGAAAGCGGGCAGCGCCCCTGGGGGGTACTCGACGGAGAAGTCCCGGTACGGCACCTCCCCGCGCGCGATCGCGTTTCCGTAGCGCTGGTAGATGGGCGTGTCGAGCACCTGCTTGTGCCGGTAGAAGCCGACGTGGAGCAGCGTCCAGGCGACGACGAACAGCGTGATCGCCACGAGCGCGGCGAGCACGACGTGCGTGTCAGTCGACCGCTGGAAGCTCTCCGTGCGGGCGACCATGAGGGGCGAGGACGGCGTAGGCGACGAAGGGGAAGAACCAGGGGATGTAGACGTAGAACCAGTGCGTCAGCACGAGCTCGAAGCCGAGCAGGAGCGCGGCGGTCAGCGCGGCGAGCTGGAGCGGCGTCTTCCTCCGCGGCACGAACGCCGCGACGACCGCGCCGGCCACGAGCAAGCCCTCGAGCACCCGCTGCAGGAGCTGGAGATCGGGGAGCCCGCGCGCGTGGTACTGCCGCCAGTCCCAGAGCGAGAAGGGCGACTCCCGGTCGATCTGATTCTCGAGCGTGCGGGTGTAGAAGTCCTTCGCCGCCTGGACGGTGCTCGGCTCGAGCAGGAGGATCGAGAACGCGGCGATCGTGGCCACCAGGAAGCCGGCCACGAACGCCAGCGACGGCCTCCGGCGCACCGGGCCGGGATACGTCAGCCAGAGCGGCGCGACGACGAGGGTCGCGAACTTCGTCCAGCCGGACAGCGCAACGAAGATCCCGCGGGCCCACGGCGACGTCACGAGCCAGAACCCGAAGATGAGGAGGACGGGCAGGATCGAGTCGTTCGTGTTCGAGCTGGACACGTACTGCGTGAACGGGTAGGCCGCCCAGGAGAAGGGCAGCGCGGCCGACAGCCAGATCCCGCCGAACCTCCGGCCGACGAGGAAGAGGCCCACGAGCGCGAGCACGTCGAACACGACCGAGGTGATGTGCACGGCGGGCAGGTGGTCCCACTTCCCGGACCAGCCGCGGATCCAGTAGCCGGGTAGGTACGCCTCGTACGCGACCGGCCCGTACGTGTCGCCCTGCGGGTTCGCCGACTCGCAGCGGCCGTTCGTCTGGACCCGGTCGCGGATCTCACCTTCCGCGTCGGCGCCGCCGCAGGCCTTGAGGTCGTCCTCGACCGGGAAGTGGTTGTACGGCGACTCACCGGAGGCGATCCGCTGGGCGCCGATCACCCCCGCGTAGCCGACGTCGATCACGTTCGAGTCCTGGTGGTTGAGGCCGATGCGGAAGCCGGCCAGGAAGACGGTCGCGGCGAGCAGGAGCCACGCCGGCCACATCGGGCGCACCTCACGTCCCGAGGATCCTCGCGCGCCGATCCAGACGCACCGCCCGAGCAGATACAGCAGTGGCGGATAGACGAGCGGCACGCTCGCGAAAACGTTGCCGCGGTTGAAGAACCAGAGCGAGACGGAGAAGGAGAGCAGGACGAGCAGGTCCAAGTTCCGCCACGAGAGCAGCCTGCGGAAGTCGAGCAGGCCGAGCAGGAAGACCGCGCAGAACCCGAGCCAGACCGCCGGCTCGTTGATCCGCTTGCCGCCGAACGCGCCCTTGTAGCCGCGCGCCATCTTCCACGCGACCTGCGGACCGGTCCAGGCTTCGGTCACGCGCCCGGTCTGGTCCTCGATGCGCCCGTCCGCGATCTGACCCGCATCCGTCTTTCCGCGTTTCCACCAGACCTTCACCTCCCAACAGCTGCCCTCTGTCCCCGAGGTGCAATGCGCCGGGTCCGGCTCGAAGGTTGCATCCGTGATCCGACCCTTCCGCGGATAGCGGTCGAGCCAGTCCGCGACCTTGTCGTCCCGGAGGAAGATGGCGATCGCGCGCTGCTTCGTCAGGCGTGCGCCGCCTCCCGCGGGGACGAACGGTGTCTGGACGAGCCGGCCGTTCGAGTCGTAGACCGGGTTCGTCGGCGCCGCCGCGCCCGGTGGTGCGACTGCGAGCGCTGCGGCCACGACCGGCAGCACCCGCAGAAAACGCGTCAGCGCATTCTGCGAAAGGACCAGAGCTTGTTGCCGAGGAAGTTGAGCGGCGTCACGAGCACGACCGCGATCGCCTGCGAGACGATCTCGCCGAGACCGGCGGAAACCAGGGCGCTCAGCAGCAGGAGGTTCGCCGCGTAGACGGTGCCGGAGACGATCAGGAAGCGCAGGCCCTGGTAGCCGAAGTGACCGCGCTGGTGCCGGAACGTCCAGAGCCGGTTCCACGTGTAGTTGTTCGTGACAGCGACGAGGAAGGATCCCGTCGCCGCCAGCGCGTAGTGGAGATTCGCTCCGTCGAGCAGCAGCGCGTAGATCGCCAGGTTGACGACGTAGCCCGAGGCGCCGACGACGCAGAACTTGACCAGCTGCTCCCAGTTGTGCCGGCGGCGGAGGGCCGCACCGGTCCGGCTGCGGAACGTTGGGGCCACGGACGCTGCCGGATGCTGCTCCATCGCGGGCGAGCCTAGCGACTCAGGCGGCCGACCGGCTCCGGGGATCGAAGCTGAGCGATTCGTCGAAGGCGACAAGCTCCTGCCGGCCGTCGGCTTCGACGACGACCGCCGCCACGGTGAAGTCCGGGTTGAGCCGCAGGTCGCGGAGCAGGCCAAGGTCGCGGTCGCGTCGCCGCACCGGCCGGCCGCGGAGGGCGCCGAGCGAGAACGTGCGCGAGCGGTAGAAGTCGAGCTCCTCTTCCTCCAGCAGGACGAGCGGCGACGTGATCGAGATCGCGCCGTCGGCAAGCTTGGCGGCCGCGAGTGGCAGGAACCGGTTCACCTGGTCGCCGCAGACCACGTCCAATCCGACGACCTTGAGCTCGTCCCGATCGAGGAAGACGTCGACGGGGCGTCCCAGAGTCAGACCGTGCAGCCGGACAGCCAGACCCAGGAGGTCGTCAGCAGAGCGCTCCCCCACAGCAGCCGCTTCGTGCCCGTCGCTCATCCGGAGAAACCCTCTTCGCCGACCAGTGGAACGAAGCGGCACGGGACCGAGTGGACGATCGCGGGTCCCTCCGGGCTGCGCACGATCACCTCGAGCTGCTGGACTCCGCGCTCGCCGACCGGGACGACGAGCCGGCCGCGCGGCTTCAGCTGGTCGTAGAGCGTTTGCGGCAGACCGGGAGCGGCCGCGGCGACGGCGATCGCGTCGAACGGAGCCCGCTCGGGAAGACCCCGCGACCCGTCACCGAGGTGAACGCGCACATGGCCGTATCCCGCCGCCTCGAGGTTGGCGCGCGCCTGCTCGGCGAGCTCGGGGATCCGCTCGATCGTGTCGACCTCCGTGGCGAGCTCCGCCAGCACGGCGGCCTGGTATCCCGATCCGGTACCGACGTCGAGCACCTGCTCGGGGCCGGTCAACGCCAGGGCGGAGCAGATCGCGGCCACCATGTACGGCTGCGAGATCGTCTGCCCACCGCCGATCGGCAGCGCGGCGTCGTCGTAGGCGCGGCTCCGCAGCTCGGGTGGGACGAAGCGCTCGCGCGGGACACGCTCCATCGCGGCGAGCACGCGCTCGTCGTCGATGTCCCGGCGGCGCAGCTGCCGCTCGACCATCCGGCGCCGCTGCTCTTCCTCAGACCGCACGGGCGAGTGGACGCTGGTACGGCGGCAGCTCGACGCCGAAGTGGCCGAGTACGGCCGGCGCAACCTCGACGATGCTGCGCGGGGCGGCCTCCAGGCCCAGCGTCAGCATGGGCACCTCGGAGTCCCCGCGCTCGAGCGATCCGTGGCTGCCGCCGCCGACATGGTGGCGGCCCGCCAGATCGGGGAACTCGTAGCCGGCCTTGGCCGAGACGATCACCTCGCCTGCGTTCGGGTTCGCGAGCGCGGCCCAGGCGCGCGCCGGGCCGTCGGGGTAGTCGCTCAGCCAGCCTGCATCGATCCGCGGGCTGAACCGCACCTCCTCGCCCCCGCGGCGCGCGAACGCGTCCTCGCCCTCGCGGAAGAGGACGACTTCGGCCGCCTCGACGTCGTCGAGCCGCTCGGCGAGCGCTCGCGCCTCGGGGGCCCGAGGCCCGGCGCGGTAGATCATCCCGGCTCGGTTCGAGGCCGTGACGATCACGTCGCTCAGGGGCAGGAACGGCGTCTCCAGGTGGGCGTGCTGCGCCACGGGCGTCTGACCATGGTCGGAGCAGAGGAGGACGGCATAGCGCTCGAGGAACTCGTCCGGGCCGCCGGCGGCGTCGACCAGCGCCCGCACTGCGGCGTCGCTCCGCGCAAGGGCTTCGTGCGCTCCCTCTGGTCCGTGGACGTGAGAGGCGAAGTCGTAGTCGGGGAGGTAGTAGGTCAGGAAGTCGAAGCCGTCGCGGGTGACCAGCCAACGGCCCACCGCGGCGGCGTAGCCGTCGATCGACCCCTCGGAGCGGGCGAAGACCGCGAGTGGCGCGCCCGTCTGGTCCGACTCGAAGAGGTTGTAGTAGAAGAACCGCCGCGGTCCGTACGCCGGAATCGCGATCCCCGGCAGCGTCGGCAGGTGACGCGTGCGGCCGCGGTAGCACGTGATGTTGATCGCGGCCGCCGTCAGGCCCGCGTCCTCGAGCGCCTCGAACAGGGTGACGGCATCGCGTCCGAGGTGATCCCTGTTCATGTTGATGATCGTGTCGAGGATCGCGCGTGCCATCCCCGCGGCTCGCACGGCCGCAAAGGAGGACCCGTATTCGACGATCCGCCGCTCGCCGCGGTGATACCAGACGAGGTGCGGGATCCGATGGACGTCCGGATGCGCACCGGTCGCGATCGACGAGAGGCAGACCGGCGTCAGCGACGGGAAGGTGGACGTCGCCCGCGCGTACTGCCCGTGCTCGGCGAGGAGGGTCAGCGTCGGAGCGCGCCGATCGCCGACGGCCGCCTCGAACATCGACGGGGTCAGGCCGTCGATGACGATCAGGATGAGCGGGCGGGCCAACTCGCTAGTCGCGCGCGAGCGACCGCAGTCCCGCGTACCGCTCCGGCGCCCGCCGTCGCAGCCGGGCGGCGACGGCCGGGACCAGCGCTGCCTCGACGTAGCCGGCCGCCGGGATCCACGCGAGCGCGGCGAGCACCGCGGCCGCGCCCGCGACGAGTGCCGCCGTCCCGAACCTCGTCCCGCCGCGTCTCAGCGTCCCGCTCACGATCTGCGCGGCGCCGAGCGTCCCGAGGGCTCCGCCGGCGATTCCGCCCGCGGCCTCGTCCCACTCGCCGAGCGCCAGGCCGACCAGCAGGCCGCCCGCGACGGCGGCGATCAGTGCGAGGCCGACGGCCGAGCGGATCCCCGCGAGCAGGCCCACCGCCAGGACCCCGATCCCGACCGCGAGACCGGCGGTGACACCGATCCAGTACCAGTCGCCCATGCGGGCCCAGTCTAGTTGGCGCCCTCTCTTCTACGTTTGCCCGGATCCGGCGCCGGGAAGAAGCTTTTCGCCGCCCCCGCGGTCCGACGTGGAGGAGAACCAGTGAGTGACGAAGCCAGGCCCCTGCTCGTCTTCTTCTGCTCCGAGCGCTCTGGCCCCGCGCGTCGAATGGAGAGCCTGCTCGCCCATCTTGCGCGCAAGGAACGTGCCCGTCTGCGGATCATCCGCGTCGACGTGGAGCAGCAGCCCGGGCTCGCCGCGCGGTTCCGCGTGTCCGACGTCCCGACGCTCGTTCTCGTCAAGGGCAGACGCGTTGTCGACCGCCTGGAGGGACGCGTGAGCCAGCCGCGGATCGAGTCGATGCTCGAGCAGCATCTCCCGACGGAGATCGCGGCCTAAGAGCAAACCGGCGCCCCTCCAGTCGCGTAACGGTCGAGAAAGGGGCCGGCGCCGCGATGCGCCGGGAGCGACGACACGGAGGGAGCGATGCGGAAGCGCTGGATCACGGCATTCGTCGCGCTCGGCCTGGGCAGCGCGCTCGGGCTCGGGATCGCGACGGCGACGGCCGGAGGCGGGAAGAGCCCGCAGGCCGTCGCGGCACCTGCGGCAACGAAGGACCTGGGGCAGAAGTTCGGAACGGGCGAGACCGGGACGTTCAGCGGCTCCGTGGAGGTGCCCGCCGGCGATCCGGACGCGTCCGGCACGGCGCTCGTCCGCCTGAACGTGGCGGAGGGGCTCGTCTGCTTCAAGCTCGTCGTGCGCGGGGCAGATCCGCTGACCGCGGCGCACATTCACCAGGCCGCCGCCGGACAGCCGGGCCCGGTGGTGATTCCGCTGGTCACGCCCGCGGCGACGGCGTCCGACCCGGGCGTGCAGCAGTCGAAGGGCTGCGTCTCGGCCGATCCGTCGCTGATCGCGACGATCAAGGCGAACCCGTCGCAGTTCTACGCGAACGTCCACAACAAGGCGTTCCCCGCCGGCGCCGTCCGCGCGCAGCTGAAGACGCTCAAGGAGAAGACCGTCCTGGTCTGCAAGTCGAAGAAGCGGAAGTAGTCGCTTCTTCAACGCGAACCCCGGCGCCTCTGCCCCGGCGCCGGGGTTCCTCTCGAGGGCGAGAAAGTAGAGTCGGACAAGCGAACCGGGGCAGAGAAAGGAGCGAGCATGAGCCGACGCTTGCTGTACGTCCTCTCCGTCGTTGCGGCGCTCGTTGCGGCGACCACCGCTTCGGCGGGTCCGAGCGGCAGCGACGAGGGAACGATGTGCGTCCAGAACACGCAACTGGGAGCCGAGAACGAGACGACCGGCAGCATCTCCACTGCGACGGGCCACGCCCAGATCAAGGTGCGAAACGACGGGACGATCGAGTGGAAGGTCTTCGTCCTCAACCCGGACGGGGAAACGTTCACCGCGGGTCACGTCCACCTCGCACCTGCAGGTGTCGCCGGCCCGGTGGTGCTGCCGCTGCACAGCGGCGGGGCGACCACCGACCGCCAGATTCGCGACACCGGCGAGAGCTCGACGGCCGGCGCGCTCGGTGAGGCGATCTGCGCCAACCCGTCGGCCTACTACGTGAACTACCACACGACCGCGTTCCCGGGCGGAGCGATTCGCGGCCAGCTCGGTTAGACCGGCTCGATCTAGGCGAGGGGCAGGACCAGCGCCCCTCGCCTATGCCTCTTGCAGACGGCGGATCACGGCCAGGCCGAACTCGGCCGCCCGCGCACCGTCGACGACGCGGTGGTCGAACGTGATCGCGACGTAGCCGATCTGGGCCGCGACGATCTCGCCGTCGCGGACAACGGGCCGCTGGGCGATCCGGCCGATGCTGAGGATCGCCACCTCGGGGTAGTTGACGATCGGCGTCTGCAGTAAGCCGCCGAGCTTCCCCGCGCTCGTGACCGTGAAGGTCGAGCCGCGGAGCTCCTCGGGCTTCAGCTTCCCGGCGCGGGCAGCCTCGGCGAGCCGGTCGACCTCGGCGCGCAGGTCGTCGATCGTCCGCTCGTCGCAGCCGCGGACGACTGGCACGACGAGGCCCTGCTCCGTCTGGACGGCGACGCCGAGGTCGTAGCGGTCGAGGTAGACGATCTCGTCGCCCTCGACCCGCGCGTTCAGCTCCGGGAACTCCTTGAGGGAGAGCGCGCAGGCGCGGAGGACGTTCGGAACCAGCAGCTTGAGGTCGAGGCCGCTGAAGTCGCACTCCTCGACCCACGTCACGGGAGGAACCTCGCGGTGCGCGCGGGCCATGTGCTCGGCGATCCGCCGGCGGACGCCTCGTAGCGGTTCGCGCCGGCCCTCGCCGGCGGGCTTTCCGTCTCCGGCGGCCGCGCGGACGTCGTCCTCCGTGATCCGCCCTCCCGGACCGGAGCCGCTCAGCGAGTCGAGGTCGACGTCGAGCTCCTGCGCGATCCGGCGGACGAGCGGCGTCGCGCGACCACGTCCGGCCGCGGCTTGCGGGGCCGATGCGGTCGCCGTCTCCTTCTGCGGCACTTCCTCCGCGCGCGGCTGGTCGCCGTCCGGCTCGCCTCCGATCACGACCAGCACAGTCCCGACCGGGACGACCTTTCCCTCTTCGACGAGGATCCTCGTCACCGTGCCGGCGGCCGGCGAGGGGATCTCGACGGTCGTCTTGTCGGTCTGGATCTCGACGAGCGGCTCGTCCTCGGCGATCGCCTGGCCTTCGGAGACGAGCCAGCGGGCGATCTCGCCCTCCGTCAGCCCTTCGCCCAGGTCGGGCAGCTTGAACTCATATCCCATGCTCAGATTCTTACCGCGTCGTCGCGCAGGATCGCGTGGACACCCTTCGCGTCGTTCACGACCTGCGTCACCGCGAGGTCGACGGCGACGCTCGCGAGCGCGAGCGCGTGCTTGCGGTCGGTCTCGAGCTCGCGCTCGATCAGGTCGAGCATCGTCTCGGTCGCGAGCTCCGCGGCAACGTCCAGATCCTGGTCGAACCCGAACGCGAGCCAGGCGTCGGCGGTGCGCGCGATCGGCATGCGGAGCTCGAGGTCGTCGCGGAGGTCGAGCGTGATCTCGGCCGACGCGAGCGCGCACTCGATCGCCGTCCCCGAGACCTCGCCGTCGCCCTGCGCCGCGTGGCCGTCGCCGACCGAGAGGAGCGCGCCGCCGTTGGCGATGGGAAGGAACAACGTCGTGCCGGCGACGAGCAGCCTGCAGTCGATGTTGCCGCCGCAGCGACGCGGCGGGATCGTCGACCAGACGCCGGCCTCGGCGGGCGGCATGCCGATCACTCCCAGGAACGGCGCCAGCGAGACGGTCACTCCGCGGTCGTTCGTCGCGGTGCCTGCATCCGCGTCGATCTGCCAGTGGAACGGAACCCCGTCCCCGAAGGTGACGCCCCACGGCCCGGGCCGAACCTCCTCGATCCGGACCGCGAGCGTCTGCCCTGCGCGGGCCCCGCGCACCTCGATCGGCCCGCACAACGCATGACCCGCGTCGAGGTGGGACTCGTCGCGCTCGTCGAGAAACTCCCGGTCGGCTTCCCATCGCCAGCCTGAGTTGAGTGCCTGGAAACGCACCGAATCGCCCGCGTCGACGGCCAGAACCGGCTCGAGCTCGCGGGAGAAGTGGCCGTGCAGCGTCCGGCGCTCGAGCGGGAGCTCGTGGATCACGCGCGCGGCAGCCCGATCCAGGCGTCGCTCGGTGCGAGCAGGACGCGGAGGCCGGAGCGCTGCCCGCCCTCGATGAACTCGTGCAGGGAGACGGCCTGCCAGTCTCCGGCATCCAGCTCCCGCGCGAGCTCGGCCGGAACGTAGCCCGCCTGGACGCGGCGGCTCTCGTCCCAGATCGCGATCGCGTTCGGATCGTGTTCGTTGTCGGGCTCGGCGACAAGCGCGAGCCGCCGGCCTGCGGCGAACGCATCGTCTTGGAGCTTGTCGAGCCGATAGGAGACCCCCGCGACCGGGATGACGCGGATCCGCGGATCCTCACGGCGGACGAGCTCCTCCGTCGCGGCATCGCGGACGCGGAACCCGTCGCCGGTCCGCTCGAGCCACAGGCGGATGCGCCCCGCCGACTCAGTCACAGGTCACGGACGTGTGCCAAAACTGTGCCAATCCATCCACAAAGGGACAGTCCCTAGCCACGGCTGGAACGGACATGGCCGTGTGCCAAAGGACTGTGACGTTATCTCCACAGGCGGAGCCGGCGGTCAGAACGCGAGTAGCCTGCGGGCGCCGTCAACGACTCGATCCACCGACGGCATGTAGGCGTCCTCGATCTGCCAGTACGGATAGGGGACGTCGTAGCCCGTCACCCGCAGCACCGGCCCCTGCAGGTCGAGGATCGCCTTCTCCGCCAGGATCGCGGCCAGCTCCGCCGCGAACCCGCACACGCGCGGCGCCTCCTGCACGATCACGATCCGGCCCGTCTTCGCAGCCGAGGCGAGGAGCGCCTCCTCGTCGAGCGGCTTCAGCGACCGGATGTCGAGCACCTCGACGGAGACGCCCTCCAGGGCGTCCGCGGCCGCCTCGCACACCGGCACCATCGAGCCGTAGGCCACGAGGGTCAGGTCGGTGCCTTCCCGCGCGAGCCGTGCCTTCCCGAGGGGAACGACATGCTCGCCCTGAGGCACCTCGCCGCGGATCGTCCGGTAGTGGAGCTTCGGCTCGAACACGACGACGGGGTCGGGATCGCGGATCGCTGCGGCGAGGATGCCCTTCGCGTCGGCGGGCGTCGACGGGATCGCGACCTTCACTCCCGGTGTGTGCACGTAGTACGTCTCCGGCGAGTCGTCGTGAAGCTCGGGCGCGCGGACGCCGCCGCCGTACGGCATCCGGATCACGAGCGGAAATTCCATCTTCCCGCCGGTGCGCCAGCGATAGCGGCCCACGTGCGTGATCAGCTGGTCGAGGCACGGGTAGGAGAAGGCGTCGTACTGCATCTCGCAGACCGGCCGCCACCCCGCCATGCAGAGGCCGACTGCCGAGCCGAGGATCCCGGCCTCGGCGAGCGGCGTGTCGAAGCAGCGGTCGGGGCCGAACCGGTCGCGCAGCCCCGCGGTCGCGCGAAAGACGCCGCCGGCCCGCCCGACGTCCTCGCCCATCACCATCACGGAGTCGTCGCGCTCGAGCTCGACGTGAAACGCGTCGTTGATTGCCTCCACGATCGAGAGCTCAGGCATCGAGCACCCTCCGCAGCTCCTCCAGATCCGACACGAACGACGCGGGCGGGTCGACGTACGCGCGCGCAAAGAGCAACTCGGGATCGGGGGGCGGCTCGGCCTCGGCGGCCGCGATCCCGTCGCGCATGAGCTGCGCCGCCTCGTCGCGGATCGACCGCGCCAGGTCGTCGTGGAGGATCCCCGCGCGCCGCAGGTAGCCCTCGTAGCGGCCGAGGCACTCCCGCTTCTTCTCCTCCTCGACGCGCTCGAGGTCGATGTACGCGCGCGGGTCGTCCGCGGTCGCGTGGGGGGCGGCCCGGTACGAGACGGCCTCGACGAACGTCGGGCCCTCACCTCCCCGGGCGCGCTCGACCGCTTCGCGCGTCGCCTCGAAGACGGCCAGCACGTCGGTCCCGTCGACGCGAACGCCGGGCATCCCGTAGCCGACGGCCTTGTCCGCGAGCGTCTCGGCACGCGTCTGCGCCGACAGCGGCGTCGAGATCGCCCACTGGTTGTTGTTGCAGAGGAGGACGAGCGGGGCGCGGGTCACCGCGGCGAAGTTCGCGCCCTCGTGGAAGGCGCCTTCCGAGGTCGCGCCGTCGCCGAAGAACACGATCGCGCAGGCGCGCTCGCCCTTCAGCTTCTTCCCCCAGGCGAGCCCTGCCGCGTGCGGCACGTGCGTTCCGATCGGAACGCAGATCGACGCGACGTTGTAGTCCGCGGGGTTCCACCAACCGGCCGGATGGCCGCGCCACCAGGACAACACCGTCGCCGGGGGCATCCCGCGCAGCAGCCCGATCGCCGACTCGCGGTAGCTCGGGAAGACCCAGTCTTCGTCCTCGAGCGCGTGGACGGCGCCGGCCTGCATCGCCTCGTGGTTCCAGAAGATCGCGTAGGTCCCGATTCGGCCCTGGCGGTGATAGATGACGGAGCGCTCGTCGTACGTGCGGAGCAGAACGAGCGAGCGGAAGAGGTCGAGCAGCTCCTGTTCGCCGAGCCCGTCCACCTCGCGGTCGCCCGCGCCGTCCGCATCGCCGATCACACGCCGCAGATCGCGCTCGGCAGGAAGCACCTGGGCCATTGCGGGAATTATCTCAGCCGCGGCAGGTCGGGCAGCTCACGTCGCGACCCGCGGCAAGATCCGCGACCCAGTCTCGGAGGCGGATGCCGTCGACGCGGAGCGAGTAGAACTCTTCGGTCGGCAGGGCACAGTGGTTGAAGCCGCACGCGAGATACGAGCGGTAGTTCGGCAGCCGCTTGAGCGTTCGTTCAGCCAGGGCCAGCCGTGGCGCGAAGCCTCCGGCCTTGCCGCCCACCGCCTCGTAGAACCGCTCCTGCACGCCGTCCGCCGCGTGGTTGAAGCGAGCGAACGTGCGCGCTGGATGAGCACGCGCGAGCGCAGTCAGGAACTGCACCATCGTGAAGCGGCGCTTGCCGATCCGGAAGAAGCGCGGGAAGTGCTCCTGGGCGCCCCAGTCGGTCAGCCTGATCGGTCGGTGGAAGACGAACGCAAGCGAGTCGCCGAGTTGGGCCACGCGGGCCTTCGCGTACCGCCGGATGATCGAATCGGCGTGGAAGGCCGAGCCGACGCTCCCCGCGCTGCACCCCGCGACGAACACCGTCTCGGGCTTCGGAAACTCACGGTAGGCGCGACGCAGCGCCGCTTGTGCATTCACCCAGCCGTACTGCTGCACCGTGATCCGTCCGTAACGGGCGGAGCGCGACCCCAAGTGACGTCTCCGGTGCAGGAGGGGATGTAGACGACCGACCACGAGCGGAAGGGATTGCGCGTGTCGGTGAGGTCGAGGATGCCGCCGTTGAGCTCGGGGTCGTCACCGGCGTCGACGCGATCGTCGAACCACGTGCTCCCGAGGGCACACGTCCTCTCGTCGAAGCAGCCGCCGCCACCCTGGAAGAAGATCAGCAAGCGCTGGGGATCTCCCTTGCGCACCCAGAACGCGTACTTGCCGCCACGGGCACAGCGCGTCTTGCCGCCGCCCAGGATCTTGACCCAGGGACCGAGGCCGGACCCGGACGCGTCGGCGCCGCCGCCGCCGGCCGCGACGGCGAGCGCGAGCAGTGCTGCGGCGAGCGAGCGGATCACCGGCGCAGAAGCTTGTCGAGCCAGGCGTCGCGCTCATCCCGAGCCTGGTCGTTCAGCTCGTGCGGCGCGTCGTACCAGCGCTGCTCCTTCGGTGCGCAGGCGGCCATGAAGTACGCGTTCACGTCGGCCCGCGGCGAGACCAGATCCCGCGTTCCGTTCTGAAGCCGACGGCCGCGACACGCGCGGTGTCGGCGCCGACCAAGCGCGGGAGCAGATCGAGCGCCCGGCGGCGGCCGATCACGTAGCTCGCGTACGAGCGGACGTCGGCCGGCGCCCCGCAGGTCAGGAGCAACCTCGGTGGCGAGACCGTGAGCGAGGCGATCCCGCGAGCTGCCAGGCGGCCGGCATCCGCGAGCTGCTCGGTGGCGTCGCCGCCGTAGCCCGGGGAGAAGAGCACGACCGGCCAGGGCCCCGGGCCCTCCGGGTGCGTCCAGTAGGCGGCCTTCCGACCGCGGCCGGCGTCGAAGGTCAGCGCTTGCCGGATGACGCCGCCGTTGGACTGCGCCTGGCCCAAGCGGAGGTTGAGCGGACGACTTCGGTCGTACGAGAATCGAGGCGGCGCCGCGGCTACGTGGGCAGGTGCGGCCGAGCCGCAGGCCACCAGGACGAGGAGCACCGCTACGACTGCCCGGCGGCGCATCAGCGCTTCCTCCGGAGCTTCGCCAGCACCTCGTCGGCCCACGCCAGAGAGGCGCGCGCTCGCGCGTAGCCGTAGTCGAGCATCAACCGGTGGTAGTAGTCGTGGCCGCGGTTGGTGTTCTCTTCGCTGATCCCGTCGTAGAGCTCGAGCCGCTCGTGGAGCCGGTCCCGGTACGCCTCCATGTGCTCGATCAGCCTCTGGCGCGGTAGCAGCCCGCCGTAGAAGACCTTCAGGTGGAAGGCGTCGTCGTCGTCCGGCTCCTGCGCGAGCCAAGCCTCGAGCGCGCGCCTCCCGGCGGCGGTCACGGTGTAGAGCTGCTTGTCGGGTCGGTCGCTTTGGACGACGGTGCGCGTACTGGCAAGGCCGTCCCGCGCGAGGCGCCCGAGCACGGCGTAGAGGTGGCTCCGCGCGGGCGCCCAGATGTGCCCGACGCTCTTCGTCGCGGACTTCGTGAGGTCGTAGCCGGAACGCTCGCCCTCGACCGTCAGCAGAGCGAGCACCGCAGCCTCCGTGAGCGTCAACGTTCTGGTCTGCGTCGGAATAGTCCGCACCGGACTATAAGACGCCGTCGTGCGCGCCTGGTTAGACCAGAACCGAGATCGAGCGCCGCTCGGCCTCGAAGGTCGCCTCCGTCACGTCGCCGAGATCCTCCCCGTCCGCCTGGAGCGGCATCGGCGCATCGCAGACGACCTCGATCCGGTCGAGGTCGTGCCCCTTCAAAACCTCGGGCCGGCCGCGGCCGGTGAAGACATACCGCAGCAGCCGCGGAAGCGTGGCCGGGCGGATCGAGACCGGCGCGAGGAAGTCGAGCCCCTCCTCGAAGACCACCTCGGGCGCGATCTTCAGCGCCAGGGCCTTGACGTACGTGTACGGATGGACGTTCGCGACGAGGACGAACGCCGCCCGTCCGCGGCCGCGGATCTCGAGCACGGGCTCGAAACGAGCGCGCCGCTCCGCCAGAAGGCGGACGAACGTCGCGAGGAAGGCCAGGTCGCCGGGCCTCGCTCCTGCCGTCGAGCGGCCGCGGGCGTCGATCCTGCGGACGGCTTCGGCGTCGATCCCGATCCCCGCGCTGAAGGCGAAGCGACGGCCGTTGACGCGCCCGGTCGACATCGCGCGCGTTCGGCCGCGGTCGAGCGCCTCCGCCAGCTGCTCGGCGGCGCGCACCGGATCCCGTGGGAGGCCGAGCGCGCGCGGCAGCACGCTGGTACCGCCGCCCGGGACAAAGCCGAGCGGGAGGTTGCTCCGCTCCACGCCGTTCAGCACCTCGTTGAAGCCCCCGTCGCCGGAGAAGACCAGCACCGCGTCGGCGTCGCCGGCCGCCTGTGCCAGCTCCGTTGCATGTCGGGGCCGCTCCGTCCGCACGGTGCGCACCTCCGCCACGCGGCCGAGGGCGCGCTCAACCGCGGCCGTGCGCTCATCCGTCACGGCGCTCGCGAACGGGTTGACGATCAGGACGGCGCGCTTCATCGTCGCGCACGATGCCACGCATCGACTACGTCGCCGTCGGCGAAGACCCCCGCCTGGCCGAGTACAGCTACTAGGCGCCGGGGGCGTGAGCCTTCGCGACGTCGCCGATGATCCCGGCGAGCTCGCCGGGGCGCGACCACATCGGCCAGTGGCTCGTCGGCAGGTGGACCCAGGTGACGTCGCGCAGTTCGGTGAGACCGCCTAGCCACGCGTAACCCTGCCCCACGAAGGCCTTGATCTGCTCGGACGGGAACCCCGTGCACACGACCGTGCTCGGCACGTCGAGGCGCGCGTCGTTGGTCAGCTCGGCCGCGTCGCGCAGTGCGGCACCCGGCTCGGGAACGGCCCGCCGCCGGAACGTGTCGAGCTGTTCCTCGGTGAGTCCGTCGAGGTTTTCCTCCTCCTCGAGCTCCTCCCGCGAGGGAAGGGGCTTCTCGACGCCGGCGAAGTCGGGGTCGAGCGCACCCTTCGCCGGAGCGGAGTCCACGTAGACCATGGCCGCGATTAGCTCGGGGACGCGGTCGCTCGCGCCGTAGCCAGAGGCCCCGGCCCCGCTGTGCACGGCGAGCACCACGGGAGCCCCCGCCGCCCTGACCGCCTCGCAGATCGCCTCGACGTGGTCCGACATGGTGATCGCGGATCGGTCGGCGTCGGCCGACTCGAGACCGGGCAGCGTCACCGCGGTGACGTCGTGGCCGTCGGCGCGCAACGCGGCGGCGACCTCGTCCCACGCCCACGCGCCGAGCCAGAACCCGGGAACCAGGACAATCGGTGCGCTAGTCATTCGTCGACCCTAGCTCTTCGGCCGCAGCACCACGCCGAGGGAAAGCGCGTTCGCGCAGCCCTCGATCGTGCGGAGCTTCAGATGCCCTTCGAAGCCGTGGCCGTCGAACTCGGTCTCGGCCTCCTCCTCCTCGGCGTCTCCCTCGCCGAGCTCGAATCCGTGCTTCGGCAGCTGCTCCTTGTAGTAGTCGCGCGCAGCCTCGAGGTCGCCGCGGATGAAGAGCTCCGCGCCGCGCGCGCCGCTCTGCTTGTACTCCGAGCCGACGACGGTGCCATCGGGGAGCGGAAACTCCGCCGGGAACTGGGACGACAGGTCCTTGTACCGCACCGTGTCGACGCACTTCGGGACGGTGCCGCCGACCTTCTCCTCGCCGCCGCCTCCGCCGCAACCACCGAGCGCGAGCACGAGCAGAAGGATGGGGGCCGCGACGCGCACGGCCCCCATCCTCTCAATCAACTACCGGACCTTCCCGCCCTGCACGGTCACGGACTTGCTGCCGGTGTTGTTCCCCTCGTTCGACTCGGAGACCGTGTTACCCGGGTCGGCCGTGGCCGCGATCGTGTGCGAGCCGTTCTTCCCGTGCGTGTCCCACGTCACGGAGGCTCGACCGGTGCCGCCCGCGACGATCCCGCCGATCGTCTGAACCGCGCCGACCTGCGCACCGTCAACGCTGATCTGCACCTTCACGCCCGATGCAGCCGCGGTGCCGAGGTTGTGGACGACCGCGACGATCACCTGGTCGTTGCCGGCACCCTTCAAGCCGGAGACGGTGATGTCGTTCCCCGTCACCGCGAGGTCCGGCTTCGGCGTCGAGCAGTTCTCGTTGCCCTTCACGGCATAGGAACCGGTGCGGGCGAGGCTGTCGGGTGCGTTGTCCGGTGTGAGCGCGCTGCCGGTGCCGGACTCGACGCGAACCCGGATCAGGAAGTCGGTCAGGCTCGACCCAACCGCTGCACCGACGGCGCTCCGCGGAACGACGATCCGGATGACACCGTCGGCCGTGTACTTGCTCGAGGCCAGCGCCGCCGTTGCGCTATCGCTGACCGTCGTGCCGTTGCCGTAGCCGAAGCTGACCGCGCCGAGCGGGTCAGTCTTCATCCGGACGAAGTGGTCCGCCCCGTCCGCCGACTTGAAGATCACGGGCCAGGTGGTATTCGCCGGCACGCTCTGGAGCGACGACACCTTGACGATGAACTCGATGTTGCCGGCGCCGATCGACTGCGGCTCGGCGACCGACACCCACTGGACGTCGTGCGCCGGGTTCTGGTCGAGGGCGTCTCCGGTCCCGTCCGAGATCACCTGGACGCCCGGCTCGACGCAGGGGTCGGCGGGAGGCGGAGGCGGTGTCGGCGTGACCTCGTTGCTGGCGGCGCCCTCGCCGTTCGCGTTCACCGCCGAGACCTTGTACGTGTAGGTCTGGCCGGCCGCCAGCTGCGTATCGGAATAGGACGTCGAGCCGCCGCCGACCGAGGCGAGGAGCGCGTACGCCGTGCCCGCCGTCTTCCGGTACACGTTGTAGCCGGTGATCGGCGAGCCGCCGTTGTACGGCGCGGCCCAGGTCAGCAGGTTCGACGGCGGCGAGCCGGCCAGCGCCTTGCCGCTCAGGTTCGGCGCCGCCGGAACGGTGTTGGCGTCGAACTTCGCGAACAGCCGCTTCCCGTTCACCTGACGCGCGATCGTCGCAAGGGCGGTGAAGCTGTTCGGCCCGCCGGTGATGCACGCATCGATACAGCCGTCCGCGATGCCGACGAGCACGCGGCCCTGGTTGTCGACGGTCGCGTCCATGAAGTCAAGGAGGTTGCGGGTGCCGTTGTCGCAGCCGTTGAAGCCGCCGCCGCAGATCGTCCCCTTCTGGACGGGATCGCCAAGCGTGGCATCGACGGTCGTCCACGTGTTGCCGCCGTCGTAGGTGGTGGCGACGTAGAGGCTCCAGACGCCCGGCCACTTCGGGTCGTCGCCGAAGGCGCCGGCACCGGTGTACGACGTGCCGAGGAATGCAAATGCGGCGCGGTCGCCGTCACCCGCGACGACGGCGGGGAACGCCGAATGGGCGATGCTGAACGGCACGCCGACGTCACGGACGTTCGTCCACGACCGGCCGTGGTCGTGCGAGACGGCCACGCGGGCATGCCCGTCGCCGTCGTCATAGCCGAAATAGACAGTTCCGTCGCTCGCAACCCCGACGGACGGATCCCAGGCGCCGTTCGTGCTGCCGGGCACCGTCCGGATCGACCACGTCACGCCGTTGTCCTCCGAGACCGCGACGCCCTGGGCGCCGCCGCAGCCTTTGTTCGGAACGTAGACCGTGCCGTCCGGACCGACCTTGACGTGGCCGTGGAGACCGCCGCACTCGGTCGTATAGATCGGGACGGCCGGGTGGAACGTGGCCCCGCCGGTGTCGCTGCGGGCGCAGAGCGCCGCGACGAGATCCTGTGAGCAGTAATAGACCGCGTCCGGATAGGCCGGGGTTCCGCCCAGCGGCGCGTGGTACGGGCCGCCGCCGAACGTCTGGTGGTCGACTCCGCCGTTCAGCGGACCACCTTCGCTCGGGAGCCAGTTCGCCCCGTCGTCGTCCGTGAACGCCGCAAGGCTCGTCGTTCCCGAGAGCTGCGAGCTGAACCAGCGGTTCGTACGCTGGTCGATGAAGCCGATCGGGTCGAGCGAGGCGAGCGACGCAGTCGGGAAGCTGACGTCCTTCCATGTCGCAGTCCCGGGAGAGAGCGTGTCGTCGAACGTGACGCGCAGCGCCTGGAGCCCCGCCTGGAACATGACGTTGCCGCTCTTCAGATCGGCGCCGATCGACGGCTCGCCGGCGTCACCGCCGAGCCCGTTAGGCGCCGGGTAGTCCGCGTAGGAGATCGGTTCCGTTCCGGGCGGCGGCTGGGCTCCCGTGCTGAACGGAACGATCGTCGCGCTTGCCGTGTAGCTGTTGCCGTCCGGCCCCACCAGGGGAGCGAACGGTGCCGCAGCGACGGTGTAGGTGCCGGCGGCGGGATTCGTCAACGTGACGATTTCGAGCTGGTTCGGTCCATTGCCCGAGCTACCGGCGAGCGCACCGTCGGGCGCGAACACGCTCATGTCCCAGTCGCCGACCGGCATCAGCTCGATCCGGACCTGGAACGAGTACGACGGGGGCTGGATCGTGAGCCGGAAGTTGTCGCACGTCGGATCGTTCGGGCCGCTGCACCCACCGGCGGTCGCGATCGCAAACGCGCCGGTCCAGGAGACGGACGTGTTCGAGCCCGAGACAGTCCCCGAGCCCGGATTGGCGGCATTCGACCCCGCGAGCGGCAGCGCGAGCGTGGCCGCCGCCACCGCAAACAAGAAAAGAATCCTCCGAGCGCGCGAGGCCGCGCGCAGCTTCGAGTAGTGCATTCGTCCCCCCTCAGCGACTGGGCGATGGAAAAGCGGCGGGCCGTATAACTCCGGTTTTTCGGCCTGCAACTCCTTTTTGTAGACACGAGTGAAACGCCAAACTTGCGTTACTGGATGCGAAAACCCTTTGGTGAATTGACTGAGTAATCAGTCGCAGAGATTTCGCAGGCTAAACCTGCCGAAACCTGCTAGGGAGTGGCGTAGCCGCGCATGCCGTCCACCAGCAACGCAAAGAAGCGATCCGCGAGCTCGTCCGTTCCCTCGCCAGGGCGCAGCCACGTGTAGGCCCAGTTCGCGGCCGACAGTGCGAGCAGCGTCGCGGTCGCGTCGTCGAGGTCCGTGCGCAGCCCGCCGAGCTCGCGGCCCTCGCGAAAGAGCGCCCGGAACCGCTCCTCGTAGCGCCGCCGCTCCGCGAGGAACGCCTCCCGGCGCTCGCCGGTGAGGTACCGCCATTCGCGGACGAAAACGGTCGCCACGTCGAGCTGCTCGGCGACGACTCGCAGATGGGCGCGGAGGGCGAATCGGATCTTCTCCGTCGGCGGCAGCTCGTCCGGGACCAAGTCGAGAGCGGCGTGAAAGGCGTCCGCGCCCTCGCGGGCCACCTCCCAGAGCAGGTCGGCCTTCGACTCGATGTGCGCGTAGAGCGACCCCTTCTGCACGCCCATCGCCTCGGCGAGGTCGCCGATCGACGTGCCGTGGTAGCCCTTCTCGGCGAAGAGCCGAGCGGCCTGCCGGGTCAGCTCGGAACGCCGCGTGGCCATGCGTGCGAGAGGTCGTCGGTAATGGCGCGAAAGACGTCCGCGGCCGCCAGGTGGAACCCGTCCGGAAGGCCGGCCGCTGCGAAGGTCGAGGCGATCTCCTCCATCTCGCCGACCCAGCGCCAGCCCTTGGTCGCGGCAGAGCGCGCGGCCTGCACCGACCGCTCGGGCAGCTCGGGCAGCGACAGGCTCCACTCCTCGAGCAGCGTCGACTCGACGCCCTCGGTGCGGGCGAGCGAACGGACGGCCAGGAGGAGCGCCGCGGTTCCCTTCGTCCAGGCGGCGTAGGCCATCTTGACGGCAGAGGCGGCGCCGATCTCGTCGGAGACGATGCGCGCGTCGATCGGGGTGCCTGCGAAGAGGTTCGCGACCGAATCCGCCTCGATCCCCGAGAGGTAGAGACGGGTCGTCCCGGGCGACCGCGGCGGCGGGCCGACGATGCCGCCGTCGACGACGCGTGCGACCGTGTCCGCAACGGCCCGCGCGGTCGCGGGCGAGACCGCGTTCGCGTCCACGTAGACGCCGGTGAAGCCGGAGAGCGAGCGTGCGACGTCGAGCGCGGCGTGCGGCGGGCACACGGACAGGATCACATCGCTTCGCCGCGCGACCTCGTCGACGGAGCCGGCATCCGCGAGGCCGGCCTCCTCGGCGCGGCGAGCGGTCTCCGCGCTTCGGCCTTCCGACGCCCACAGAACCGGAACCCCGCGCCCAAGCAGCACCGCCCCGAGCGCGGCGCCCATCTCGCCCGGATGCAGCAGGCCGACCGTGAGCTCAGTCATTAAACTGCACCCTAACGATCGTTCGGTTGGGAGGGTCTGCATGGTTGCAAAAGAGCAGGAGTTCCTCGAATACGTCCAATCCGGAGGACAGGTCGAGACGACCGACTGGATGCCCGACGACTACCGGGCGAAGCTCATCAAGTTCATCGAGATGCACGGCAACTCCGAGCTGATGGGCGTCCTTCCCGAGCGCGAGTGGATCCTGCGCGCGCCCACCCTCCAGCGCAAGCTCGCGCTGACGGCCAAGGTGCAGGACGAGGTCGGGCACTCGCAGCTGATCTACCGCGTCGTCGAGGACCTCGGCAAGCCGCGCGAGCAGTGCCTCGCCGACCTGATCTCCGGCAAGTCGAAGTTCCACAACGTCTTCCACTACCCGACGAAGACGTGGGGCGACGTCGGCGTGATCGCGTGGCTCGTCGACGCGGCCGCGATCATCTCCCAGAAGGCGCTGCTGAAGTGCTCCTACGCGCCGTACGCGCGGATCATGAAGAAGATCTGCTGGGAGGAGTCGTTCCACATCCTCCACGGGCGCGACGTGATCCTGACGCTGATGAACGGCACCGACGAGCAGCGGGAGCTCGTTCAGGAGGCCGTGACGCGCTGGTGGGGCCCGCTGATGCAGTTCCACGGAAATCCGATCCCGAAGGAAGAGGATCCGATGTACGTCTGGCGGATCAAGTCCCAGGGGAACGAGGAGGCGCGCCAGCAGTTCCTCGACGGCTACGTCCCGCAGATCTGGGAGCTCGGCCTGACGGTTCCGGACCCGAAGCTGAGCAAGAACGACGACGAGGTCTGGGAGTACACGGAGCCGGACTGGGACGAGCTGAAGAGCGTCGTCACCGGCCACGGTCCGAAGTCGCAGGAGCGGCTCGACCTGCGCCGTCGCGCCCGCGAGAACTCGGCGTGGGTTCGTTCCGTCGTGCTCGCCGAAGTGGCGTGATCTACGAGGTCTTTCGCCAGGAGCGCAAGGGCCAGCCGTTCCAGCACGCGGGCTCGGTCGAAGCTGCCGACGATCACTTCGCAGACGTCTATGCGCGCGAGCAGTACGGCCGCCGCGGCGAGTCGGTCGCGCTCTGGATCGTGCCGCGCTCCGCGGTCATGGAGATCCACGAGTTCGTCGACGAGCTGAACCGCAACTACCACCGGGTGGACGGCTACCCGTTGAAGGAGAAGCTGAAGGAGGCACGTGAACGAGCAGGAACAGCAGCAGCTGCTCGAGATCGCTGACGACGAGCTGATCCTCGGCTGGCGCGACTCGGAGTGGACCGGGATCGCGCCGCTGCTCGAGGAGGACGTCGCATTCTCCTCGATCGCACAGAACGAGATCGGTCACGCGCGGGCTCTGTACGAGCTCGTCGCCAGGGAGCGAGGCACGACCGCGGACGAGCTCGCGTTCGACCGCAGCCCGGACGACTACCGCTGCGCGCAGATCGTCGAGCTGCGCCTGATGGACTGGGAGCAGACGATCGCCCGCCACTACCTCTACGAGGAAGCGGACGCGATCCGGCTCGAGCGGCTGAAGCAGTCCGACGATCCCGACATCGCCGGCCTCGCGGCGAAGATCGACCGCGAGGAGGCGTACCACCGCATGCACGCCCAGATGTGGTTCGAGCGCCTGCAGGGCGAACCGCGTTTCGAGGCCGCACTCGAGGAGCTCCGGCCTCAGGCGGCCGCATTGCTCGACTCCCAGCTTCGGGAGGGACACACGTCGGAGCTGGCCGAGCTGTGGGAGGAGATGACCATGGTGCGCCGCTCGCAGCCGGCGGGCACGAAGTGGTAACGGCGCATCTCGACTTCGTCGAGCTGCGCTAACTGCTCATGGACCGGCGGGAACAACATCACGAAGGCCGTCAAACAGTTAGACCTCGGTCGCCGACGGCGGCCGAGGTCTGGGACGCGCTCGCCGGGATCCCCGATCCGGAGATTCCGACGATCTCGCTCGTGGAACTCGGCGTGATCAAGGACGTCGCGGTCGAGCAGGGCAACGTCCGGATCGAGTTCACCCCGACGTTCCTCGGCTGTCCCGCGCTCGAGGTGATGCGCGACCAGATGGCGGAGAAGGTTCGAGAGCTGGGCGCCGAGCCGGACGTCCACGTCGTCCTCGACGACTCCTGGTCGACGGACAAGATCACGGCCGCCGGCCGCGAGAAGCTCCGCGCCTCCGGGTTCGCGCCCCCGGCGCCCCGCAGCGTCGGAGCGCCGACGCTCGTCCAGCTCGACACCTCCGCGTTCCGCTGCCCCTACTGCAGCTCTACAAAGACGCGGCTGGAGAACATCTTCGGGCCGACGCCGTGCCGCTCGCTCCGCTATTGCAACGACTGCCGCCAGCCGTTCGAGCAGTTCAAGACGATCTGATTGGCCCGGCACGTCGTCCTCCTGCGCGGCATCAACATCGGTGCTCGCAACCGGATCGCGATGGCAAAGCTCCGCGAACTATTCGCGGAGGCCGGTTTCGACGACGTCCGCACCTACCTCCAGAGCGGCAACGTCGTGCTCTCGAGTCCCAAGAAGGCTGACGACATCGCCCATACGTGCAAGCACGAGCTCGCGAAGCACTTCGGGCTCGACATCGACGTCGTCGTGCGGTCACGCGCGGAGATCGCCAAGGTCGTGCAGCGCGATCCGCTCGGCAAGGTTGCGACGAACCCCAAGCTCTACCAGGTCAGCTTTCTCGCCGCGAAGCCTGGCGCAGACGTCAGGCCCAAGCTCGCGGCCGCGGCCGTCGAACCGGAGCAGTTCGTCGTCAGTGGCCGCGAGATCTATGCCTGGCACCCGGAGGGCGTCGCGCGGTCGAAGCTGTGGGCGCTGCTCGCCGGGCGTCACCTGGGAGTGACCGCAACGGCGCGAAACTGGACCACAGTGACGAAGCTCCTCGAGTTGGCGGAAGAGCCGACCTAGGCGAGCGCTACGTCGGAGAGGTCGCCGCCTTCTCCGACGCTTCCTCGACAGGTTGCGGAGCCGCGGCTCGCGAGTGCTCGATCGCCCAGTTGAGCGCGTCGTCCGCGACGTCCTCCCAGCCGTCCATGCCCGCCGTGAAGTGTGTGCGGCCGGGGTACTCCTTCGACTCGGTGACCGACGGCGCCTTCCGCTGCAACTTGAGGACCGTCTTGTTCAAGGCCGGCGGGCTGATGTGGTCCTGCTCGCCGACGAGGAGCAACAGCGGCGCGCGGGCCGGGTTGCTGAAGTTGATCTTCGCGGGCGAACCGGGGCTCAGGCCCTCGAACGCGGCCTCGAAGAACGCGCGATTCGTCCCCGGGATGTAGTGCTGCGGTAGATCGCGTCGGACTGCTCCTGGGTGAGCGTGTTCGTGAACCGCCACCTGAACTGCTTCTCCGTCAAGGGCGCCAGGCCGTTGCGATTGAATGGGTTCTTCAACCCCGGCACCCCCGCGCGTAGCGTCGACGCCGGCAGGGCGAGGACACCTTTCGGCGGAGCGGTACCGATCGCCACTCCTGCGGCTCCAAGTCCGCGGTCGAGGAGAAGCTGCGTGAAGAGCCCGCCGAACGAGTGCCCGATGATGATCGGCGGGCGGTCGAGCCCGCGGATGATCTCTTCGTAATGGTCGACGCACTTCTTGATCCCGAGGCCTCTCAGGGCCGACGGGTCACGGCGGACCTGCTCGGGGTCGATGACCCCCGGCCAGCCCGGAGCGATCGCCCGGTACCCGCGGTCGGCGTAGTGGTCGACCCAGTTGTCCCAGCTCCGCGGCGTCATCCACATGCCGTGGATCAGGACGATCGGCGGCCCGGCGTTCGCCGGATCTGAAGCAGTCGAGCTCATCGAGTCCTCCCCGATTGAAATGAGACCCCGTGCCGGTGCTGCCCTCGATTCACTTATCGCACAAACGCCCGTGTCTGCGCCAGCGGCAGCGAGAGCCAGACGTCGGCTCCGCCGTCCGCGCGGGTCGTGACGCCCGCACGGCCGCCGTGCGCGTGCGCGATCGTCTCGACGATCGCCAGGCCGAGGCCGCTGCCTTCGCCCGACCGGCCGTCCGTGCGGCTGAAGCGCTCGAACGCCCGGTCGACGAACGCCGCCGGGAACCCCTCCCCCTCGTCGAGGACGTGCAGCTCCGCGCTGCCGTTCCTCGCGCGCGTTCCGAGCGTGATCTGCCCGCGCCCGTGGCGGAAGGCGTTGTCGACGAGGTTGCTCAGGGCTTGCTCGAGCCGCAGCCGGTCCGCGGTCACGACCAGCGCGTCTCCGGGAGCGACGACGACGGACCGCTGCTCGGCCTCGGCCCGCGCCGCGAAGCTGCGTGCGACGGCCTCGAGCGCATCCACCACGTCGACGCGCTCGGCCTTGAGCGGAACACGGCCCTGCTCGGCGCGGGCGAGCAGGAGCAGATCATCGGCGAGGCGCGTCAGGCGATCGGTGCTCTCCGCGGCGGATCGGATCGCACCCTCGAGCTCCTCCGCCGAGCGCCCGTGCCGCAGGGCGAGCTCGAGCTCGGTCTTGAGCAGCGAGAGCGGCGTCCTCAGCTCGTGGCTCGCGTCGGCGACGAACCGGCGCTCCCGTGCCAGCCCGTCCTCGATCCGCGTCAGCATCTCGTTGAGCGTCTCGCCGAGACGCGAGACCTCGTCATGCGCCGGCGGTACCGGCAGGCGTTCGTCGAGGGACGAGCTCGAGATCTCGGCGGCGCGACGGCGCATCGCTTCGATCGGCCTCACCGCGGCGCCCGCGAGCAGGTAGCCGGCCAGCGACGTGAGCAACAGCGCGAGCGGCCCGCCGACGAGGAACGCGTCGCGAAGCGAGCTCAGCGTCTCGGCCCGGTTTCCACGGGTGGCACCGGCGACGAGCACGAGGCGTTGTCCCGAGCGATCGACCGGGATCGCGAGCATTCGCGCCCCCTCGTCGAGCCCCGGGACGGACGGCCGGTCGAGGAAGACGGCCCCGTGGCCCGCCCGGACGAGCTCCGGGGCGGTGAGCAGCACTTTCAACCCGATCGGAGCTGTCGCGTCGACAACCCTGCCGTCCGCGGCGATGAGCTCGGCGAACGACTCCCCCTGCTCGACGAGAGATCCGTTCGTGGCTCCGAGCGACCCACCGCCCCGGACGAGCGCCGAGAGATCTTGCGCGCGGCCCCGCAGCTGCTGGTCGAGATCGCGGCTCAGATCGGAGCCGACGCGCTCGTACACGAGCCAGCCGGCGAGTGCCAGCACGAACGCCATCGCCAGTGCGAAGACGAGGGCGAGCCGGAGTCGAAGCGGCAGCCGGGTCACGGCTCGCCCGGTTCCCGCAGCCGGTAGCCCGCGCCGCGCACCGTCTCGATCGACGTCTCCCCGAACGGGCGGTCGACCTTCTCACGCAGGTAGCGGACGTAGACGTCGACGACGTTCGACCGGTGCTCGTAGGCGAAGTCCCAGGCGTGCTCGAGCAGCTGCAGCCGCGAGAGGACCTGGCCGGGCCGCCGCATGAACGTCTCCAGCAGCGCGAACTCCTTCGGGGAGAGCTCGATCTCCGTCTCGCCGCGCCACGCGCGCCGCGAGGCGGGGTCGAGCCGGAGCTCGCCGACAGCGAGCTCGGTCGGGCGCTCGACCCCGCCGCGGCGGACGAGCGCGCGCAGGCGGGCGAGGAGCTCGGCGAGCGAGAACGGCTTCGTCAGGTAGTCGTCGGCGCCCGCGTCGAGGCCGGCGACGCGATCCTCGACCGCGTCCCGCGCGGTGAGCATCAGGACGGGCGTCCAGACGCCCCCGTTTCGCAGCCGCCGGCAGGTCTCGAATCCGCTCAGGCCGGGGAGCATCACGTCGAGCACGATCGCGTCATACGGATGCGCTTCCGCCATCCAGACGGCGTCCTCCCCCCGGGCGGCGACATCCGCCGCATGGCCTTCCTCGACGAGCCCGCGCCGTACGAGACCGGCCATCTTGGGCTCGTCCTCGACGATCAATACGCGCATGGATTTGCATGTTCCCGTTTCCCGATGAGAGAAAGATGAGAGGCGGCGGCTCGGCTCTCACGGCCGTCTCACCTGGGGCTTCTACGGTCCTGCCCACTCGACGCGAAAGGAGCACGATGCGCAGACGTTTCGTCATCGTCGCGATCGCACTCGCCGCGATCGCACTCATCGGCGGCGCGACGCTGGCCGTCGGCGGCGGAAGCGGGCTGATCTGGGACGACGGCCACTACGCCAAGCCCGGCTCGCTGGACGACGGGAAGGACCTGCTCCCGCAGACGACGATCCCCCTCGGGCAGGCGGTCGCGACCGCTCAGCAGGCGGCGACCGGCCGGCTCGGCCAGGTCGACCTCGAGCACTTCGGCACGCGAATCGTCTACATGGTCGACGTCGGCAACCAGGAGGTCCGCGTCGATGCGGCGGACGGCACCGTCGTCGCGATCGGACCGAGGGACTAGCAAGGTGAAGGCAGGCGCTCTCCTCGTCGCGGCTGCGTGCTTCTGCGCCGCGTGCGGATCCGACACAGGTGGGTCTCCGCCCGCGGCGCAGACGGCGGCGACGAACCCGACGGCGTTCGTCAGCCGGGTCGACAACCCCTGGTTGCCATTCGCGCCCGGGACGGTCTTCGTCTACCGCGGCGTCAAGGACGGGCAGCCGTCGCGTGACGTCGTCAGGGTCACGTCCGGGACGAAGGTGATCGACGGCGTCCGTTGCATCGCCGTCGACGACCGGCTCTACCTGCGCGGCCGTCTCTCCGAGCGAACGACGGACTGGTACGCGCAGGACCGTCGCGGAAACGTCTGGTACTTCGGCGAGGCGACGGCGGAGCTGGACAAGCGGGGTCGCGTCAAGAACACCGAAGGCTCGTGGCAGGCCGGGGTCGACGGCGCGAAGGCCGGGATCGTGATGCCGGCGCGGTCGCGCGTCGGCCAGTCCATGCGGCAGGAGTTCTACAAGGGCCAGGCCGAGGACCACTTCCAGGTCCTGAGCATCTCAAGGCCGGTCCGGGTTCCGTACACCGCCTCGAAGCATGCGCTCCTGACCAAGGAGTGGACGCCCCTGGAGCCGGACGTGATCGACCACAAGCTGTATGTCCGGGGCATCGGCATGGTCAAGGAGGAGACGGTGAAGGGCGGCGACGAGCGCGCCGTGCTCGTATCGGTGCGCCACGGGTAACCTCAGGCGCGTGGCACGGATCGAGATTTTCTACTGCCCCGTCTGACACGGCTACGACCGCCGGGCCGCGAGTCTCGCGGCCGAGATCAACGAGGGCACCGACCACGAGGCGTCGGCGATCGAGGGCGAGACGAGCCAGTTCGACGTCCTCGCCGACGGCGAGCTGCTGTTCTCGAAGCAGCGTGAAGGACGGTTCCCCGAGCACGAGGAGATCCTGAGCGCGCTGCCATAGCGCCGGTGCTATTATAGCGCCGAAGCTATGACGCGCAGGAACGAGACGGCCCTCCGCCGCCGCCTCGACGAGCTGCGGGACCGCGTCGCCGGCGAGCCCGAGGAGGGCTGGTTCTTCGCCGCCGTCGCGGCCCAGGTCGTCGAGCAGCGGCGGGCGCGGGACCTGTCCCAACAGGAGCTCGCGGAGCTGTGCGGGACAACGCAGTCGTCGATCGCGCGCTTCGAGCGCGGCGGGCGACCGCCGAAGATCGACACGCTCCTCCGGATGGCGGACGCGCTCGATTGCGAGCTCATCGTGGAGTTCCGGCCGCGCACACGACCAAAGGGGACCAGACGATGAGGATTCGACCGGATGTCGAGGACATCCAGACCACCCGGACCGAGAAGCTGCTCGCAGGCGTCCTCGCGGTCTTCGTGCTGCTCGGCGGCCTGTGGACGTACCAGAAGCTCGACGACGTCGTCCGGAGCCACGTCAAGGTGCCGACCATCCAGACCGCCGGGCCGGCGAGCGAGCGCCTGAGCCGCGCGACCTTCCGGGAGAGCCAGGCGGAGGGTCGCCGCCGCCGCGCCCTCCAGGACCTCGAGCTGAAACGCGAGGCGTATCGCACCGCACTCGAGGCGAAGGAGCCGGCCGCGCAGTTGAAGGCGGAGTACGAGGCGGCGCAGCAGGAGCTCGCCGCGGCCGACCGGGAGGTCGCCGACGCACAGAGCGAGGCGGCGTCACTGCGGCCCGCCGCCGCACGCGAGCAACGGCGCCTGTCAGCGCGGATCGAAGCGGCTCAGGACCGACAGGAGCGCGACTCGTTCTTCGCGCGCCTGGGGCTGACGTTCGCCTACATCGCCGGCGCATATGCCCTGTTGCTGTGGATGCGGAGGCGGACGTCCCGCTGGTTCCCGCTGGGCGGCGGCGTGGTCGTCGCGACAACGATCCTCGCGTTCGTCTTCGCGAGCGACTACCTGACGGATTACGTCGATCCGTTCGATTGGGGAATCGCAGCAATCGCGGGCGCCGGCATCGTCGCCACACTGCTCGTCTACTGGGGCGTCGAGCGATACCTGATCCGGCGGATCCCGCAGCGCCGCGTCAAGCGCCATCAGTGTCCGTTCTGCGGCTATCCCGTCGGCGAGAACATGCACTGCGAGGGCTGTGGCCGCGAGGTGGTCGCGCCCTGTACGAAGTGCGAGGCGCCGCGGCGGGTCGGGACCGCCTACTGTGCGGCCTGCGGCTCCGCCAGCGGCTGATCCTCGATCGGCGCCGGGGGCGCTAGGCGCGGATAGCGCGGCGTCACGAGCAGCAGGTAGGCGGCGGTCTCGGTCGCGTAGCGTAGGCAGAACGCGCCGAGCTCGCGTAGCCCCTCCGGCGTCCGGCCGAGGCCGAGGGCGACGAGCCAGGCGCCGATCGCCGTACCCGACTGGACGACGCCGAGGACGCTCCCCAGCACGATCGCCGGCACCGCGAGCGGCAGGCGCAGAAGCACGGTCCAGCGCCGCTGCCGCTCCCGGTCGGCCCCGAGCTGGACGGGGTGTTCGGAACGGCGGCGCGGCCACGGATAGCGGCCGCTGACGAGGCTCGTCCACGCGTTGAGCTGGGCGAGATACCCGAGCGCCGCGACCAACGCGCGGTGCAGCCGCCGCGGCACACGTCCGCTCACGAGCGCGACGACCCAGGCGAACGGCAGGACCACCGCGGCGACGACGGCCCAGATCAACGCCGCGATCGCAACCGGCACGAGGAGCAGGAGACGCAGGAGAACGGCGAGCCGGCGGCGCCTGAGGTCGCGATCTTCCGTCAGCCGCACTCGGTTACCGTAGCGCCGTGCGCCGGGCACTCACCGCGCTGTGCGTCCTGCTCGCATTCGCGGCCGGCTGCGGGAGCGGCGGTGAGAAGCGGCTGTCCAAGGAGGAGTACGCGAAGCGCGCCGACGCCGTCTGCCGCCGGTACAACGAGGGCACGCGCCCCCTCGGCACGCCGCGATCGATGCCGGCGCTCGCGAAGGTCGCCGACCGGAGCCTTCCTCTCCTCGACCGAGCAATCCGCGATCTGCGTGCGCTCGAGGCGCCGGAGGACGAGGAGGCGACGGCGCGCGCGTGGGTACGGCAGCTGTCACTCCTCCGCAGCGACGTCGTCCGCATCCGCGACCACGCTCGCGCCAACGACGCCCGCGGCGTGCGCGAGGTGGTGCCGGCGGCAGCCAGGCGCAACGCCCGCTTCTCCGAGCTGGCCACACAGCTCGGCATGAGCGTCTGCAATCAAGGTTAGGCGCCTCGAAAGTTCGGTGCGCGTTTCTCCAGGAACGCCGCCACGCCTTCACGGAAGTCCTCCGTCTTCGTCGCGGCAGACTGGAGCTGCGCCTCCCGCTCGAGTTGATCCTCGAGGGACGACGTCGGCGCGGCGTCGAAGAGGCGCTTCGTCATGCCGATCCCCCGCGTCGGCAGGTCGGCGAGCTGGGCGGCAAGCTCGGCCGCACGCTCGGCCAGCGCATCGGCCTCGACGACCTCGGATACGAGGCCCCAGGCGTGCGCCTCGGCCGCGGTCAGCTTCCGGCCCGAGCTCATCCACTCGAACGCCCGGGCCGGCCCGAGCAGCCGGACGATGAAATACGAGCCGCCCGAGTCCGGGACGAGGCCGATGTTGACGAACGCCGGCACGAAGCTCGCCGAATCGGCGGCGATCCGGATGTCGCAGGCGCATGCGAGCGAAAGGCCCGCGCCGGCGGCGACCCCGTTGACGGCGGCGATCACAGGCTTCTCCAGCTCGCGGATCGCCCGGATGTTCGGGTGGTAGGTCTCGCGGAGCCGCTCGGCCACGTCGCCGGCGGCCTCCTGGAACTCGGTCAGGTCCTGTCCGACGCAGAAGCCGCGGCCGGCTCCGGTGACGACCACGGCACGCACCTCCAAGTCGCGCGCGTCCTTGAGGGCGGTGCCGAACGCCTTGTGCGCGGCCGTGTTGAGCGCGTTGAGCACGTCCGGCCGGTTGAGCGTGATCGTCAGGACGGCGCCGTCCCGGCTTGTCTCCACCTCACTCACGGTGCGGACTCTCTCAGATCGCTCACGCGAGGGATGCGTGCGCCGGGCCGTCCGACGATGAAGTGGCGAGACCCTCGGCGGCGCGGCACGCCACGAACCGAAAGGACTTCGCGTGTCCAGGAAGCTCGCCGCGCTACTGCTCTGTCTCCTCGCCTTCCCGTCCTCGGCCGCCGCACTCGACAACGACATCGGCCGCATCGCCTACACGAGCGATCGCGACGGAAACGACGAGATCTACTCCGCCCGCCTCGATGGCTTCGGCGAGCAGGATCTGACGAACGACCCGGCGGTCGACCAGTCGCCGGCCTGGTCCGCCGGCGGCTCGAGGATCGCGTTCGTCAGCGACCGCGACGGCCGCATGGATCTCTGGGTGATGAACTGGGACGGCAGCGATCAGCACAAGGTCACCTCCGGCGACTCCGGCGGCGACTCCGAGCCGGCCTGGTCGCCGGACGGTACGCAGCTCGTCTTCTCCAGCTCGCGCGGGGACGGTTCGTGGCACCTCTGGCTCCTGAACCTCGGCGACGGCGGCCTCCGCCGCCTCACACCGGGCTGGGGAACGCAGCCCTCGTGGTCGCCGGACGGCTCCCGGATCGCCTACGCCGGCACCAGCGAGGTCCGGGTCGTCAACGCCGACGGCAGCGACGACCATCAGCTGACCTTCTGTGCGTGCACCGGGCCCGCCGGCTCCCCCGCCTGGTCGCGCGACGGCGGCTTCCTCGTCTTCGGCCGCTACGAGGATGACTGGGAATCGACGAACGCGCGCCAGCTCTACTACGTCGACGCCCAGGGCGGGGAGGGAATCCCGCTCACGAGCGGCACCTACTACAACGATCACCCGACCTTCTCGCCCGGCGGTTCGCTGCTCCTCTTCCAGCGCCAGCAGGGCGCCCTCGGCAGCCCGGAGCTCTACTACATGAACCTGGGCGACCTGACCCCCTATCCGTCGGTGACGGGCCCCGGGCGGAACTTCGTTCCCTCCTGGGCGCCGACGTTCACACCGACGCCGCCGCCTCCGCCGACGGACGACACGCCCCCGACGATCACGATTCGGACTCCGACCGTCTCCGGCACCGACCGGATGGACGTGTACACGGTCGGCCAGGTCGTGCTCGCGGATTACGAGTGCACGGACTCGGGCTCCGGTGTCCGCCACTGCGTCGGGCCCGTAGGGGACGGCGAGGCGATCGATACGCGCTTCCCCGGCACCTTCGAGTTTCGTGTCTTCGCCGCGGATCAGGCCGGGAACCCGATCTACAAGAGCGCGTGGTACCGGGTGGTCTATCCGTTCGACGGCTTCGCGGCCCCCATCGCGAACGGCGCGCTCAACGACCTTCGCCCCGGCGACAGCGCGCCGCTGAAGTTCTCGCTCGGAGCCGACTACGGCCTCGACGTGGTCACCGGCGCCGCGCAGCAGCAGATCGACTGCGACTCGCGCGCGCCCCTCGGCGCCGCAGCCCCGGCCACCGGAACGCTGACGTACAACGCCTCGCTCGGCCGCTATCTGTACGCGTGGACGAGCCAGAAGGCCTGGGCGGGAACGTGTCGTTCGGTGACCCTGTCGCTGAGGGACGGCACGCGCCACGAGGCGGATTTCCGGCTCCTGAAATAGCCGACGCAGCCCTGAGGGCCGGTGCTAGCTTGGCCCGCATGGAACTGACGGCGATCGACGGGATCCTCGGGCCCGAACAGCCCGGCTCCGCGGCCGAGCCGCTGCCGGACGACGAGGCGCTCGACGCGTACTCGCGCGCCGTCACGGGCGTGGCGGAGCGCCTGTCGCCGTCCGTGGGAAGCCTGCGAGTGTCGCGACGCGTTCGCGGTGGCCGGCGCCTCGACGGCGGCGGCAGCTCGGTCGTGATCACGCCGGACGGCTTCATGCTCACCTCGGCGCACGTCATCGCACGCACCGACGGGACCGGGCGGGCGTCCTTCGTCGACGGCCGCGAGGTCGACTTCGAGGTCGTCGGCTCGGACGGGCTCTCCGACCTTGCCGTCCTGCGCGCGGACGCGAGCAACCTCGCGGCGGCCGAGCTCGGCGACGCCGAGCGGCTGCGTGTCGGCCAGCTCGTCGTCGCGATCGGCAATCCGCACGGCTTCGCCGGCTCGGTGACGGCGGGCGTCGTGTCGGCACTCGGACGATCGCTTCCCACTCGCTCCGGGGCAAACATGCGCGTCGTCGACAACGTCATCCAGACCGACGCGGCGCTCAATCCCGGCAACTCGGGCGGCGCGCTGGCGGACGGGCTCGGCCGCGTCGTCGGGATCAACACCGCTGTCGCCGGAGTGGGCCTCGGGCTCGCCGTTCCGATCAACACCGCCACCCGCCGGATCGTTGCGGCGCTGATGACGGAGGGCCGCTTCCGCCGCGCCTACCTCGGCATCGCCGGCGGGCCCAGGCCCCTGCCGCCGCGCCTCGCGCGCGAGCTCCAGCAGGCGAGCGGGGTCGAGGTGGTCGAGGTCGTCGAGGCGAGCCCTGCAGCCGCGGCCGGCCTCCGTTCCGAGGATCTGATCGTGGCGGTGGACGAGACGCCGATCGCCGGCGTCGACGACCTGCACAAGCTGATGGTCAGCGACGCCATCGGCCGCACGGTCCGGCTCGAAGTCCTCCGCGAGGGACGCCGGCTGGAGCTCGAGCTCGTCCCGGCAGAGCTCGAGGGCTAACTACTCCGCCAGCGGCGCCGCCGTGTGCTCCTCGTGAGCGGCCAGCTCGAAGACGACCTGCGCGAACAGCAGCGCGGCGACGAGCCAGAGCACGAGGATTGGTGACAGCGCGTTGGTCAGCGCGACCAGCACGCACGCACCGGCGGCGGCCGCGAAGCGAAGAACGACGTCCGCGTCGAGCACGGCGGGAGGCGTCACGAGCTGGATCGCGCCGAGCCCGGCCATGCAGATCGCGGTTCCGGCGGCGACGATCCAGCCGACGTGCTCGTAGCGGCCGCCCGGTGCCGCCGACAGGATCGCCAGCCGCACGCCGACGCCCGTCGCCGCGATCCCGCCCGTAACGAGGAAGTGGGCGTAGACGAACGTCATCCCGCGGGAGACGCTTTGGCCGACGACGGACGAGTCGAGGTACTCGAAGTAGATCCACCAGATCGAGGCCGCCGCGAGGAAGCCCGCGAACGCTGAAGTGGCAGAGAGCGCGGTCCAGCTGACGTCCACCGTGCCGATCACGACGGCGATCACCGCCTCGCCGAGGACGATGATCGTCAGGAGCCCGAAACGCTCGGGGATGTGCGCGGGGTGGATCGGCGCGCCCCGCATGAGCCGCCAAGCCCGCGGCGGGGCACCGAGCTCGAACGCGAGTGCAACGCCCCAGAGCACGTACTTCCAGGGCGACGGGACGGCGATCGAGACGAGCCAGAAGACAATCGCCGTCGTGAACATCTGCAGGAACCACGTCGCGAGCTGCCGCGCCTGAACGACGTGCCGCCACGCGCGGACGTAGAGCACGACGATCACGAGCCGGATCCCAGCGTAAGCCAGGGCAAAGCCGTTGCCGCTCCCCTCGAACGCCGACGGGACCGTGGTCGCGAGGGCGGCGACCCCGAACATGCCCAGCAGCGTCAGCGCCCGGTAGACGAGGTCGTCCGTGTCGAAGCGCGTCGCATAGAACGTGAACCCCGCCCACGCCCACACGATCGGGACGAACAATCCGAGGAATCTGAGGAAGCCCGGACCGGTCGGCTCGTGCGCGAAAGCTGTACCGAGCTGGGCGATCGCAACGACGAAGACGAGGTCGAGGAAGAGCTCGAGCCAGGTCGCATGCCGCTCCTCGTAGCGCTCGGCCGACACCGTCCGCAGCCGAGGCGGCTCGAGGAAACGCTGGAACCCTTCCATCGGCGCGTTCTAGCATCGCAGTCGTGCTCTACGACCCGACGCTGCACGAGGCGCTGACCGACGAGGCGTGGGACGAGGAGCGTGTGCGTCGGCGGATCCGGGAGCTCCTGGCCGATGCCGACGCCGCCTTCGACCCGCAGAGCCTCTGGCCGGCACACGAGTGGGACGCATTCCAGGCCGAGCCGCCGATGAAGGAGCTCTATGTCGGCGCGGCCGGGATGATCTGGGCGCTCGACTCCCTCCAGCGCCGCGGCTACGGGGACGTCGACCCCGACCTGGCGGCGGCGGCACGCAGGACGTTGGAGCTGTTCCGCCTACGGCCCGACTATGCGGGCTGGACGGAAGCAGGCTGGACCGTACCGCCGAATGCGGGGGCGAGCCTCTTCATGGGCGAGACGGGCATCCTGCTGGCAGCCTGGCGCGTCGCTCCCGACGCCGAGCTCGCGGACGCCCTCTACGAGCGCGTGCGCGAGAGCATCGGCAGCGAGGCCGTGGAGGTGATGTGGGGCGGGCCTGGAACGATGCTTGCCGCCCAGGCCATGCGCGAGTGGACAGGCGAGGCGCGCTGGGAGGACGTGTGGCGGGAGCACGCCGAGAGGCTGCTCGCCGACCGCGACGACGAGGGCCTCTGGACGAAGCGGCTCTACGGCTCCGAGAGCCGCGGGCTCGGCCCGCCGCACGGCTTCGCCGGCATTGCGCGCGCGCTGAGGCTCGGCGGCGAGCCGCTCCCAGACGCGGGCGAGATCGCGCGCCGGACGGCCGTGGTCGAGGACGGTCTCGTCAACTGGCCCGACAAAGCCGACACGGGCGAGCTCGAGGGAAGCGACGGCCAGATCCGGCTCCAGTGGTGCACCGGCGCACCCGGGATGGTCATCGCCCTCGCGGACGACCTCGATGACGAGCTTCTCCTGGCCGCCGGCGAAACGATCTGGCGTGCGGGGCCGTTCGGCGACGAGAAGGGCGCCGGGATCTGCCACGGCACGGCGGGGAACGGCTTCGCCTTGCTCAAGGTGTTTGCGCGGAGGGGAAACGAGCTGTGGCTCGAGCGTGCTCGTCGGTTCGCCGTGCACGCGCTCGCGCAAGCCGGACGCTTGCCGCCCCGCTACTCGCTGTTCACAGGCGGCATCGGCGCAGCAATCTTTGCGGCCCGCTGCCTCGAGGCGCGAGCCGACTATCCGACGCTCGACTCCTTTAACTAGCGACCGGCCTCGAGGTGCTCGATCAGCCCGGCGACCGCCTCGAGTGCCTCGTAGTGAGGCGCCTCGTCCTCGGAGACGCCCGCCAGGAGCTCCACCTCGGCGCCCTGGAACACGTTCGCGACGAGCGTCACCACGGCACGCGGCAGGATCGGCAGGTCGACCCTCGTCTCGGCGGCCCACTGCGTCACGACCTCCTCGAGCAGTGCGCGCCACCCCGCCATCGTCTCGCGCCAGCGCTCCGCGAGCTCGTCGTCCGCGAGGCCCGCCGCCCAGAGCTCCCAGAGGATCCGCACAAAGCCGGAGCGCAGGTCCTCCTGGAGGTAGCCGCACGCAGTTCGCCACTTCTCCGCCAGCGGCTCGGGCCCGGCGTAGAGCTTCTGCTGGCGCTCGAGTAGGAGTGCGTTCTCGTGCTCGAGGACGGCTACGAGCAGTTGTTGCTTGCCGCCGAAGTGATAGTGGACGAGCGAGAGCTGCACGCCGGCGCGCTCGGCAACCGCCCGCATCGTCGTCGCCGCGTAGCCCTCGTGCCGCAGCAGCTCGCGCGCCGCGTCGAGGATCTGCGCCCGCGTGGCGTCGCCGCGGACAACGCGCTGGTCGGACTTCTTCACAGGGGTTGACACGCCGTCAGCCTAGCACTATCTTGGTCGGTCAAACGACCAATCTTTTCGATGCTACGAGCTAGAGAACCAGACCAAACGGGCTTCGTCGAGCGGGATGGCGTGCGCGTCTACTGGGAGCTGCTGGGCGAGGGCGAGCGAACCGTTCTCTTCCTGCCGACCTGGTCGATCATCCACTCGCGGCACTGGAAGTTCCAGCTCCCGTACTTCGCCCGGCACTTTCGAGTCCTGACGTTCGACGGGCGGGGTAACGGCAAGTCGGATCGCCCGACCGATCCCGCCGCGTACGCCGAGACGGAGTTCGCGGCGGACGCGCTCGCGGTGCTCGACGCGACCGAAACGGAGCGAGCCGCCGCCGTTGGCTTCTCGATGGGCGCACAACGAGCGCTGCTGCTCGCCGCGGGGAATCCGGAGCGTGTCGAACGCATTGCGTTCGTCGCGCCGGCGGTTCCGCTGCCTCCGGGGACGCCGCGCGCGCGCGCCACGCATTCGTTCGACGACCACCTCGAGGCCTACGACGGCTGGGCGAAGTTCAACAGACACCACTGGCTCGCGGACTACGAGGACTTCGTCCGCTTTTTCTTCTCGCAGATCTTCTCGGAGCCGCATTCGACGAAGCCGTTCGACGACTGCGTCGGGTGGGCGCTCGAGTCAACGCCCGAGATGCTGGTGGCAACTGCGCTCGCGCCCGATCTCGACGAGGCGGGAGTGCACGAGCTCGCGGCGCAAGTTCGCGTCCCGGTGCTCGTCGTCCATGGCAGCGACGACGCGATCCGCTCGCACGGGTCCGGCGCGGCGCTCGCGGAGGCGACCGGCGGGACCCTGGTCACACTGGAGGGCTCCGGACATGCGCCACACGTTCGCGACCCGGTCAAGGTCAACCTGCTCCTGCACGACTTCCTCGGCGAGGGCGAGCGGCCGCGCGAACGGCGGATCGAGCGTTCGATGCGCCGCCGGCACCCGCGCGCGCTCTACGTCTCCAGCCCGATCGGGCTCGGCCACGCACAGCGCGACCTCGCGATCGCCCGCGAGCTGCGCAAGCTCCGGCCGGACCTCGAGATCGTCTGGCTCGCGCAGCACCCGGTCACGAAGGTGCTCGAGGCGGCCGGCGAGACCGTCCACCCCGCGTCGAAGCTGATGGCGAACGAATCGGCCCACATCGAGTCGGAGATGGGCGAGCACGACCTGCACGTCTTCCAGGCGTGGCGCGAGATGGACGAGATCCTGCTCGCGAACTTCATGCTCTTCCACGACGTCGTGCGGGATGACCGCTACGACCTCTGGCTCGGGGACGAGTCGTGGGAGCTCGACTACTATCTGCACGAGAACCCCGAGCTGAAGGCTGCGCCGTACGTGTTCATGACGGACTTCGTCGGCTGGCTGCCGATCGACGACTCGGCCGCGTCGCGGGAGGCCTTCGTCGCGGCCGACTACAACCACGAGAACATCCGCCATATCGAGCGCTACCCGTACGTCCGCGACGCGGCCGTCTTCGTGGGGTCGACTGAGGACGTGGTGCCCCGCCACTTCGGCCCGGAGCTCCCGTTCATGCCCGACTGGATCGAGCGCCACTTCGACTTCCCGGGCTACGTCCTCCCGTTCGACCCCGCCGAGTTCGAGGATACGGAGCGGCTGCGCCGCGAGCTCGGTCACGACCCCAACCGGCCGCTGATCGTCGCGAGCGTCGGCGGCTCGGGCGTCGGCGTGCACCTGCTGCGCCGGATCGCGGCCGCCTTCGAGGAGCTGCGCAAGGACGTTCCAGAGGCGCGCCTGCTGCTCGTCTGCGGGCCGCGGATCGACCCGGCGCTGGTCGACCCGGTCGAGGGGATGACGGCGGTCGGCTATGTCCACGACCTCTTCCGCACCCTCGCGTGCTGCGACCTCGCCGTCGTCCAGGGCGGTCTGACGACGACGATGGAGCTCGTCGCCAACCGTCGCCCGTTCGTCTACATCCCGCTCCGGAACCACTTCGAGCAGAACCACCACGTCGTCCATCGCCTACGCCGCTACGGCGCACCCGAGCCGACGTTCTACGACGAGGCCACGCCGACGCTCCTCTCGGCGCAGATGCTCGACCGGCTCGGCGCCTCGGTCGACTACGAGCCGGTCGAGACGGGCGGCGCCGCTGCCGCTGCCGAGCTGATCGCTCCGCTGCTCGAGGAGCGCAAAGGCAGCCGTCCCCGAACCGCAGTCCCATCCTGACCAAGGAGGTCCCGATGTCCCACCAGAAGCCCGAGTCGTTCCACTCCTCGCCCCAGGAGGCGATGCAAGCCCCGCGGGAGGAGTTCCTCTACCTCGCCTGCCTCCACGAAGGAACCGGCGTCGACAAGCCCGACTTCCTCGCCGTCGTCGACGCCGAGAACGGCGAGATCGTCCACGAGCTGCCGATGCCGAACGTCGGCGACGAGCTCCACCACTTCGGCTGGAACCGGTGCAGCTCGGCGTGCCACGGGCCCGACCGTTCGCACCTGGTCATCCCCGGCTTTCGGTCGGGGCGAATCCACTTCGTGAACGTCAAGGACGATCCGCGGAAGCCGTACATCGAGAAGGTCGTCGAGCCCGAGGAGATCGTTGCCAAGACGGGCTACACGAGGCCGCACACGGTGCACTGCATGCCGGGCGACAACATCGTCGTTTCGATGCTCGGCGACGCGGACGGCAACGGCTCCGGCGGGTTCGCCGTGCTCGACGCGCAGACGTTCGAGGTCAAGGGCCGGTGGGAGAACGGCGGCGAGCGGCCGTCGCTCAACTACGACTTCTGGTACCAGCCGCGCAAGAACGTCCTCCTCTCGTCCGAGTTCGGCGAGCCGAACGCCTACGAGCCGGGCTTCGACCCGGCGGACGTAGAGGCCGGCCGCTACGGGCACCGCATCCACTTCTGGGATCTCGAGCAGCGAACATTGCAGCAGACGGTCGACCTCGGCATGGAGAAGGGGCTCGTCCCCCTCGAGGTTCGCTGGCAGCACGACCCCGACTCGGAGCAGGGCTTCGTCGGCGCGGCCCTCTCGAGCGTGATGTTCCACTTCCACCGCGACAACGGCTCCTGGGCGGCCGACCCCGTGATCGAAGTGGAGGGCGTCGAGCAGGAGGGCTGGCCATTCCCGGTGCCGGGGCTGATCACCGACCTCGTCCTCTCGATGGACGACCGGTTCCTCTACTTCGTGAACTGGCTCCACGGCGACCTGTGCCAGTACGACGTCTCGAACCCGGCGGAGCCGACGTTGACCGGTCAGCTCTGGCTCGGCGGCGTGATCGGGAAGCCGAGCGACGGGCCCCGCGAGCTGAGCGGCGGGCCGAACATGGTCCAGCTGTCCTACGACGGACGCCGCCTCTACGTGTCGAACTCGCTCTACTCGACCTGGGACAACCAGTTCTATCCGGACATGCGCTCGTGGCTCCTGCGGATCAACTGCGACCCGAACGGCGGCATGACGATCGACCCGGACTTCTTCCTCGACTTCCACGACCGGCCGGACGGGCCCGCGCGGGCGCACGAGGTCCGGCTCCAGGGCGGCGACTGCACGACGGAGATCTTCCAGTGATCGTCGCGCACATCATGGGCATCCCCGTCGAGGAGAGCTTCTTGCAGCTCGTGCCGGCCGGCGCGGCGATGGTGACCGCGGTCGCGATCGTCGGTCGGGCGAGGCTGAAGGGAGCACTCGGCGTACGCTTCCGACGTGGAGGTCGAGCGGCACGAGACTGAGCATGCGGCCTGGGCGGTCGCTCGGCGGGAGCCGCCGGCCGCCCTCAGGCCGTACCTCCTGGGTTCGCCGGAGGGATGGGAGCAGGCCCGCGGGAAGCAGACGTCCCTCCGGGAAGTGCCGTTTCCCGGCGTGCCGCTGATCCTCAACCTCGGCACGCCGTGGGAGATCGAGGACCCTGGGGCGCGGTCCGAGCGGCGGGACTCGTTCGTCGCCGGGATGCACGCCGCACCGTCCTTTGTCGACGCGACCGCCTCCGCGTGGACGTGCGTAGGACGGGCGGTCGCGCCTCGATCAACGCGCTCGCCACCGAGCTGGGTTGGAGCCACCGCCGACTGATCGCGCGCTTCCGCGAGCAGATCGGGCTGGCGCCGAAGGCGGCCGCGCGGGTGCTCCGGTTCGACCGGGCCGTCACGGCGCTCCGCTCCTCTTCAGGGGGCCTGGCGGAGATCGCGCTCGACTGCGGCTACTTCGACCAGGCGCACTTCAACCGCGACTTCCGCGAGCTCGCCGGGACGACGCCGACCGCCTTCCTCGAGTCGTCGCGCGAATCGGGCGCCGTCGCGGCCTAGCCGCGTCAATTCCTTCCAAGATAGCGCGCCGCCACGGTCGTACGCTCCGGTGGATCTAGACTGCTTCGGCAACGGGATCGTGATGCTCGGCTCGGCGAAGGGGGACACGGCCACCCGTGGCCGCGGCGGCGGCATCTACATCGTGGTCACAGATCCGGAGGGCCACTGCGCACGTGCTCGCGCCGCTGGCGCCGAGATCACGCGCGACCTCTACGACACGGAGTACGGCTCGCGTGAGTACAACGCCAAGGACCCCGAGGGGAACGCCTGGTACTCCGGCACAAACCAGCCGTTCGCCTACGACCACGAGGCCGAGCAGGCGAAAGCCACCGCCTAGCGACCTTTGAAATCGGGCTTGCGCTTCTCCAGGAACGCGGTCAAACCTTCGGTCGCGTCCTCCGAGGCGCGCGCAAGGTAGAAGGCGCGCCGCTCGAACTCGAGGCCGACGGACAGCGATGCCTCGAACGCCTTGTCGATCGACTCCTTCGCGAGCCTTACCGACACGGGTCCCTTCGCCGCGATCTTGCGCGCGAGTCGCTTCGCTTCCCGGAGCCAGGCCTCCTTGACGACCACGCGCGCGACGAGGCCGAGCTCGCGCGCCTCCTCGGCGGTGATCATCCGGCCGGTGAGGATCATGTCCATTGCCATCGCCTTGCCGACTGCGCGCGTGAGGCGCTGGGTGCCGCCCGCGCCCGGGAGCACGCCGAGGTTGATCTCCGGCTGGCCGAAGCGGGCGGTTTCCGAGGCCACGATCAGGTCGCACGCCATCGCGAGCTCGCAGCCACCGCCGAGGCAGTAGCCCGAGACCGCCGCGACGAGGGGCGTCCGAAGGTTGCGGATCGTGTCCCAGCGATCGATCCGCCGGTCCTTGTACATCGAGATCGGCGTCGCGGCGGCGAGCTCGGCGATGTCCGCGCCCGCGGCGAAGGCGCGCTCGGAGCCGCCGAGCACGATGCAACGGACGGCCTCGTCCTCGTCGAGCTCCTGCAGCGCTGCGACGAGCTGCTCCATCAGCTCGTCGGACAGCGCGTTCAGCTGCTGGGGCCGGTTGAGCAGGACGACCGCGATCGGCTCGTCGCGCTCGACGACGACGAGCTCGCTCACGAACTGTGCCGACTTCGTAACGTTTCCTCCACAAAGGGACAGTCCCTGGACATGGTGCGTTGGGACGTGGCCCACCAGCGCCAAGAGTGTGACGTTCTCTGCACAGGCGTCATGCGTCGCCGCCCTCGCCGCCACGGCGGTCGAGGAAGCTCCGCACGGCCTCCTGCGCCTCGTCGCCCAGCATCGACAGCGCCAGCCAGTCCCGCGCGTGGTTGACCGTCTCGTGCCACGAGAGGTCGCGCCAGAAGTTCAGCTGCTGCTTCGCGTATCGCGTCGTCTGCGGGAGCTTCACGGCGAGCTTCTCCACCACCTCGTCGACCTTCGCGTCGAGCTCATCTGCGGGAACGACCCAGTTGACGAGCCCCCACTCGCCTGCCTGCGCGGCCGAGATCTCCTCGCACATGAGGATGATCTCGCGCGCACGGCGGTCGCCGACGAACACGGGCAGCCACTGCGTCGCGCCCCCGGCGGGAACGGAACCGTGCTCGAGACCGACGTGGCGGATGAACGCGTCCTCGACCATCACCGCCAGGTCGCAGGCCATCTGCAGCTCGTTGCCGCCGCCGACCGCGATCCCGTTGATCCGCGCGAGCGTCGGCTTGCCGATCTCGCGCAGCCTGTCGTGCGCGTCCTTGAACGCGCCGAACCACTTCCAGTACTCGCGCGGCTCGCCGAGGTACTCCGCCGCCCACGACTTCAGATCGGCGCCGACGCAGAACGCGCGCCCCGAGCCGGTGAGCACGACGACGCGGATCTCGTCGTCCCAGGACGCGTCCTCGCAGGCGCGCGCGAGCTCCCGCAGCATCCGGAAGTCGAAGGCGTTCAGCACCTCCGGACGGTTGAACGTGATCGTCGCCCGCGGCGGCGCCTTGTCGTAGAGGATCGCCCCGAACCCGAGCTCGTCCGGCGCGCTCGGTCGCGGGTGGCTCAGCTCAGGCAACGTCCACGAAGTACACGTGGAACGGAATGCCCTGGGTCTGCGCGTCCTCGACGACAGCCTTCATCTCGTCGCTGGTCATGCCGCGGTTGAACGCATCCCTGTCCGGAAACTCGAACTCCGCATACTGCGCGTACTCCGACTCGCCGGCGGGAGTGCCGAAGATCGGCCCTGCTCTGAAGGTCGCGCCCGGCACCTGCTTGCACAGCTGAGCATGGCTTCCGTACCAGTCTGCGTCCGGCGCCTGCTCCCAAAGCACGACTGCCTTGACCACCGCTCCTCCTCTCGTGCGGGATCCCGAGCGTATAGCTTCACCCGCCAAAAGGAGGTTCCGACATGGGCAAGAAGGTCGTGCACGTGGAGTTCCCGGCGCAGGACGTCGACCGCGCCGAGCGCTTCTGGGAGGGCGTCGGCGGTTGGACGATCGAGGACGCGGGCATGCCGGGGATCGACTACCGCATGTTCCAGGACGGCGATCAGGGCGGCGCCGTCTATTCGAAGATGGACGACATGCAGGGGCCGATCATCTACTACGGCTGCGACGACATCGACGCCGACCTGGCAAAGGTGCGCGAGCTCGGCGGCGAGGCGGAGGAGAAGCAGCCGATTCCCACGGTCGGTTGGTTCGCGCGCTGCAAAGACACGGAGGGCAACCCCTTCAGCCTGTTCCAGAGCGACGAATCGGTTCAGATGCCCGAGGGCACGGGGGCGCCGGGGTCGTGACGGCTGTCGCGGTCGCGCTCGCGGTGGCAGCCGGCCTCGCGGGCGCGGTTCAGGCCGCGGTGATGGGGGAGCTGGGCGAGCGCGCGGGAGTCTTCCCCGCGCTCGCCTTCTCCGGGATCGTCGCGGTCGTGCTCAGCTTTGCCCTCCTGCTCGTCGCCAAGCAGAGCTTTCACGGTCTCGCCGCTGCCGTCCGCGAGCCTGTGTGGCTCTGGACCGGTGGCGCGCTCTCGGTGCTGATCATCCTCGCGATCACCGTCGCGTCGCCCCGGATCGGGATCACGGCGACCGTGGGAATCATGATCGCGTTCAACCTCGGCGTTGCCACGGTGATCGACAGGTTCGGCCTCTTCGGCTACGACCGGATCCCGATCGGCTGGGCGCGCGTGTTCGGGATCGTGCTGTTCGGAGTCGGCGCAGTGCTGTCACTGCGCAAGGGTGGCTAGAGACCGATGATGTCGTCGGGGCGGACGGGCACCCGCGTCAGCTCGCGCCCCGTCGCCGCGCGCAGCGCCGCGACCACCGCCGCCGGCGAGACCACCGTCGGCGGCTCGCCCACGCCCTTGGCGCCGTAGGGCGCATCGGGCTCGGCTTCCTCGATCAGCTCCGAGACAACCGGAGGCATGTCGAGCGTCGTCGGGATCAGGTAGTCGGTGAAGCTCGCGTTCGTGATCAGGCCGTCACGCGTCTGGATCTCCTCCATCAGCGCGAGCCCGAGTCCCTGCGCCGTGCCGCCCTCGATCTGGCCCGCGACCGCCTGCGGGTTGACCGCCCGGCCGACGTCCTGCGCCGTCCCGATCCAGACGACGCGCGTCAGCCCGAGCTCGACGTCGACCTCCGCGACGACGCGCATGGCCGCGCACGCGTAGGCGACGTGGGAACGGTCCCCGGTGGTCTGCCCGGTCTCCGGATCGAGCGGTGACGTCCGCGGATGGCGGTAGATGCGCTCGACGTCGACCTCGCCACCGCCCTTCCGCTCGCGCTCCTCGAGCGCGGCCCGGCAGGCATCGCGCACCGCTCCCGCTGCCATCCACGTCATCCGGGACGCCGAGGCCGAGCCGGCGGAGTCGACCGTCGCCGTCGTGTGCGGGGCAAGAGCGACGTCGTCCGTCCCGAGCTCGGTGCGTGCGACCTGCAGGATCACGTTGGCGACCCCCTGGCCGACCTCTGCCGCGGCGCAGTGCACCTCCGCGCTCCCGTCGGCGAACAGCCGCACGCGAGCGGCCGTGTAGTCGTCGAAGCCCTCCGAGTACCCGATGTTCTTGAAACCGACGGCGAAGCCGACACCCCGCTTGACCCCCTCGCCGCGCGTCGTGTTGCCCGACCCGCCGGGCAGGCGAATGGGGTCGCGCGGCAGCTCCTCCGGCTCGGGAACCGGCAGCGCAGCGGCCCGGCGGATCACCTCGGCCACAGGCAGCCTTCCGGTGATGCGCTGACCGATCGGCATCGAGTCGCCGGGCTCGAGCGCATTGAGCAGCCGTAACTCGATCGGGTCGATCTCCAGCGCCGCTGCGAGCTTGTCCATCTGGGCCTCGTGGGCGAAGCACACCTGCACGGCCCCGAAGCCGCGCATCGCGCCGCACGGCGGGTTGTTCGTGTAGACGCAGAGGCTCTCGACCAGCGCGTTGTCCACCCGGTACGGGCCGCAGGCGAACGACGCTGCGTTCGACGTGACCGCGGTCGAGCTGGAGGCATAGGCGCCGCCGTCGAGCAGGATCCGCGCGCGGACGCAGACCAGCTTGCCGTCCCGCGTCGCGCGGTGCTCGACCCAGATCTTCGCCGGATGGCGGTGGATGTGGCCGACGAACGACTCCTCGCGGCTGTAGACGATTTTCACCGGCCGGTTCGTGTGCAGCGCGAGCATTGCGCCGTGGATCTGCATCGAGAGATCCTCCCGGCCGCCGAACGCGCCGCCGACGCCGGCGAGGTGGATCCGCACCTGCTCCGGCTTCAGGCCGAGGCACGGAGCGACCTGGTCGCGGTCGACGTGCAGCCACTGCGTCGCCACGTACACGTCGACCCCGCCCTCGCCGTCGGGCACGGCCAGCCCCGACTCCGGCCCGAGGAACGCCTGGTCCTGCATTCCGACCTCGTACACGCCGGACACCGAGACGTCACCCTCCGCGTCCGGGTCACCGTGGCGGATCACCAGCGAGCGGACGACGTTCGGGCGCGGGTCCTCGCGATACCCGTGTCCCATCGTCGGCCGGTCGGGATGGAGCGGCTCCAGCTCCGTCGCGCGCTCGGGATCGACGATCGGTTCGAGCGGCTCGTACTCGATGCGGATGCGCTCGGCCGCGCGCCGCGCCTGCTCGGGGTGCTCGGCCGCGACGAGCGCGACCGGTTCGCCGAAGTAGCGGACGCGGTCGGACGCAAGCACGGGCTGGTCCTGGAACTCGAGGCCGTAGCGCTTCTCACCCGGGACGTCGTCGTGTGTCAGCACTGCGTGGACGCCCTCGACGGTCAACGCCTCCGACACGTCGATCGCGAGGATCCGCGCGTGCGCGTGCGAGCTTCGCAGCGTGTGGCCCCAGAGCATCCCGGCGGCCGAGAGGTCGCTCGAGTAGGCGAACTCCCCGGTGACCTTCGGAATCCCGTCGGCGCGCGGGACGATCTCGCCGACGCGGCCGAGCTCGAGCTTGGGAACCGCCGTCTCGGTCACGTCGCGGCTGCGAGTCGCACCGCGTCGAAGATCTTCGCGTAGCCCGTGCAGCGGCAGAGGTTGCCGGAGAGCGCCTCCCGGATCTCGTCGTCGCTCGGGTCGGGAGTCCGATCGAGCAAGTCCGCGGCCGCGACGACGAACCCGGGCGTGCAGAAGCCGCACTGGACGGCGCCGGTGGCGACGAACGCCTCCTGCACACGGTGCAGGCGCCCGTCCTCGGCCAGGCCCTCGACGGTCACGACCTCGTGTCCTTCCGCTTGCGCCGCAAGGACGAGGCAGGAGCAGACGAGCTTCCCGTCCAGCAGCACCGAGCACGACCCGCACTCACCCTGCTCGCACGCGTTCTTCGAGCCGGGGAAGCCGAGCCGTTCCCGCAGGGCGTAGAGGAGGCTCTCGCCCTCCCAGATCTCGGCCTCGCACGGCTCGCCGTTGACGCGAAGCTCGATTCTCACGCCAGGCACCGCTCCAGCGCTCGTGTTGTTAGAACGCGCAACGCGTGGCGACGATACTCGGCCGTCCCGCGCACGTCGTCGATCGGGCTACCAGCCTCGGCGACACGCTCGGGGAACGACTCGGTGTCGTCCAGCGAGGCCCGGACGAGCGTCGGCACGGGGCCGGCGGAGCCGAAGGCGGCTCGCAGCTCACCGTCGACGCGCAGGGCGAGCGAGACGACCGCGATCACCATCGCGTTCCGCGGCCCGATCTTCATGAACGTCTGGCGCCCTTCCGTGGCGTTCACCGTGACGCCGACGATCAGCTCGTCGTCCGCCAGCACGTTCCGCTTCGGTCCGACGACGAACTCCTCCAGCGGCACCCAGCGCTCGCCGCGCACGCTTGCGAGCTTCACTCCCGTCTCGGAGACGAGCAGCGGCGGCAGCGCGTCGCCGGCCGGCGAGGCGGTGCCGAGGTTGCCGCCGATCGTGCCGCGGTTCCTGATCTGCGGTCCGCCCACGGTGCGCGAGGCCTCGGCCAGCGCGGGCAGCAGGTCGGCGAGCGGCGCTTCCATCGCCTCGGCGTAGGTGAGGCCGGATCCGAGCCAGAGCGTTCCGTTCTGCCGCGACCACCCGCGCAGCTCCGGCACCTCGTTCAGGTTCAGCAGGGTCGGCGGCCGCGCACGGTCGAAGTTCAGCTCCACCATCACGTCGGTGCCACCCTGGATCGGGACCGCATCCGGCCGCCGGGCCTTCAGGCCCAGCGCCTCGTCGAGCGTGCGGGGACTGAGCACCTCCACGGGCGAGAAGCGTACTCCGCAGCCGTGAGAGGATCGCTCACGCATGCCTGCCGACCTCGCCAAACGCCTGGCCGTCGCCCGCGGCGACGAGCCGGCCGATCTCGTCGTCCGCGGCGGGCGCGTCCTTTCCGTCTTCACGCGCGAATGGCTCGAGGTCGACGTCGCCGTCGCGGACGGGTGGATCGCGGGCCTCGGCGAGTACGACGGGCGCGACGTCGTCGACGCCACCGGCCGCTACGTGGTGCCCGGGTTCATCGACGCGCACATGCACCTCGAGTCGACGAAGCTCCTGCCGGACGAGTTCGCCCGCCTCGTCCTGCCGCTGGGGACGACCGCCGTCGTCCTCGACCCCCACGAGCTGGCGAACGTGCTCGGAACGGACGGCGTCCACTGGCTGCTCGACGCCTGCGAAGGGTTGCCGCTCGACTACTACTTCATGGCCTCGTCCTCCATCCCCGCGTCGATCTTCGAGTCGCCGCGGCGGCCGCTGCTGAGCGGCGACCTCGAGAGCCTCCTGCGCCGCCGGCGGGTGATCGGGCTCGCCGAGATGATGAACTTCCCCGGCGTCATCAACGCGGACGAGAGCGAGCTCGAGAAGCTGCGCCTGGCGACCCGCGTCCACGTCGACGGCCACGCGCCGGGCGTCCGGGGCAAGGCGCTGAACGCCTATGCCGCGGCCGGGATCCGCTCGGATCACGAGGCGCTGACCGTCGAGGAGGGCCGCGAGCGGCTCCGCGATGGCATGTGGCTGTTGATCCGGGAGGCCTCGATGGCCCGGAACCTGCAGGCGCTGCTGCCGCTCGTGCAGGAGTTCGGCACGAACCGGATCGCGTTCTGCACCGACGATCGCGACCCCGAGGACATCGCCGAGAACGGTCACATCAACGGGATGGTTCGCGTCGCCGTCGCGAAGGGCGTCGCTCCGGAGGATGCGATCGTGCTCGCGACCCTGAATCCGGCCACCTGGCACCGGCTCTGGCACCTGGGTGCGATCGCGCCCGGCTACCAGGCGGACATCCTCGTCCTCCCGGATCTCGAGGGATTCCAGCCGGACGTCGTCCTGAAGGCGGGCCGTCCGGTCGAGGAGATCCCGCGCCCCGAAGTGCCTGAGTGGGTCAAGCACTCGGTGCGGAACCGGCCCGTCGCCGAGAGCGACTTCCGCATTCCCTGGGAGGGAGGGGCGGCGCGGGTGATCGGCCTCGTGCCCGACCAGGTCGTCACGGAGAACCTCGTCGAGGAGCCGGCGACGGCGGACGGCGCCGCGGTCGCCGATCCCGGCAGGGACCTCGCCAAGATCGCGGTGATCGAGCGCCACCTCGGCACGGGCCGGATCGGTCTCGGCTTCGTGCGCGGCTCCGGCCTCGAGCGCGGCGCGCTCGCCTCGACGGTCGCGCACGACGCGCACAACATCGTCGTCGTGGGGATGTCCGACGAGGACATGGCTCGTGCCGTGCAGCGGCTCGGCGAGCTCGGCGGCGGCATCGTCGTCGTCGACACGGGCGAGATCACCGCCGAGCTGCCGCTCCCGGTGGCGGGCCTGCTCGCCGACGCTCCCCTCTCCGACGTGATCGAACAGAGCCTCGCCTGCAACGACGCGGCCCGAGCGCTCGGCTGGTCCGGTGCGACGCCGTTCCTCACCCTCTCGTTCCTCGCCCTCTCCGTGATTCCCAGCCTCAAGATCACCGACCGCGGCCTCGTCGACGTCGACCGGTTCGAGCTCGTACCCCTCCAGGCGTGACGACGCTCTTCACCAACGCACATGTCGTGACGATGGACGACGCCGGCACCGAGCACGAAGGCGGCTGGATCCTCTCCGACCAGGGCCTCGTCAGCGAAGTTGGCGCCGGCGAGCGGCCGAAAGCCGACGAGGTCGAGGATCTCACCGGCGCCGTCGTGACGCCGGGCCTCGTGAACGCACACCACCACCTCTGGCAGAACCTCACGCGCGCCCGGGCTCAGCAGGCGAACCTCTTTGGCTGGCTCAAGGCGCTTTACCCGATCTGGGCGGCGATCGACGACCAGGCGGAGTACGCCGCGGCGCGGGCGGGCCTCGCCGAGCTCGCACTCTCCGGCTGCACCATCGTCTTCGACCACCACTACCTGTTTCCACCCGGCGCAGGCGGGCTGCTGGAGGCGGAGATCCTGGCTGCGCGCGAGCTCGGAATCCGAATCGTCGCCGCGCGCGGCTCGATGGATCTGGGCGAGTCGGACGGAGGCCTGCCGCCGGACGCCGTCGTCGAGCGTCGCGACGACGTGCTGGCCGCGACCGAGCAGGCCGCCGGCCTGGCGGACGGGGCGAACGTGGAGATCGCAGTGGCGCCGTGCTCTCCGTTCTCGGTCACGAGCGAGCTGATGAGGGAGTCGGCGGAGCTCGCCCGCCGGCTCGGGCTGCGACTCCACACGCACCTCGCCGAGACTGTCGAGGAGGAGGACTACTGCCGCGAGCTGTACGGCTGCACTCCCGTCGAGTACCTCGAGGAGCTCGGCTGGCTCGCGGAGGACGTCTGGTGCGCGCACTGCGTTCACCTCTCCGGAGCGGACGTGGCCAAGTTCGGCGCCCGCGACGTCGGCGTCGCGCACTGCCCGAGCTCGAACATGCGGCTCGGCGCCGGGATCGCGCCCGTGCGCGAGCTCCTCGACGCGGGCGTGCGCGTCGGGCTCGGCGTGGACGGGTCCGCGTCGAACGAGCGCGGCGACCTCTTCCACGAGGTCAAGCAGGCGCTGCTCGTGGCGCGGGCGCGCGGCGGCCCGGAGGCGCTGACCGCCCGCGACGCGCTGCGGCTGGGCACGCGCGGCGGCGCGGCGGTGCTCGGCCGGGACGACATCGGCGAGCTGTCGCCGGGCAAGCGGGCCGATCTCGCCGTCTGGCGGACGGACGGACTCGAGCTCGGCGGCGCCGGCGACCTCGTCGCCGGGCTCGTCTTCTCGGGGCCGCACCGCGTCGACCGGCTCTACGTCGGCGGCGAGCCAGTCGTGCGCGACGGGCATCTCATCCGCGCCGACGAGGTGGAGATCGCGAGCGAGCATCGCCGCCAGGCGGAAAGATTCGCGGCATGAGCGTTTCGGTCTCCACGCACGTGCTCGATACGGAACGAGGCCGACCGGCCGCGGGCGTTCGCGTCGAGCTCTGGCAGGACGATCTGCTGACGGCCGGGGAGACGGACGCCGACGGCCGGATCGTCGAGCTCGCCTCCGGCCTGGAGCCCGGCGTCTACCGCCTCCTGTTCAGGCCGCCGTCACCGTTCTTCAAGGGCGTCGGGATCGAAGTCGCCCTCGAGGACGGCCACTACCACGTCCCTCTACTTGTCTCCTCCTACTCGTGCGCGACCTACCGCGGCAGCTGAGTACCGAGGAGCTCGCCGAGCTCTTCGAGGGCCGGAGCCGGCTCGTCGAGAAGCTGGCCGTGCGTGACGACCCGCTCGGATCCGCCCGTGACGTGATCGCCGAGCTGAGCGAGGAGGAGAAGCTCGAGGCCCTGAACGCGCACCCGGCGATCGGCGCTCGGCAGCTTTCAGCGCGGTCTGCCGCCGAGCAGGGAGGCCACGACGACCCCGCCGTCCTGACCGAGCTCGCCTACCAGAACCAGATCTACGAGGAGAAGTTCGGCTTCCGCTTCGTCCTCTTCGTGAACCGGCGCCCGAAGGTCGAGATCCTCGACGTCCTGCGCGAGCGGATCCAGCGGACGCGCGAGGAGGAGCTCGACACCGCGCTCGAAGAGCTGGTCGCGATCGCGGAGGACCGGTGGCGCAACTCTTAGCGCTCGACCCCTACGCCACCGAGTGGCTGAACCTGCTCACGCGCTGGCTGCACGTGATCGCCGGGATCGTCTGGATCGGCTCGTCGTTCTACTTCATCGCCCTCGACAATCACCTGCGCCCGCCTGAGGATCCGCGCGACGCCGAGGCCGGGATCGGCGGCGAGTCGTGGGAGATCCACGGCGGCGGCTTCTACCAGGTGCAGAAGTACCGCGTCGCACCGCGGGAGCTGCCGGAGCCGCTGCACTGGTTCAAGTGGGAGGCGTACACGACGTGGCTCAGCGGCTTCGCGCTGATGATCGTCCTCTACTACCTCAACGCCGACCAGTACCTGATCGACAAGAGCGTCGCCGACCTCTCCACCGGCGAGGCGGTCGCGATCAGCATCGGCCTCCTCGCGGCGGCGTGGATCGTCTACGACCTCCTCTGCCGCGTGCTCGGGTCGCGACCGCTCGTGCTCGCGGTGACGCTCCTCGGGCTCATCACCCTGAGCGCCTGGGGGAGCGGCCATCTCTTCAGCGGCCGCGCGGTCTACATCCAGGTCGGGGCGATGCTCGGGACGATGATGGCGGGGAACGTCTTCTTCGTGATCATCCCGGCGCACTGGGAGCTCGTGCGCGCGAAGCAGGCGGGCCGCGAGCCCGATCCGGCCGCGAACGAGCGCGGGAAGCTCCGGTCGGTCCACAACAACTACCTGACGCTGCCCGTCGTCTTCACGATGATCTCGAACCACTTCCCGAGCACTTACGGGCACAGCTACGCGTGGCTGATCCTGGTCGTCCTGCTCGTGATCGGCGCGTGGGTACGGCACTTCTTCAACCTCCGGCACGCCGGCCGGAACGTCTGGGCGATCCCCGTCACGGCGGCGCTGGCGATCGCGGCGCTCGCGATCGTGATCCGTCCGCAGGAGGAGTCCGCCGCCGGTACGTCCGTGGCATTCGCCCAGGTCAAGCGGATCGTCGACCAGCGCTGCACGGCCTGCCACTCCGACCAGCCCACGAAGGTCGACGCGGCGCCGCGCGGGATCAAGCTCGACACCGCCTCGCAGATCAAGGCGCAGGCGAGCCTGATCGAGCAGCAGGCGGTGACGACGAAGGCGATGCCCCTCGGGAACGTGACGGGCATGACCCAGGCCGAGCGCGACCTGCTCGGGCGCTGGATCCGCCAAGGGGCGAAGATCCCGTGACCATGCTCGAGATCACGACGGGAGATCTCCGCTTCGTGGCGCGCTTCGAGGAGGAGCTGGCGCCGCAGACCGTGGCCGCGTTCCGGGCCATCCTCCCGTTCGAGGAGCGGATCATCCACTGCCGCTGGAGCGGTGAGTCGAACTGGATCCCGTGGGGCGACCGCGACCTCGGGATCGGCCCGGAGAACGCGACGTCGTACCCGCACCCCGGCGAGCTCGCGCTCTACCCCGGTGGCCAGAGCGAGACGGAGCTGCTCTTCCCGTACGGCTACTGCTCGTTCGCGTCGAAGGCGGGCCACCTCTGGGCGAACCATTTCGCGACGCTCGTGGAGGGACAGGAACAGCTCAACGAGCTCGGCCGGCGCACCCTCTGGGAGGGCGCGCAGCCGATCTCGTTCCGCGAGGTTTAGCACCCGTCGCGCGCGCACGCCTTCGGCGCGCACGGGCGGCGGGCTCTTACCTGCGCACTCCGCGGCGGCGCTCAGCGCCGCCGTTACGTCGCGCGACTCGTCGCCTCCGGCTTCCTCGCCCCGGGGCACTTGCTGGTGTCAATTGATGCGGAAGCGCGGCCGTCCCGACACGAATTCGTCTAGCCGGGCGAGACGGCGAAGAGCAGGAACTGAGTGAACTGCGAAGCGGCGAAGTTGTTGTCGCTGACCATGACCAACGAGCGGCGCCCATCCGGCAGGTCAGGGCCGAAGGTCATGCCCTCGACGTTGTCGAGCGGGATGCCGAGACTGCCGAGATCGAGCAGAAGCGTCTTCTGGGCGGGGCGGATCGAGCCGAGGCTGCCGGCGAGGCTGTCCAGGGACTTGACGTCGTCAGCCCCGGGCAGGGCCACTCGGTACAGCTTGATCTCGTTGCCGGTGCCGGGAATGCCGACCGAGAACGACCGTTCCATCGCGAGCATGAACTCGTTGTTGAGGGGCAGGAGCTCGACGAGCCCGTTCACGGCGAACGCGGTCGCCGGTACGGGCGGCACCGCGATCGGATCGGTGACGTAGAGGTACTCGCGGTCGAGGCGGCCGATCTGGAGGTCGTAACGCAGTAGGCGCGACGGGCTCCCGTTCGAGACCGTGGCGGCGGGGCCGTCCTGGAACAGGGCGTTCTCCGTCCCGGTGAAGAAGAACCAGCCGTTCGGCGCGACTGCGGCCGCCTCGAAGGCGAGGTTGTTGCGGACGCCGCTCGACTGGTCGGCAGTCGGCAGGAACGGAGCTGGAACGGGCAGCGAGCCGAGCAGCCCACCCTGGAGGTCGTAGAGGCGCACGAACGGGTCGATGAGCCGGCCCGTGTCGCCCTCCGAGGTGAGGACGAGCCGGCCGTCCTTCGTCAGGGCGAGCCCTTCGGGGTCGAGGCTGAGCGGCGGGTAGGGACTGCCGCCCGGTGCCTGCAGGATCGTCACGCCGTCGACGTGCAGGTCGCTCGCGTCGAAGCTGCCGTCGAGTCCGACCTGGAAGGTGTAGAAGCGCGCAGGGTTGATCTGCGAGCGGTCGTCCGAGAGGACGTAGTAGACGTTCCGGTTCGGGTCGTACGTGATCGAGGAAAGACCGCCGATTTCCGTCCCGGCGAAGGTCGCCCCAGTCGGGATGATCGCCTGGCCGAGGAACTGGAGCGCAGGCGTCCGCGCCTGGGGGTCGACCGCTGCGGCCGGACCGGCGAAGACGACCGCCGCGGCAAGCGAGACCACGAGCAGCGCGAGAACACGGGAAACGACCACCGGGAACCTCCCTCGTCGCACGACGCGGCCAAGCATAAGCCTCTCCAAGGGCCTGTACACCTACCGTTCCTCGCGCACGTAGGGCAGGCCCAAGGCAGCCGGCGCCCCGAAGCGTAAGCGGGCCGCGCGCGAGGACACCAGGACGAGCGCGACCACCGTCATCACGTACGGCAACGACTGGAACAGCTCCGGCGCGACCGTGACGCCGTGCGACTGCAAGGCGAACGGCAGCGCTGTGAACGCTCCGAAGAAATACGCCCCGACGAGGCAGAGCGTCGGTCGCCAGAAGGCGAAGATCACGAGCGCGATCGCGATCCAGCCGGCTCCCTGCGTCAGACCGTCCACCCACTGCGGCGTGATCGAGAGGCTGAAGGTGGCGCCGCCGATCCCGGCGAAGGCGCCTCCCACGAGCGTGTGCACGTAGCGATAGCCGGCGACGCTGATCCCCATCGCGTCCGCGGCCGCGGGCGACTCCCCCACGGCGCGCAGGTTCAGGCCGGCCCGCGTTCTCCCGAGGTAGAGCGCGACTAGGACGACGCAACCCCACGACGCGTAGACGAGGATCGACTGCCCGAAGACGATCGGGCCGATCACGGGCAAGTCCTGGAGCGACTTCGGGAAGATCTCCTGGAACTGGTGCTTCGCGGGCGAGCCGGCGAGGTTCCGGTCGTTGCCGAGGTAGGACGAGAGCCCGGCCGCGCCGGCGAAGATCGTCAGCGCGAGGCCCGAGACGATTTGGTTCGCGCGCAGCGTGACGACGAGGAACGCGTGGATCGCGGCCATCGCGGCGCCGGCGAGCGCCGCCACGCCGATCGCCCCCGCAAGCGCCACCGAGGACGACGTATGCACGCGCTGCACCGTCCAGAACCCCATCACGGCGCCAACCAGCATCATCCCCTCGACGCCGAGATTGAGCACGCCTGACCGCTCGGCCAGCACCTCGCCGAGCGCCGCGTAGAGCAGCGGGGTCCCGTAGGCGACGCCCGTCGCGAGTACGACGACGAGGAGGCTGTTGTTCACGCAACGGCTCCGCTTGCGGTGCCGTCGTCAGGAAGCGCGGGCTCCGTCCGCGCGTCCGTCTGCGCTGAACAGCCGAAGACGCTGAAGCTCGCGGCACTCACGGAGTCGGCTCCAGCGCCGGCGTCGCGGCCTTGCGCCCGGGCCGCTCGATCCGGACGCGATAGCGGACGAACAGTTCCCCGCCGAGCGCGCAGAAGAGGATCAGTCCCTGGAGAACGCCGACGAGCCCTGCGGGGAAGTCGGCGCCCTGGAGCGTGTAGCCGGCGTTCTGCAGCCCACCGAGCAGGAAGGCGATCAGCACAACGGCGAACGGGTTGTACCGGGCGAGCGCCGCGACGACGATCCCGGTGTAGCCGAAGCCGGCCTGCTTCAGGCCGGACGGGTCGAGCTGATGGCGAAAGTCCCCGTCCTGGCTGGCTCCGCCGAGCCCGGCGATCGCTCCCGAGAGGCACATGACCGCGACGATCTTCCGGCGCGTCCGCATCCCGGCGTAGCGGCCGGCACGGGCCGAGTCGCCGATCACCTGCACCTCGAAGCCGAACCGCGTCCGGTTGTAGAGGCCCCAGGCGAATGCGGCGACGCCGATCGCGAGCAGGAATCCGAGTGGAAGAGCGAGGCTGTGGATGGTCCAGCTCGGCCACGTCGCCTCGTCGGGGAGGGTCTTCCCTTGCGGGAAGACATTTGCTTCGAAGCCGGACGTGTCGCGCAGGTACGAATGGCTGTCGAAGATCAAGTACTCGAGGAGGAGCCCGACGACGTAGTTGAGCATCAGCGAGGTGATGATCTCGTTCGTCGAGAAAAACGCCCGCAGGATCCCCGGGATCGCCGCAAGCGCGGCCCCACCCACCGCACCCGCCACGACCATTCCGGCGATCACGAGCGGCGAGGGCGCGCCGGCGAGCAGCAGACCGACCGTCGCACCTGTGATCGCACCGGCGTAGAGCTGCCCCTCGCCGCCGATGTTGAAGAGGTTCATCCGGAAGGCGACCGCCGCCGCCAGGCCCGTGAATGCGAGCGGCGTCGCCGAGACGACGCTGTCGCTGAGCGCCCCCTTCGCGAGAAAGGCCGCGTCGAACAGGCGCCGGAACGTGTGCAGCGGTGGGTGTCCGGTCGCGAGCAGCACGACCCCCCCAAACAGGAACGCGACGGCGATCGAGACCACCGGAACGACGACGGCGAGCCACCAAGGTTGGCGGAGGCGGCGCTCGATCCGCACTACGCCTGCTCCTCCTCGCCGCCGGCCATGAGGAGCCCGAGGTCCTCGACGGTCGCCGTTCCCGCGTCGCGCTCGCCGACGATCGCACCCTCGTACATGACGGCGATGCGGTCGGCCAGCGCCAGGATCTCGTCGAGGTCCTCGCTGATCAGGAGGACGCCCACGCCACTCGCAGCCGCCTCTCGGAGGTACTTGTGCACGGTCTCGATCCCGGCGACGTCGAGCCCGCGTGTCGGGGCGGCCGCTACGACCACCGCCGGACCGCCGGAGAACTCCCGCGCGAGGACCACTTTCTGGAGGTTCCCACCGGAGAGTTGCCACGCCGGCACGTGGGGCCCGGCGGCGCGCACGTCGTACTGGTGCATGACGCGGTGGGCCAGCTCGCGAATCCGCCCGAGGCGCAGCAGCGGTCCATACGAGACGTATGGCTCGCGGTAAGCCTTCAACACGACGTTGGAGCCGATGCTGAGGCCCGGAGCAAGGCCCGTGCCGAGCCGGTCCTCGGGAACGTAGGCAACGCCGGCACGGATAGCATGGCGCGGATCGCCGCTCCGCAGCTGCCGCCCGCCGACACGGACGGTGCCCTCGGTCGCCGGGCGCATGCCGGCGATCGTGTCGGCAAGCTCGCGCTGGCCGTTCCCGGCAACACCCGCGACCGCGACGATCTCCCCCGCTCGCACGGACAGGGATACGTCCGTCAGGGCCGGCACGCCGCGGTCGCCTTCCGCGCAGAGGCCCTCCACTTCGAGCACGGGCTCCCCGGCCTCGCGGCCGTGCTCCTGCCGGCGTCCCAGCTCGACCTCACGTCCGACCATCAGCGCTGCGAGCGAGCGGCGTGTCGCGTCGGCGGCCGGGACGGTGGCGACCGAGCGTCCGCGCCGCAGGACGGTGACCCGGTCGGCAACCGCCTTCACCTCGTGCAGCTTGTGGGAGATAAAGATCACCGTGCGGCCGTCGGCGGCCATCGCGCGAATCGTCTCGAAGAGGGCCTCCGCCTCCTGTGGCGTCAGCACCGCCGTCGGCTCGTCGAGGATGAGAACGCGCGCGTCCTTGTAAAGGGCCTTCAGGATCTCGACGCGCTGCTGCTCGCCGACCGAGAGCTGCCAGATCCGAGCGCGCGGTTCGACCGCGAGCCCGTAGCGGCGCGAGAGCTCGGCGACGCGACGCTCGATCTCCCGCGGGCGGAGCATGAACGTGCGTCCGACGTCCCGGTGGTCACCGAGGACGACGTTCTCGGCGACCGTGAACGGGGAGACGAGCCGGAAGTGCTGGTGCACCATCGCGATCCCCGCATCGAGCGCATCCCGGGGCGAGTGGAAGGCGACGGGCTCTCCAAAGAGGACGATCTCGCCCTCGTCCGGCCGGTACAGGCCGGTGAGGATGTTGGAGAGCGTCGTCTTGCCGGCGCCGTTTTCGCCGAGCAGGGCGTGCACCTCCCCTTCCGCTGCCTCGAAGTCGACGCGGTCGTTCGCGAGCACGGCGGGAAACCGCTTTGTTATCCCCCGTAATGCGACGGCAGGCCGCACGGCAGAAGAGGGGAGCGGGGAAGCCTGAACTTCCCCGCTCATCTTGTCAGCCCTTGGCGCTGCCGATCACGCCCCGGACCAGCCAGCTCATCCCGTAGAGGTCCTTGACGGACATCCGCTTCCCTTTCGGGATCCGCAGCTTGCCCTTCTGGTCGTACAGCGGGCCGGCGAACTCGTAGAACGATCCCTTGATCAGGGCCTGCTTCTTCTTCGCGATCGCGGCCTTCGTCGTCGCCTTCACCTTCGGGCCGTACGGCGCGAGGCCGACCATGCCGTCCTTGAGGTTGCCGTAGTAGAAGTTCGTCTTCCACGTCCCGTTCATGGCCGCCTTGGTCTTCCGAAGGTAGTACGGGCCCCAGTTGTAGATCGCCGCCGTCAACCACTGCTTCGGTGCGAATGAGTGGGCGTCGGAGTCATAACCGACCCACGGGATGCCCTTCGACTCGGCAAATTGGCCGGCAGCGGGGCTGTCCACGTTCTGGCCGAGGACGTCGGAGCCGGCGGCGACGAGGTTCTGCGCCGCTTTCTTCTCCTTGCCCGGGTCGAACCACGAGTTCGTCCAGATCAGCCTGACCTTGACGCCCGGGTGAGTGGCCTGGGCTCCCAGAGCAAACGCGTTCGCGTGCCGGATTACCTCCGGAATCGCGAACGGGACGACGTAGCCGATGACGCCCTTCTTCGTCGCAGCGCCCGCCGCCATGCCGGAGAGATAGATCGCGTCCTCGCCCGCGCCGAAGTACTCGGCCATGTTCTTGGACTGGGCCGTGCCGGTCGCCATCTCGAACTTCACGTCCGGATACTTCTTGGCCGCCTTGACCATCGCCCCTTGGAATCCGAACGAGGTGGCAAAGATGATCTTGTTTCCGTCGCGCACGAGGCTGTCGATCACCTGCGAGACCTGCGGGCCTTCGGGGATCTTCTCCTTGTACGTTGTCTTGACCTTCGAGCCGAGGGCCTTCTGGACGTAGAGGCGACCCTTGTCGTGTGCCTGTGACCACCCGCCGTCGTTGTGCGGCCCCACGTAGATAAAGGCGGCCTTGAACACGGCGGATTTCTTGTCCGTCCTCGCCGAGCCGATTGACACCCCGATCACCAGGGCGACGATGCCGGCGACGGCAAAGAGGACCAGCGCAAGCTTGCCGATCTTCATTTTCTCCTCTCTCCTCCTGCGGGGAACTCCGCGAAGCGACTATAGGACGGCGGGCGAACGGCGCCTAGTCACGGCGTGACGCAAGTCGCGTGAGGGCGCCGGTGAGGACCTCGACGGCCAGCGCGACGTCCTCGGCGCTCGAGTGCTCGTCGGGTGAATGACTGACCCCGCCGTTCAGGCTGCGGACGAACAGCATGGCGGTCGGAACTCCCGCCTCGGCGAGGATCGCAGCGTCGTGGCCGGCGCCCGAGCCGAGCTCGACCACGGCGAGGGCGCGCGACTCGACCTCCGCACGCAATGCCGCCCGGGGGTCGTCCGCCATCGCCACCGGCTCGAGCCGGAAGAACGGCTCGAGCTCGAGCTCGGAGACGAGCCGGTCGAGCCGCTCGGCGTCCGGCGCGCGGGCGTCGACGGAGAGTCGCGCCCGGCTCGGGATCACGTTGGCCGCCCCCGGCTCGAGCTCGAGCTGCCCGACGGTGGCGACGGCGCCTTCGATCCCGGCGGCGACCTCCTGGACGCGAACGACGTACTCCGCGGCGGCGACGAGCGCATCGCGCCGGACGGTCATCGGCACCGTCCCGGCGTGCCCGGCCTCGCCCTCGAAGACGCGCTCGCCGCGGGCCAGGCCGGTGATCCCGGTGACGAGCCCGAGCGGCACTCCGGCGCGCTCGAGCACCGGGCCCTGCTCGATGTGCAGCTCCAGAAAGCAGGCGGGAAGGTCGCCGCCCTGGACGAAGGCCGTGCTGCCGCCGCAGCCGGTCTCCTCGTCGCGGAAGGCGACGACGGCACCGGCGCCCGCGCGCTCGACCGCCTCGATCGCCGCGACGACGCCGAGCGCGCCGTCGAACTTCCCACCTGCTGGGACGGAGTCGAGGTGCGATCCGGCCCAGACCGAGGGGTTCGCGGTCCGGCCGATCAGATTCCGCGCGGCATCGACCTCCACCTCGAGGCCCGCCTCGCGCATCCACCCCGCTGCGAGCTCGTGCGCCTCGTCCTCCGCGGGGCTGTACCCGGGCCGGTTCGCCCCGACCCCGCCGCCGATCGCGTAGAGCTGGTCGAGCCGTTCGAGGACGCGCGTCTCTACAGACCGAACGGGTTGTAGGGCTTCGTGCCGGTGGAGACGAGGACGCCCTTCGTCTCGAGGTAGAGGTCGAGTGTCTCGATCCCGAGCTCGCGGCCGAAACCGGACTGCTTGTAGCCGCCGAACGGAATCCCCGGGAAGGCCGTGTAGGGCATGTTGATCCCTATCTGGCCGGCCTTGATGCGGGACGCGATGCGGTGCCCGCGGGCCGGGTCGCCGGTCCAGATCGTCGCGAAGAGGCCGTACTTCGTGTCGTTCGCGATCCGGATCGCGTCCTTCTCGTCCTCGAACGGGATCATCGTCACGACCGGTCCGAAGATCTCCTCCTGCGCGACGACCATCCGGTTGTCGACCTTCGCGAGCACGGTCGGCGGATAGAACGCGCCTTTGCCGTTCCCGGGCTCGCCGCCGGCGACGAGCTCGGCGCCCTCCTCGCGGCCGCTCTCGACGAACGTATGCACCTTGTCACGGTGCGTGGTCGAGATCAGGGAGCCCATCTGCGTGTCCGGATCGAGCGGGTCGCCGACCTTGAGCGACTGCGCGTGCTCCGCGAACCGGGAGACGAATTCGTCGTACACCGACTGCTCGACGAGCACGCGCGAGCGCGCCTCGCAGCTCTGGCCCGCCGAGTAGTAGATCGACCAGACGGAGCTCGGGATCGCGTCGGCCAGATTCGCGTCGGCGAAGACGACGTTCGGGCTCTTGCCGCCCAGCTCGAGCGAGACGCGCTTCACGGTCTCCGCGCAGAGACGCATGATCTCCCCGCCGGTCTGCGTCGAGCCGGTGAACGCGACCTTGTCGACGTCCGGATGCCGCACGAGGTGCGCGCCGGCCGTCGGCCCGTCGCCCGGGACGATGTTGATCACGCCTTCCGGGATCCCGACTTCGGCCGCTAGCTCGGCGATCCGCAGCGCAGTCAGCGGCGTCGCCGGATCGGGCTTCAGCACGACCGTGCAGCCCGCTGCGAGCGCGGGGGAGAGCTTCCACGTCGCCATCATCAGCGGGTAGTTCCAGGGGACGATCTGCCCGACGACGCCGACCGGCTCCTTAAGCGAGTAGAAGAGCAGGGAGCCGCCGATCGGGTTCGAGCGGCCCGAGATCGTGGCGATCGCCGACGCGTAGAAGCGGAAGTTCTCGGCGGCCTGCGCGACCTCGGCCTTGACGGAGGAGATCGCCTTGCCGACGTTCCGCGCCTCGACCTCGGCGAGCTCCTTCCGGTTCGCGGAGATCGCGTCGGCCAGGGCGTGCAGGAGGCGCGAGCGCTCGTTCGCCGGGGTCTTGCCCCAGTCGCCCGCAAGCGCAGCCCGCGCAGCCGCTACGGCGCGGTCGACGTCCTCGGGCCCTGCCATCGCGGCGCGTGCAAGCGGCTCGCCGCTGGCCGGCTCTGTCAGCTCGCGGATCTCGCCCGACTGCGGCTCGACGAGCTCGCCGTCGATGAACAGCCCGTATTCACGCCCGGTTGCGACCGCCATCGCGGCTGACGATATCGCGTTTGCCGCGGCCGGCCCCGTTAGGATCCCGCACATCGCGGAGGACAACGTCCACGTCGAGGCAGCGCGAATCCCGGACCGGGATCGTCTGCTGCGTGAGCTGCAGGAGGCGGGCATCGACGCCCGTCCCCTCGACGAGGTCTCCATCGAGGTTCCGTGTGGAGACGACGCCGACAGCGCATCCGACGACCTCCTCGCCCAGACCGAGCACGTGATCATGAGCCTCGGCGCCCCGTTCGTGCCGATCAAGCACGAGGGCGTGATCTACATCCGCCCGCCCGTTAGTTAAGGGAGCCGCGTTCGAACAGCGCGGCCTGGCCCTGGCCGACGCCGACGCAGAGCGTGGCGAGGCCATAGCGCCCGCCGCGGCGCCGCAGCTCATGGAGGAGGGAGACGACGAGCCGCGCCCCGCTCATTCCGAGTGGATGGCCGAGCGCGATCGCGCCGCCGTTCACGTTCACCTTCTCCTCGTCGATCCCGAGCTCGCGGACGACGGCGAGGCTCTGCGACGCAAACGCCTCGTTCAGCTCGACGAGGTCGATCTCGTCGATGCCGACACCTGTGCGCTCGAGCAGCTTCCGGACTGCGGGAACCGGCCCGATGCCCATGACACGCGGGTCGACCCCGGCGACCGCGCTTCCGGCGAAGCGGCCGAGCGGCTCGACGCCGAGCTCCTGCGCCTTCGCCTCGCTCGCGATCACGAGCGCGGCGGCCCCGTCGTTGATCCCGCTCGCGTTTCCGGCCGTGACCGTGCCGTCGGCGCGGAAGGCCGGCTTCAGCGCGGCGAGCTTCTCCGCCGTCGTCTCCGGCCTCGGGTGCTCGTCCTGGCTCACGTCGTCGACGGCGAGGAGCTCGTCGTCGAAGCGGCCCGCCTTCGCGGCGGCGGCCCAGCGCTGCTGCGAGCGGAGCGCGAACGCGTCCTGGTCCTCGCGGCTCACGCCCCAGCGCTCCGCGACGTTCTCGCCGGTCTCGCCCATCGACTCGAGCAGGAACTTCTCCTCCAGCCGCGGGTTCGGGAAGCGCCACCCGAGCGTCGTGTCCCAGACCTTCTGGTCGCCGCGCGGGAACGGCTTGTCCGGCTTCGCCAGCACGAGCGGCGCGCGGCTCATCGACTCGACGCCGCCCGCTACGAACAGGTCGCCGTCGCCTGCTAGAACGGCGTGACACGCCGAGACGACTGCGGAGAGTCCCGACGCGCAGAGCCGGTTGACGGTGACGCCGGCGACGTGCGCGGGGAGCCTGGCGAGCAGGACGGCCATGCGGGCGACGTTCCGGTTGTCCTCGCCGGCCTGGTTCGCGCAGCCCACGTAGACGTCCTCGACCTCCTCAGCCGGGACGCCTGCCCGCTCGATCGCCTCGCGTATCACGAGCGCCGCCAGGTCGTCCGGCCGCACTTCCGAGAGGGCGCCGCCGTACCGCCCGATCGGCGTGCGAACGCCCGAGAGAATGACGGCCCGGCTCACCGCTCCGCGACGAATTCGACCTGCGCCGGCTCCTCGTAGAGACCGAGCTCCGAGGCGCGGCGAAGCAGTTCTTCGACGGCCTGCCGGCCCTCCGCACCGTAGTCGGACGTGAGCTCGTTCACGTACATCGAGACGAAGCGGTCGGCAGTCTCGGTGTCCAGCCCGCGCCCGAAGCGGAGCGCGTACGCCATCGCCTCCTCACGGTGCCGGAGACCCGCATCGATCGATTCGCGCAGGACAGCCGACAATTCCCCGGCGCGCTCGACGTCGCGCCGCACCGTGTTGACCCCGAGCGGCAACGGAAGACCTGTCTCGAGCAGCCACCAGTTACCCAGGTCGAGCGACTTCACGAGCCCGGCGTCCTCGTACGTGAGCTGGCCCTCGTGAATCAGGAGCCCGGCGTCCGCGCGGCCGTCACGCACTTCGTCGACGATCCGCTCGAACGGGAGCGCGCGGTACCGGAAGTCCCCGAGCGCCATCCGCAGCACGAGGAACGCTGTCGTCAGCCGGCCCGGGACGACGATCTCGGCGGCACCGAGGTCTTCGAGCGAGAACGGCTCCCTGGAGACGACGATCGGCCCGTAGCCCATGCCGATCGAGGCTCCGTGGGGAAGCAGCGCGTAGCGATCCTGGACGAGCGGGTACGCGGCGAGCGACATGGCCGTCACCTCGAGCCGGCCGGCGAGCGCCCACTCGTTCAGCGTCTGGATGTCGGCCGGCACCCACTCGAACGCGAATCCGCGCGGGTCGACGCGCCCGGACGCGAGCCCCCAGACCATGAAGGCGTCGTCGGGATCGTTCGAGTGGCCGACCCGGATCCGCACGCAGGGCACCCTAGTGCCGCTTCCAGTAGTGCCGTCGAGGTTCTCGGTCGCGAGCACCAAGCCAGGGGCCGCACTCGTCCGCGGCCAAGGCTGGCAGCCTTGGCAAGGCCGAGGGTGGACACTGGCGCCGCGTGATCGCGGGCGAGAAGCCGACATGTACTGCTGGGAGCGGCACATACTGTGGCCGTGCCCAAGCCGGCGCTTACCGACGCGATCCAGGACTACCTCCGCGAGATCTACAAGCTCGGCACCGAGAGTGGGCGCGTGTCGGTGACGGCCCTTGCGAAGCGGCTCGCGGTGTCGCCGGCCTCCGTCAGCGCGATGGTGAAGAAGCTGGCGGCGCTGGAGCTCGCCGTCCACGAGCCGTACCGCGGCGTCACGCTCACCCCCGCGGGAGAGAGGGTCGCACTCGAGGTGATCCGCCACCACCGCCTCCTCGAGCTGTACCTGGCGGAGACGCTCGGGCTGCACGTGGACGACGTCCACGACGAGGCGGAGCGACTGGAGCACGTCCTGTCGGAGGAGCTGGAGCAGCGGATCGACCGCGTGCTCGGCTACCCGACGCACGATCCGCACGGCGACCCGATCCCCGACGCGAACCTCCGCTGGCCGAAGACCGCCTAGTCAGGGGGCCCCCTTTCCCGCGCAGACGAGCCGTGTCCCAAAAGCATGGGTCAGACCCACGTGTGACAAGAGTGTGATTCTTCGTCCACAGGCGTCCGGTTTGGGCGTCAGCGGTGGCCGAAAAACCAGCGCTCGAGGGGCTTCAAAAGCTCCTCGCGCACGAACGGTTTAGCGTTCACGTCGCGTCCGTCCTGCTCGAGCACACGGACGTCGTCTTCGAGCGTCGTGTTCGCCGCCTCGAGCGCGTCGTCGAGCTCGTAGCCCTCGAAAACGTAGTCATCGCGACGCGGCTCGGCGCTCGAGCGATGCTGCGGATTGACCGCGCGACCGACCGCCCAGAGCGCTCCCGCCTTCCGTTCGATCCAGATGACGACGCGCTCGTCGCCGCCCTGATCGTCCACGCCGTCGAGAAGCCGTTCGGCGAAGCGGCCTTCCGTTGACTTCCGCTTCACGGAAGCAAGGATACAATTGCCGCGATGCAGCGACTGGCCAGCTTGCTGCGCAGCCCCTTCTCGTTTCTGTTCTCCGGTTCGAGTGGGGAGGACCGCGTCGCTGCCTACTTGATCCGCGAGCACTCGCGCGGCCGGGGGCTGGCCGAGATCCTCCAGGATCGCTACGTCCAGAACCGCCTCGACACGCAGCAGCAGCGTCGCCTGCTGGACCGGCCTGAGGTCGTGCACGCGCTCGGGGACGAGGCGGTCGAGGCGACTCGGCGCGAGCTCGCCACGCTCTCGCAACGCTAGATTGCGCGTCCGACCCCGCGCTCCCGGGCCAGCTCGACGGCCCGCGCGGCAATTGCGACGTCCCAGGCGGCGATCCCGTTCGACTTGAAGACGACGACGTCGTCATCCGACTGACGGCCTGAGACGTCGCCTGCTACCACCTCCTGGAGCTCGTGCACCTCGAGCCAGTCGAGATCGCCCTGCTCGATCGGCTCGACGAGGTCGGACGATTCGAGCCGGGCCTGCTCCTTCGAGTCGCAGCAGACGAAGCCCGCCCGCTGGATGACGACGTTGTCCAGCTCGCGCGCCCCCAGGGCGTTCGCGCCGCAGGCGCACACGAGCGCGCCGGGCGGCAGCCACTCTCCCCGGAGGACAGGGTCGCGTGAGGTCGTGATCGTCACGACGACGTCCTGCTCCGCGGCGTCGCGGTGCGTTTCCGCGGCGTCCGCGCCGACCGCGCGGCAGAACCGCTTCAGCGAAGCATCCGTGCGGCAGTAGGCGACGACTCGCTCGATCGTCGGCACAGCGGCGCGGATGCAGGCGACCTGCGTCTCGGCCTGCCTGCCGCATCCGATCACGCCGAGCGAGGAGGCGCCCTCGCGGGCGAGGTACTTCGACGCGACGGCGCTCGCGGCGCCGGTCCGCAGCCGGCCGAGCTGGTCGGCCTCGATCACGGCGACGAGCTCGGGCCGCGCGGCATCGAAGAGCGCAACGACGAACGCGGCGCCGTCGCTGAAGCCCGCGTAGATCTTCGCTCCGGCATAGCCGAGCTCCAGATCGACGGCGGCCATGTCCGCTAGCCGGCCTCCCTCCAGTGCCAGCCGCCGCCGCGGCGCGTTCTCGACCACGCCGGCAGCGAGCCGCCGGAAGCAGGCCTCGACCGCCTCGACGGCATCGAGCGGCGTCAGCAGTGCCGTGACATCGGCCTCCGTCAGGTACAGGGGCATGCCTCGAAAAGGCTACGACTTCTTTTCGAGGAAGCTGATCGTCCCGTTCCTCTCCACCACTGCGAACTGGATCTCGCCGACCGAGGCGATCTGTGCAGAGCTCCGCGCCTCCTCCATGACGTCCTCGAGCGTCAGGCGCTCGCGATGCATGTTGCGCTCGATCGGCTTGCCGGCCTGGATGATCACGATCGGGTCGCCTTCGAGCACCGGCCGCAGGACCCTGAAGCGGAAGCTCAGGTACGACGTGAAGACCTGCAACAGCGCGATCGCGGTCACCACGATCACCGCGCCCGTGAGCGAGTAGTCGTCCTGCGTGAGCCCCTGCTGCACGGCGTCGCCGATGACGACCAGCAGGATGATGTCGAAGGGGCCCAGCGAGGACAGCTCCCGCCGTCCGACGATCCGCGTGAGCAGAAAGATGAAGAAGTAAACGGCGACCGCTCTGAGCGCGAGATCCATTACGGGAACACCGTCACGTCACGGTCGAGAGTCAGGATCGGCGTATCCCCGTCGTCGAGCTCGACGTCCTGCGACCGGTGGCCGACGTTCGTCGGATTCACCTGGAAGTCCATGAAGAGGATGTAGGACTGGCCGGCCGGGATGTGGCCGAGCTCGAAGGACAGCCGCCCGTCCTTGCTCGCCTCGCCGACCGGAGAGGGCTCGATCGTGTTGATCGTGATGCTCTCCGCCCAGCCGGGGTCGAAGACGAGCGTCGCGCTCTTCAGGTCCTCGTGCGCCTTGATGTGAAAACGAGCCATGTAGATGAGGCCGCCCCGCAGGCGTGTCGGCGCATAGACCTTCAGCGTCGCCGCGGGCGCTTTGACCGTCGCCGTAACAGGCCGCTGCCCGAACACGTTGAGGAGCCCGAACAGCGGGACGACACCGACGGCAATGAGCAGGCCGCGGCGCAGCCAGATGTGCCAGAGCCGACCGTCGAGGTCGCGGTCGCGCTTGAGGACGATCGTGTCGGGCACGTCGGCCATCAACCGGGATTTCGGCAGCGCGCAGAGCTTCCCTACCGCACCGGGACGTCCTACTTCGCAGGTGTGGAACCCGCGATTTCGCGGGGAAGAACGCGATGAGCTATGTCCAGGAGGTGATCGACAGGACCGCACGCGAGGCAGGACCAGACGTGGAGCTTGCTGTCGTTCCCGACCGTGGCCAGACTCGTCCCGTTCGGGCCGTAGGCGACGGCGTCGACGCTGAAACGCCCGTCGGAGAGGACGAGTGGGTCGCCGCCTGCCAGATTCCAGATCCGGACCTCGCCGGGAGTACCGCCGCTGGCTATGTCGTCGCCGCTCGGGCTGAATGCCACTGCGTTCGCGAACCGCTCGTGCCGACCGAGGAGGACGGGCCGCCGGCCTGATCTATCCAACGGCCAGAGATAGACATCTCGGTTACTCGGTAGCGCGAGCGCGGTGCCGGAAGGGTCGAACGCGACGCCGTAGACCGCGCCTGGAGCGCGCACTGTCTGCGGCACGCCGCCTCCAGTCCCCCAGATCCTGATCGTCCGAGTTCCGTCGGCTGTTGCGATGCGGCGGCCATCCGGGCTGAAGCGAATGCCGCTGATGCCTCGCGCCCGCCTGGACAGGATCACGGGCGGGCCGCCTTCAATGCTCCAGATTGCGAGCGAACCTCGATCGTCGGCGGTGGCTGCATGTAGGCGATCCGGGCTGAATGCCGCTGCGACGGGGGCGCCCAAACGGCGGAGCGTGCGAACGCCGACTCCGGAAAGGGTGCGAAGACGTACGAACCCGTCATCGGACACGGTCAGAACCGCACGGTTCCCGGGCGCGAAGGCAAGGTCGAGCACCTCCCCCGGGCCGCCCTTGAGGAGCCGCGGCCTTCCCCCTGCGGTGTGCCAAACCTTCACCGTCGAATAATCCGCGACCGCCACGAGCGTTCCGTCGGACGCGAACACCGGGGCGGTCGAGGAGCTCAACGCGGAGCCGGGCGGAACGACAGGGGGCCCCGTCGAGGAATCCCATATTCGGACGAGACCATCCCCTTCGCCTGCACTGGCGATCGTCCGCCCGTCCGGCCCGGACGCGACGGTGGTTATGGGACCGCCTCGATGCTGGCCGAGTACGCGCGGTGCGTCGCCAACGAAATCCAAGACCGCAACACCACCGGTAGGCCCGCCTATGACGACGAAACGCCCGTCCGGGCTTATGGCCGCCGCCGAGTCGGGCTCAACGTGACGCAACCGCACGACCTGATGCGGAATGCCGGCGCGAGACCACCTCCGGACCGAGTCGGGCGACACGCTGATGATCCCGCCTGCGGGGTCGACCGCCGTGCCCGCCGAGCAGGAGGGGTGAGCCGCCCCCTGCAAGGTTCCAAACGCGTACCACGCTCTCGCGACCTCCTTGGGCGAGACGCCGCCCGTCGGGGCTGAAAGCGAGGTCGGAGACACGCTCCCTCGGGCCGTGTAGGACAGCGCGCAACGGCGACGCAAGCGAGCGCCGGAGGGCAAGGGCCGCCTCCGGCGTTCGATGTATCTCGAGACCTCGGGCGGCATCGGCGAGGCTCGAGAGCGGATCGTCTGCGCGGATCGAGTCCGAGGTCGCGGCAAGCTCACGCGACCGGGCGATGTCCCGCTGCTCGATCGCGCGGCGACCGGCCACGACGGCGATCACCGCGGCGGTCGCGGCGGCCAGGGCCAGCAGTACGAGAACAAGCGAAGCGCTCCACGCAAGCCGGACCGCACGGCGGTGCAGACGAGATAGTCCGGCCCCACCTCGGCGCGGCAGACCGGGCAGTGGAGATCGCGGCGTTCCAGATCCCACGCAAGAACGCCGCCGTGAGCGCGATCAGGAAGCTGTCCCCGTCCCTGTGTGTTCGCCACCATGCGACCTCCTGTTCCACCCAGGGGACAGGGCGGCCTCGGGTGAGGCCAGGAGGATGAACGCTCGGCACTCGGCTAGATGGCGCTCAATCGAAGGCCACAGCTCAGGTGCAGCCGTCAAACTGGTCTTGTCGCGGAACACCCTCAGAGCACGCCGGCGGTACCAAGCCTTGCCGAGCGACTGGAGGCCTTCCTGTAGTGCTGGGGCTAGCCTCCCGTCAGCCGCGTGACTGTAGGAGACGAATGCATCGTAGGCGGCGGCATGCCTGGCCCGGACATGATCAGTCGCCCTGGGTGTCGTTGAAGCCGTCGGAACTCCTCCACGACATAGGGTGGCAGGCGCGCACACTCGAGGCGAACCCACCTTGGCGTCGTTCGGCAGGCCTTCATGGGCACCCGCAAATCAGCGTCTGGGATGCGCCCGGCATGATTCGAACATGCGACCTCTGCCTCCGCAGGGCAGCGCTCTATCCCCTGAGCTACGGGCGCGGGAGAGGCTTAGTGTAGCCGCGCTCTCGTGCCGTCAACGGAGAGCTCCGCGTCGTCAGGCACCTCGACGCGGACATAGCCGAGCGCCAAGCCCGGCACGGCGCTCGTGATCCGGCCGACCGCCTTTCCTTCGTAGCCGATCTCCATTTCCGGCTCCGGCACGACGTCACCCTCGAGCTCGAGGACACGCAGCCGGCGGTTCAGCTTGCCCCGGTAGTGCTGGCGCGCGATCGGCTCCTGGCCGGGATAGCACCCTTTCGTGAAGCTGACGTGGGTCTCGGTCAGACCCGCCTCCGCCGGGAGGATCCTGTCGTCGATCTCCCGGCCCCAACGAGGGATCCCGGACTCGATCCGCCAGCGCTCGAGCTCCTCGTCCGATACCTCTTCGCCGTCGGGCCGCTCGTCGAGCACTTCTCCGCCGCCGAGGACGAGCCACGACTCGTGCTCCTCAGGCTCGATCTCCACTTTCGCGGCAAACCTTGTCCGCGAGAGCTGCGCGCGCACCGTGTCGCCGAGCTCGGGCTCGGTCAGCAGCAGGAAGTCGTCCGGCGCGCGACGCACGACTCGAAGCGGCGCGATCACCCGCGCCTTCGCCGTCAGCAGGAGCGCGTCGCAGACGTCGCCGGGCCGAAGCGCGGCCATGTCGTTCGAGAGGATCCGCTGCAGGTAGTCCTCGGCATCGGGGCCCGAAACGCGGACGAAGGCCCGCGGACGGCGGGCGACGGCGGCTCGCGACGTAACACTCGACACCCGAATTAGTCTAGGTCGCGTGCCTCTGTTCAGGACGAAAGCGGAGCAGAAGCTGGTCGAGCAGGGCCTCGACCCGGCGCGCCTGCCGCCCGGCCAGTACCTGACCGAGAAGTGGCCCGTCCTCCATGCGGGCACCGTCCCCGACACCGATCTGGCGACCTGGGACTTCAGCGTCTTCGGCGACGTAGAGAAGCCGATCACGCTCAGCTGGGAGCAGCTCCAGGAGCTGCCGAGCCGAGAGGTCACGGTCGACATCCACTGCGTCACGCGCTGGAGCCGCTTCGACACGAGCTTCAGGGGCGTCCACTGGGGCGAGCTGGCGAAGCTCGTGCGTCCGAAGCCGAGCGCGCACTACGTGATCGCGCACGCCGAGGGGTTCACGTCGAACCTCCCGCTTGCGGCGCTGGAGGACGAGGAGGCGCTGATCGCCTACGAAGCCGACGGCGAGCCGCTCACGCCCGAGCACGGGTGGCCACTGCGCCTGATGGTGCCGTCGCGCTACTTCTGGAAGAGCGCCAAGTGGCTCCGCGGGCTCGAGCTGCGCCCCGCCGACGAACCCGGGTTCTGGGAGCGCTACGGCTACCACAACGACGCCGACTACTGGAAAGAGCAGCGGTACAGCTTCTGACGAATCCCTCGTTCGAGGGAGAAAGCCGACGAGAGGACAGCCGATATCTGGGGGGAACCACCTCCCCCTAATCCCCCTCGCGAAACGGCCCTCCCCCAGGGCCGTTTTGCTGTTCAGGGAACGACAAAGGGCGGCCGCGAGGCCGCCCTTTGTGCTTGCAGCAGGACCCTGGCGGGGTCCTTACATCATCCCGCCCATGTCCGGCATGCCGGCGCCGGCGCCGATCGCGTTCTTCTCCGGCGCCTCGGCGACGATCGCCTCGGTGGTCAGGATGTTCTTGGCGATCGACGCCGCGTTCTGCAGCGCCGACCGGACGACCATCGTCGGGTCGGTGATCCCAGCCTTGACGAGATCCTCGACCTCGTTCGTCTCGACGTTGAGACCGTGGCCCTTCGCGGCAGTGCGGACCTTGTTCACGACGACCGAGCCCTCCAGACCGGCGTTTTCGGCCAGCTGGCGCACTGGCTCCTCGAGCGCCCGAACGACGATCTTTGCGCCCGTGCGCTCGTCGCCCTCGAGCGAGTCGAGGTCGATGGCCTTGGTCGCGTTCAGGAGCGCGACGCCGCCGCCGGGAACGATGCCCTCCTCGAGTGCGGCGCGAGCCGCCTGGAGTGCGTCCTCGACGCGGTGCTTCTTCTCCTTCATCTCCGTCTCGGTCGCAGCGCCGACCTTGACGACCGCGACGCCGCCGGCCAGCTTGGCGAGCCGCTCGTTCAGCTTCTCGCGGTCGAAGTCGGAATCGGTGTTCTCGATCTCGGCGCGGAGCTGCTTGATCCGGGCCTTGATCCGCTCGGAGTCACCGGCGCCGTCGATGATCGTGGTCGTGTCCTTGTCGACGACGATGCGGCGGGCCCGGCCAAGCTGCTCGACCTTCGTGTTCTCGAGCTTGAGGCCCATCTCCTCGGTGATCACCTCGGCGCCCGTGAGGATCGCGATGTCCTCGAGCATGCGCTTACGGCGGTCACCGAAGCCCGGCGCCTTCACGGCGACGGCAGTGAAGGTGCCACGCAGCTTGTTGACGACGATCGTCGCGAGCGACTCGCCCTCGACGTCCTCCGCCACGATCAGCAGCGGGCGACCCTGCTGGATCACCTGCTCGAGCACCGGCAGGATGTCCTTGACGGCCCCGATCTTCTGGTTCGCGACCAGGATGTACGGGTCGTCGAGCACGGCCTCCATGCGCTCGGCGTCGGTGATCATGTAGGGCGACAGGTAGCCCTTGTCGAACTGCATGCCCTCGGTGAACTCGAGCTCGAGGCCGAACGTCTGGCCCTCCTCGACGTTCACGACGCCGTCCTTGCCGACCTTCTCGATCGCGTCGGAAAGCACGTCACCGATCTCGCGGTCGCGCGAGGAGACGGTCGCCACGCGGGCGATGTCCTCCTTGCCGGAGATCTCCTTGGACTGCTTCTTGAGGGACTCGACGACGGCATCGACGGCCTGCTCGATGCCGCGCTTGATCCCCATCGGATTCGCGCCCGCGGCGACGTTCTTCAGGCCCTCGCGGACGATCGCCTGGGCCAGGACCGTCGCCGTCGTGGTGCCGTCGCCTGCGACGTCGTTCGTCGACGTGGCGACCTCGCGGACGAGCTGCGCGCCCTGGTTCTCGAAGACGTCCTCGACCTCGATCTCACGCGCGATCGTGACGCCGTCGTTGGTGATCGTGGGCGCACCGAACTTCTTGTCGAGCACGACGTAGCGCCCCTTCGGGCCAAGCGTGACCTTGACCGCGTCGGCGAGGATATTCACGCCGCGCTCGAGCGCGCGACGTGCGTCCTCGTTGAACTTCAGCTCCTTGTGAGCCATGTGCTTCTAGTACCTCCTCGTTGCCCTAGGACTTCGCGCCGGCCAGCTCGCGGTCGCCGACAACCTTGGCGAGCACGTCCGACTCACGCAGAATCAAGACCTCGTCGGTACCGAGCTTGATCTCGGTCCCGCCGTACTTGCTGAAGATGATCTCGTCGCCTTCCTCGAGATCCATCTTGATGTACTCCCCATCCTCGTCCCGGTTGCCCGGGCCCACGGCGAGAACACGGCCGCGCTGCGGCTTCTCCTTCGCCGTGTCGGGCAGCACGATGCCGCTGATCGTGGTCTCCTCTTCCTCGAGGACCTCGACGATCAGGCGGTCACCAAGCGGCTGCAGGTTCATCCAACCTCCTCCTGTTCAGACGACTTTGTGACACCTCTTGGCACTCTCGTCATCCGAGTGCCAAGGCATTCTATCGGCGATCGCGTCCTCGATGCAAGGTGGAAGGCGAGGCTGTGTTACAAAGTCGCCGTGCGACGGGAGTTCTCGGCGGGAGGCGTGGTCGTACGCCGGCTACGCGGGCGGCTGGTCCTGGCGGCGATCCGCCCCGCGGGAAAGCCGGAGGGCGTCTGGGCGCTGCCGAAAGGCCTGATCGGACCGGGGGAGCGCGCGGAGCTGACGGCGCTCCGCGAGGTGACCGAGGAGACGGGTGTCGAGGCGACGCCCGTCGAGAAGCTCGGCGACGTCCGCTACGTGTACACGTGGGCCGGCGAGCGGGTCTTCAAGGTCGTCAGCTTCTTCCTCTTCCGCTACCGCGCGGGTCGGCTCGGCGACATCCCGGCCGAGCATCGGCACGAGGTCGCCGACGTGCGGTGGCTGCCGCTCGACGAAGCTCCGACCCTGCTCGCGTACAAGGGGGAGCGGGAGATGGCGTCGAAGGCACTCGACCGATTAGGCTCCGCGCGATGATCGACGAGCCGCGCGCGCCTGCGGAGGAGACCCGCTTCCGCCGGGGCCTCCGGTACACGCACCGCACGTGGATGTACGTGTCTCTCGCGGCCCTGGTCCTCACGGTTGTCTACGTGATCCTCCTGATCGCGCTGAACACCCGGCACGTGAAGGTGGATTACGTCTTCGGTGACGCGAACGCGCGTGTCGTCTGGTTGATCCTCGTCAGCGTGATCGCGGGCTGGGTGCTCGGATTGGCGACGTCGTACCTGCTCCGGCGGCGGATCCGCCGGTCCGAGGAGCGCTAGCCGATGTACGCGCTCAACTTCTACTCCCCGATCGTCGCGGAGCAACTGCGGACGCAGCGCAAGACGGCGACGATCCGGCTCGGGGACAAGTCGGGGAAGTACAAGAAGGGGATGGTCGTCCAGGTGCTGGTGGGCGTTCGCTTCGGCGCCCGCGAGAAGATCTTCGACGCCGTCATCGACAAGGTCGAGGTGAAGACGCTCAGCGAGCTGTCGCCGCGCGAGATCGAGCACGACAACCCGGAGATCCGCCGCACGGAGGACATGGCGACCTGGCTCTCGCAGCTCTACAACCGCGAGGTCACGCCGGACGACACCGTGACGGTGATCCGCTTCTCGCAGATCGTCCCGCCTCGAGGCTTTTAGCGTCCCTTTCGGACACGGCCGGGGACGACACGGCCGGGGACTGTCCCCGGACGTGGCTGTGGCGGACGCGTGTGGACGGAAAGTCACACTCTCGTCACACCTGGGTCTGACCCATCCGGTTCGGCCACGGCCCTTGGGGACACGAAGGCGGCGCCCTCCAGGCGATCCGCCTGTGGATCAACCGGCGCACTCTTGTCACACGTGGGTCTGACCCATGCTTTTGGGACATGGCTGGACCCGCCGCCAGTCGCGGGGCGGGCGCGCCGGCGGCGTCAAGCGCCGGGATGCGTTTCGAACCGCTCGAGGCCGTCGTCGGGGAGCGTCTCCCACACAGCGACCGAGCGAACGTAGATGTGGGCCGTTGGCTTCTGATCGAACGACGTATCGAGCGCGCTGAGCCGCACGCTCGCCCGCGGCGAGTTCGGCCAGCCGCCGCCGAACAGATTCGAGCCGCACCTCGAGCAGAAGGTCTTGGCGCTTCCCTCGCTCGGCTGGAACGAGCGCACGAGCTCCTCGCCGGCGACGATCCGGATCGCAGCCGAGGGAACGCGTCCATTGATCGTCCCCGCGCCGCCCGACAGCTTCTTGCAGCTGGAGCAGTGGCAGTACCTGAGGTTGCCGAGCTCCTCGGTCACCTCGAACTGCACGCCGCCGCAGAGGCAGCTGCCGCGCAGTGGCTCCATCACGCGTCCTTCCGGATCGGCGTTCCGAACAGCTCGCGGTCGCGCAGCGGCGCGCCGCACTCCTCACAGTCGACGGCGAAGGTCGAGCTGATCGGCGCCGCACACGAAGGGCAGCGGCGCAGCATCCGCCCGCCGCACTGCGCGCACACCTCGGGAACCTCCGACTCGAACTCCTCGAACCACCGCTGCGCGGCGCCGCAGCCGAGACAGAACGCGACCCAGTCGCCGAGCACCTTGCGGCGCTCCTCGCGCAGCCAGTCCGCGGCCTTGCCCATCAGCGGTTCTGCAACGTGTCCAGCCCGATCGCGAGCGCGATCGCCAGCCGGCGATCGAGGCGCCGCTCGTGGTCGCCGGACAGGTCGAGCACGTACCGATCCCGGAGCTGGAACTTGCGGTTCATGTGGCCGATCACCGACCCGTCCATGACGAAGTCGAAGTTATACGGGATCGGGATCAGCCCGCCGAAGTCAGGAACGAAGTCGATCACGCGCCGCGCGATCGCCATCGGCAGGCTGCGCTCCTGCGCCGTCATGACCTCGCCACCGTCCGCGTCGGTGACCTTCCACGTCGACCGGAACAGCGATTGCTTGAAGGCGTGCTCGAGCACGCCTATCGGCGCGCCACCCGCGTCGGTGACGTCGTAACGCGCGCCCCCGATGTCGAACATCGACCGGGCCTTGATGCGGAAGAGCTCCTCCGACTCCGAGTCGTCGGCGAAAAAGCGAATGTCCTCCTTGATCGCCATCTTCTTCTGCCGAACGAAGGCGACGGGCCCGCCGGCCGGCGTCTCACCGGCCGCGAGCGGCGTCACCTGGTACAGGTTCGCGATCGGCCGGACGAGCTGGTCGACGAGGAAGCGGTCGTAAGCGAAGCGGTCGGCGCTCATGAGCGCCGCGATCCTACCCGCGGTCGATAGCGCGCACGACGAGCACGCCGGCGAGGCGGGCCGTCCGCAGCCTGAACAGCCAGCACCCCGCCGCCGGCACGTCCACGATCGACGGAAAGACGCCTTCGGGCGGGAGCGCCATCGGAAACTCCTGCCTGAAAGAGCCCACGCCGTCGAGCCGCGTCCCGACGAGTTCGAGCGAACGTCCCCACTTCCGCCGCACCGACCACAGCACTTTCATGTTGAGGTCTCCAGCGTGTCCGTGCGTGGAGAGTGACGCTGGCCCTGTGGTTTGCCACGGCCAGCCGCCGCGAATCCCCGACGAGCGCGGTCGTGGAAGGGCCCATCCGTTCTTCAGAGGAGTCGCGGCACAGCCCAAATTGGACGGGAGCGACACGACGCGCGCGATGACACGGACGGAGCTGGAACCGATCCGAAGCGAAAGCCGCCAACAACCGGCGGACGGGAAGCGCGGCTCTGCAACATCTCCGTCCTCGGTCGCGTTCAAGCCGACACGGAACGAGCCGGGTCCGTCGAGCCGCTGCGCGACGAGAATCCCGCTGCGATTCCAAACAAGCCGAGCACCGTCCGTCCAAAGCACGAGGCCGTCCGATCGATTCACGTCGGGATCGAGGAGCATTTGCGGATAGGAGACGACGAACACGAAGATGCCGGGAGCGCTCGGCTGCGCAAGCACCCACGGCATATCGCCGAGAGTCGGATGCTTGGCCGGCTGGTAGCGAACGGTCGTGCCGGCGCATGGCCGCGACGGCGTCGCCGAGGCGTCGAGGCCTGCCCAGGCCACCGAGACTGCGATGGCGACGGCGGCCGCTGCAGAGGCGAAGCGCACAGCCCTACCCGGTGACCACCGCTTGGAAGACGATCAGGCCGGCCGTCCGGCCGGTCTGCACGGTCGTCGCCCAGCAGCCGGCCGTCGGGATCTCGACGATCGATGGAAACACGATCCCCTCGTCCGCGGAGGCCGAGCCGAACTTCTGCTGGAAGCGCCCGACGCCGTCGACGCGCCTGCCGATGATCGTGAGTCCCGGGCCAGGATGTGGCGACCACCAGAGGAACTTCGTGTTCCATCCCTCCAGCGCCCGGCCGCCTGCGTAGATCACCGCCGAATCCGCGCCCGGCACGACGCTCACGAAGAGGATCGCGGCGACACCGTCGGTTCGCGGTGTCGCCTGCATCCACGTGATCAACCCGAAGCGTGGATGCGGCTGCGTTCGGCGGAACACCGGCGTCGGATCGCAGCGCGGCCCGCTCGGCGGCGCAATCGCCTCCACCACGACCGAAGCACTAAGGCGGCCGCTCCGCAGGGTCAGCCGCCAGCAGCCGACGGCCGGAACCGTCAGCTGCGACGGAAACTGCTTGCCCGGAACAGCCCGCAGGCGTTGGCTGAAAGAGCCGTCGCCGTCGAGTTGCCGGGCGGTCACGACCAACGTGGCTCCCGCGCGCCGCCGATTCTGGGGCACCCAGAGGACCTTGCCCTGAACGCCGGCGTACGCGACCAGCCCGTCGCTCTGGTTGACACGGCCGTCGCCGGCGACCTGCGAGTAGTAGAAGACGTGGCCGGTGAAGGCGCGGCCCGCCGCGACCCACGGCGTCCCGACCTTCGTCGCGGTGTAGCGGACGGTCGTCGAAGAGCACGGCGCGGCGGGCTCCTTGCCGGCCCCGGGGTGCGCCGCGGCGGCCGCGGCTGCAAGCGCGGCGGCCAGGACCGCTGCCACCCTTACCGACCCCACGAAGCAAGTACATACCCGCAGCGACGGAAGTTCCACCCCGGCCGTTAGAGTTCGGCTCCGAATGGCCATCGCCCGTGAAGCCGAGCCCGTCGGCTCGCTCAAGGAAGTACGCGAGGCGGGTCTCGACCGCGAGGACCTGCTCGGCGTCTACCGCAACATGGTGCTCACGCGCGGGATCGAGGAGCGCGGCCACATCCTCTACCGCCAGGGCAAGATTCCCGGCTCCTTCTACACCGGACGCGGGAACGAGGCCGCCGCGGTCGGCGTCGCGACCGCGATGGGCTCGGAGGACGTCGGCACGCCGCTGCACCGCGACATGGGCGTCCACATCGTCCGCGGCGTCGAGACGTGGCGGATCTTCGCGCAGTACATGGGCCGCTCCGACGGGCCGACGAAGGGGAAGGACGGAAACGTCCACATGGCCGATCGAAACCTGGGGCTGATCGCGATGGTCAGTCACCTTCCGGCGATGCTTCCGGTCGCCGTGGGCTGCGCGCTCGCCTTCAGGATCCGCGAGGAGAAGCGCGTCGCGGTCGCGTGGTTCGGGGAGGGCGCCTCGGCGCGCGGCGACACCCACGAGGGCATGACCCTCGCCGGCGTCCGCAAGCTGCCCGTCGTGTTCGTCTGCGACAACAACCAGTGGGCCTATTCCACGCCCACGCATCTCGAGTTCGCGACCGAGCACGTCGCGGATCGCGCCGAGGCGTACGGCTTCGAGGGCGTGGTCGTCGACGGCACAGACGTGCTCGCCGTCTACCGCGAGGCGAAGCGCGCGATCGAGAAGGCCCGCTCGGGCGGCGGCCCGACCCTGATCGAGTCCCTGACCCTCCGCATGGAGGGCCACGCCGTCCACGACGACGCGTTCTACGTCCCCAAGCAGATGTTCGAGGAGTGGGCCAAGTCAGACCCGCTCGAGCGCTTCCGCACCTGGCTGCGCGAGAACGCGGACATGACCGACGAGGAGGAGGACGAGATCTCCGGCGAGGTCAAGAAGACGCTCAACGACGCGCTCAAGCGCGCCGAGGAGTCGCCCCTCCCGGACCCGGCCTCACTGTACGAGGGCGTCTATGCGACGCCCGAGGACCTCGACACGCCACACCACAAGTAATGGCCGAGCTCACCTATCTCCAGGCGATCAGCGACGGGCTCCGCACGGAGATGCGCCGTGACAAGCGCGTCTTCGTGATCGGCGAGGACGTCGGCGTCTACGGCGGCGCCTTCAAGGTGACGCTCGGCTTCCAGGAGGAGTTCGGCCACTGGCGCGTGATCGACGCGCCGCTGGCCGAGACCGCGATCGTCGGCGCCTGCACCGGCGCGGCGATCATGGGCATGCGCCCCGTCGCCGAGATGCAGTTCGCGGACTTCATCTCCTGCGCCTGGGATCAGCTCGTCACCGTGGCCGCGAAACAGCGTTGGCGCGCCGGAACGGCGGTCCCGATCGTCGTGCGACTGCCGTCGGGCGGCGGCTTCTCCGGCGGGCCGTTCCATTCCCAGAACCCGGAGTCGTCGTTCGCGCACATCCCTGGGCTGAAGTGCGTCTGTCCGGCGACCCCCGAGGACGCGAAGGGCCTCCTGATCAGTGCGATCGAGGATCCGAACCCGGTCCTGTACTTCGAGCACAAGCATCTCTACAGGCGGATCAAGGCGGACGTGCCGGAGGAGCGGTATACGGTGCCGCTCGGCAAGGCGCGGATCCACCTGGAGGGCGACGACGTCACCGTCGTCACGTGGGGCGCCATGGTCTACACGGCCGAGGAGGCGGCGAAGCAGCTCGACGACGTCTCCGTCGAGATCGTCGACCTGCGCACCGTGATGCCGTGGGACAAGGCCGCGGTGCTCGATTCGGTGCGGAAGACGTCGAAGGTGCTCGTCCTCCACGAGGACACGCGCACCGGCGGCTTCGGCGCCGAGATCGCGGCGACGATCGCCGAGGACGCCTTCGAAGACCTGGACGCGCCGGTCAAGCGGATCGCCGCGCCCGACACCCCCGTCCCCTTCTCGCCCCCGCTCGAGAAGGCGTTCATCCCGCAGGTCGAGGACGTCGCAGCAGGTTTGCGCGAACTGGCTGAGTACTAAGGAGAAAGCGTGGCTACTACAGAGGCCATCGACGTCGTGATGCCCCAGATGGGCGTGTCCGTCTCCGAGGGCACGATCACGAAGTGGCTCAAGCAGCAGGGCGAAGAGGTCCAGTCCGACGAGCCGCTGCTCGAGATCTCCACCGACAAGGTCGACACGGAGGTGCCGAGCCCCGGCTCGGGCGTCCTGACGCAGATCCTCGTCCAAGAGGGCGAGACCGTCGACGTAGGGACGAAGCTCGCCGTGATCGGCGGCGACGGAGCCGCCTCGGCGGCGCCCGCTGAGGAGGCGCCACCGGAACCGGCCACCCAGGCCGCTGCCGACGAGGCGATGGCGGCCGCTAGCGAGGGCGTCGGCCAGATCGCTCCTTCCGAGCAGGCTCCTGCCGAGCCGGCTCAGGCTCCCTCCGACGGCGCTGCCACGAACGGGAAGACGTTCGTCTCGCCGGTGGTGGCCAAGATCGCCTCGGAGCACGGCGTCGACCCGAGCCAAGTCGAGGGGACGGGCCGCGGCGGCAGGGTGACGAAGAAGGACATCATGGCCTTCATCGAGGCTGGCGCCCCGACGAAGGCTACGCCGCAGCCTGAGGCTGCGGCTGCTGCGCCTCCGGCAGCTCCTCAGGTGACGCCTCAACCGGCTCCGGCTCCGCCGCCAACAGCTAGACCGGAGCCGCAGGCTCCGGTCCCGGGCGAAGCCCTCGAGCCGATGACCGCGATGCGCCGCGGGATCGCCGAGCACATGCGCCGCTCCCTCGACACCTCCGCGCACGTCACGAGCGCGATCGAGGTCGACATGTCGAAGGTTGTCTCGATCCGCGGGAAGCTGAAGCAGGAGTACCAGTCGGCCTACGGCGTCAATCCGACGTACCTCGTCTTCATCGCGCGCGCGGTCGTCGAGACGCTACGCGACTACCCCTGGATCAACGGCGAGATCCGCGGCGACCAGATCGTCACGCGGAACTACGTCAACCTCGGCTTCGCAGTCGAGCTGCAGGACGGCAAGGGCCTGATCGTCCCGGTGCTCAAGAACGCCGAGACCCTGAATCTGCTCGGGATCGCCAAGGGCGTCACCGACATTGCCGAGCGGGCGCGCAACAAGCAGCTGACGCCGGACGAGGTCCAGGGCGGAACTTTCACGATCACGAATCCGGGCGGCTACGGAACGTTCCACGGGACGCCGGTAATCAGCCAGCCGCAGGCCGCGATCCTGGGCACGTACGCGGTCGTCAAGCGGCCGTGGGTCGTCCAGGACGAGCTCGGCCAGGACGTGATCGGGATCCGGCCGATCATGAACCTGACGCTGACGTACGACCACCGGCTGGTCGACGGCGCACTCGCTGGACGTTTCCTGCGCGACCTGCGCGACAAGCTCGAGAGCTGGGACGAATCCGCCTACTGAGCGACTGCCTGAGAGTCGAGCGTGAAGGCCACGAACCAGTCCTCCTTGGTCTCGCCGTCGATCGTCAGCCGGATCTCGTAGCGGCCGGACTCGAGCAGCAGAGGGCCAAAAGGGACGACGAGCGGCGCGTCCACAGGCGTCCCCGGCTTGATTCCCGGCGGCCGACCGGCCTCGAACTCGCCGTCGATCCGGATCGTCTGCGATTCGTCTGGTGTCGCCACCGGCCGGCCGTCGGCGTCCAGGAGCTCGAGCCGGAACGCATGCTTCGTGTTGGTCTGATCCCACGGGATCTGGAACAGCGCCGCCACGAAGAAACCGAACGGGCCGGCGGCGCGCATCATCGACCAGCCGGCGCCGATCACGTCGAGCTTTCCGTCGGCGACCTTGGCGTAATCGGCGAGGAGGAGCGTGACCTTCATCGCCGAGAGCTTCGCAGGAAGCGCGAGGGGCCGCAGCGCGGCCCCTCGCCTTCCAGGTCGATGCTCGACTGTGCTACTTCTTGCCGATCTGACCCACGCTCGGCTTGGCGGGACCGTTCGGGAGCCCCAGCTTGTCGGTGAAGATGTCCTCGTAGCTTCTAGGCCCCATCTGGCGGCGGGAAGACGACCGAGACGACGTTGAAGTCGTACGGCGTCGCGGCGCCGGTCCCGCCTGCCAGCACGAAGTCGGAGTTCGCGAGGCCCGTGCCGGCCGTCCAGTTGAAGAAGAACGAGCCACCTGCGTCGCGACGCTGAAGCTGCCGCCGCTTCCGGCCTGCATGCCGTAGCTACAGTCACGGCGTGAGCCGCGGCGCGTACTTGCTCGACCTTGGCCTCGTTCCGTATCGCGAAGCGTGGGAGGTCCAGCGGGCTCTCGCGGGCGGCGTGTCGCAGGGAGCGATACCCGACACGGTCATCTTCCTCGAGCACCCGCCGGTGGTCACGCTCGGGCGACGGGGGGAGGAGGGCGAGCTCCACATCCCCGAGGGAGCCGAGGTCGACGTCGTCGAGACCGACCGCGGCGGCAAGTCCACGTTCCACGGCCCCGGCCAGCTCGTCTGCTACCCGATCCTCGACCTGACGCGGCACGGGCAGGACGTGAAGAAGTACGTGCGCGACCTGGAAGAGGCGCTGATCCGGACGATCGCGCCGGTCGGCCTCGAGGGAGTCCGCTTCGAGGGGCTGAGCGGCGTCTGGCTGCACCCGCCGCCCCGGAAGGTCGCGTCCATCGGCGTGCACATCTCGAAATGGATCACGACGCACGGCTACGCGCTCAACGTCGACCTCGACCCGGCCCCGTTCACGGAGTGGATCACAGCTTGCGGGCTCGAGGACGCCGCCTTCACCACGATCGCGCGCGAGCTCGAACGGCCGGTGACAGTCGAGGAGGTGCGGCCGCTTGCCCGCGACGCGATCGCCGACGTCTTCGGCCTCGAGCTCGAGCCGCTGCCCGCCGAAGACGGCCACGGGCTGTGGTCCCAGCCGATCCACGAGCAGCTCGCGGCGCGGTGAACCCGAACTTCGAAGAGGCGGCGCGACTTTACGACGACGCGGCCACGGAGCTCGAGCAGGCGGCTGCACATTGCAAGGTCGCCGCTCGCCATTTCCGGGACGGCGTCGTACCGAGGGCTGCCGCGCATGCCTGGGCTGCGTTCGGCCACGTCCGCGAGGCGGAAGAGCGACTCGACGCCCAGGCGCGGACGCACGCGAGTCGCTCGACCGTAGACTGACCGTCGTGCAGAGCTCGCTCCCCGTCGCCGAACGGCCCCGCCGGCCCGAGTGGATGAAGGTACGCGCGCCGAGCGCCGACTCGCGCTACTTCGACGTCAAGAAGCTGATCCACGGCGCCTCGTTGCACACGATCTGCGAGGAGGCACGCTGCCCCAACATCGCCGAGTGCTGGGGGCGCGGGACGGCGACCTTCCAGATCCTCGGCGACACCTGCACGAGGGCGTGCCGCTACTGCTACGTGCACTCCGGCAAGCCCGACTCCCCCCCTGACCCGTTGGAGCCGCTCCGGCTCGCGAACACCGCCGCGCAGATGGGCCTCGAGCACGTCGTCGTCACCTCCGTCGACCGCGACGATGTGCCGGACCGCGGCGCCGGCCATTACGCGGCCACGATTCGGGCCCTGAAGCAAAAGGTGCCCGCAGCGTCGATCGAGGTGCTGACGCCCGATTTCCTCGACGTCGAGGAGGAGGCGCTCCGGACCGTCCTGGCCGAGCGACCCGACGTCTTCAACCACAACATCGAGACCGTCCGCCGGCTGCACCCCAGGATGCGCGGCGCGAAGGCGAGCTACGACAAGGCCCTCTGGCTGTTGCGGCGCGCGAAGGAACTCGCGGACTACCCGGTGCTGACGAAGTCCGGGATCATCGTCGGCCTGGGGGAGACGAACGACGAGGTCGTCGAGACGATGCGCGACCTGCGCGAGCACGGCGTCGACGTCGTCACGATCGGCCAGTACCTTCAGCCCTCGCCGAAGCACGCAACCATCGACCGCTGGGTGCACCCGGACGAGTTCCGCTGGTTCCGCGAGCAGGGCGAGGAGCTCGGCTTCGGCTCCGTCTTCGCCGGACCGCTCGTGCGCTCGTCCTACCGCGCGGACGAGCAGCGCCACGCTGCCACCACGGGCCTCGGCGCCGTCGCGTACTAGTAGAAACGAGGAAGGGCCGCCCCAAGGCGGCCCTTCTCCGTAGCTGAAGCGTCCCGCTAGTGGACTTCTTCAGATCCACCTCGGCCGAGCCGAGAACGGTCGAGCCGCTCTTGACCTGGACGAAGCCCTGCAGGAACCGGCCGGCGGCCGGGACCGAGGCCGCGGTCACGCTAGCCGGCGCCGACCAGGTCGAGTCGTTGGCGTGAACTGCGGCCGGATCGGTCACGCTGACCGATCCGAACGCCGGGTTCGAGATGACGTCGAGCTCGTCGTACGTCGTCGATCCCGCCGGCACCGCGAACGGGTCGACGAGGATCTTCCAGAGACCGGCGGCCGGGTTTGCGAACGACACGAACTCGTTGGCCGACGCGCTCGTGCTCTGTGACCTGAGCACGCAGCTTCCGGTCGTGCAGTCGAACAGGAAGAGATCCAGGTCGGCGCGTGAGTCGCTCGCGTTGCCGATCTGAGACGTGATCCGCGTCGATCCCGCCGGAACGGTCACGTCGTAGATCTGCTGCGCCCCGCCCGCGGCAATGGTGTTGTGGTTGGCGCCGGCGCTACCCAGCGGCGTTCCCACCGCACCGCCCGTGAACGAGCCGAAGCGGTTCGTGAACGAGAACGTGTTGTTGTACGTCGTCCCGACCGTCGCCGGATCGATCGTCCATGAGGACGGGGTGATGTCGACGCCGAGGACGGTTCCGGTGATGTTGAACGTCGCCGGCCCGGCCGCGGACGTCCGGGACACCTCCGCCGAGACCTCCCACACCCCGGCCATCGGGTTCGAGACCGTCAACGACTGCGAGCCGCCCGTCTGGAACGCGGGCGTGTCGATCGGCAGACCCTGCGGCGAGAACCGCCAGATTCGGATTCGCCCGTTCACGCCGGTCACGTCGACCTTGAACGCAGGCGTGTTCGCCGCGACGTTGAAGAAGAAGGTCGCCATGTCGGGCCGATCGGCCGAACCAGCCTGCGTGACGGTGAAGTTGTTGGCCACGTTGAACTGGTTCGCCGCGACGATCACGTTCATGACGGTGTAGTCGACGCCGGCGGTGGCGGGATCGTTCACGCGCAACAGCGCGCTGTGGATCCCGACGGTGGCGGCGTTGATCGTGACGGGCAGGTTGACGGCCGTGCCGCGAGGCAGCGTGATCGAGCCTGCGCTCGAGAACGTACCGTCGTTGCCCACCCACGTCAGGTTGTACGCGATCGGCCCGCTGCCGCCCGTCGTGCGCGTGAACGTGATCGTCCGCGTACCGGTTTGGCCTGCAGCCCAGCCCTCACGCTCGTAGATCCCCGGGCCGCGATTCGCCGTTGCCAGCTGGCCCGACAGGACCGTGTTCACCGGAGCGCTGCTCGCGATCTCCACGGTCTTGACGTTCTGCTTCAGGATGTTCCAGGCCGCGCCGACCTGCATGATCCCGTTGCCCTGCTCGTAGGCGTCTTCCCCGGGCAGATACCGAGCGCCCGAGTTGATCGCCTGACGGAGCTGGTCCGGCTTCCACTGCGCGCCGGTCTGCTTGGCGGCGCTGATCAGCAGCGCGGCGCCGCCCGTCGCCTCCGGTGCGGCCATCGACGTCCCGTTCAGGAGGTCGTAGCCGGGCGGAAGCAGGGTGACGAGCGGGAAGGTGGGCTCCCAGCCGGGAACCGTGGAGACCGCCGCGCCCGGTGCGACGATGTTGGGCTTGAGGCCGCCGTCCTCACGCGGGCCGCGCGAGGAGAACGGGAACAGCCCTTCCACCTTGTTCGACGAGGCGCCGTAGTCGTTGAACCACGTGTCCTGGTGGACGTAGGCGCCGACGCTCATGACCTTGTCCGCAACCGACGGATCGCCGACCGTGTTGTGGCCGGGACCGCTGTTGCCGGCGGAGATGAACATCTGCGCCTTCGACTGGTCGATCAGGCGGTTGTAGAGAATCGCCCGCGCGTTGTTGCCGTCGTTGAGGGCGGGCAGGCCGCCGATCGACATGTTGATCACGTCGACGTTCGCCTGCTTCTCGGCGTAGATCATCCCGTCGATCAGCCCGGCCGACGTGCACGAGTTCCCGAACACGCAGACACGCACGGAGACGATCTGCGCCTCGGAGCCGCGCCGTTCATCGCGCCTCCGAAGAAGTGCCGTCCGGCGGCGATGCCGGCCACGTGCGTCCCGTGCTCGGCGCCGACGACGCCGATGTTGATGAACTTGTCCGTGCCGTCCGTCTGGATCGTGAACGGGACGGTCTCACGCGTCGCGGTCGAGGGATTGTCGGTCCCGAAGATCCCGATGTCGTAGTTGGCGTCGTAGTTCTTCATCGCCTTCTCGCCGGCGAAGCTCTTGTTCGCATCCGAGTCGACCCAGACCGTGTCGCTGGCCGTGTTCCAGACGGCGGCGAACGACTCATTGCAGACGCCGTTGCGGTTGAGGTCGCCACCGCAGCCGACCGTGTACTCGCTCCCGGTGATGTCCGCTTCTTTGAACACGCCGAAGCGGTACGGGCCGTCGGCGGGGACATCCGTGTACGTATTCCCGCCGGCGGTGAACGAACCGCCGGAGACGTTCACCTGCGTCTCCATGTTGACCCAGCTGGGATCGAGCCCCGAGAACGGATCGTTGAAGTTCTTCCACTGAATGATCTTCCGCACCGTGCCGCCGCTCAGGTTCTTCGCCGTCTGCAGCTCAGGCGTGAGCACGTCGATGCCGGTGTCGAGGATGCCGATCACAACGCCGCGGCCGTCGTAGCTCGAATTCGCCGCGACGAACTGCGGAGCCCCGATGTCACGCGTCGGCAGCTGCGAGTTCTCAGCCGGCGTCCCAGGCCCCGGCGGCGTCGGCGTCGCCTCGGGGGACGGATCGTCGAGCGGAATCAGGATGTCGAGGCTCGCCTGTTGAACCGCGTCCAGGCTGGCGACCGCCTCCACCTTGTCCGTCGGAACCGTCGCGCGGACGTAGTCGATGCTCGCCTCCGTCTAGCGGACGGTGCCGCCGAGGCCGGTGACCCCGTTGGCGACGGCCCCGGCGGCGCCTCCCTTTGCGGCGATCAGCAGCGTCACCTGCTGCACGCCGTTCGCCCTCGCCTCTGCAAGCGCCGCACGGTCTTCCTTCGACAGCTTCGGCTCACCCAAGCCGCCTGCCGCGCCTGCACCTCCGACGAAGAGTGTCGCCGCAAGCGCGAGCGCTGCGGCGCACAACACAGCTCTGAACTGCATCTGCTCTCCCCTTTTTGAGCGCCCGCCTCCGCGGCCGCCATTTTGCATCCCTAGATACCCGGGCCTCGATTCCGAGGCGGCCGGAAAGTAAACGCCTCGCATTGATGAAAGACCGGAATATTTGCGAAGGCCGCCAGAGGCCAAACGCCGGCTCACAACGAGAAGGGCCGCCCGGAGGCGGCCCTTCTCCGCATCGCGTCTTCGGAAACGCGTTACTTGATCCAGGTGGCGACTGCCGCGTGGGCGACCTCGCCGCCGGCGCTGCTGATCGTCAGCTTGGCCTGGTGGATGCCGGCGCCGGCATTCTTGGCCGCCGTCATCGTGATCACGAACCCGCCGGCCGAGGGCGCGACGGAGTATGTGACGCCTGTGCCGCTACTGGCCGAGATCGACGCCGTGTAGGTGCCCGGCGCGAGTTGCGACAGCGCGACGGAGCGGCTCGCCGTCTGGCCCGAGCCGGACGGAACCGCGCCGAAGCTGACGCTGACCGGATCGAGGGCGGCCTTCGCTCCGACCGCGCTCGTCAGGTTCTCACGGCCCGCCCCGATCACGAAGACGTTCGTCTCGAGGTCGGTACTCGTCGACTTCTTGAGCACGCCCTGGTCGGCCGTGTTCACGACCGCCGAGCGAACCTGAGCCGCCGACCAGCTCGGATGCTGGCCGAGCACGACCGCGGCGGAGCCGGCAAGGTGCGGGGTCGCCATGGACGTGCCCTGGAAGAACGCCCAGCACGGCGGCGCAGCACAGAACGCATGCGGGATCGAGCTGAGGACGTTCACGCCGGGGGCGACGACGTCCGGCTTGATCCGGAAGTCGACGTCCGTCGGGCCCTGGCTCGAGAAGCCGGCCATGAAGTCGTCGTTCCCGGAGACGAAGTACGACTTCGTCGCCGAGACCGTCGTGGCGAGGCCGTTCTTGCCGAGCAGGATCGTGCCGTTGTCCCTCGAGACCATGTAGCCGAAGATCGTCGGCTCGTTCGGGATTCCGCCGAGTCCCATCGCGATCGGGTCGCCGGCGACGTTGTTGACGATGATCGCGCCGATCGCACCCGCGTCCTGCGCGTCCCGGATCTTCTGGGAGAACGTGCAGGTGCCGCGGGAGATCAAGGCGATCTTGCCCGTCAGGCTGCCGGCCGGAAGAGCCGAGCAGGCCAGACCGAGCACGCCCGGCGACGCGAGCACCGCAGCGAGCGGCGCCGTTGTGTCGACGGTGACCGTCTTGAAGTCGCCGGATGCGGCCGGAACCGTGACACCGCCCGCCGTCACCGGCGTCGCGATGAAGTGCCCGACCGTGGCGGCGCCCGCGGTCAGCGCGCGCTCCGCCTTCCCCGGCGACTCGATCGTGAAGAGGCCGGGACCGCTGTTGCCGGCGGCGACAGCCACGACCATGTTGGCGCGGTCGAGGTCGTCGACGCCCATCGCGAGCAGGTCCTGATTGCCCGACGACTTGCCGCCGAGGCTCATGTTCGCGACGTCCATGCCGTCCGCATAGGCGGCCTCGAGCGCGTCGAGGATGTCCTCCGAGCGGGCGTTGCCCTCCTGTCCCGGAAAGACGTTGTAGTTGCCCAGCTGCGCACCCGGCGCGACGCCGTTGACGCCGTAGCCGACGAGCACGCCGTCGACGAGCGTCGAGCTGTGGGTCAGGCCGTAGTCGCAGCCGACGGTGCCGGCGACGTGCGTGCCGTGCTCCTGGACCGCCTCCGGCGTGTCGTTGAAGCGATTGGCCTGGTTGTGGAAGACCTTCGCGACGATGACCTTGTTGTTGGTCAACCCCGACGGGCCCTCCTGGTGCGTGGCCGGGAAGCCGGCGTCACTGAAGCACGGGTGCGTGACGTCGATGCCCGTGTCGACGATCGCGACCTTCACGCGCGAGCCGTCGGGCTTGACGCCGCCGGAAGCCGGGCCACCCGAGTACGCCGTGAAGGCGCTGATCAGCGACAGGTCCGGATCGGTCACCTGCGGCGTGTACAGGCCCTCGTACTCGGCCTTCACCACCTGCGGCGCCGACGCGATCGTGCCGAGGGGCGTCCCGTTCAGCTTGACGGCGACGGCGTTGAGCGCGATGTCGTACTCGCCGGTGACCTTCGCCGCCGGCGCGTTCGCCTTCAGCCACTGCTTGAAATCGTTCCGAAGCGCCGACAGCTGGGCGCGGTACGACTTCACGGTGTCGCTCGAGAAGTCGATCTTCTTGCCCTGTGCGGGCTTTGTCTTGACATAGGTGGAGAGCGGGTCGCCGTTCAGCTGGACGAGCGCGCTTCCGGTGTCCACGGTGGGGGCTGCATTGGCCCCATCCGTGGCCCTGCCGCCCCCCGATGCGGCGCCGGCGACCACGACGGCCACGAGCCCCACGAAAGACAGCACAGCAAAGAGCCTTTTCAACTTCCTCCCCTTTCGACGTGACCCCACCTCGGACGTTCAATGCCTGCCTTGCAGGCGCGCGGAGAGTACCACAGCGAATAGAGGCTCCGAGACTACGTTCGGATCAGCGAGCCGTCGCTAGCCAAACACGGGCGGTGCTACCCTGCGGTCGATGCGCAGATCGCCGCTGCTCGCGGCCGTCGCAATCGCCGTAGCGGCGACGCCGGCCGTCGGCGCCCAGAGCGCTCGTCCGGCACTCCGCCTGCTTGATCGAACCCCGGTGACCGTCACCGGCCGGGAGTTCGCGCCTCACGAGACGGTCCGTGTGCGGCTGGCCGCACAGGGTCGGACGTGGACGCGACGGGCCGTAGCAAGCGCCACGGGCACATTCCGGACCGGGTTCACGATCTCGCTCGCGCGCTGCGCGTCGTTCTCGCTGCAGGCGTTCGGATCGGCCGGAAGCCGCGCCAGGCTCTTCGTGACCGCACCTCAGCCCGACTGCAGCTCCAGCGATTGACCCCGAGACGAGCGAGGCCCCGGCTGACGCCGGGGCCTCGCGTTGTCGTGCCTGAGCGACTCCGCTACGGCAGAAGCGCCCCGATCGGGACCTCGTCCGCCTGAGCGCCGCCGTTGGCGTCGTCCAGAGCCGCGACGAGCCACCCCAGCTGCGGGGTGCCTGCGAACTTACCGCGGTCGACGGAGACGTTGAGGGTGGCAGTCGCACCCGGCGCCAGCGAGATGCGATCCCCGCTGGAGACGGGGGGCTGGTGCGAGCGGAACGATCCCGCGGATGTCGTGTCGACGAGATCGCCGGGAACGATCGAGAACGCGTTCACGGCGTAGTTGAACCTCGTCGAGTTGACGGCCGGGTCGAGACCGATCTCGCTTGCCAGGGTCGGCAGCTCGACCGTCGAGCCGTTCATCGGGGCACTCGCGACCCACAGGTCGACGAGGTTGCCCGCGCTGTCGAAGATGAACGACGTGAACCGGCCGTCGAACGCCCCCGCCGTGACGGCGCCGAAGTCGACGCCGACGACGAAGAAGTCCGGCCGCCCGTCGTTCTGGAGGTCGATGAGGACGTCGAACTCGTTCACTGCCGGGTTCGACGCGATGCCGTACGTGTTGATCGCGAAGATCAGCGACCGATCGTTCGCGGCCGAGCAGACGCCGCTCGTCGACGTGCCGCAGAGGAAGGACTTCGGCTGCACCTGGACGCCGACGTCGCGGACGTCCATGGAGTCCTCCGCCCCGCTGATGTCGTCGGCGTCGTGGATGCCCCACGCATAGACGTCGGCCGTACTGCCGTGGATCCCGGGGTTCGACAGCGGAACCGTCGCGTTCTGCACCCCTCCCGCTCCCCTCGTGTATGGGCTCTTCGGGCCGGCGGTCACGTTGGAGAGACCGCGCGGAACGAAGATGTACGGCACACGGAGGCTGTAGATCCCAGCACCGCTCGTCGTCGGCGTCGCGACGATCGCGCCCTTGACCGTGTTGAGCGCGCCGAAGTTCGACGAGAGGGCCGAGGGCAGGGCCGCGACCGCTGCCGCGGTGAGCGACGCCGTCACGTCCACCGAGGCGGTGCCGCCGGCGGGAACGGTGACCGAGCTCGGCGTCACCGAGAAGGTCGTCCCCAGCTGGCCGAGGTTCGTCGCCACCGAGAGGTTGTAGGTGAGCGACGAGCCGCTCGTATTGTGCAGCGTCATGGCCAGCGTCGCCGAATAGGCGGCCGCCAGCGCGTGATTGCCGAAGTCGAGCGTGTCACGCCCACCCGACGTCGTCACGTAGGCCACCGTGTCCACGGCCCGCCGCGCCTGGACGACGCCCGTGCCGGCAGTCCGCAGGTTGTAGCCGAGGATCTTGCTGCTCCCGGCCTCCGACGTGTCGATGAGCGCGGCCTTGATGGCCTCCGTCGACCAGGACGGGTGCGCCTCGTTGACGAGCGCGACCGTGCCGGTCGTCATCGGGGCGGCCATCGACGTGCCGGACAGCCTCGTGCCTTCGGTACCCGTCCCGATGGCAGTGGACTTGACGCTCACGCCGGGAGCCGCGATCTCCGGCTTGACGGCGCTGTCCACGTTCCTCGGGCCGCCGGATGTGAACGAGGCGGCGAACTGGTAGGTCGGATTCGGAACGAGCGCCGGCGTGTAGCTGGACGAACCGCCGTCCGCGGCGACGAGCTTGTCGCCGTCGCTGGGCGGTGTCGAGCCGAGCAGGCCCCTGACTCCGAAGAACGGAATCGTGACGTGGAATTGCTCGCCGGTGTCCGGGTCGGAGGTGATGTCGCCCTCGAAGGGCGGGAACGACGTGACCGTGTTGATCATCGCGACCGCGGCCGCACCCTGCTTCTGGCCGACGATCGCCTTGTGGACACGGGCGCACACCCCGCGCAGAACGACGACGAGCTTGCCCGTCACGCTGTAACCCGCGTAGTCCGATGCATCGCAGCCGAGCGAGACGGTCCCGTCGGCCTCCTTCAACACCACGACCGGAAGCGATCCGCTCGGCACCGAGGCGCCGGGGTCGCCCTGGAAGGGGCCGTTGGAGAGCTGCGCGAGGATCGTGCCGTCGGTGCTGAGCGTGATGTTCGCGCCCGGGAACGTCGGGCTCGAGGCGTCGATCGCGGCGACCGAGAGCGCGCGGCCGGCAACAGCCGGCGCACCCGTGACGTAACCGCTGGGGCCGCTGTTACCGGCGGATGCGACCACGACGAGGCCGTTCTCCGCGACGGTGTTCGATGCCTCCGCATCGGCGGCGTCGCTGCGGCCGAACACCGACCCGAGGGACATGTTCACGACGTCGACGCCGTCCTGGAGCGCCTTGTTCAGCGCCGCGACGATGATCGCGTCGCTGGTCGAGCCCTCACAGCCGAAGACGCGATAGGCGTAGAGGATCGCCTTCGGAGCGACGCCGGGGCCGATCTTGAAGCTATTGCTGTAGGTGGTGCTGTCGTACGGCCCCGTGTACGTGGCCCCGCTCGAGAGCACGCCGAAGCCCGCCGCGGTGCCGGCGACGTGTGAGCCGTGGCCGTTGCAGTCCACCGGATCAGGATCCGGCTTCGGAGTGGTCTTGGCCGGATCGTCCGAGCTCGAGTCGAAGTCGTCTCCGACGAAATCGGTGCCGCCCGCGACCTTCGCAGTCGGGAACGAGCCGGGCTCGACGATCGTGTGGTTGTCGTTGGCGAAGTCGGCCGGATTGCCGGAGCCGCCGACACGCCTGATTGCCGCCGATGTACGGCACGCCGGCGATGTTGTCACGCGTGACGACACGGTCGGGCTGGACCGATGCAACCCCGGGCAGAGCCTGCAGGGCGCCGAGGTTCTTCAACGGAATCCGCACGGCAAGGCCGTTGTAGGCGTCCTGGTACTGCAGCCAGACGCGGCCGTTGAGCCCAGCGATGCTGTTTGCGACCGGCTCCTGCTGATTCTTGAGGGCCTCGCGCAGCGCGGCCTTTTCGGCCTTCGAAAGCGGCTTGCCACGCTTCACTGCATCGGCGGCCTGCTCACCGACCGACGCGCCCTTGAGCTTGACGATCACACCGACCGTGCGGTCGCCGGCGAGCGAGGCGGGCTTGAACGTCCCCGCCAGCCCGAAGGCCCGCACATCGAGATGCGAGAAGGGCGCAGCAGTCGCCTGCTCGTCGTCAGAAACCGCCGACTGCGCTCCGAGCGCCAGGCCCGCGGCTAGAACAAATCCAAAGAACACGATCGAAATCCGCCGGAACCGCGCGTGGACGAAGCGACGCACGATCTGGCGCTGAACGCTATCCACAACCTCTCCCCTTTCAACGTGGAGGCCACCGCCTGGGCATCCGCTATGAACCGCATACTGAAGGCGCTCTCGCCGTGCTGCAAGGCCTCCGCGCACGAGGAGCGCGGAGGCTCACACCACGTTTCTAGTCGTGCGGCTTCGAGTCGTGCGGCTTCGCCATCGCGTGGTAGTCGCGGTCCGGAAGCAGCTCGGCGGCTTGCTCCTCGAGTTCCTCCGGCGTGAGCTCCGGTGCGTCCTCCTTGCTGCGCTCACCGCTCATACGCCGGGCGTTACCCTGACGCCGCCTTCGCAAACGAGAGGGGCCGCCTTGCAGGCGGCCCCTCCCATGTCGCTCGAAACGCGGCGCTTAGCCGGTGCTTTTCTTGTCCTTCAGGTCGTCCGGGCAGGGCGTGACGAGGAAGAGCTCGTCGCTCGCCTCGGCCTTCCCCTTGTTCCCGCCGCTCCCCGATGCCCACTTGTCGAGGAACACGTCGGACTGCTCGCAGAGGGGGTTTCGCCCGGGCTGACTCGGGTTCGTCGTGCCGCCGGCCGGCCCGCCGGACGAGCGCCCGTTCCGGGAGTCGGTCCAGATGCCGATGGCCGTGTTGTCGGTGTCGGCGATCCCGACGTTGTTGTAGTCGCCCATGAAGATCCCGCCACGGAACGAGTAGTCCAGGTTGAACGGAACGTCCGAGACCTGGAAGTTGTTGAACGGGAACACCGCCTGGTTCTGACCGGGGACCGGGTTCGGGCCCGGATCCACTGCGCCGGACGGCTGTTGGATGATCTCCGCGGTCGGGGCCACGCAGTCCGCCGCTGCCGACGGGATCGAGGTCGTCGCCGGGCCGACAGTCGCTGTCGAGTTCACGGTGCAGTTTGCGCCGAAGAACCAGGCCAGATAGTTGCCCGGCCGCTGGCGGCTCGTCGGCCACTCGTGCTTGACCGAATCCGTGTCGAAGCGGCGGTCGTGGAACACCACGTTCAGGTGACCCGTCGAGCTGATGTCCGACCACGGGAACCACTGGTCGTTCCCGAAGTTGCCGACGCCGCCGCACGGCGTGGTGACGTCGCCGGTGGGCAGGAACCCGGGCGTCCGGCCGCAGTCACGGTTCGGAGCCGGGACAGACCGATCGTCGTTTACCCGCGTCGGCCCGATCCACGTGATCCCGCCGTTGGTCGACTTGAACAGGAACACGTCGACGTTCGAGCTGGCCGGGTTGCCGGTCCGGTTGTCGTCGACGATCACGTACAGATCGTCAGCGAAGTCGCCGCTGCGCCGGTCGGCGACGATGTTGCCGTACGAGTTGACCCGGAAGCAGCTGTTCGTGAGCGTGTTACGGGTCTGAGCCCCGCGGTTGATGCAGTCTGGCCGCGTCGCGTTCGCGCGGGGGTAGTTGATGTCGTAGATCGGCGTGATGAAGTACGGCCCCTGGAAGGTCTGCCCGCCGTCGTTCGAACGAACGACGAGGTATTGATCCTCGTCGGGCGTGTTCCCGTCCAGGAACGCCACCCAGAGATGGCCGGTCGAGGGGTTGACCGTCGGCACCGAGCCCTGGTTGAACAGGCACTCGTTCCCCGGGCTGCCGACGCAGAACGCGGCGCTGCCGCTGATCGTCTGCTCGGGCGACCAGGACCGCCCTTGATCGTCCGAGTAGCTGATGCGGATCTGGGAGCCGCCGCCCGCTGCGACGGTGCGGAACTTGCTCCACGTGACGTAGACACGGTCGACTCCGATCGTGCGCGAATCGCCGCACGGCGCCGCCACGTGCGCGGGCGTGAAGCACTGCGGCGAGACGCCGGCAGGTCGTGGCCCGGCCGTCATGTACTCCTTGTCGTTGAAGTCAACGCTGCCGTTCAGGAACAGGTCGTTGTCCGGGTTGAACGAGACGACCCCGTCGCCGGGCTGGCGCGGATCCGTGTTCGGGCTCGGCGAGGGTCCGGGCGTGTTCGAGCCGCCGATGCGGGCGCGGCTCCACGTGAACCCACCGTTCGTCGAGCGCTGGACGAAGACACCGTTCGTGTCGTCCCCACGGAAGAAGCCGATCTGCGCGTAGTAGACGACGCCGGCGCGGTCGTGGGCGATGACGGGATCGCCGCCCGAGATGATGAAGCCCTCTCCCCGGCTCTGCGCGGCGGGCGCGGACGGGAACGGGATGATCCCGTCGTACCAGCTGTTGCCACCGTCGGTGGTCGCGTAGAAGCCGGACGACCCGGTGCCGAGGCGGTAGTCGTTCGCCCCGGCGACGATGTTGCGGCCGTTCGTCGGGTTGATCGAGATCGAGTTCTCGTCTTGCGGGAAGCAGGAATAGTCCTGGTTCGCACGGCGGTCGTCACCGCCTTCGCTCTTCTTCTCGACCGCGTCCTTGGCGCGCCGGTCGAGCGGCTTCGGCTTCGGGTCGAGCCCTCTGCCCGCCTGCGGACACTCGGTCAGGAAATGTCCGAGCTCGATGTCGCGGAGCTCGGCGGTGCCCGACATTGCCTGCTCGGCCTTGTTGCCGTCGCCGTCTGCAGCGCTGCCGCCGCTCACTGCAAGGAGCGACAGCAACACTGCCGCCGCGACGAACAGGACCATGCGTCGCTTCATTCCCTCTCCCCTTTTTTCCCTTGCTTGGGCCGGACGCCGTACCGACCGGTGGACGTCGCATATTCCCATCCCTATCAAGCTTGTGTCAATCCGGCTTTGCAATAATGGGCGCCGTTGTGAAGGGGGTCGCCGTTCTCTTCGTCCTGTTCGCCGTGGCGTGCACGAGCGCGTCGACGGATGCATCCGTGAGTCGACCCACTCTCCGGCTCGTCGACGCCAGTCCGCTCACCGTTCGCGGCACGAACTTCAAGGCAAAGGAGCTCGTCCGTGTCACGTTCGTGCAGGGCACGACGAGGAAGACGACGAGGGCGCGCGCAACGATCCGGGGACGATTCAGCAGCTCGGCCGGTGAGGACGTGCGACTGGATCGCTGCGGAGACCTCTTGCTGGTCACCGCAGTCGGCGGCCGAGGCAGCCGGGCATCCCTGAAGTATCCGCTGCCGGACTGCCCGCCGGCCCCGTAGCGCGTCAGCTGCCGAGCACCGCTTGGACCCGTCGAGCCTGGGCCCGGGCGAGGGCGAGCGCTTGCTCGAACCTGAACCGGCCGTCGAAACCGGTGGCGCTGAGCGCGGCGGAGACGTTCGCATCCCGCCACACGATCGTGTAGAGCCGGATCCGGAACCGCCCGCTTCCCTGCGCCCTCGTGATCGCAAAGGCCTCGTCTCCGAGTGCAGGAGCCTGGAGCTTCCGCCCACCGGTCGGGCCGGCCAGCTCGGCGAGATCGGAACGGTACGCGTCGAGATCTTGCTCGGCGCCACTGCTGCCCTCGAAGACGTCCGCCCTGGACTCGACGATCTGCGGGCCGCCGGCTTGGCCGGTACCGCTGAGCCGGTAGCGCGCCTTCCAGCCACCCAGTCGGCCGAACCGCTCCGGATCCAGCCTCCGGTCGCCGCTCGCGTCCGCGTTCACCTGCTTCCCGGCATCGAAGCGCACGAACGTCGCGGGGAGGTCACTGGACTGGAGGACGAGCCGCGGCAGATCGCGAGCCTTGGCGCCCCGGTCGTTGCCGCTGCAGCCGGCCGCGACAACACAGATCAGGGCGGCGAGCGCCGCAACCTTTCTCGTCACGCGTCGTGTGGCTTCGCCATCGCGCGATAGTCGAGCGCCTTGTCGAGGACGTCCTCCTCGACGCCGCGCTCGCGCGCGACCTCGCGCAGGGTGCGGCGGGAGGCGGCCGCCTCCTTGACGATCTCGGTCGCCGCGTCGTAGCCGATGTACGGATTCAGTGCCGTCGCCGCCGAGAGCGTCAGCTCCGCGTAGCGCTCGCACACCTCCCGGTTCGCCTCGATCCCGTCCACGCACCGCTCCGCGAGCAGCCGTGACGCGCTCGCGAGCAGCTTGATCGAGTCGAGCAGGTTCCGGGCGAGCAGCGGAACGAAGACGTTGAGCTCAAAGTGCCCTTGCATCCCTCCGACCGCGATCGCGGTGTCGTTGCCGATCACCTGCGCCGCGACCTGGGTCACGACCTCGGGGATGACCGGATTGACCTTGCCGGGCATGATCGAGCTGCCCTTTTGGAGCTCGGGAAGGAAGATCTCCGCCAGGCCCGCGCGCGGGCCGCAGCCCATCAGCCGCAGGTCGTTCGCGATCTTCGTCAGGGAGACGGCGACGGTCTTGAGCGCCCCGGAGGCCTCGACGAGGCCGTCGCGCGCGGCCTGAGCCTCGAACGGATCCGCCGGCGCCGAGATCGTCAGGCCGGTCTCGTCGGCGAGGCGACTCCGTACGCGGGCCGCGAATTCCGGATGGGTGTTGAGACCGGTCCCGGTCGCCGTGCCGCCGAGCGGGATCTGGCCGAGGCGCTCGAGCGTCGAGCCGACGCGGTCGTAGCCCTGCCGCACCTGGGCCGCGTAACCCGAGAACTCCTGGCCGAGCGTCACGGGCACGGCGTCCATCAGGTGGGTGCGCCCGGACTTGACGACGTCGTCGAACTCGACGGCCTTCGCCTGGAGCGAGTCGGCCAGCTGCTGGAGCGCTGGCAGCAGGTCGTTCGTGATCTGGTCGAGCGCAGCGAGGTGGACTGCGGAGGGGAAGACGTCGTTCGAGGACTGGCCCATGTTCACGTCGTCGTTCGCATGCACGTCCTCGCCCGCCAGCGCCGCGATCACCTCGTTCGCGTTCATGTTCGACGAGGTGCCCGAGCCGGTCTGGAAGACGTCGATCGGAAACTGGTCGTCGAGCTCACCGGCGGCGATCCGCTCGCCTGCGTCGCCGATCCGCTGAGCCTTCTCCTCGTCGAGCAGCCCCAGTTCGGCGTTCACGCGCGCGGCCGCCGCCTTGATCCGTCCGAGCCAGCGGGCGACGTGCCGCGGGATCGGCTCGCCCGAGACCGGGAAGTTCTCTACGGCCTTACGCGTCTCCGCACCCCAGAGCTCGCGTTGCTGCGTCTCGGTGCTCACCGAGAAAGAGTCTAGGCGAGGCGCAGCCGGCGTCGCTCCAGCGGCCGCTCGCGCAATGCGCGTCGTTCGTGCTCGCTGAGTGCATCGACAGGTGCCCAGCCGAGATACCCGCAGCGTGGGCATTCGGGCGGGTGGTTCCGCGACGGAGACGTGGGCGCCTGCCTGGTCGTACCGCAGCGGAGGCACTCGACGACGAGCGGCTCCATCGGGCCAAAGACTGGTCGACCAAAGGGCGTGGCGCCTCCCCCGAAATGGTGAGAGCTACGCGGTCTCCGCTGCGACGCGCTCGGCCGCCTCGAGCAGCTCGTCCCACGAGCGGAGCTTCACCCGGGGCCGTCCGAGCTTCTCGCCTGCGGCGCGTTCGAGCTCGTCGATCGACGTCCAGCCCGCGTAGAGGACTGCGCGAACTCCTCGCTCGGCGAGCAGCGCTTCGACGGCGTCGGCGGTGACCTCGTCCCTGTGGACGAGCCGACCCTCGCGTACGTCCTCGAGCAACAGCGCAACCGTCTCGGTCGCGTCCTTCTTGTTGGTGCCGATGATCCCTGTGGGGCCGCGCTTGATCCAGCCGGCGCAGTAGACGCCCGGAGCCGGCTCGCCCTCGTCGCCGAGCACGCGTCCTCGGTCGTTGCGGATCGTTCCGCGCTTCTCCTCGAACGGGAGATCCGGGAGCGCGACGCCCCGGTAGCCGACACTGCGGAAGACGAGCTGGCAGTCGATCGTCTCGTGCTCGTCCGTCGGCGCCGCGACGAGCCCGCCGTTTTGCTCCTCGAGCCGGTTGTGGACGAGCTCGATCGCCTCGACCTTGCCGTTGCCGTGGATCGCGACCGGCGACAGGAGGAACCGGAGTCGAAGCGTGACGGGCTTCCCCGTGGGCCGGCGCTCGGCGAACTCGCGTAGGACTTCGAGGTTCCGCCGGGAGTTCGTGTCGTGCTCGAGCGACGCCGCGCTGGCGGGATCGAGATCGAGGTCGGCCCGGTCGACGGCGATGTCCGCGCCGGCGAGATCGCCCATCTCCTTGAGCTCCTGCGTCGTCCACGATGCCTGCGCAGGGCCGCGGCGGCCGACAACGAGGATCTCCCGGATCGCCGACTCCCCGATCGCCTCCATCGCCGGGTCGGTCGTATCGGTGGGCGCGAGCTCCTCCGGCGTCAGCGCGAGCATGCGCGCGACGTCGAGGGCCACGTTGCCGTTCCCGATCACGACCGCGCGTTCCACGTTCAGGTCGAACTCGAGGTCCTGGAAGTCGGGATGGCCGTTGTACCAGGCGACGAACTCGGTCGCCGACCACGAGCCGGGAAGGTCCTCCCCGGGGATGCCGAGGCGGCGATCGGTCTGCGCGCCGACCGCGTAGACGACCGCGTCGTAGAGACGCAGGAGGTCCTCGTGCAGGAGTTGGCGGCCGACCTCGACGTTGCCGAGGAACCGGAAGCCCGGCTTCACGGCGATCCGTTCGAACGCCTTCGACACGGACTTCAGCTTCGGGTGGTCGGGTGCAACGCCGAGCCGTACGAGGCCCCACGGCGTGGGGAGCCGCTCGATCATGTCGACCTCGACCGGCTCGTCCGCGTCGAGCAGGGCGGCAGCCGCGTAGAAGCCGGCCGGACCAGAGCCGATGATCGCCACACGGAGCGGCCCGTTCGCGAGACCGGTTCCGTCCTGGCTCACGGCGGGGATGCTAGCGGCGGGTGCATCGGCTCCTCCATTCGCGATCGTGGCTCTTGTCTTCGGCAAGAACCGGCAGCGGCTAGCGCCCGCGACGGACTGTCGAAAACAGCCGGCGCCAAAAAGCATGGGTCAGACCCAGGTGTGACGAGAGTGTGACTTTCCGTCCACAAACCGGCCGGCCGAAGCAGCCATGCCCAAAAATCGTGGGTCTGACCCACGTGTGGCGAGAGTGTGACTTTTCGTCCACAGGCTTACGCCGACCACGCGCCCAGGGGCCGGAGGTTAAAGCGAGCGAAGCCGGTTTAACCGCAGGCCGAACTGACGCGGGCGGGGACGCGAAGCGCCACCGCCCGCGCGGGACTGCGCTATGCCTCGCGATGCCCTTCGTGAGAGCGCGAGGCTTCGCCGCGCGCGTTCACCGCGACAAGCGGCGTACCTAGAAATGAGCCGAAAGCGGAGCTTTCGGCTCAGGCGCTGCAGCCCGAGCCGCAGCCGCCGACCTGATCGGCGGGCGTCTCGTCTTCGACCTGGAAGGAGTGGCCGCAGCCGCAGGAGGAGACCGCGTTCGGGTTGTTGATCGCGAACCCCGCCGCTTCGATCGAGTCGACGTAGTCGATCTCCGCGCCGTGCAGGTACGGGGCGCTGAACGGGTCGACGACGACCTGGACGCCGTGGGCCTCGAGCTCGAGATCTCCCTCGACTGCACTGCGGTCGAAACCGAGCCCGTACTGGAAGCCGGAGCAGCCGCCGCCCTGAATGGCGACGCGCAGCACGCTGACGTCCGTCTCCTCGGCCATCAGCTGCTTGATCTTCGCCGCCGCCGTCTCCGTCACGGAAAGCAGCGGGGTGGTCTCGACGCGCTCCTGAATCTCCATCTCTCGACGGAGGATAGCAACGTCCTCGGTCTCACCGGATCCCCCGTCCGGGGCGGACTTTGTAACACTCGACTCAGGCACGGTTGAGCGGTTTTGGGCTTGCTTCGTGCGGCTAGGCTGGACCTGTTAGGTTCCCGTCCGCTCGAAGGGCTCGAAGGAGAGGACGCGCGTGCTCGACAACTGGCTGCCCTTCCTGATCTACGGGGCGTTCGCGCTGATCATCCCCGCGACGATGATCTACGCGTCGTTCGCGTT
>WNGE01000427.1_pt1 | contig 162928 bp, 157 predicted proteins | sample 5400651 | NCBI WGS metagenome assembly WNGE01 (sample SAMN13153370, study PRJNA577476) | soil metagenome | isolation source: 60 cm soil or saprolite under grassland replicate 2 | place: USA:California | collected 2016-06-15
GGCCAGCCACCCGACGACACCCCGACCGCTGTGTTGCGCCAACCGCCACACCACACACCCCCGAACAGCCAGACAGGCAGCGCCACGGCCCGCGGCCGACGACCAGCACAGCCGGCCCAATTCAGCGGGCTCCTAGCGGGCGACGAGGCTCATCTCGAAGGTGTAGCGGTCGGCCACGTAGCAGTGCGCGCCGTACTCCACCGCCCGACCGGTGGCGTCGTAGGTGGTGCGGTGCAGGGTGAGCACGGTCGCTCCGCGCGGCGCGTGCAGCAGCCGGGCCTCGCGGGCGGTGGCCGGCCTGGCCCCGATCGTCTGGTCGGCGAGCTGCGGCACCACGCCGTGGGCGCGTAGCAGCTGGTAGAGCCCGTGCTCGGTCAGCGCCTGCTCGGTCAGCGGCACCAGCCCCGCCGGCAGATGGTTGTGCATCAGCGCCAGCGGCTCCTCCTCGGCCGAGCGCACCCGCTCGACCGCGGTGACCAGGCTGCCCTCGGCCACGCCGAGCGCGGCGGCGACGTGCGCGGTGGCCGGCTCGGTGTGCACCGACAGCACCCGGGTGCTGGGCCGGCGGCCGTCGGCGGCGAGGTCCTCGTGCAGGCTGGACAGCGCGACCGGCCGGCGCACCCGGCGCGGCACCACGATCGTGCCCAGCCCGCGGCGGCGCACCACCAGCCCCGCCTCGACCAGCCGCTCGATCGCCTTGCGCAGGGTGGGCCGGCTGACCGCGAGCTGGTCGGCGAGCTCGATCTCGTTGTCCAGCCTGCTGCCCGCCGGCAGCCAGCCGGCGTCGATCGCCCGCTCGAGCTGCTCGGAGATCTGGAAGTACAGCGGGACCGGGCTGTTGCGGTCGACCGCCACCCCGTCCATGGCACCCCCGGCCGGCGTACGAATCCCCGCCGAGTGTCCGCTTCTCTGCTTGTCACGTCAAATCTTGTTAATACGTGTTGACAAGAAGTCCTCCCCCGACGACGGTGGCCGGGTGGTGCCGTGGGTCGGCCCTCGCCGGCGGCTGAGCCCGGCGCCCTGGCAGGCCCCTAGACCCCGGCCTTGGCCGCGGCGGCGGTCAGCGTCTCCGCCGCCTGCCGCAGCCCCTCGACCTGGTCGAACGCGCGGTCCTCGTGCTCGATGTTCACCGCGATGTCGGGGTCGACGGCGTGCAGCGCGCGCAGGAAGCGGACCCAGAAGTCCACGTCGTGCCCGCGGCCGACCGCGACGAACTCCCAGGCCGCGTCGTCCGGCCATCGGGTGAGGGTGTTCCGCCCGCCGAGGTTGACCGGGTTCTGCTCGGCCGGCACCCGGGCGTGGCGGTCGTCGAGCACCCCGTACACCCGGCAGTTCTCCTGGTGGATCAGGGTGTCCTTGGCCGCCGCGTGGTAGACCAGGCTGCCCAGCCGCTCGATCGCGGCCACCGGGTCGATGCCCTGCCAGAACAGGTGACTCGGGTCCATCTCGGCCCCGACGTTGGTGGCGCCGATCTCGTTGACCAGCCGCTCCAGCGTCGGCGGGTTGAACACGATGTTGTGCGGGTGCATCTCGATGCAGACCTTGACGCCGGCGTCCCGGGCCCGTGCGTCGATCTCCCGCCAGAACGGGACGGCCACCTCCTGCCACTGGTAGTCCAGCACGTCCAGGTACTGGCTGTCCCACGGGTTGACCACCCAGGACGGGTACCTGGCCGCGGGGTCCGACCCGGGCAGCCCGGACATCGCGACCACCCGCCGAACGCCGAGCAGACCGGCGACCTCGATGGCCCGGCGCAGGTCCTCGGCGTGCTTCGGACCCACGTCCGGAAGCGGGTTGAGCGGGTTGCCGTTCACGTTCAGCCCGGTCAGCGCGATTCCGGCCTGCTCGAACTGGCCGAGGTAGTCCTCCCGGGCGCCGGCGCTGGCCAGGATCTGCTGGATCGGCAGGTGCGGCGCCGGGACGAAGCCGCCGGCGTTGATCTCGGCGCTGGTCAGCCCGCACTCACCGAGGATCTTCAGCGTATCCGGAAGAGACCGGTCGTGCAGGCAGGCGGTGTACGCGCCGAGCTTCATCTGTCGTCCTCTCGGGTCTGCGACGGGCTCAGTCGACCGTGACGGCCTTGCCGTCGATCTGCGCGGCGGCGGCCACGGCTTCCAGCACGCGGAGGTTGCGCAGGCCGTCGGCCATGGTCGGGCACGGAGGCAGGCCGTCGATGCCGGCAACCTGCTCGAGGAACGCCCGCGCCTGGTAGACGAAGAAGTCGTTCTGGCCATGGCCGACGCTGGGAAAGTCCATCGGCAGCCCACCGGACAGGTACGGGTGGTCCGGACCGACGAGCACCTGCCGGTAGCCGTTCACCGGTCCGGGCGGGGTCCGGTCCGCGATGGTGAACTCGGCCGGCCGGTCCAGGTCGAACTCGGCGGCGCCGCGCTCGCAGAGCACCTCGAAGCCGAGCGCGTTCGGGTGCCCGAAGGCGATCCGGGACACGGAGAAGGTGCCGATCGCGCCACCGGCGAACGTCGCGGTAAAAGTCGCGAGGTCCTCGTTCTCGACCGGCTCCCGGACGCCGCTGACGGCCACGCCGGCGGCGTGGCCGACCGCGGCGCCGAGCGGGACCGGCCGGTCCTTGACCGCGGTGGAGAACACGGTGCCCCGCACGCTCCGCACCGGCCCGCAGAAGAACTCGCCGAGGTCGACCAGATGGCTGCCGATGTCGGCCAGCGCTCCGGTGCCGGGGCCGCCCCGGTACCGCCAGCTCATCGGGGCGTTCGGGTCGAAGCCGTAGTCGCACCAGTAGTGCCCGTTGAAGTGCGCCACCGGACCGAGCACGCCGTCCTGCACCTGCTGCCGGATGGCGTTGATCGCCGGTGAGCGCCGGAATGTGAACCCGACGCCGGTCACCCGGTCGGACTTCTCCGCAGCATCGACCATCGCCTGCCCGTCGGCCACCGTCGGCGCGAGCGGCTTCTCGCACAGCACGTGCTTCCCGGCCGCGAGCAGTCCCTCGACGACCTCGCGGTGCAGCGAGTTGGCCACCGCGACGCTGACCGCGTCGACGTCCGGCGCGGCGGCGACGGCCTCCCAGCTCTGCTCCGCCCGCTGGAAGCCGAACCGGTGCGCGGTGGCCGTCGCGAACGGCTCGTGCAGGTCGGCGACCGCCACCAGGCGCACCTCCGGCAGCCGGTCGTCGAAGACGGTGCCCGCCTGCCGGTAGCCGTTCGCGTGCGCGCGGCCGACCATGCCGGCGCCGACCACGGCGACGCCGAGAGAGGACTGTGTCATGCGGATTCCTTCAGCTCCAGGGCTTCGTGTACGCCTCGATCCGCTCCCGGTTGACCCGGCACGACTCCCGGGCCCGGTCCTCCCAGGCGAAGACGCAGACCGTCATGATCGTCTCGTCCCGGCGGCCGAAGCCGAGCCGGCCGAGGGTGCCGAAGAACTCGTCGAAGTCGACCTCGCCCTGCCCGATGTCCAGGTGCTGGTGCACCCGGGCGGTCGAGCCGGGCGGGTTGACGATGTAGCGCAGCCCGGACGAGGCGCGGTGGTCGAACGAGTCGGCGACGTGCACGTGGGTCAGCAGGTCCCCGGCGTACTCCATGATCCCGGCGACGTCGCCGCCCATATGGAACGTGTGCGGCGCGCAGTAGAGGAACGAGACCAGGTCCGCGTCGATGCCGCGAATCATGTCGATCGCGACCCTGCCGTCCTCCACGAAGTCGTCCGGGTGCGGCTCCAGTCGCAACTGGACGCCCTCCCGCTGGAAGAGCGGGAGCAGCTCCTCCAGCGACCGCCAGAACTGCGCCTCGCTGACCGATGCGGCCTCCGGCCGGCCGTTGAACTCCGAGTTCATGACCCGGCAGTCGAGGTCCACGGTGAGCTGGATGGCCCGCTTCCAGTAGCGCACCGCGGCCTGCCGCTCGTCCTCGTCCGGGCCGGACCACCGGTACAGCGGCAGGTGGGTGGCGATCCGCACCCCGGCGGCGTCCAACGCGGACCTGAAGCGCCGCACCACGTCCCGGTTCGCCCGCGGGTGCAGGAAGAACGGGGTGAAGTCCTCCCGCGGGGACAGTTCTATCCACTCGTAGCCGAGGTCGGCGACCACCCCCGGCAGCTCGGTCAGCGGCGTGCCGCGCAGCATGTACGGGTCGAGCGCGAGTCTCACGGCACCGGCCTCACTTGTCGTAGAGATCGGGACGGTCCACAAGCGACACCGGTACCCGGTCGCCGGTGCGCAGCGCCTGGGTGCCCGCGTCCGCGACCGCGGTCGCCGCGTAGCCGTCCCAGGAGCTCGGCCCGGTGCAGGTGCCGGCGGCCACCGCGTCGATCCACTCCTGCAGCTCGACGTCGTACGCCCGGAGGAAGCGCTCCCGCCAGTCGACCGGCACCCGGCCGCTGTGCGCCCCGGCGGCCCTGACCAGCACGCCCCCGCCGTCGTCCAGCGCGGCCGTGCCGGTCTCGCCGACCACCTCGCCCCGGATGTCGTAGCCGTAGCCGACGGTGACCGCGATCTCGACGTCGACCAGGACGCCCGAGGCGGTCTCCAGCAGCAGCACCAGCGGGTCGTGCAGGTCGCCGGCGGCCCGGCTGCTCCGTCGTGGTTTGAGCACCGTGGCGGCGGTGATCTCCTCGTCCAGCAGCCACCGGGTCACGTCGATGTCGTGCACGGCGGTGTCGGTGATCGCGCTGTCCGCGGTGTAGTAGTCCGGCACGGACGGGTTGCGGTGCGCCGAGTGGAACATCGTGGGCGCCCCGATCGTGCCGTCCGCCAGGACAGCCTTCAGCGCCCGGTAGGCGCCGTCGTACCGGCGCATGAAGCCGACCTGGACCAGCCGGCGGCCGCCGGACACCTCGGCCTCGATGATGCGCAGACAGTCCTCCTGCGTGGTCGCCAGGGGCTTTTCGCAGAAGACCGGCTTTCCGGCGGCCAGGCCGGCCAGCACGTACTCGGCGTGGGTGGGACCCCAGGACGTCACCATCACGGCGTCGACCTGGCCGTCGGCGATCAGGTCCGGACCGGCGGCGTGCACGGTCGCGCCGCCGGGCAGCCTGCTGGCCACCGCCTCGGCCCGCGAGGCGTCCACGTCGGACAGTGCGACGACCCGCCCGCCGGACAGCACCCGGGTGAGCCGGCGGATGTGGTCCTCGCCGATCATCCCGACGCCGATGACGCCGACCGCTACCGTCATGCTCCGACCTCCTGTGTTGCCTGTGTTGCCGGTGTTGCCGGTGTCTCAGCCGATCCCGACGCCGCGCAGGTACTCCCTGGTGCGCGCGGCGATGGGCTCGGGCACGTCGAAGTCGCAGGGGTACATGTCCTGCTCGACCACCACGAACAGCTCGGTGGCCAGGTCGCGCAGCGCGGCGGCGACCGACCCGACGTCGGGCAGACCCGTCGGCGGCTCGCAGCTCGCCCCCATCGCCACCGCCTGGCCGAACGCGAGATCCTCCCGCTCGGCCCGGTCCACGACGGCCGGGTCCATCTGCTTGATGTGCACGTAGCCGATCCGGTCCGGGTACCGGCGGATGAGGTCCACGCTGTCCGCCCGCCGGTAGGCCAGGTGGCCGGTGTCCAGGCACAGGTTGACGTACCGCGGGTCGGTGTCGGCTAGGAACCGCTCGGTCTGCTGCTGGGTCTCGACGTGACTGTCCGCGTGCGGGTGGAACTGCAGCCGGACCCCGGATTCGTCGGACACGATCTTCCCGAGCTCGTTCGTGGCCCGGGCCATCGTGGCCCACGCCTGCGGGTCGAGCTCGGCCGGCTCCAGGTAGCCGCCGGTCGCGTCGTCCCGGTAGCCGGGCACCGGCACGAAGATCACGTGCTGGCCGCCGACGGCCGCGGTCAGCGCGGCCACCCGGCGGGTCTTGTCCACGATGGACGGCCAGTCCTGGGACCGGTGCAGGCCGCTCTCGCCGTGCATGGTGCCGCCGGCGACCTTCAGGCCGCGCCGGTCCAGCTCGTCGGCGAGCCGGGCCGGGTCCGTCGGCAGGTAGCCGTACGGACCCAGCTCCAGCCACTGGTAGTCGACGCCGGCCAGCTCGTCCAGGAACCGCTGCCAGGGGGTCTGGCGCGGGTCGTCGGCGAACCAGACCCCCCAGGAGTCGGGGCAGCTACCGAGGTGCAGCCGCCCCGACGCCGGCTGACCGGCCTGGGTCACGAGCCGGCCTCCCGAGTGACCATCGCAGCGGAGCGAGCGCCCCGCCGGGCCGGCACCGTCACGGCTGCCCTCCGGTCGCGGTGATGCCCAGCTCCTTGACCTCCTCCTCCAGCACGTGCGCCGCCGCCGCGGCCACACCGCCGCCGGCCTGCAGCTCGTGGTGCAGCTCCTCCAGCTCGGCACCGCCGGCCATCAGCGCGGTCAGCTCGTCCCGGCTGATCTCGCCCTTGGCGTAATAGCCGAGGCTGCGGCCGCGCTTGAGGAGTAGGAACTCGTCGCCGACCGGGTAGGCGTGGTGCGGGTTGTGGGTGATGAAGATGACCCCGAGGCCGCGTTCCTTGGCCTGCAGGATGTACTTCAGCACCACGCCGGACTGCTTGACCCCGAGCGCCGCCGTGGGCTCGTCCAGGATGAGCACCTTCGCTCCGTAGTAGACGGCCCGGGCGATGGCCACGCACTGCCGCTCGCCGCCGGACAGCGTCCCGATGGGCTGGTCGACATCGCGGAGATCGATGCCCATGTCGGAGAGCTCTTTCTTGGTGGTCCGCTTCATGAACCCGACGTCCATCACGCTGACCGGCCCGACGCCCTTGCGCACCTCGTTGCCGAGGAAGAAGTTCCGCCACACCGGCATCAGCGGCACCACCGCGAGGTCCTGGTAGACCGTCGCGATGCCCCGGTCGAGGGCCTCCCGCGGCGAGTTGAAGTGGACCGGCTTGCCCTCCACCTCGTAGCGGCCCTCGGTGTGCTGGTGCAGCCCGGCGATGATCTTGATCAGGGTGGACTTCCCGGCGCCGTTGTCGCCGAGCACGCAGGTGACCTCGCCCCCGCCGACCTCCAGGCTGACGCCCTGCAGGGCGATGATGTTGCCGTAGTGCTTGCCCGCGTCGGTAAGTCGGACCAGCGGAGCCGTCGTTCGCTCCTCGGTGCTCTGCGCGGTGGTCGTCGTCATCGCATTGCCTCCGCCCGCTTGCGAACGTAGTTGTTGAGCAGGATGGCGCCGAGCAGCAGCACGCCCAGGAAGAAGTAGAACCAGTCGGGGTTCCACCCGGCGTAGACGATGCCCAGGTTCGCCATGCCGAAGATGAAGGCGCCGATCGCGGCGCCGATCACCGAGCCGTAGCCGCCGGTGAGCAGGCACCCGCCGACCACGGCCGCGACGATGTAGATGAACTCGTTGCCGATGCCGATGCCGGACTGCACCGTGTTGAAGTTGAACAGGAGGTGCATGCCGGTGAACCAGCACATGAACCCCACCAGCATGAACAGGCCGATCTTCACCCGGTTCACCGGGACACCGACCGCTCGGGAGCTGGGCGCGGAGCCGCCGGTCGCGAAGATCCAGTTGCCTAGGTGGGTGCGCAGCAGCACCCAGGTGGCGATGGCGACGAAGATGATCCACCAGATCAGGGTGACTCGGATGGACACTCCCCCGATCGAGAAGCTCGACGCGAAGATTTTCTTCGCCGAGTCGAACCCCTGCATGTCCGACACGTCGTTGGTGGCAACGTTGCCGGTGATCTGCTTCGTCAGGGCCAGGTTCAGCCCTCGGAGCATGAAGAACGTGCCCAGCGTCACCAGGAAGCTGGGGATGCCGGTCTTCACCACCAGGTAGCCGTTCGCGAACCCGATGGCGAGCGCGACCACCAGCGCGACCAGCACGCCAACCCACATGTTCGTGGTGAACTGGTAGCTGAACATCGACGCGACCAGCGCCGAGCTGGTCACCGCGACACCGGCGGACAGGTCGAACTCGCCGCCGATCATGAGCAGCGCCACCGCGACCGCGGGGATGCCGTAGGTCGAGCTCTGGTACAGCACCGAGGACAGCGACTCGGCGGGGCGGAACGCCGGGGCGACGCTGAAGAAGATGAGGTAGATGATGATCGCGCCGAGGAGCGCACCGACCTCGGGGCGGGTGAGCAGCCGGGCGAACGGGGACCGCCGAGCGACCCGCTCGTCCCGGGCTGGGGGTGGTGGCGAGGTAATGACCTCGCCGACAGTCTGACTCATGTAGGCCCTCCGAGAGCCGATGCCGGTCGGGGGGCCACCGCACCGGTGGCCCCCCGCGGGAGTTATCGCGTGCCGCCGGCCGCGAACTTGCCGACGAAGTCGACGTTGGACTTGTCGACGAGGTAAGGCCCGGTCAGGGTGGCCTGGCCGCCGCCGAGGATGTTGCCGTTCACCTTGTACAGCCACAGCGAGTCGATGGCCTCGTAGCCCTGCAGGAAGGGCTGCTGGTCGATGGCCCACTGCAGGTCGCCGGACTTGATCTTCGGCGGGATCTGCGGGTTGAAGTCGAACGTGCCGACCTTCGCCGTGCTGCCGGACTCCTTGGCGGCGTCGATGGCGGCCAGCGCGATCGGCGCGCCGAGCGTGACGATGAAGTCGATGCTCTTGTCCTGGGCCAGCTTCGCCGCGATGGTCGACTTCACCGACGGCAGGTCCCGACCGTTCACGTAGATCTTGTCCGGCTTGCCGGTGAACGTCGACGCCACCCCGGCACAGCGGGCCTCCAGCTGGACCTGCCCCTGCTCCTGGATGACGCACAGCTCGTGCTTGAAGCCGTCCTCGGAGGCGCGCTTGCCGCCGGTCTCGCCGGCCAGGCTCTCGTCCGAGCCGAAGTAGGCCAGGGCCCCCGTGTCCAGGTACTTCGTGATGCCCGCGTTGAACGCGACGACCGGGATGCCGGCCGCGATGGCCTTCTTCACCGCCGGCGCGAGCGCCGGCGGGTCCGGCAGGGTGACCGCGATCCCGTCGACCTTGCTGTCGATCGCGGTCTGGATCAGGTTGGCCTGGTTGCCGGACGACGGGTCGGCCGAGTACTTGAGCGTGACGTTGTCCTTGCCGGCGGCCGCCTTCGCACCCTTCTGGATGATGTCCCAGAAGGTGTCACCCGGCGCCCCATGGGTGATCATGGCGATCGTGATGTTCTGCGTGTTGGCCTTTCCCGCGCTGATCTGGTTGGCGCGCTCCGCGGCCTTCTTGCCGCCGGTGCTGCTGCATGCTGCGGCGGCGAGCGCGAGGCCGACCACGGCGGCGAGCCATCGCGCTCTGCGGGATCTGAACATGCGCTCTCCTCGGGGTGCGTGACGCGGGTTCAGGGCGCGCGTCAGGTGGCGGTGGGGAAGTGGTAGCTGGCGCCGCTGGCATGCTCGACATGCGGCCAGCGGGAGGTGATGACCTTCGCCCGGGTGTAGAACGAGACGCCCTCCGGACCGTGCACGTGCTTGTCGCCAAAGAGCGAGTCCTTCCACCCGCCGAAGGAGTAGTACGCCATCGGCACCGGGATCGGCACGTTGATCCCGATCATGCCGACGCTGACGCCGCGCTGGAACGTCCTCGCCGCCTCGCCGCTCGAGGTGAAGATCGCGGTGCCGTTCCCGTACGGGTTGGCGTTGACGATGCGGATCGCGTCGTCGACGGTGCCGGCGCGCAGCACCGACAGCACCGGGCCGAAGATCTCCTCGCGGTAGACGTCCATGTCGGTCCGGACCTCGTCGATGACGGTGGGACCGACGAAGAACCCGTTCTCGTGTCCGGGCACGACCACCCCGCGGCCGTCCACCGCGAGCTTGCCGCCCTGCTGCTCGCCGGAGCCGATCAGGCCGACGATCCGGTCCCGGGCGGCGGCGGTGACCACCGGCCCCATCTCGCTGCCGGCCTCCCGGCCGGGCCCGACCCGGACCGAGCGGGCCTTCCCGCTGACCGCGTCGACCAGCGCGTCGCCGGCCGAGCCGACCGCGACGGTCGCCGAGATGGCCATGCAGCGCTCGCCGGCCGACCCGAAGGCCGACGCGACGAGGTGGTCGGAGGCGAAGCCGAGGTCGGCGTCCGGCAGCACGATCGCGTGGTTCTTGGCCCCGCCCAGCGCCTGCACCCGCTTGCCGTTCGCGCTGCCGCGCTGGTGGATGTAGCGGGCGATCGGAGTCGAGCCGACGAACGACACGGCGGCGATGCCGGGGTGGTCGAGGATCGCGTCCACCGCCTCCTTGTCGCCGTGCAGCACGTTGAACACGCCGTCGGGGAGGCCAGCCTCCGCCCACATCTCTGCGACCAGTTGCGACACCGACGGGTCGCGCTCGCTTGGCTTGAGCACGAACGTGTTGCCGCAGGCGATCGCGATCGGGTGCATCCACATCGGCACCATGATCGGGAAGTTGAACGGGGTGATGCCAGCGACCACGCCGAGCGGCTCCCGGAAGGAGAACACGTCCACCCCGGTGGAGACCTGGTCCGAGTACTCGCCCTTGAGGAGCGTCGGTATGCCGCAGGCGAACTCGACCACCTCCAGGCCGCGCTGCACCTCGCCGCGGGCGTCGGAGAGCACCTTGCCGTGCTCGTCGGAGACGACCGCGGCCAGCTCGTCGATCCGCTTGTTCACCAGCTCGCGGAACGAGAAGAGCACCTTCGTCCGCTTGCTCAGCGACGACTGGGACCAGCCGGGGAAGGCCGCCGCGGCGGCGGCCACCGCATCGTCCACATCGGAGCGGCTGCCGAGCAGGACCTCCGCCTGCTGCTCGCCGGTCGCCGGGTTCCACACCGGACCGGTGCGGCTGGACGAGCCGGGGGTGGTCTTGCCGTTGATCCAGTGCTCGATGGTCCTCATGTCTCGCCTTCGTCTCACAGGTACGGACGCTGACTAGCCTTGCTGGCTTCGTAGGACTTGCGCGCCTGCCGGGTGGAGTCCAGATGCGACACCTCGGCGACCGGGACGTCCCACCAGGACTCGCTGCTCGGCGCCGGGACCATCGGGTCGGTCTCGACGTGTACCAGCACCGGCCCGCCCCGGTGCGCCTTGGCCTCGACCAGCGCGGCGCGCAGGTCGTCCACCCCCCCGGCGCGGATGACCCGCACCCCGAGGCTCGCCGCGTTCGCGGCCAGGTCGACCGGCAGCACGGCGCCGTCCAGCCGCCCGGTCCGGTCGTCCCGGTACCGGTATCGGGTGCCGAACCGCTGCGAGCCGAGTGTCTCGGACAGCTCGCCGATCGAGGCGAAGCCGTGGTTCTGCACCAGCACCACGACCAGCTTGACGTGCTCCTGCACCGCGGTCACCAGCTCCTGCGCCATCATCAGGTAGGAGCCGTCTCCGACCATGACGAACACGTCCCGGTCCGGGCAGGCCATGCTGACCCCGAGCCCGCCGGCGATCTCGTAGCCCATGCAGGAGTAGCCGTACTCGACGTGGTAGCCCTTGGGGTCCCGGGTCCGCCACAGCTTGTGCAGGTCGCCCGGCATCGAGCCGGCCGCGCAGACCACCACGTCCCGCGGCCCCGACACGTCGTTGACCGCGCCGATCACCTCGGACTGGGCCGGCAGCGGGCGGTGCCCCAGGGTGTAGGCCCGCTGCACCACCTCGTCCCACTCCGCGGCCAGCCGGCCCGCCTCGTCCCGGTAGGACGGCTCGGTCGACCAGCCGGCCAGGCCACCGGCCAGCGCCCGCAGGGCTTCCCTGGCGTCGGCCACCACGGCCAGGCCGGACTGCTTGGCCGCGTCCGGCGCCGCGACGTTCACGTTCACGAACCGCACGCCCGGGTTGCCGAACGCGGTCCGGGAGGCAGTGGTGAAGTCGCTGTACCGGGTGCCGACGCCGATGACCAGGTCCGCCTCCCGGGCCAGCCGGTTGGCCGCGGTGGTCCCGGTGCTGCCGACCGCGCCCACCGCCAGCGGGTGGTCGTACGGCAGGGATCCCTTGCCCGCCTGGGTCTCGGCCACCGGGACGCCGGTCGCCTCGACCAGCTCGCGCAGCGCGTCCGTCGCCTCGGCGTAGATCACCCCGCCGCCGGCGACGAGCAGCGGCCGGCGCGCGGACCGCACCAGGTCGACCGCCCTGGCCAGCGCGGCCGGCTCGGGCACCGGACGGGGCACCGGCCACACCCGCCGCCGGAACAGCTCCTCCGGCCAGTCGTGCGCCTCGGCCTGGACGTCCTGCGGCAGCGCGACGGTGACCGCGCCGGTCTCGGCCGGGTCGGTGAGCACCCGCATCGCGCCGAGCAGCGCCGCGGGCAGCTGCTCCGGCCGCCAGACCCGGTCGAAGAACCGGGACACCGGCCGGAACGCGTCGTTGACCGACACGTCGTAGCCGGCCGGCTGCTCCAGCTCCTGCAGCACGGGGCTTGCCACCCTGGTCGCGAACACGTCCGAGGGCAGCAGCAGCACGGGCAGCCGGTTGACCGTGGCCAGCGCGGCCCCGGTCAGCATGTTCGTCGAGCCGGGACCGATCGACGCGGTACAGGCCATTGTGGACAGCCGGTTGCGCATCCGGGCGAACGCGGCCGCGGCGTGCACCATGCCCTGCTCGTTGCGGGCCTGGTGGTACAGCAGCGACCCGGGGTCCTGCAGCTCCGCCTCGAGCAGCGCCTGGCCGACCCCGGCCACGTTGCCGTGGCCGAAGATGCCGAAGCAGCCCTCGATCAGCCGCCGCTCCACCCCGTCCCGCTCGCTCCACTGGGCGGCCAGGAACCGCACCGTCGCCTGCGCGACGGTCAGGCGCACGGTCCCGCCGGTCACGACCGGCTCCGGTCCGGGACCGCGGATACCGGCGGTCGGGTCAGCGGCAGCCGCGGGTCGACCGGCTGGTCCGGCCAGGTGTCCCGCACCCAGGCGTGCGCGGGGTCGTCCCGGATCAGCCAGGCCCGCTCGGGGCCGGCCATCACGTTCAGGTAGTAGAGGTGGTAGCCGGGGGCGGCCATCGACGGCCCGTGCCAGCCGTGCGGGATGAGCACCAGGTCGCCGCTGCGCACCTCGGCGAGCAGGTCCAGCGGCCGGTCCGGGGTGCCGTAGACGCGCTGGTAGCCGATCCCGCTGCGCCCGGCGCCGGAGGCGACCTCGAAGTAGTAGATCTCCTCCAGCTCGGCCTCGCCCTGGCGCTGCTCGTCGTGCTTGTGCGGCGGGTAGGAGGACCAGTTGCCGGCCGGGGTCAGCACCTCGCAGGCGATCAGCCGGTCCGCCGGGAACGACTCCGGGGTGCAGAAGTTGTTCACCTGGCGGGAGCAGTTGCCCGCGCCGCGCAGCTCGACCGGCACGTCGGCCGCCGGCACGTACCGCGGCGCCAGCCGGCGCCGGGCCCGGGCCGAGGGCAGCGCGATCCGGGCGCCGTCCCGGCTGGTCACCGTGACCGCGGCGTCCCTGGGCAGGTAGGCGAAGTCGGTGACGGCGGAGAAGACGTCCGGGCGGCCGGCCAGCTCGAAGCGTTCGCCGTCCACCTGCACCGCGCACGAGCCGGCCAGCGGCAGAGCCACCACCTCGTCCTCGGCGGTGTCCAGCCGGTGCGAGCCACCGGCCGGGAGCTCGAGCACCCGCAGCCCGGAGTACGCCCAGCCGGCGTCCTCCGGGGCGACCGCGACGGCGTACGGGCCGTCCTCGGTGCTGCCCGCGGCGAGGTGCAGCTTCCCGCTCATGCCCGCTCCTCCCGCCTCACAGCTGGCCGACCGCGGTGTCCACTGCACCGGCGACGTCGTCGTCCGGCGGGTACAGCAGGGACCGCCCGGCGACGATGCCCTGGACGGTGGGCAGCTTCAGCGCCTCGCGCCAGCCGCCGAACATCGCCTCCGGATCCCCGGACACCTCGCCCCCGAGCAGCAGCGCCGGCAGCGAGGAGGCCGCCATCACCCGCTCCATGTCGTCGACCACGGGCACCTTGAGCCAGGTGTACGCGGAGGTCGTGCCGAGCCCGGAGGCGATGGTGATGGCCCGGATCATCGCTTCCGGGCTCAGGTCGTTGCGAACCCGGCCGTCGATCCGGTGCGAGGCGAACGGCTCGATCATGGCCATCAGCCGGTGCCCGGCGAGGGCGGTCACCGCCTGGGCGCAGCCCTCCAGGGTGCGCACGGACAGCGGGTCCGCCGGGTCGATCCGCAGCAGCATCTTCCCGCCCTCGAAGCCGTTCGCGGCGATGCCCTCGGCGGTGTAGCCGGTGAACCGATCGTCCATCTCGAAGACCGTCCCGGCCACGCCGCCGCGGTTCATCGAGCCGATGACGACCTTGCCCTCCAGCGCGCCGAGCAGCAGCAGGTCCTCGAGGATGTCCGCGGTGCCCAGCACCCCGTCCACGCCCGGCCGGCCGAGCGCGACGCACAGCCGCTCCAGCAGGTCGGCCCGGTTGGCCATGGCCAGCCGGCGCTCGCCGGCGCGCAGCGCTCCGCGGGCCGGGTGGTCCGCGGCGATGATCACCATATGGCCGCTGAACGCGGTCATCGAGGCGGCGCGCCGCCGGGTCGCGGCCGCGTCCGCGATCGCCTCCGGGCGGTGCACCCGGGTCGAGACGATCTCCGCCCAGCGGTCAGCGAACATCGGACCCCACCGCCAGCAGCGCCTCCACCTCGGCCGGTGTCGGCATGGCGTCGGCGCAGGCGAGCCGGGAGGCGACGATCGCCCCGGCCGCGTTCGCGAAGCGCATGACCCGCTCGAGCGGCCACCCGCCGAGGAGGCCGTGGCAGAGCGCGCCGCCGAAGGCGTCCCCGGCGCCGAGCCCGTTCAGCACCTCGACCGGCACCGGCGGCACCTCGACGGCGGTGCTGCCGTCGACCGCGAGGACGCCCCGTGGGCCCTGCTTGACCACGGCCAGGTCGACCCCGAGCGCGCGGAGCGCCTTGGCCGCGGCGCCCGGCTCGCGCTCCCCGACCGCGGTGTCGCACTCGTCCAGGTTGCCGACGGCGACCGTCGCCTGCTCGAGCGCCCGCTGCACCCAGCGCCGGGCCTCGGCCCGGGACGGCCAGAACATCGGGCGGTAGTCGAGGTCGAGCACGGTGATGCCGGCCTTCGCCCGGGCCTCCAGCGCGGCCAGCGTGGCAGACCGGCTCGGCTCGGCGGACAGGCCGGTCACCGTCACCCACAGCACACCGGCCGTGCGGATCGCCTCGTAGTCCAGCTCGTCCGGCCGGATCTCCAGGTCCGGCGCCTTCGGGAAGCGGTAGAAGTAGAGCGGGAAGTCGTCCGGCGGGAAGATCTCGCAGAACGTGACCGGGGTGGGAAGGCTCTCGACCGGGGTGACATACCGGTCGTCGACGCCGTAGCCGCGCACGGCCCGGCGGAGGAACCGGCCGAACGGGTCGTTCCCGGTGCGGGTGATCACCGCGGCCCTCCGGCCGTGCCGCGCGGCCGCCACCGCCACGTTGGTCGCGCTGCCGCCCAGGTACTTGCCGAACGTCTCGACGTCCTCCAGCCCGACTCCCACCTGGAGGGGATAGACATCCACGCCGATCCGGCCCATTGTCAGCACCTCGAAGGTCACAGCTGCCTCCCGGGTCCGACGGCTGCCCGACGTGGTGTCTTGCATCTAACTGACACGGGAACATCGAGTCAATAGTTTGTCCTTACGTACATACTATTGCCTTCGTCCCTTAGTCCTGTCATACTTACAAGCCGACGCCTTGGTCAGGGAGGGTTTCGGTGCCTCGGTTGGACCGTCTCGACCACCTGGTCCGGCTCGACCGGTCCAGCCCGGTGCCGCTGTACTTCCAGGTGGCGCAGCGACTGGAGGACGCCATCGAGTCCGGCGAGATCCGGTCCGGGACGAGGCTGCAGAACGAGGTCGACCTGGCCCGGCAGCTCGGGTTGTCCCGCCCGACCATCCGGCGGGCGCTGGAGTACCTGGTGGACAAGGGGTTGCTGGTGCGCAAGCGGGGCGCCGGCACCCGCGTGGTCGACTCGAAGGTCAAGCGCGCGGTCGAGCTGACCAGCCTCTACGACGACCTGCTGCGCAGCGGCCAGCGGCCGACCACCTCGGTCCTGCACAACGCCGAGGAGAGCGCACCTGAGGAGGTGGCGCGGGCGCTGAAGCTGCCCGAGGACGCCCCGGTCGTGCTGCTCAAGCGGCTGCGGTACGCGCACGAGCAGCCCATCGCCTACATGGTCAACTACCTGCCGGCCGGCATCGACGGCCTGTCCAGCGAGGCGCTGCAGCGTGAGGGGCTCTACCAGCTGCTGCGCGCCCGTGGGCTCCGGCTGCACGCCGCGGTGCAGAGCATCGGCGCCCGCAACGCCACCGCCGCCGAGGCCCGCCTGCTCGAGGAGACCCGCGGCGCGGCGCTGCTCACCATGCGCCGCATCACCTACGACGACCACGCCAACCCGCTGGAGTACGGCACCCACATCTACCGCGCCTCCCGGTACTCCTTCGAGCAGGGCCTGCTCGCCCGCTGACGGGAGGCAGCCTCAGACCCGGCGGCGGGCCAGGTCGGCGGCGCCGACCAGGCCGGCGTCCGGGCCGAGGGCGGCCAGCCGGATGGGGGCGGCGGGACGGAAGCCGCGGCCGGTGAGGGTGGTGAGGAAGGAGTCCCGGGCCGGGGCGAGCAGCAGGTCGCCGGCCTCGGACACGCCACCGCCGATGACGACCACGCTCGGGTCGATGATCGCGGCCAGGTCGGCGATGCCGCGGCCCAGCCAGCGGCCCATCGCGGTGAAGATCTCGACCGCGGCCGGGTCGCCCTCCCGGGCGGCCAGGGTGACGTCCGTGCCGGTGAGCGCGCCCGGGTCACCCTCGACCAGCTCGAGCAGCCGGTGCGCGGCCACCGGGGAGACCTCGGCCAGCTCCCGGGCGTCCCGGGCCAGCGCGCTGCCGCTGGCGTACATCTCCCAGCAGCCCCGGTTGCCGCACGCGCACCGCCGCCCGTCCGGCACGACGCACATGTGCCCCCACTCGCAGGCCACCCCGTGCGCTCCCCGGTAGAGGATCCCGGAGACCACCAGCCCGCCGCCGATGCCGGTGCCGAGCGTGACGCACACCACGACCCGCTCGCCGCGGGCGGCGCCGTAGCGGTACTCCGCCCAGGCCGCCGCGTTCGCGTCGTTCTCCACCGTGACCGGCAGTCCGATCCGGCCCTTCAGCGCGTCCCGCAGCGGCTCGTTCCGCCAGGCCAGGTGCGGCGAGAACAGCACGGTGGCGCGGTCGTCGGCGATCCAGCCGGCGGCGCCGATGCCGACAGCGACCACGTCGTACCGGCCGGCGAACTCGGTGACGACCTCGGCGATCACCGCCTCGGTCTCGGTCACGTCGTCGCTGGGGGTGACCCGGCGGACCATGGCCAGCACCCCGCCTGACTCGTCGACGATGCCGGCGGCCACCTTGGTCCCGCCGATGTCGACGCCGATCGCAAGCGCCATCCTAGGGGGTGTCTCGTGGGTCTTCGCCGGCGCCCACGACGCCCAGACGACGACCGGCTGCGTTGTCGTCGTCGCCGATACGAACCCAGTATCGGCTCCTCCTCCGCCTTGCCGGACGCCGCCTGGATCGCCGTGGCCATCCACCAAGACCCACGAGACACCCCCTCACACCAGGTCGATCGGCTCGACCCGGCGCCCGGCCGACCCGCCCGCCCCGGCGGCGTGGGCCGCCGGTCCGGCCGGCGCTGGCTCCCCCTCGGCGTCCCGGTCCGCCGCCGCCGACCAGGCCGCGCCGGCCGGGCGGACCACCGCGTCGGCCACCGCCCGGACCGCGTCGGCGACCGCCGCCGCCGCCTCGGCGACCCGCTCGGTCACCTCCGGCCGGTCCCCCCGCAGCACCGCGACGAGCTGGCAGAACGGGCAGTACCGGCACTCCGGCGCGCCGGTGGCCAGGTGCTCGGTCAGCCCCGAGGTCAGCCCGGGAAACGTGGTGGCGGCCCAGCCCCGAATCGCCTCGGCCAGCCGAGCCGCCTCCTCACCCACGCTGCCCGGCTCGCGCTGCGCGCCCTCACGCTCGCTCATCTCCCGCTCCTACGCCTGCGCGGCCGTCGTCCCTCCGGCCGCACAGCCTCCCTCGCTCCCCGCTCGCGCTGCGCGCCCTCACGCTCGCTCATTTCGGCCACAGCCGCGGGTCGGGCCGGAACCGCACCCGCAGCGTGCCGGCGGCGAACTCGGCGCCGACCACGGTGCACCGGCGCAGGCCGCTGGGCAGGGTGAACAACCGCCGGTGCGGACCGACGGTGAGCACCAGCTCGTCGCCGGACCTGGCCACCCCGACCTCGGACCGCTCCGCGAACGGAAGCGCGAGCCGCAGCACGTACTGCTCCCCCACCCGCTCCACCTCGACCAGGTCGGCCGCCGGCGGCTCGGCCATGGGGTCGTCGTCCGCGTACAGCTCCCGGGCCAGCTCGAGCAGCGCCGGCAGCCCAACCGGCTCGGCCGGCCGGTACGCGGCGCACCGGACCGGGATGCCGGCGAACGACTCCCGGACCACCTCGAGCTGCTCGGCGTGCGTGGCCGCCCAGGCGGCCAGCCACGGGTCCGGCCCGGTGCCGCCGGCCGGGTCCGCCGGCTCCGGAACGACCCGGTTCGCCAGCACCGAGTCGACCTGGAAGCCGTACAGGGACAGGCTGGTCAGGGTGCGCCGGGCCTCGGCCACCACGACCGACTCCGGGGTGAGCACCAGCCGCACGCTGGTCGTCGCCGGATCGGTGAGCAGCCCGCGGACGTCGGCGAGCTCGCCGTGCAGCCGGGTCACCGCGTCCAGCACGCCGTCCGGCGGCAGCGCCGTCCCGCCCAGGCCGCCGGCGATCCGGCCGAGCACCGGCCGCAGCGAGCGCACCATCCGCCGGTGGGTCGGGAACACCCGCTCGACGTACCAGGACAGCGCCTCGGGCAGCGCCAGCAGCCGGAGCGTCTCGGCGGTCGCGGCGCAGTCGACGATCACCGCATCCCACCGGCCGGCCGCCACCTGGTCCCGCACCTCGAGCAGCGCCACCACCTCGGCGGCGCCCGGCAGCACCACCATCTCCTCGGCCTGCAGGCCGTCCACCCCGCCGCGGGCCAGCAGGTCGAGGAGGTAGCCCTGGACGTCCCGCCAGCCGCGCTCGAACCGCAGCTGGGCGTTCACCTCCATCGCGGCCAGCCCGGTGTCGATCTCCCGAGGCTCCGGGCCGAGCGGCTCGCCGAGCGCGTCGGACAGCGAGTGCGCCGGGTCGGTCGACAGCACCAGGGTCTTGCGCCCGCGCCGGGCGACCAGCGCCGCGGTCGCTGCCGCGGCGGTGGTCTTGCCGACCCCGCCCTTGCCGGTGAACAGGACTACCCGCACCGCTTCGCCCTACCCGCCGCTGCCGATCAGCCCTCCACCCGCTTCTTCAGTTCCTTCAGCGCCGTGTCCATGATCACCTTCTCGGCCTTCCGCTTGAGCATGCCCAGCATCGGCATCGCGGTGTCCACGGTCAGGTTGTAGGTGACCTTGGTGCTCCCCGTGCTCTGTGGCTCGAGCACGTACGACCCGTGCTGGCTCTTCTGCATCTGGCTGCGCACCAACTGCCAGGTCACCTGGTCGGTGCCCTGCCACTCGTACTCCAGCTCGTAGTCGTCCTTGATCATGCCGGCGTCCATGACGAAGTGCACCCGGCGCGCCCGGCCGGCGGGCCCGTCCCGCAGGACCTCGCAGACCCGTACCGCCTTCGCCCACTGCGGGTAGGCGGGGAAGTCCGCGATCACGTCCATGATCTTCGCCGGCGGAGCGTCGATGACGATCGACTGGCTGGACTGGTCGGCCATGGGGGAAGGCTACCGCTCGGGAAGCGTCACGCCACGGCGCCGGCCCGAGCACGCAGCGTAGCGCAGCCGGAACCGGCAGAGCGTTCGTCACACCGCATTCACGCTCGGCATCTTGTCCCCGCCGGACCGACGCGCTAGGAACGCTTGCGTCATCCCACCTGGGCCGACCCACCAGCAGGAGCACGCATGCGCACCGACGTCCGTCGCCTGCTTACCCTGCTCGCCGCCGGCAGCCTGGTCGCGCTCGGCGCGCCGGCTGCGGCCGGAGCCGCCGCCGCCTCCGGCTCGACCGCCCGCTCCGGCCTGCAGCGGATCGACCACCTGGTGGTGATCTACGAGGAGAACCACAGCTTCGACAACCTGTTCGGCCGCTGGCCCGGCACCAACGGGCTGGCCGGCAACCCGGCCCGCACGCCGCGGGCCACCCAGGTCGGGCCGGACCCGGCCCGCACCCCGTACGACTGCCTGCTGCAGGTCGACGTCAACCTCACCTCGCCGCCGCTGTCCCCGGTGTGCACCGGCACCACCCCGGCCGGGACGGCGTTCGCCAGCCACTTCACCAACCGGCCGTTCGCGATCAGCGACTACATCGCGCCGACCGACACCACCTGCCCGCCGCCCGGCGTGTTCGCCGCGAACGGGGTGCCGAAGGGGACCGGGCTGCCCGGTGGCTGCACCCGGGACCTGGTGCACCGGTTCTACAACGAGCAGTACCAGATCGACGGCGGCCGGATGGACCGCTACTCGGCCGGCAGCGACGCCGCCGGCCTCACCCAGGGCTACTACGACACCCGCCAGCTACCCGTCTACCGCTACCTCACCGGCGGCCACGCGCCGAACTACATGGTGCTGGACGACTTCTTCCAGGGCGCGTTCGGCGGCTCGTTCCTCAACCACCAGTGGCTGATCGCCGCGCGGACCCCGGTCTTCACCGGCGCGGTGAACGACGGCGGGCCGACCGACCTGCACTCGGTGGTGGACGGGGACGGCTTCCCGGGCAGCACCCCGCTGCACCCGACCACGGGGCTGAAGGACGCGGCGCTCACCCAGGCGGCGAACCCGGACGGCAGCTGCCTGGTCCGCGCCGGCCAGCCGCAGCCCAAGCCGGGCACGGTCTGCGGCGACTGGGCGGTGAACACGATCCAGCCCGCGTACCAGCCGTACGCGCCGGGTGCCCCGGTCGAGCGCCGGCTGCCGCCCCAGTCATACCCGACGATCGGTGACCGGCTGTCGGCCGAGGACGTCTCCTGGGCCTGGTACGCCGGCGGCTGGGACAACGCGAACGGCAACACCGCCGGCCGGGGCTGGACCAACGGCAGCACTCCGGGGGTGTGCACCGACCCGGCCACCCTGGCCACCGCCGTCTACCCGAACTGCGCGGACAAGCTGTTCCAGTTCCATCACCAGCCGTTCAACTACTTCGCCGCGTACGCGCCGGGCACCGCGGCCCGGGACGCGCACCTGAAGGACGAGCGGGACTTCCTGCACTCGGCCCAGATCGGGGCGCTGCCCGCGGTGAGCTTCGTCAAGCCGATCGGCGGTGAGAACGAGCACCCCGGCTACACCAGCGTGACCGCCGGCGAGCAGCACCTGGTCGACCTGGTGCGGGCGATCGAGTCCGGGCCGGAGGCGGACAGCACCGCGATCGTGGTCACCTACGACGAGTTCGGCGGGCAGTGGGACCACGTGCCGCCGCCGACCGCCGCCGGCGTGTCGGACGAGTGGGGTCCGGGCACCCGGCTCCCCACCCTGGTGATCTCGAACCTGCTGCCGCGCAGCGGGGTGAGCTCGCTGCCGTCCGACACCACCTCGATCCTGGCCACCATCGAGGCCCGGTACGGGCTGGCGCCACTGTCCACCCGGGACGCCTCGGTGCACACCCTGGCGCCGCTGTTCGCCCGCGCGGGCGGCTGAGGCAGGCAGACCGAGGGGGTCACCACTCCAGCCGGTACGGGGCGTCCCCGCCGCGGAGGTGCCCGACGTTGATGCACTCGGTCCGGCCGATCCGCATCCGCCGCTGCAGCGGCTGGTGCACGTGGCCGAACAGCAGGTGGCGCGGCGCCGTCCGGCGGACCGCGTCCAGCAGCGCTTCGCTGCCCTGCTCGAACCGGCGGGCCCGCACGTCGTAGCAGAGCTCCGGCACCGCCGGCGGGAGGTGCGCGCAGAGCACGTCCACATCGCCGACCGCGGCCACCTTCGCCGCGTAGTCCTCGGCGGACAGCTCGTACGGGGTGCGCATCGGCGAGCGCAGCCCGCCGCCGACGAACCCGAACGTCCGGCCGTCCAGGGTGACGGTCGCCCCGTCCAGCACGTGCACGCCGTCCCGGGCGTAGTCCGGCCACAGCGACGGGATGTCCACGTTGCCGTAGGTGACGTAGGTCGGGGTAGGGAACGCCGCGAACAGCGCGCCGTACTGGGCTCGCACCGCGCCCTCGACCACCGCCTCGCGGTCGGCCAGGCTCGCCCACAGCGACCGGGTGAACGCCCTGGCCTCCTCGTACCGGCGGGCGGTGCGCAGCTCGACGTACCGGGTGACGGCCGGCGCACCGAACAGGTCGCCCAGGATCCCGCCGGCGTGGTCGTCGTAGTCCACGAACAGCAGCAGGTCGCCGAGGCAGAGCAGGGCGTCGGCGCCGTCGCCGGCCCGGGACAGCGCGTCGGCGCTGCCGTGGACGTCGGAGACGACGTGCACCCGCACGAACCGAGCCTACGGCGCGACTCCCGGCGGCCGACCCGCCTCCAGTTCGTCCTTCAGCCCCCAGAACACCTGCGTCTGGCGACGCCATCCGGTCGGGTCGGCCCGCGCCGGCTCTAGCCGGCCGCTGTGGGGAATCGGGAGGTCAGCGGCACGCAGCCGTCGGCCCCTGCCGGCCCGTCTCGGTTAGCACGCGGGTTAGCACGGCCTCGGCCGCCACCGGACAAGCGGGCCCCGGACCTGGCGCACCAACCGCCGGACCCGGGGCCTTGCCGCCCCCATCCGACCCCAGCCGGAAGGCAGCGACCATGCCCGAACCTACCCACCCCCGCTACCTCACCCGCTCGTCTGACCGGATGCGGGCCGGTGCCGCGATCACTGCGACCGTCGGCACCGACCCAGCCGTCACCGCGGTCATCGTCGACGCGATCGACCTCGTCTCGGCTGCCCTGCTCGCGGCGGCCGGGCTGACCGACCTGGGCGGGTCCCGCGACGTCCTGTCGATCCTCTGGGGCTCGCAGTGACCCCCGACCCGGCCGCCGTCGAGCGGTACCGGGCGCTGATCGCCGGGCAACGTGAAGAGCACCGCTACGCGTACGTCGTCGGCTTGCTCACCTCGACCGTCCGCGGGGCGGCCCGGGCGCTGTCGGCCGGCGATCGGGGCACGGTCCGGTGGGAGATCCGGGCCGGCCTGGCGATCGCCGCCGCGCACGACACCATGTCCGAGACGGGCGTCGGCGAGCCGGCCGGAGGCGTCCGGTGACCGCCGTCCTGGCCGAGCTGGACCGAGCCGGTGGCCGAGCACTTGGCCCTGCTCCGGGAACGCGGCCTGTCCGAGCGGACGGTGAACCTACGGCGCATGGTCCTCGGGCTGATCGCCGAGCACATCGCGCCGACCGCCCTGCTCGAGGTGAGCCCGGCGCAGCTGCGGGCGTGGCAGCGCTCGCTGATGCTCCGGCCGGGGCCGAACGGCCCGAGCGACCTCGGGCTGGCCAAGTCCAGCCGGCACCTACACGGTCCAGACCCGGGATTCTACCGCTGGGCGTACGCGGAAGGGCTGATCACGGCAGACCCGTCGGCCAAGCTGGTGCTGCCGCAGGTCGACAAGGGCAAGCCGCCCCCGATCGACGAGCTCGGCCTGTCGGCGAACATGGTCCGCAGCCAGCTTGCCACGTGGGCGAGGGCCGGGCGGATCGTGCACACCGACCGCGGCGCCTACCGCCTCGGCCCGTCCTGCCCGACCGAGCCGCCCGCCGCCACGGCGGCGATCGTCAGCCAGACCATCGGTGGCTATCTCCGTGAGGTGGGGATCGAGGCGTCCGCGCACAGCCTGCGGCACCGCTTCGCTACGGGGTTCTACCGGCGCACGAAGGATCTGGCGACCCTGCGGGCCCTGCTCGGGCACGAGTCGCTGGCCACAACCCAGATCTACGTCGAGCCGGACGAGGCGGCTGCCGTCGCCGCGGTCGCGGGGCTGGCACCGGGAGGCGCGGCATGAGCGCGCTCAACGCCGCCGACCTCGGCCCGGCTGTCGAGGCGGATGTCCTGTGGATGAGGGACCGCGAGCTGTCGGTGCTGACCGTCAAGGCCTGGCTGAGCGTCCTGGGGCTGCTGGTCGCCGCCCTCGCGCCGACGCCCCTGTTGGCGGCGACCCCGGCGGACCTGACCGGCTGGCAGCGGGCGATGCTCGCTGGCGGACTGACGGCGAACACCAGGGCGGCCTACATCTCGCACGTGCGGGCGTTCGACGCGTGGGCGCTCGCCGAGGGATCATCGACCGGGACCCGACGGTCAAGCTGGCCAAGCCGAGGGTGCGCCGCGGCCGCCCGCATCCGATCGCCCAGGACGACCTGTCCCGGGCGCTGGCCGAGGTGCCGCCGACGGTCCGGATCTGGTTGCTGCTCGCCGCCTACTGCGGGCTGCGGGCGGCGGAGATGGCCGGACTGTCCCGGGAGGACATCGACGCGCCGCCGGGCTTCCTGCGGGTGCGGGGGAAGGGCGACAAGACCCGGCTTGTACCGCTGCCGCCGCTGGTACGAGACGCCCTGGTCGAGTTCGGCCTGCCGACCGGCGGACCGCTGTTCCTGCGCGCGGACGGCAGGAGACGCCCAAGCGCGTGTCCGAGATCGCGAGCCGCTGGCTGCACAAACTGGGCGTGCGGGTCGGCGGCAAGCCGGCGACGATCCACAAGGGCCGGCACCGCTACGCAAGCGAGGTCTACCAGGCGACCCACGACCTGCGGGCCGTGCAGGAGCTGCTCGAGCACGAGAGCCCGGCGACGACGGCGATCTACACGGCGCCGGACGACGCCGCGACGCTCGCTGCGGTGATCTCGCTGTCCGAGCGGCTGGCGCAGCCGGCGAAGCCTGCCGAGCGCCCTCCGCCGGGCCTGACGCGGGCGCCGGATCCGACCGTGCTGCCCGCCGGCCGGGACGCGGCGCTCGACACCGCCGCCGGCCTGATCGAGGCCAGCATGGGCGAGGCCGACTACCACCCGTTCCGGGACACCGTGCTGGACAGCCTCGACCGGCCCGAGCTGCTGGAGCTGGCCCGGGTGCTGGTGCACCACGCCTCGGCGTGGCTCGGCTTCTGGGTGGTCGAGCGGGTCGAGGACACCCAGGCGGCGTTCGACGCGGAGGTCGCCCGGGAGGTCGCCCTGATCCGGTACGCCGCGACGCTCGACCCGTCCTCGGGAGGTGGCTTCCGGCACTGCCTAGCCGCCGCAGTGGCGAACACCACCACGTACGGCCCGCCGATCACGCCTTAGTCCTCGGCCCACACCTGCTCCGCCGGGACTGTCCGGTAACCATCGGCTTCCCACTCGGCATGTGCCTCAGCCGCCGCCCGCTCGTCCGCCTCGTCCTCCCACGTTTCCGGGTCGAGGACGAGCCGCAGGTGGTTGAAGGCTGTTAGCTCGGGACTCGTACGCGGCGGCGATGTCGACCGACCAGGAGCGAATCGAAGCACGGTCGCTGGCTCAGACATCAGCCTCGCCCCCTAGCTACGGCCTCATCGTACTTGTCCGCCGTCTCCGTCAGCACCGTGATCAGCTCGCCCAAGCGCTCACGGGTCAGGAAGTACCGTCCATGCACGGCTACCGGGAGCCGGTTGCCCAGCCGCTCCAGCTGTCGCCTCACAGAGTCAGGGGATCCCGGAAGGATGACGGGCGGCGCGGCTTCGCCTACGAGCAGGTAGACGCCGTCTGGCACCGGGCGCTCGATGGAGGACGTCGCGCCGACTTGGACGACGAACTGGTTGGCGAGCAGCACCGGCGTCGTCTGTGCAGCGGACCAGTCGATCTCGATCTCCACCGTTCCGAGGTCACTCCGCTCCATGGTCACGTCCCTAGAATCGCACGCCGACCCTCAGCCATGCGGGTAATCCTCCGGCCGCCGCACGCCGCGTACGGCCGGTGCGAGGGGAGCCGGCCGGTCAGTCGACACCGAGCCGGGACGCCATGAGCTGCAGCTCCCGGCCGCCGGCCGACCGCCGGGCCCGGGCGAGCATCGCCGCGACCGTCTCCCGGACCGAGGTGGACGCCCGCACCCGCACCGGGGTCAGGTCTTCCGCCCGGCACAGCGCCCGGATCGCCTCGTAGTCGCGGCGCCGATCATGCGACAGCGCCCGGCCGAGGTCGGCGTACAGGGTGGCCTGCCGCGCTCGGGACCGCAGCGCGGACGGGTCGACACCCTCGGCCGCCCGGATCGCCGCGTCGTCGTCGCCCAGCTCGACGGCCAGCGAAGTCCGGCACGTCTCGATGTCGGCGGCGCTCACCCCGCTGCCCAGCAGCGCCTGCGTGAACCCGGGGTCGGCCACGGTGGCGGCGACCTCTGCGGCCAGGTCCAGGTGCGCGAACGCGTCGTCGGCGCGCCGGTCGATCGAGCAGGCCCAGCCGGCGTTCAGGTGCAGCGCGGCGAACACCTGCCGGGCGCGGTCGTCCGCTCCGCGCAGGTCGAGGATCCGGTCGGCCGCCGCGGTCTGCGAGAACTCGGCTGTGGTCAGCGCGCCGGCCGGGATCAGCGCCTTGCCGGTGAAGAACGCGGACGCGGCGACCAGCACCGGGTCGGCGTACTCCTCCGCCGCCGCCCGGCTGCGCTCGGCGGCGATCAGCGCGTCGGACAGGTAGCCGAGGTTCCGCAGCATGGTCGAGCCGGTGCCGGTCAGCGCGACCGTCAGCCGCAGCGCCTCCCGCTGCCCGGCTGCGGCCAGCGCGGCGAGGTCGGCCAGCAGCCCAGGCAGCAGCCCGCCGAGCGCGTCGTACTCCCCCCGGTCGCGCAGCCGCTCCGCCTCCACGACAGCCGCCGTCGCCTCCGCCAAGGTCCGGCCGGTGTCGGTGAGAGCCGCCGTGTCCAGCAGCGCCAGCCGCACCCGGGGCACGGTGGCGTGCGCCCGCCGCTGGGCGGCGTCGCTGGCCGGGTGCGGCAGCCCGGACAGGTCCGCGACCGAGACTCCCAGCGCCTCGGCGATCGCCGCGCGCTTGGACAGCTTGTCCAGGGGCCGCAGCCCACGCTCGATCATCGACAGGTACGACGTGGAGATACCGGCCAGCCCGGCCGCCTCGGCCAGGCTCAGCCCCCGGTACCGGCGCCACGACCGCACCCGCTCGCCGATCGGCACACGAGCCTCGTCCATGCAGCGACGGTAGCAAGGTGGGTTCACTGCTTGTGAAACTCGCACGCTCCGTGCCCGGTTGACTCCCGGACTGTCGGTCCGGGGTCGGACTGCCCAGCGGTACGGATTGGCTGTCGTGATCCATTTCGCGCCCGCTGTTCCCTGGCCCCGGGCCGGCCACCAGCACCGCGGCGGGAGCGAGGCAGCGATGACCGGCCAGCCGGCCCCCGACCCTCCCGGCGCTCGCCCGGACCCGTGGCAGATCACCACCGTCACGTGCTGGCGATGCGGCAGCGTGCGCGCAGCGCGGTGGCGCGGCCGGGTGTCGTGCGCGTCCTGCCGCCTGTTTCTGGGCGCCGCTACCGCCCGAGGTAAGCCAGGCCGGGCAGGGCCCGTAACGGGCTCGGAGACACGCAGGCCGTGGTCGAGCAGACCTACGCGCACTGGATCCGGGACGCTGACGAGCGCGCCGCCGCGGTGTGGGCGCAGGTGGCCCGGCCGTGACGCGGGTTAGCGTCGGAGTAGCGCGGCCCTGCGGCCGGCACGTCGCTCAGCCGCCCCCAGGCAGGCCAGGCGCCCTGTTCGCCTCCAGCTCGTCCTTCAGCCCCCAGAACACCTGCTTGGCCCGCCTGGACCGGCGCCGCAGCTCGCGGCGGGCCGCGCGCGGCCGCAGCGCCCTGCCGTCCGGCGGGTCGCAGCGCAGGTAGTAGTGCACGATGACGCCGTCGCCGTGCGGCTGCAGCCAGACCTCCATGCTGCCGGCCAGCGCGCCGCGGACGTTCCACCGGACGCCCTGCTCGCCGCGGTCCTGGAAGACCGACAGGTCGAGGTCCGGCCACCACTGCCGCCACCGGACCGGGTCGCGCACCACCCGGGCCACCGTCGCGGGCGGCGCGACCACGAACGTCTCGTCGACGAGGTCCAGCCGGGCCACGGCGGTCAGCATGCCAGCCGCGAACGGCGCCGTCCGAACCCCCGGCCGCCGGCCCGCGCGCTACGTTTGGCTCAGGCCGGGACGACCCGCGGCACCGGCCGAGGAGGGGCTACCGTGCGCGAGTTCACCGTCCCGGCAGCGATCACCATCCCGGACGACGCAAACCTCACCGACGCCGTCTACGACAACGCGAAGAACTACCCGGAGTCCGCCTCGTTCAGCCGCCGGGTCGGGGCCGGCTGGCAGGACGTGACCGCAGCCCGGTTCGCCGACGAGGTGACCGCGGTCGCGAAGGGACTGGTCGCCGGCGGCATCAGGCCCGGTGACCGGGTCGCGCTGATGTCCAAGACGCGCTACGAGTGGACGCTGTTGGACTACGCGATCTGGGCCGCCGGCGCGGTCACCGTGCCGATCTACGAGACCTCCAGCGCGGACCAGGTGCGCTGGATCCTGTCCGACTCCGGCGCGGTGGCCGCGGTGGTCGAGACCGCCGAGCACGAGGCGGTCGTGGACACGCTGCGGGACGGGCTGCCCGAGCTCTCCCGGGTGCTGCGGATCGAGGCGGACGCCGTCGGCACCCTCACCCGGCTGGGCCGGAGCCTGGACGACCACGAGGTGCAACGCCGGCGGACCGGAGTCCGGGCGGACGACCTGGCCACGATCATCTACACCAGCGGCACCACCGGCCGGCCCAAGGGCTGCCAGCTGACCCACCGCAACCTGCTGTTCGACGTCCTGACCAGCTCCGACGGGCTGCGCAGCGTGTTCAACGAGGCCAGCTCGACGCTGCTGTTCCTGCCGCTTGCGCATGTGTTCGGCCGGGTCGTCCAGTGCGGCTCGGTCGTCTACCGGGTCCGGGTCGGGCACACCGCCGACGTCCGGAACCTGCTGACCGACCTGCAGGCCTTCAAGCCGACGTTCGTGCTGTCCGTGCCGCGGGTGTTCGAGAAGGTCTACAACGCCGCGAAGCAGCGCGCGTACGCCGACGGCCACCAGCGCATCTTCGACTGGGCCGAGCAGGTGGCCGTCTCCTACAGCGAGGCGCTGGCCACCGGCCGGGTGCCGCTGCGGCTGCGCGCCCTGCACGCGCTGCTCGACGGGCGGGTGTACGGCAAGATCCGGAACGCGCTGGGCGGCCAGTGCCGCGCCGCGATCTCCGGCGGGGCACCGCTGGGCGCGCGGCTCGGACATTTCTTCCGCGGCATCGGGATCACCGTGTACGAGGGCTACGGGCTGACCGAGACGTCCGCCGGGGCGTGCGTCAACCTGGACGGGGCGCTGAAGATCGGCACGGTCGGGCGGCCGATGCCGGGGGTGGCGGTGCGGATCGCGGACGACGGGGAGATCCTGCTGAAGGGCGACAACATCTTCCGCGGCTACTGGCACAACGACCCGGCCACCGCGGAGGCGCTCGCCGCGGACGGCTGGTTCCACACCGGCGACATCGGCCAGATCGACACCGACGGGTACCTGACCATCACCGGACGGAAGAAGGAGATCCTGGTCACCGCCAGCGGCAAGAACGTCGCGCCGGCCGTGCTCGAGGACCGGCTGCGCGCGCACGCGCTGATCAGCCAGGCGATGGTGGTCGGCGACCGGCAGCCGTTCGTCGGCTGCCTGGTGACGATCGACCCGGAGGCCCTCCCGGCCTGGAGGCAGGCGCACGGCAAGCCCGCCGAGGCCACGGTCGCCGACCTGCGCGACGACCCGGAGCTGAGGGCGGAGATCCAGGTCGCGGTCGACGAGGCGAACCAGGCGGTGTCCAGGGCCGAGGCGATCCGGAAGTTCCGCATCCTGCCCCGGGACTTCACCGAGGACGGCGGCGAGCTGACCCCGACCATGAAGGTGAAGCGGAACGTGGTGATGAAGCAGTACGCCGACGAGGTCGCCGCGATCTACGCCTGAGCCCTGGCGTTGCCGTTCAGCCGGCGCTCGGTGACCTGGGCGATGTACCGGCGCTGCCCCTCGGTCAGGGTCAGCTCCCGGCGGTGCCGCCCGTAGAACCGGCGCCAGGCCCGGTCGGTCAGCTCCGGGGTCATCTTGATCCGCTGCACGCCTCCAGTGTGCAGCGCCGGGCCGGCGGTGGCTACCGCTCGTCGCTCTCCCAGCCGAGCAGGTCGACCACGATCCGGGAGATCGCCTCGGCGTGGGTGACCAGCGCCTCGATCCCGTCCGGCCGGTCCAGCGTGCTGGCCGGGTCGGTGCTGGACGCGCTCAGCACGGCGATCGGCCGGCCGGCGGCGTTGAGCACCGGCACCGCGGCCACGACCGCGAGCGCGGCGTACTGCTCTCGGCGGTCCGCCGGCAGGTCCGCCAGGCCCTGCATGATCTCCGCGCCGCGGGCGGCCAGCGCTTCGCGGTCCCGCCAGGCCCGGCCGACGATGCCCTGGCCGACCTGCCACCGGCCGGTGCCGGCGCCGGAGCGGTCCGCCTCGAACGCCGGCACCAGCATCGCCCCGGTCTCGTCCGGCAGGTACAGGTGCAGGCTTGCGCCCTCCAGCGGGGCGCCGGGATGGCTGCGCATCCGCCGGATGAACAGGTCGGCGGCGGTGTACCTGGCCCGGCTGACCCGGTCGACGACCACCGCCGCGTCGGCGCCGGGGGCGGGCTCGACGTCCTCGATCGGCCGGTCGGCGGCGGCGAAACCGGCCGTCTCATCGCCGCTGACGTAGATGTTCAGGGCGTCCACGCCGACCGCGCGCGCCTCGGCGGCCGCGGTCTGCTCCAGCCGGGCGGACAGCGTCTGCAGTTGCGTCTCGAGCAGCTCCCGGTGACCCTCCTCGGTGTCCAGCCGGGTCTCGTGCTCGTCGACCCGGCGGCGCAGCGTGAACAGCCCCGGCACGCCGGCCTCGGCGAGGTCCGGGCCGAGCAGCAGCAGCACCAGCAGGCCATACCCGAGCACCACCGCGTCGGTGGCCTGCGGGTCATGGCAGGTCGTCACGACCTGCCCGCTGCCGGTCAGGTTGTCCGAGCAAACCTTGGCCTGCCCGGTCGCCACCAGCGCCACCCCGGCCACCACCGCCAGCAGGGCCACGGTGCGGCGGACCCGGTCGATCGGGCCGGACCGGACCCGGCGCCGGCGGGCGGGGGTGGTCCGGTTGGCGCTGGTCATGGGAGCACACCGTAGGCCCCGGGCCGGCGCGCGCGCCGCGGCGTCACGGGCCGGCCAGCAGCCGGCCGAGCCGGGCGGCGAGCACCTCCCAGCGCCACTCCCGCACCACCCACGCCCGGCCGGCCTCCCCCATCGTCCGGGCCGAGGCCGGGTCGTTCAGCAGCCCGGCCACCCGGTCGACCACGGCAGCCACCGACCGGCCGTCGACGACGTAGCCGGTCTCCCCCTGCCGGACCGCGTCCGGCGCCCCGCCGGACGACCCGGCGACCACCGGCAGCCCGGTGGCCGAGGCCTCCAGGTAGACCAGCCCGAGCCCCTCCACGTCGAGCCCACCGCGCCGGGTCCGGCAGGGCATCGCGAACACCTGGCCAGCCGCGTAGTGCCCGGGCAGTTCGGCCCGCGAGACCGGCCCGGCGAACCGGACGTCACCGGCCACCCCGACCCGGTCGGCCAGTCGGCGCAGCCGGGCCTGGTCGGGGCCGCCGCCGACGATCAGCAGCGCGGCGCCCGGCACCCGGCGCCGGATCCCGGGCAGCGCCCGGATGAGCACGTCCTGACCCTTGCGTGGCACCAGCCGGGACACGCAGACCACAGTCGGCCGGTCGGCGAGGCCGAGCCGCCGGCGCACCGCCGCGCCGTCCAGGCCGGGCCGGAACGCCTCGGCGTCCACCCCCGGCGGCAGGTGGGCCAGCCGGGTCCGGCCGCCCACCACCGGGGCCAGCCGGCTGCGGGTGTAGTCACCGAGGTAGGTCAGCACGTCCACGCCTGCGCCGATCCGGCGCAGCAGGGTGCGGGCGCCCGGGAGCATGGCCCAGCCGGCCTCGTGCCCGTGCGTGGAGGCCACGAACCGGTGCACGCCGGCGGCCCGCAGCCCGGGGGCGAGCAGGCCGAGCGGGGCCGCCGCGCCGAACCAGGCCGACATGCACCCCTCGGCCCTGGCTACCGCGCGGGCCCGGCGCAGCACGGCCGGCACGGGCAGCATGAGGCTGGTCGGGTGCCGCACCACCGGGAACGGCTGGGCCGCGTCGAACTCTGCGGCGCCCGGCCAGGCCGGCGCGTACACCACCACCGAGCCGGCCGGCTGCCGGACGGCGAGCGAGTGCACGAACGCCTGGATGCCGCCGGTCCGGGGCGGGAAGTCGTTCGTGACCACCAGGGTGCGGGTCACCGGGAGGCTCCGGCAGCCGGCTCCGGCACGCCGTGCAGCCGGGCCCAGTCCCTGGCCAAGGCGATGCGTCGCGGCGCGGTCGGGTGGCTGGCGAACAGCGCGTAGCGCACCGGGTGCGGGTCCAGGTCGGCGATGTTCGTCACCGCCAGGGTGCGCTCCATCTCGACGAAGCCGGCCGGGTCCCGGGTCAGGTCCAGCGAGTGCACGTCCGCGGTGGCCTCGACCCGCCGGGACAGCAGCAGCGGCGCCGGTTGGCAGACCATCCCCGCCGCCAGCCCGAGGAACAGCAGCAGCGCCACCGACCGGCCGTCGCCGGCCGCGGCCACCCCGGCCCTGTGCAGCAGCGGCGGCCAGGACAGCACCAGGTAGGCCGCGCAGCTTGCGGCGCTGACGCCGAGCGCGCCGAGCAGGGTCTGCCGCAACACGTCGTGCCGCTTCGCGTGCCCCAGCTCATGCGCGACCACCAGCCGGACCTGCCGATCCGAGCCGGTGCGCAGCAGCGTGTCGTAGACCACGATGCGCCGGGTGGCGCCCAGCCCGGAGACGTACGCGTTCAGCGCCGTGGTCCGCCTGGACGCATCGGCCACCAGCACGTCGCGCACCGGGACGCCGTCGTCGGCGGCCAGCCGCAGCAACGATGTCCGCAGTGGACCGTCCTGCATGGAGGCGAACCGGTTGAACACCGGCTCGACCAGCAGCGGGGTAGCCGAAGGACAGCACGACCAACAGCGCGGCGCCACCCAGCCCGGTCCACGCCCACCAGGTGGCCGGCGCCGCCCGGATGACCGCGTAGCCGGCCAGCAGCGCGGCCAGGGTGATCCCGGTGCCCAGCCCGAACGCCTTGGCCAGGTCGGCCAGCCAACCGGACCAGTCCCGAGTGGACAGTCCGTAGTGGCGCAGCACCAGCTCGGCGCGGGCGGCCAGCGGGGCGGTGACCAGCTCGCCGGCCAGGGCCAGCACCAGGCCGCCGAGCAGTACCTGCCAGACCCAGCCGCCCCCGAGCGGTCCGGCCAGCGCGCCGGCCAGCCGGGCGCCGGCCGAGGTGACCCCGAACGCCGCGGCGAGCAGCACGCCGAGTGCGAGCGCGGCGTACGCCGGCGGGCGCACCGCGGCGTGGAAGGCCTCCTCCCTGGCCGCCTCGGCGGCGGTGAAGTCGCGCCCGGGGTCCACCGCGGTGCGCCCGCCGGCCGGCACCGCCTGCACCCGCCACGGCGTGTCCAACGCGACCACCACGACCAGCACGGCCAGCAGCACGAGCAGCCCGAGCAGCGCAGGTCCCCGGCCGGCGAGCTGCGGCCCGGCCAGCTCGGTCATCCGAGCTCGGCCCGCACGGCGCCGCGCCACTGCGCCACGAAGCCGGCGTATCCGGTGCGCAGCACCTGGCGCAGCGCGACCTCGACGGCGCCGGTCCGGGTCCGCCCGCCGGTGCCGACCAGCCGGTAGAACCGGACCAACCCGGCGGGGCCGGCCCGGCTGGCGATGAACCGGCAGGCGGTCCAGCCCGTCTCGTACGCCACGGCGAGGCCGGGCGCGTCGCTGCGGTAGTCGCGGTCGGCCGGGAGGGTGCCCGGCCAGTGGCCGGCGCGTACCTCGGTGCGCAGGTCCTGGGCGACCACCCCGACCGGCAGACCGGTGTCCGAGTAGCCGACGTAGTCCGCGAACCCCTCGACCAGCCAGGTCGGCATCGTCTCGCTGGTCGCCGCGCGGGAGGCGACGTGGGTGATCTCGTGCCGGAGCACGATCTCCCGGCCGAGCGAGTTGAGCCGGTCCAGGTTCACCGGGTTCACCACGACCCGCTGGCCGCGCGCGGTGCCCGCGGCGGAGTCGGCGTAGTCGGCGATCGCCACCGCGGCGATCCGGGCCAGCGCGTACCGCGCCCCGACCAGCGCGGCCATCTCGGTCTGGGTGTCCGGCAGCAGCACCGCGACCTGCCGCCGCCAGCCCGGCCCCCACACCGCGGTGACGGCGGGCACCGCATCGTCGACCGCGCGCACGTAGGTGGCCAGCAGGCCGGCGTGTCCCGGATGGGCCAGCACCAGGCTGGACCGACCGCGGCGAGCCAGCACTCGGCCGAAGTCCCACAGGCCGCGCCAGGTGCGGGTGCCGTCGGCGGCGGCGTCCGCGTCGCTGGCCAGGTACCAGCGACCGGCGCGCCGGACGAAGGTGAAAACCATCGTGCGCTCGGTCGGCTCGCCGTCCACGTCGCGCAGCGCGTACCGCAGGGTCACCACGGGCGTCCACACCGGCGCGGCGTACCGCTGCGCCACCCCGGCGCCAAGCGCCCGCTCCAGGTCCGGGTTCATCGAGTACTGCCACGCGGTCAGCGGCACCGCGGCCAGCGCGTCGAAGACCGCCGCCTGCTTGGCCCGGAACGCGGCCGCGCGGGGGTCGATGCCGGCCAGCCAGCCGGCCCGGTCCCGGCGCAGCAGCGCGGCGGCCCGGTGGTCGAGCAGCCGGCGTACCTGCAGGCTCCGGTCGCCGGCCGGATGGAGGTCGGGCGGCGCCGGCCGGGCGTCGGCCCGCGAACCACCCAGCGGAGCGGTGACCAGCGTGCCGGGCCGGCCGGCCGCCCGGACGTAGCTGAGCCCGACCACGCCGGCGCAGACCTCGGCCAGCACCGCGACCGCGAGGAGGTAGACCAGGGCCTGACGCCGGCCAGACGGCGCCGCGGCACCGCTCGCCCGGCCGCCGTTCACACCGAGATCCTAGTGATGTCGGTGGACCGGGCAGGCTCGGTCACCCGACCCGGGTCGCTCCCACGTACGGCGAGCTGTCGATCGACGCGACCTGGACGACCTCACCCCAGGTCGGAGCGTGCACCATCTCGGTGTTGCTGATGGCGATGCCGACGTGGTGGATCGGGCTGTAGAAGAAGACCAGGTCGCCAGCCCTGACCTGGGACCGGGAGATGTGCATGCCGACGCCGTACTGGGACGAGCTGGAGTGCGGCAGCGACACCCCGGCGGCCGCCCAGGCGTACATCGTCAGGCCGGAGCAGTCGAACGCGTCCGGCCCGGCGGCACCCCAGCTGTACGGGTCGCCCTGCTGGGCGAGCGCCACCTGGACCGCCTTCTGGGCGGCGGAGGTGGTCGGCCCGACCGCGACCGGCACCGGCTGCCGGGTGCTGCTGCGGCTGGCCCTGGTGCCCGACCCGCTGCTGAGCAGGTCCGCCCGCTCCTGCACGGTCAGCCGCTGCACCAAGGCCTCCAGCTTGACCTTCTTCCGGCCGAGGTCGGCGCTCTTGGCCGCGATGTCCTGGGTGACCTTCTGCTGCGCGGACAGCGCCGCCTGGGCCCGGGACTGGGCCCGCATGGCCTGCGCCCGCACCCCGGCGACCTTCTCGATCAGCGCCCCGCGCTTCATCGCCAGCAACTGCAGCGTGCTGATCTGCTCCACGAAGTCGGTCGGCGACGCGCTGGTCAGCATCATCGTGAGCTGTCCGAACGGGACGTTCATGTAGGCCGCGGACACCACCCGCCTGATCTGGCCGGACAGCGCGTCGTACTGCCGTTGGATGGCCTTGGCCTGGCGGTCGGCGGCCTTGAACTCGGCCTTGCGCTTGGCCAGCGTGACCCGGGCGTCGTTGTACTGCTCGGCGACGATCTCGGCCTGCCCGCCGAGCTGCGTCAACTGCTCGCGAGCATCGGAGGAGGTCTGCGGGGCAGGAGGCTGTGGCGCAGCGTTACCGGTGGCGGGAAAGACGCCGAGAGGTGTGGCGGCGAGAACCAGCACGGTCAGTAGTCGAGGGAACCAGACGGCGAATCTCGGGGTCGCCACCGAGGCGGCACTCCTTGTCTTCCACGCGACCGCCTACCGGGTTAGCTGACGGGTTCGGGCCTGGAAGCCGCCCTACGGCTCGGGGCAGAGCCCCGCGCCGATTCACCCCGATTGGAACCTGGTGGGTCCCCGGTTCGAGACCAAACCGTGATCTGGGCTCGACTCGGCGGTGACCTTCCAGTGCCCAGCCATTCTGGCTGGCAGACTGCCGGAAGGCCGGGGGGAAGACTAGAGCCGCCGTTGTCGGAAGCCAAAAAGCTCGCCGGCAAAACGCGAAAGACCACCCTTCTGGCCTAATGATCTCTTACATGTCGTGAGGTCGCCACTACGCGACGTGTGGGCGACGACTTCCGCCACTGCTACGTTGAGTTACGAGTCGTAGCGGAGGGACTAAGCCCCCGTCGGCGAGAGCCGCCAGCGCCCGGCGCTCCGTGTCGTCCAGACGTACCCCGTCCGGCGGCGCCCCCAGCAGGGCGGTGACGACGCAGTCGGAGCAGGCGACCCCGCGGACGGCGCAGCCGTCGCAGTCGATAAGCATCGTGATCCCCTTCGTCTCGGTCGCGGTCTCCTACGGCTCCCCGCACGGCGCCGGTGCGAGGACGGGGACGACGCTAGCCGGGCGGTACGACAATTCCGCGGGACGGCCGGTCCCCGGGCCGCCCCGGCCCGCCGGGGCGGCCGGTCCGCCGCGACTCAGCTGCGGTCGAGCCGACGCAGCAGCAGCACGGCGTCGACCGGGTAGGCCCCGGCGCGGCGCACGTCCTCGGCCACCTCCCGGTCGGAGGAGACGACGACCACGGGCCGACCGGCCGGCTCGGCGGCCACCAGCCGGCGGATCAGGTCGTCGGCCGGCTCGCCGGCCGGGCTGAACAGCACTCGCACCCCGCGCGGGGTCGGCGGCATCGCCGGCGGCCGGGCCGCCCCGTCGAACACGCACGACACCTCGGCCCCGGTGCGTGCGGCCAGCGCGCCCAGCCCGCGCACCAGCCGGCTGCGCTGGGCGTCCAGTGGCAGGTCGCCGTAGCCGGACTTGGTGACGTTGTAGCCGTCGACCACCAGGTGTACCCGGGGCAGGGCGAGCAGCCGGTCCAGTCGCTCCGGGTCGTCCCCCCGCGCGGCGGGAGAGTCCAGCCGCGGCGCCGCGGCGGTCACCGCGTCCGCCGGCCGATCCTCCGAGGGTGTGAGTGCGAGCTCGCGGCGCAGCCCCTGGACGGCGCCGCCCAGGGTGTCCAGCAGCAGCCACAGGCGCGCCTCGTCGGCCTGCCGCGACTCCCTGGCCACCCGGCGGGTCGCCTCGGCCGCATCCTCCGCCTCGGCCAGCCGCTGCCGCAGCCGGCGCAGCTCGGCGTTCGCGGTCGACTCGGTCGCCGCGGCCCGGCGGCGCTCCTCGGCCAGCGCCTCCTCGGCGGCGGCCCTGGCCCGCTCGGCGGCCCGGCGGGCCCCGGTCTGCTCGCGGAGCTGCCGGCGCAGGCCGTCGACCTCGGCCCGAGCGGCCTCCACCGCCGTCCGGGCCCGGTCCACCTCGACCCGGGCGCCGGCCCGGGCCGCGTCCAGCTCGCCCTGCAGGCGGTCGAGCTGGGCATCCCGGCGGGCTCGGCGATCCCTGCGGGATGCCTCGTCCAGCGCCGTCTGGGCCCGCTGCACGAACCGCGGCCATCCCTCCGGCCGCAGCAGGTAGGCGGCGGCGGCCAGCTCGACCGGGTCGGCGGCCGGTGGGAAGGAGCCGGTGCGGACCGCCTCGACCGCGCTCCCGGCATCCCGCTCGGCCTGCTCGGCCGTGTGCAGCCGGAACGCCACGTCCGTCTCCAGCGCCGCGGCCAGCGCGGTCGCCGCCAGCCGGGCCCGCTTCGTCGGGGTGAACCGGGCCGCCGGACGCAGCGCCGCCGGGACCTCACCGGGCGGCAGCCGGCCGAGGGCCTCCGAGGCCAGCGCCAGCACCCGCTGCCGGACCTGTTCCGGAAGGACGATCGGAGCCGACGCCTCGCCGGCCGGAGCCGTGCCGTCAGCCGACTGCTCCGCGGCGCCGTCCAGCGCGGTCACGACCGGGCCGAGTCCGGCTCGGCGGTCGGCGCGGGCACAGGCACTCCGACTCCTCAGGCAGACGAACGGCTCGTCACCCCGAGGGTAGTGCCGGCATCCGCTCCCGCCGCCCGACAGCCGCCCGCACCACTACCCCAGCGCAGCGAGCTGCTCCCGGTAGCCGGTAGTCCGGCACCAGCCCGGTGCCACCGCCGCCGGCCGGCGCCAGCGTGGCACGGCCGGTTTCGTCGGTGTCCGGGCCTACCGTCGCCGGCATGACGACGCCGGTGGCGCGCCCGGTGTACGTCCAGGCGTCGTTCGACGAGCTGGGCGAGCCGCTCCGCGACGTGACGTTCGTCGTGGTCGACCTGGAGACCACCGGCGGCTCCCCGGAGGACTGCGGGATCACCGAGATCGGCGCGGTGAAGGTGCGCGGCGGCGAGGTGCTCGGCGAGTTCCAGTCCCTGGTCGACCCCGGCTGCCAGATCCCGCCGTTCGTGGCCGTGCTGACCGGGATCACCGACGCGATGGTGACCGCCGCGCCGCCGCTCGGCGGGGTGCTGCCCGCCTTTCTCGAGTTCGCCAGCGGCGCCGTGCTGGTCGCCCACAACGCCCCGTTCGACGTGGGTTTCTTGCGCTCCGCGTGCGCCCGCACCGGGCGGGACTGGCCGGCGCACCGGGTCGTGGACACCGCGGTGCTCGCCCGCCGGGTCCTCAGCCGGGACGAGGTGCCGGACTGCCGGCTGGGCACGCTGGCCCGGCACTTCCACACCGCCACCGAGCCGTGCCACCGGGCGCTGGCCGACGCCCGGGCCACCGTCGAGGTGCTGCACCGGCTGCTGGAGCGGGTCGGCTCGCTGGGCATCCAGTCCCTGGACGAGCTCAGGTCGTTCACGGCTCAGGTCAGCGAGGCGCAGCGGCGCAAGCGGCACCTGGCCGAGGGGCTGCCCACGGCGCCGGGGGTGTACGTGTTCCGGGACGGCACCGGGCGCGCGCTCTACGTCGGGACCAGCAGGGACATCCGCTCCCGGGTCCGGCAGTACTTCATGGCCAGCGAGATGCGATCCCGGATGGCCGAGATGGTCGGGCTGGCCGAGCGAGTCGACCCGATCGTCTGCGCGCACGCGCTGGAGGCGGAGGTGCGCGAGCTGCGGCTGATCGCCGAGCTGAAGCCGCCGTACAACCGGCGGTCCCGGTTCCCGGAGCGGGCCGCCTGGATAAGGCTCACGGTCGAGCCGTTCCCCCGGCTGGCGATCGTCCGCCGGGTGCGCGAGGACGGCGGGACCTACCTCGGCCCGTTCGGGTCCCGGCACGCGGCCGAGCGGGCGGTCGCCGCGGTGCACGACGCGCTGCCGCTGCGGCAGTGCAGCGGCCGGCTGCCGGCCGGTGGCGGCGGGTCGGCGTGCGTGCTGGCCGAGCTCGGCCGGTGCCAGGCGCCGTGCGAGGGTCGGGTCAGCCCGGCGGAGTACGCCGTGCATGCGGCCACGTTCCGGGCGGTGGTGACCGGCGACGCCCGGCCCGTCGTCGAGCCGGTGCTGCGCCGGGTTCGAGCGCTGTCCGCGGCCGAGCGGTACGAGCACGCGGCGGTGGTCCGGGACCGCCTCACGACCTTGGTGCGCGCCTGCGCCCGGATCCAGCGGCTGACCGCGCTGACCGGGATCGAGCACCTGGCCGCGGCACGGCCGGACGGGGACGGCGGCTGGGAGCTCTCGGTGGTCCGGCGCGGCCGGCTGGTGGCCGCCGGGGTGGCCCGGCGGGGCGTCCCGCCCCGGGCGTACCTGGCCTCCCTGGTGGCCACCGCCGAGGCGGTGCTGCCCGGCATCGGGCCGCTGCCCTGCGCGAGCGCCGCGGAGACCGAGCGGATCCTGCACTGGCTGGAGCAACCGGGCACCCGCCTGGTCGAGCTGGACGGGGTGTGGGCCAGCCCGGCCCGCGGCGCCGGCGGGCTGCGCAACCTGCTGGACACCGGGCCGGCCCGGCAGGCGACCGACCCGTTCGCGGACCGCCGCCGGCTGCGCACGGTGGCGCGCCCGGCCCGTGGCCGGCACGGCCGCCGGGCCGGTGACCGCGGCGGCAACTCCGGTGCGCCGGCCGGGACCGCACCGCCAGACCCCGCCGGCCACCCGGCCGGCGCGCGGCCCGCCGGGATCTCGGGTGGGCCGGCCGAGACCGCGGTGCGAGACTCCGCGGGCGACTGAGCCGGCGACCGCGGTGCGCGCGGTCGAGCGGGACGGGCTGTGGTTCGCCTACCGGGAGACCGGCCCGGGCGACGGGACTTCGGCGCTGCTGCTGACCGCACTGCTCCGGGATCACGACCGGCCGGCCGGGCTCCTGGCCGAGGTCGTCCCGTTCCTCGCCACGTCCTGACACCTTTACTATCACCGCGTGATCACCGCGATCGTTATGATCAGCACAGCCACCGACCAGATCCCGGAGGTGGCCACGGCCATCGCCGACATCGACGGGGTGAGCGAGGTGTACTCGGTCGCCGGGCATGTGGACCTGATCGCGGTGGTCCGGGTCCGGGAGTTCGACCAGGTCGCCGACGTGATCGCCGGGCGGATCGACAAGGTGCCCGGGGTCGTCGACACCGAGACGCACATCGCCTTCCGCGCGTACTCCCGGCACGACCTGGAGGCCGCGTTCGCGATCGGCTTCGACGAGTGACCGAGCCCCGCTAGGTCCGGGCCTTCTGGCTGACCGTCCGCCACCGGTCGAGCACCGCGGCCGCGTCGCCGCTGTCGATCGCGGTGGCCGCACGCCGCATCCCGGCGCGCAGCGTGTCATCGAGGTCGCCGGCCAGCCCGTCGTACGCGGCCAGCGCGGCCGCCGCGTTGAGCAGCACCGCGTCCCGGACCGGGCCTGGCTCGCCGGCCAGCAGCGCGCCGGCCACCCGGGCGTTGTACGCCGCGTCGGCGCCGCGCAGCGCGGCCCGGTCCGCAGCTGCCAGCCCGAGCGCCGCCGGGTCGACCGCGACCCGGGTCACCGTGCCGTCGCGGGCCGCCCACACCGCGGACGTCGTCGTGGTGGTCAGCTCGTCCAGCCCGTCATCGCCGCGGAACACCAGTGCGGTCACCCCCCGGTCGGCCAGCACGGCGGCCATCACCGGGGCCATCCGCGGGTCGGCGCAGCCGACCGCGAGCGCGCTGGGCCGGGCCGGGTTGGTGAGCGGGCCGAGGAAGTTGAACGCGGTCGGCACCCCCATCTCCCGGCGCGGCACGGCAGCGTGCCGCATCCCCGGATGGAAGACCGGGGCGAAGCAGAAACCGATCCCGGCCTCCTCGACGCACCGAGCCACCCCCGGCCCGGGCAGGTCGATCGCCACCCCGAGCGCCTCCAGCAGATCGGCGGCGCCGCAGGCGGAGGAGGCGGCCCGGTTGCCGTGCTTCACCACCCGGGCGCCCGCGCCGGCCGCCACCAGCGCGGACATGGTGGAGATGTTCACCGTGTGAGCCCGGTCGCCGCCGGTGCCGACGACGTCCAGGGACGGCCTGGCCACCTCGATCGGCCCGGCGTTGGCCAGCATGGCTGCGGCCATCCCGCCGAGCTCGGCCGGCGTCTCCCCCTTGGCCCGGAGCAGCACCGCGAAGGTGGCCAGCTGAACCGGGGTGGCCTCGCCGGACATGATCTCGGCCATCGCCCAGCCGGTGTCCTCGTGGCCGAGCGGCTGCCCGGACAGCAGCGTAGCCAGCAGCGCCGGCCAGCTGCGGTCCGGGCCCGCCGGGCGGTCCGGGCCCGCCGGGCGGTCGGCGCTCGCTGGGCGGTCGGCGCTCGCTGGGCGGCCGGGGCTGGCGGGGCGGTCCGGGCTCGCCGGGCGGTCGGCGCTCACCGGACGACCGGAACGGCGCGGGCCCGGCCGCGCAGCAGGGCGGCCACAGTCTGCGCGGCGATCACCGGGTCCATCGGCCGGGCGATCGTCGCGTCCGCTTGCGACCAGACGGCCAGCCACCGGTCGTCCCGGCGGCCGAGCAGGATGCAGATCGCCGGGCAGTCCCTGATCTCGTTCTTCAGCTGCCGGCTGATGCCCATCCCTCCCGTCGGCTGGGCCTCCCCGTCCAGGATCGCGAGGTCGACCCCGCCGCGGTCCACCCGCGCCACGACCTCCTCGCCGGTGGCGCAGTCGACGTACTCGATCCGACCCAGGTCTGGGGACGGCCGCCGGCCGACGGCCGTGCGCACCTGCTCCCGCACCGCGGGGTCATGGCTGAAGACGATTACCGTGTGCTGCCGGGCGGTCGCGGCGCTCATGGACCGAAATCGTAGCGAGGCCAAGTCGTCCCGCCCCACCACCCGGTCCTGCCGAGAACGGCAGTCAGGATGCGTCCGGTGCCGTCCTGGCCGCAGTCAGCGGCACTGGCCGGCCGGCCGGAGAATGGCAACACTCGCTAGCGCCGTGGCCACCGATCGGGGCGGCGGGCAGCGCTCGTCGAGTGGACGAAGCAGTTCGGACCCGGGTTGTACGCCGACAGCCGTTCACCGCAGACGGCGCAGTACCGGTCGATGCTGGATACCTTCCGCACCGGGCGGCGCGTCGCGCTTCCCGGGCGGGACCCTGAGACCACGTCTCCTCCGTCAGGCCTGCCGCTCCCCCCGCGCGGCCGCGAACAGACCACGACACCGTAGGCCGGACGGGGGAGCCGGTCAACGGCGGGGTGCCGCCGCGCGTCGACGCCTCGGTGGGCGACGCGGCCCGGCACCGGGTCCAGCCGGATCAGCGGCCAGGAGAACCGGGCAGCCGACGAGTACAGAGTGGACGTACATCGGCTGGTGCAGCCAGTCGTGGTCCGGCGCGGCCGGGGTACCAGCCGCTGAGGTGCAGCGGGAACGGGCTCCCGACGAACGGCAGGTACCCGGCGAGCCCGCTCATGTGGCCACCGCGATCGGGCCGAGACCGCCGGCCAGCCGGGACGCGGTCCGCCGGCGGCTCGACCGGTCGCCGCGGGCAGGCAGCCGGCGCACCCCGAGCGGTTGGCGCGCGACCGCCAGCACCGGCAGCGCGGCCCGCACCGCGCCGACTCGGGTCTCGGTCGGCAGCCGCGCCGGGGGGTGAACGCCGGGATCGCGGCGCCCTCGCGGTGGGCCAGCAGCACGGCATGCGCCAGCGGCAGGCCGGCGAAGACGCGCCGGGCGGCCGGGCGCACCCCGGCGCATACAGCGGGTCGCCTGGGGCCATAATGACGGCCGTGACGACGGCGACCTTCCAGCCCGGGAGAGTCCACTCGCTGACCAGGCCGAACATGGTCAGCGTCGGCACCATCGTGTGGCTGTCCAGCGAGCTGATGTTCTTCGCCGCGCTGTTCGCCATGTACTTCACGGTCCGGGCCGCGCACGCGGAGTGGCCGCAGCCGCCCACCGAGCTGAACGTGCCGTACGCCACCGTGATCACCGTGATCCTGGTGTCGTCGTCGTTCACCTGCCAGTGGGGGGTGTTCGCGGCCGAGCGCGGCGACGTCTACGGCCTGCGCCGGTGGTTCGCGGTCTCGTTCGTGCTGGGCCTGATCTTCGTGCTGGGCCAGGCGAACGAGTACCGCCACCTGATTCACGACGGCACCACGATCTCGGCCACCGGCTACGGCTCGGTCTTCTACCTCACCACCGGGTTCCACGGGCTGCACGTCATCGGCGGGCTCATCGCGTTCATCTTCATCCTGCTGCGCTCGACCATGGGGCGGTTCACCCCGGCCCAGGCCACCGCCGGGATCGTGGTCTCGTACTACTGGCACTTCGTCGACGTGGTGTGGATCGGCCTGTTCTCGACCATCTACCTGATCCGCTGAGGTGCGCCCATGACAGACCCGTCCCCCTCGGCGAAGCGGCCGAGCCGGATGGCACGGCTGCGCCGCCGGCTGTCCGGCGCCCTCGCGCTGGGCGTTGCGCTGGTCGCCATAGGTCTCGGCTACTCGGCCGTCGCGTCGGCCGGCACCCCCGGCGCCCGCGCCGCCAGCCAGCCGCAGCAGGAGTCACTGGACGTCCGGAAGGGCCGGGCGCTGTACGAGGACGGCTGCATCACCTGTCACGGCCGCAACCTGCAGGGGGTGCAGGACCGGGGACCGTCGCTGATCGGGGTCGGCCAGGCGGCGGTCTACTTCCAGGTGAGCACCGGCCGGATGCCGGTGGCCCGGCAGGAGGCGCAGGCACCGCGCAAGACCCCGAAGTACCAGCCGGAGGAGGTCGACCAGATCGCCGCCTACGTGCAGTCGGTCGGCGGCGGCCCGATGATCCCGGACGGCGACCTGCGGGACGGCGACCTGGCCGAGGGCGGCGAGCTGTTCCGGACCAACTGCGCCTCCTGCCACAACTTCGCCGGGAAGGGGGGCGCGCTGTCGGCCGGGAAGAGCGCGCCCACCCTGGAAGCCGCCAGCGACAAGGTGATCTATGGCGCGATGCTGTCCGGCCCGCAGAACATGCCGGTGTTCGGCGACAACCAGATCACCCCCGAGCAGAAGCGCGCGGTCATCAACTACGTCCAGACGCTGAAGCAGACCAAGGACCCGGGCGGCAGCGGCATCGGCCGGCTGGGCCCGCTGCCCGAGGGCCTGGTGATCTGGGTCATCGGCATCCCCGCGCTGCTCGTCACCATCCTGTGGATCGGGGCGAAGTCATGACCCTGCCATCCCGGCGCCGTCCACCCCTCCGCTCCGGTCGTGTGCCCACGGTGGGCGGCGCGTCATGACCGAGCACCCGGTGCAGCGCCGCGACGGGGTGACCGAGCGCGAGCTGGAGCAGATGAACGCGCTGGAGGCGACCCTGGCCGGCGCTGAGCTCGACGACGTGCACATCGTGCAGAAGCGGGACCGGTTCCCGGTGCCCGGCTCGAAGGCCGAGCGGCGGGCCGAGCGCGGCGTCGCGCTCTGCTTCGTGGTCACCTTCCTCGCGACCGTCGCGTTCAGCGTGATCTACGTGGTGGCGCCTTGGACTTACTCGACCACGAACAACAACTACACCTGGTTCACCCCGCTGCTGGGGGTGACGATGGCGATCGCGCTGGGCGGCGTCGGGGTCGGCGCGGTGCTGTGGGCCAAGTGGCTGATGCCGGAGGAGGAGGTGGTCCAGGACCGGCACGACGGGCCGTCGCCCGTGGTGGACCGGCGGACCACCGCGGCCACGCTGGTCGACGGATGGCGGGACACCGGCCTGCCCCGCCGATCGCTGCTCCGGCGGGCCTTCGGGCTGAGCCTTGGGGCGCTCGGGGCGCTCACCATCATCCCGCTCGGCGGGCTGATCAAGAAGCCGAAGGACACCCTGTTCACCACGCCCTGGAAGGCCGGCGTCCGGCTCATCGGCCTGGACGACCGCCCGGTGCGGCCCGGGGACATGCTGCCCGGCTCGCTGGCGACGGTGTTCCCGGCGGTGCCCGGCGGGAAGACCGCCCCGGACGCGCCCACCATGCTGATCCGGCTCCGGCCCGGGCAGACGGTGCGGCCGCGGCCCGGCCAGGAGGACTTCGGCTGGCAGGACTTCGTCGCGTTCTCCAAGATCTGCACGCACGCCGGCTGCCCGGTCTCGCTCTACGAGCAGCAGACCGGCCGCATCCTCTGCCCGTGCCACCAGTCCCAGTTCGACGTCACCCAGGACGGCAAGCCGGTGTTCGGCCCGGCCGCCCGGCCGCTGCCAGCGCTGGCGATCACGGTCGACTCGGACGGATACTTCGTGGCGAAGGGCGACTATCGCGAGCCCGTGGGGCCGAGCTTCTGGGAGCGGCCGTGAGCGATATATCCCCGGCCGAGCGGACCGGCAACTGGGTCGACGAGCGATTCCCCCTGGCCGGCGGGCTGCGCCGCCAGTTGAACAAGGTCTTCCCGGACCACTGGTCGTTCATGATGGGCGAGATCGCCCTCTACTCGTTCGTCATCCTGCTGATCACCGGGACCTACCTGACGTTCTTCTTCGACGCCTCGATGGGCGAGGTGCGCTACGACGGCAGCTACACGCCGCTGCACAACGTCGAGATGTCCCGGGCCTACGCCTCGACCCTGAAGATCTCCTTCGACGTCCGCGGCGGCCTGGTCATCCGGCAGATCCATCACTGGGCCGCGCTGCTGTTCGTCGCCGCGATCACCATCCACATGCTGCGGATCTTCTTCACCGGGGCGTTCCGCAAGCCGCGCGAGACCAACTGGCTGATCGGCATCACCCTGCTCACCCTGGCTCTGGTCGAGGGCTTCGCCGGCTACTCGCTGCCGGACGACCTGCTGTCCGGCACCGGGCTGCGGATCGCCAGCGCGATCCTGCTGTCCATCCCGCTGATCGGCACCTGGGTGTACTTCCTGCTCTTCGGCGGCGACTTCCCGGGCACCGAGATAGTCGGCCGGCTGTATATCGCGCACGTTCTGCTGATACCGGGCATCATCCTGGTCTTGATCTCCGTGCACCTGGTGCTGGTGGTCTATCAGAAACACACCCAGTTTCCCGGTCCCGGGAAGACCGAGCACAACGTGACCGGCGAGCGGATCTACCCGATCTACGCCGCCAAGGCCGGCGGGTTCTTCATGCTCGTGTTCGCGGTGATGGCGCTGCTCGGCGGGGTCTTCCAGATCAACCCGGTGTGGCTGTACGGGCCGTACAACCCTGCCCAGGTCAGCGCCGGCTCGCAGCCGGACTGGTACATCGGCTTCTTGGAGGGATCGAGCCGGATCTTCCCGTCCTGGGAGATCCGGATATGGCACCACACCATCTCGGCGCTGTTGTGGCCGACCCTGGTGCTGCCCGGGATCATGTTCACGCTGGCCGCGCTCTACCCGTTCATCGAGGCCAGGCTGACCGGGGACAGAGCGGCGCACAACCTCCTGCAGAGACCCAGGGACGTGCCGGTGCGCACCTCGCTGGGCGCGATGGCGGTCTCCTTCTACACCGTGCTCTGGCTGTCCGGCGGCAACGACATCATCGCGGCGAAGTTCGACATCAGCCTGAACGCGACGGTCTGGGTCGGGCGGATCGGGCTCATCGTGGTGCCGCCGCTGGCGTACCTGGCGACCTACCGGATCTGCCTCGGGCTGCAGCAGCACGATCGTGCCGTGCTGGCGCACGGGGTGGAGACCGGCATCATCAAGCGGCTGCCGTCCGGGGAGTACGTCGAGGTGCACCAGCCGCTGGGCCCCGTCGACGAGCACGGGCACGGGTTGCTGGAGTACGCCGGCACCGCGGTGCCGAAGAGGATGAACCGGCTGGCCACCACGGGCCGCCGGATGCGCGGTTTCTTCGTCCCCGTCGAGGAGCCGCCGACAGTAGAAGAGCCGGAGCGAGCCGAAGAGCGTCGGGAGCTGGCCGGAAGACCTGCCGACCCCCAGCCCTAGGGGGTCGGCAGGTTCACCGAGCCGTCCCGTGCTGCAGGTGCTGGTCGACGCCGACAACGTGGCGCTGGCGCGATGGTGCCGCTGCTCGGTCGGCTCCCGGTGGACGGGTCGGATGTGCGGCCGGTGGTCAGCGGCGACAGGCTGCGCTGGCCCGGATCGAGTGGCCGGGGGGTATGCCGAGGTGGTGCCGGCGAACCGGGTGCCAGGGGCGCCGAGGCGGTGCTCGCGGCGGCGTACCAGCCCGGTGACCGGCCGCTGGTGGTGGTGTCCGGCGACGGGCCCTACGCCATCGGCGAGGTGTGCCCGCGGGTGTAGTACTCGAACAGCAGCCCACCGACGGTGGCCAGCACGCAGGCCAGCGCGAGCAGGAACAGCCACGCCTGTAGGAACACCAGCCCGACGCCCGCGAGGCTGGCCGACAGGCCGATGCCGAGCGGCCAGTAGCTGCCCGGGCTGAAGAAGCCCAGCTCGCCGGCGCCCTCGGCGATCTCGGCGTCCCCGCGGTCCTCCGGGCGCAGCGCGATCCGGCGGGAGACGAACCAGAAGTAGCTCCCGACGATCAGCGCCAGGCCGCCGCACAGCACCAGCGCCGTGGTGCCGGCCACCTCGACGTGCCCGGTGGAGCTCTCCCCGGCGGTCCAGAACGCGTACACCACCGCGGCCGCGAACAGGAACCCCGCGACCCCGAGGAAGATCCGCGACTCGACCCTCATCGCTAGCCTCCCTGGGAGTCGGACGGCTCGGAGGGGGCCCGGTCCACCCGGTTGGTGTTGAACGGGTACGTCGTGGTGGCCTGCCCCGGCTGCCCGATCTCCACCAGCGCCTTGGACTGCCGGCCGGGGTCGGCGTTGCCGAGCCTGGCCAGCGCCTGCAGGTACTGCCGGTACTTGTCGTCGCTGACCACCCGCACCTCGAAGTTCATCTCCGAGTGGTAGGTGCCGCACAGCTCCGCGCAGCGGCCCACGTACGACCCGGTCTTGGTGGCGGTCAGCTCGAACTGGTTCTCCGGGGTCGGGAACACGTCCCGCTTGAACAGGAACTCCGGCACCCAGAAGGAGTGCACCACGTCGTTGGAGGTCTCGGTGAACCGGACCTTCTTCCCCTCCGGGATGACCAGGATCGGGATCTCGTCGGAGCTGCCGACGGTGTAGACGAAGTCGTTGGTCTGCGGGTCACGCTGGTCGGCGTACTGGAACTCCCAGTTCCACTTGAACGCCAGGACGTGCACGGTGGTGTCCGGGTGCGCGCTGAGCTGGGTCACCCGGTTCTCGGTGACCGCGGTGTAGTAGAACAGCACGGCGATGATCACGAATGGCACCACCGTGTAGAGGAACTCCAGCGGCAGGTTGTACTTGGTCTGCCGGGGAAGCTCGGCCCCGCGGCGCCGGTAGAAGATGGCGCACCAGAACATCAGCCCCCACACGCCCACGCCGACGATCAGCGCGGTCACGCTGGCCCAGGTCCACAGCACGCGCATCTCGCGCGCCTGATCGGTGATGCCGCGGGGCCAGCCGAAGCGGAGCTTGTCCTCCAGCTCCCCCCGCGTGCAGCCGGCGAGCGCGACGACGAGCAGCACGCCGCCCACGATCAGGCGGGCTATCCGAACGGTACGACCGCGACCCACGCCGTGCGCCTCCCGATCGACCCTGACCTGCTGGTTGGATCCTTGCGAAGACTACCGGTGCGGGGCCTGCCCGATGGCGGCGGGCGGGTCGGACACGGGGGTAGCGTGCTGGGGTGTCCCGGGTGGGGCCGGACCGGCCGGTGTATCTCGACGCGGCATCCGGCGCGCCGCTGCACCCGGTCGCGCGGGAGGCGCTGGTCGCCGCGCTTGCCGAGGGGTGGGCGGACCCGGCGCGGCTGTACGGAGCGGCCCGGCGGGCCCGGCTGCTGCTGGACCGGGCCCGCGAGACGGTGGCGGCCTGTCTCGGGGCGCGCCCGGAGGAGGTGGCCTTCACCGCCTCCGGCACCCAGGCGGCGCATCTCGCGGTGCTCGGCGCGCTGGCCGGCCGCCGGCGGGCCGGCGACCGGTTCGTGCACAGCGCGGTCGAGCACTCCTGCGTGCTGCACGCGGCCGAGCGGCACACCGCCGCGGGAGGCACCTCCGTGGCGGTGCCGGTGGACCGGCTCGGTCGAGTGGACGGCGCGGCGTTCGCCGCCGCGGTCGCCGCCCCGGGCACCGCGCTGGCCAGCCTGATGAGCGCCAACCACGAGGTCGGCACGGTACAGCCGGTCGCGGCGGCGGCTGCCGCGTGTGCCGAGCCGGGCGTGCCGCTGCACGTCGATGCGGCCCAGTCGGTCGGCCGGGTACCGGTGCCGGACGGCTGGTCGGCGCTGACCGCCAGCGCGCACAAGTGGGGCGGGCCTCCCGGGGTCGGCGTGCTGGTGGTCCGGGCCGGCACCCGGTGGGTCGCCCCGCTCCCGGCCGACGAGCGGGAGCGCGGCCGGGTACCCGGCTTCGAGAACGTGCCGGCGATCGTCGCGGCCGCCGCCTCGCTGCGCGCCCGACTGTCCGAGATGGACGCCGAGGCGGCGAGGCTGCGGCCGCTGGTCGACCGGATCCGGCAGACCGTGCCGCGTACCGTCCCGGACGTCGAGGTGGTCGGCGACCCGGCCGACCGGCTGCCCCACCTGGTCACGTTCTCCTGCCTGTACGTGGACGGGGAGGCGCTGCTGCACGCCCTGGACCGGCGCGGGTTCGCGGTGTCCAGCGGGTCCTCGTGTACCTCCTCGACGCTCACCCCGTCGCACGTGCTGGAGGCGATGGGCGTGCTCTCGCACGGCAACGTCCGGGTCTCGCTGCACCGCGACACGACCGCCGAGGACGTCGAGCGCTTTCTCGCGGTCCTCCCCGAGGTGGTGGCCGACCTGCGGCGGACCGCCGGGGTGGCCGGGCTGTGAGCGGGACGGTGCCGGCGCTGGTGCTGGACTGCCGCGGGCAGCGCTGCCCGCTGCCGGTCATCGAGCTGGCCCGCCGGATCGGCGAGGTCGGCCTCGGCGAGGTCGTCGCGGTGCTCGCCGACGACCCGGCCGCCCGGGTCGACGTGCCGGCCTGGTGCCGGATGCGCGGGCAGGAGTACGCCGGCGAGACCACCGGCGACACGGGCGTGCCGCACTACGCGGTGCGCCGCCGACGATGAGACCGGTGATACTGGCGGGCGTCTCGCGTCGTCCATCGGATCGGAGGTGAGCGCCCTTGTGCGGCCTCCTGGGCTATCTCAGCAACGACCGCACCGCCAAGGAGCTTCGCGACCAGGTCGCGGAGGCGCTGGAGTTGATGCACCACCGGGGCCCGGACGAGGGCGGCACCGTCAACGACCGGGACGTGGTCCTCGGCTTCCGCCGGCTGTCCATCATCGACCTGGATCACAGTCACCAACCGCTCCCCTACGACAACGGACGGTACTGGCTGCTGTTCAACGGCGAGATCTATAACTACGTGGAGCTCCGCAAGCGGCTGGCCAGGGAGTACGGCGCGACGTTCGCCACCGCCGGCGACGGGGAGGTGATCCTCGCCGCGTACAAGTACCTCGGCGAGGACGGGGTGCGCGAGCTGCGCGGCATGTTCGCGTTCCTGATCTGGGACACCGAGGAGCGGGTGCTGTTCGGCGCCCGCGACTGGTTCGGAATCAAGCCACTGTTCGTGCTGGAGGACCAGCGCGGAGTGTTCTTCGCCTCGGAGAAGAAGGCGCTGCTCGACCTCGGCGGCGCGGACGCCGAGGAGGTCGACACCCGCGCCCTGCAGCACTACCTGATCCTGCAGTACGTCCCGGAGCCGGCGTCGCTGCACCGGAAAATCAGGCGGATCGAGAGCGGCACCTCGTTCACCGTCCGGCCGGGCGGTCCGATCGTGACCCGACGCTACTTCCGGCCGACGTTCCCGATCCGCAAGGTGGACGACGAGCAGGCGCTCTACGCCCAGGTGCGCGAGGTGCTGGAGGACTCCGTCGCGAAGCACATGCGCGCCGACGTCACGGTCGGCTCGTTCCTCTCCGGCGGCATCGACTCCACCGCGATAGCCGCGCTGGCGAAGCGGCACAACCCGAAGCTGATCACCTTCACCACCGGGTTCGAGCGGGCCGGGTACAGCGAGGTCGACGTCGCCGCGCTGTCCGCCGAGGAGCTGGGCGTGCGGCATGTGGTCAAGGTGGTCAGCGCGCAGGACATGATGGAGACACTGCCGCTGATCGTGTGGTACCTCGACGACCCGGTCGCCGACCCGGCTCTGGTACCGCTCTATTTCGTGGCGCGGGAGGCGCGCAAGCACGTCAAGGTGGTGCTGTCCGGCGAGGGGGCCGACGAGCTGTTCGGCGGCTACAACATCTACCGCGAGCCGCTGTCGCTGCGCACGCTGACCGCGCTGCCGGCGCCGGTCCGCGGCGGGCTGGGCCTGCTGTCCCGACGGCTGCCGCAGGGCATGCGCGGGAAGGACCTGCTGCGCCGGGGCGCGATCCCGCTGGAGCAGCGGTACTACGGCAACGCCCGCATCTTCCGGGACGACGAGCTCGGCTTCCTGTCCACACGGGACCCGGCAGTGTCCTTCCGGGACGTCACCGACCCGATCTACGCCGAGTGCCGCGGGTCCGACGACGTGACCCGGATGCAGTACGTCGACCTGTACACCTGGCTGCGCGGCGACATCCTCGTCAAGGCCGACAAGATGACGATGGCGAACTCGTTGGAGCTGCGCGTCCCGTTCCTGGACACCGAGGTCTTCCGGGTCGCTTCGACCCTGCCGGTCGCGCAGCGGGTCACCCGGGAGACCACCAAGCTGGCGCTGCGGCAGGCGCTGCGCGACATCGTGCCGCCGCACGTCGTCGACCGGCGGAAGCTGGGCTTCCCGGTGCCGATCCGGCTGTGGCTGAAGGACGCGATGTACGACTGGGCCCGGGACATCATCGAGTCCAGCGAGACCGGCCACCTGATGGACAAGTCCTACGTGCTGTCCGTCCTGGACGCGCACCGGGCCGGGCCGCGCGACCTGAGCCGCAAACTGTGGACCCTGCTGGTGTTCATGATCTGGCACGGTGTCTTCGTGGAGCGGCGGATCAAGCCGGAGATCCCGGCGACCGTCTACCCGGTGAGCATCTGAGCAGGCAGCCCACCGCGCGGGACACCGAACACCGGCGACCCGGCGACCGGATCGACCGGGGTGCCGCTGACCGGCTGACGGTCAGGCCGCGGGTTCGAGCGTATCCCGGGCCGGCAGCCGCGGCGGGCGGACCGCCGGGCCGAGCGAGACGAGGGTGACCGCGCCGGCCAGCAGGAGCAGCCCGGCCTGGGCATCCAGGATCATGCCCAGGCCGATCCGGTCGCCGAGCACGCCGGCGATCAGGACGCCGAGCGCCTGCATGGCTGCGGTGGACGTGTCGAACGCCCCCGCCACACGGCCCAGGTGACTGGGTGGGGTGTGCGTCTGGGCCAGGGTGAGCAGTCCGGTCAGGGCGGCCACCCCGGGGATGCCGGCGGCGATGAACAGCCCGACGTAGAGGCCCAGCGCGGTGGTCAGTGCCGGCGCGTTCCAGGTGGTCAGGCTGACCAACCCGAACAGCAGGTAGCCGTAGCCGACCAGCGCGCTCGCCCGGACCCGCCGGGCGACCAGCCCGAGCAGCAACCCGCCGAGGATCCCGCCGATCGCCTGGACGCCGCGCAGCAGGCCGACCGCGGAGCCGTCGCCGTGCAGCGAGCGCTCGACGAACAGCACGAACAGCACGAGGAAGAAGCCCTGGGCGAGCTGACCGATACCGCCGGTGACGAAGACGGTGCCCAGCGGGCGGGAGCGGGTGAGGAGTCGAAGGCCCGCGCGCCAGCTGCGGGCGAGCGCGCGGCCCGCCGCGCCCGCCTTCGCGGCCACCTCCCCGCCCGGCTCCACCGCCGGCCCGCGGGCGACCCGGACCAGGGCGATCAGCACCGCGCTGGCCACGAAGCTGGTCGCGTCCACGACGACGACGGCCGGCAGCCGACCGAGCTCGAACACCAGCCCGCCCAGCGGCGAACCCACCAGCCGGGCGAGGCTGTCGGCGACCCCGAGCAGCGAGTTGGCCCGGCCGAGCCGGTCGGCCGCGACCACCGCCGGTAGCAGCGCGAACGTCGCCGGCCCGGCCAGCCGGGCCAGGCTCGACTCGGCGACCGCCACCGCTATCACGACCCACAGCCGCCCCCGCGAGTCCACCGCGAGCAGCGGCAGCAGCAGGGCCGCCTGGGCCAGGTTGACCACCACCAGGGTGCGGCAGCGATCCCACCGGTCGACCAGCACGCCGGCCACCGTGCCGAGCAGCAGTGCCGGCGCGAGCTCGGCCATGAACACCGTCGAGGTGGCCAGGCTGGACCCGGTGAGGGCGAGCACGTACACCGGCAGCGCGATCATCAGCAGCCAGTCGCCGGCATCCGAGACCACCCGGGCCGCGCACAGCAGCCCGAAGTTGCGCCACTCCCCCGGCGCGGCCTCTCCCCGCGGCGCGAGGTCCCGCTCGTCCGGCGGCTGGTGTGCGCTCATGGTTCCTCCGGTGCCGGGAACGCCTTGAGGTCCAGGTGCACCGGCCGCGCCTCGGCCGGCGGGTCGGAGCGGGTCAGCCCGATGAACGGGCGGATCGCCTTGTCCAGCGTCGCGACCAGCTCGGTGAGCTCGGCCGGGCTGAGCAGCAGGGAGAACCGGCCGAACTCGGCCGCGTCCCGCCAGACCGGATCGAGCGCGTCGGCTCGGCGCAGGAAACCGCGAGCCAGCGCGGCGTCCTGCTCGAGCTGCAGGACGAGCAGCCGCTCCTGTACGGCGCGGCCGGCCGGATCGTCCCGGTCGTGCTCGAACGAGAACCCGGTTGCGGCCGGCCGCCACGGCCGCTCCCGGCCGTCGGCGGCGGGCACCGGCTCGACGAATCCCCAGCGGGCCAGCTGCCGCAGGTGATAGCTGCAGGCCGACGGAGAGGCGTCGACAACGGCGGCGCACTGCGTGGCGGTCCGGGCCCCGAACGTCATCAGGTGGTTGAACAGGGCGACCCGCACCGGATGGGCCAACGCGGCGATCGCCCGCACGTCGCTGATCTGCCGGCGCTCCTCCGGTCTGGTCACTCCGCGCCTCCGCGATCTGAAGGAATCCCTTCACATCACAGCACACGCGCCACTCGATGTGAACGGTTTCTTTCAGATTGGTCGAGCGCCGTCACCCGAATCGGATCGGCAAAGGTCCGGTCAGCCGGCCAGGAAGACCCGTACCTCCTCGGCGGCAGCGTCGCCGTACACCGCGCCGAGCCGCTCGGCGAACTCCTCCGGCTTCACCACATACTCCTGGGTCCCCACCGTCTCCAGCACGTAGGTGGCCAGCATGCTGCCCACCTGGGCGGACCGCTCCAGGCCGAGGCCCCAGGACCGGCCGGCCAGGAAGCCGGCCCGGAACGCGTCGCCGACGCCGGTCGGGTCGGCCCGGCGCACCTCGTCGGCCGCCCGGACGTGCAGCTCCGGCTCGCCCCGCCGCACCACTCGGACGCCGTCCGCCCCGCAGGTGGTCACCCGGACCTCGACCCGGTCCAGCAGGTCGTCGTCCCGCCAGCCGGTCTTCTGCTGGAGCAGGCCGAGCTCGTAGTCGTTGGTGAGCAGGTAACTGGCCCCGTCGATGAGCTTGCGCACCTCGGGACCGGACATCCGGGCCAGCTGCTGCGAGGGGTCCGCGGCGAACGGGTAGCCCCGCTCCCGGCACTCCTCGGTGTGCCGCACCATGGCGGCCGGGTCGTTCGCGCCGACCAGCACCAGCTCCAGCCCGCCGACCCGGTCGGCCACCGGCCGCAGTTCGATGTTGCGGGCCTCGGCCATCGCGCCGGCGTAGAACGACGCGATCTGGCACATCTCCTCGTCCGTCGTGCAGACGAACCGGGCCGTGTGCGCGACCTCGCTGACGTGCACCGAGTCGCAGTCCACGCCGTGCCGCTCCAGCCAGCCGCGGTAGTCGGCGAAGTCGGCTCCGACCGCGCCGAGCAGCACCGGCCGCTGGCCGAGCTGGGCCATCCCGAACGCGATGTTCGCGGCCACGCCGCCGCGCCGGACCACCAGGTCGTCGACCAGGAACGATAGGGACAACCGGTGCAAATGCTCGGGCAGTAGCTGATCGGCGAAACGACCCGGGAAGTGCATGAGATGGTCGGTCGCGATCGAACCGGTCACGGCGATAGCCATCGCTAACGTCCTCGCTGCGTCGGAGGGCGGACGTTTCAGCGTATCCGTCGCCGGTGCAGCCACCCCAGCCAGCCACCCCGTCTGTCTGAAGTCGGGAACCTGCTCGCGGCCGGTGCCGTCCAAACCGGGACCGTCCCCGACGTCGTGGAGTTCGGCATGAGCGAAACCGCCGCCAGCGTCCGCACCCAGCCCGACCGTCCCGATCCCCGCCGCGGGCGGGGCGGGCGCCGGCTGCGCCTCATCGCACCGCTCGCCGCCGCGGCCGCGGTCGCCGTCGTCGCCGGCGGGGTCCTGCTGGTGCAGCGGGAGTCCGGCACCGGCTCGGGCGGCCGGCCGCCCACCCTGCACCTGGTCGGGACCGGCGGGACCATGCAGGCCAACGCCGAGCCGAAGGCCCCCGGCGACGCGGGCGTGGCCGGCGTGCCCGGCGGATCTCGGTACCGGGTCGAGGGCAGCCTGCCGGACGGTCCGGCCCGCGGCCGGGTGCACACGCTGCCGGCCGGCGCGGCACCCAAGGACGCGGTGGCCCGACTGGCCGGTGGGCTCGGCGTGTCCGGAACGCCGGTCCGCAGCGGCGACGGCTGGACGGTCGGCAGCGGGCCGACGGCGCTGCGGGTGACCGACGGCTCGGGCTGGCGGTGGGCGCTGGGCAGCGGCATCGGGAACAGCGGCACGGGGAGCAGCGGCACCGCGTCCTGCCATGTCATCGTCGCGGGCAAGCGGGCCTGCCCGCCGGCGCTGCCGGTCGGCTCCGGCGTCCCCGGGCCGCCCGGCAAGGTCGTCCCGATCCAGCCGCCGGTCGCCAAGCCGCCCGACAGCGGCTCGGGAGCCGGCTCGACCGGCGGGAACGTCGGCTCGACGTCCATCTCCGCCGGCGGCCAGCCCGCGACCGGCTCGGGGCAACCACCGAACGTCGGCGTCCCGGCGCCGGTCGACCCGCCCAGCACCGCCCCGAGCCCGCCCGCCGACGCGGTCCGCAAGGCGGCCGGGCCGGTGCTCGCCGCGCTCGGCCTGGACAGCGCCGCGGTCCGGGTGGACAGCTACCCGGCGCTCGGCATGCTCACCGCGGCTCCGGTGGTCGACGGCCTGCCCACCTCGGGCTACGAGACGCGGCTGTCCTACGACCTGCGGATGCGGCTCACCGAGGCGTCGGGCTGGCTGGGTACTCCGGCGCCCGGCGCCGAGTACCCGCTGGTGTCCGCGACGAAGGCGCTGGAGTCCGTTCCGGTCCCGGCGATCGCGCTGATGCCGTGCGCCGACGTCCAGCCGTCCCGGTGCTTGCCGGTGCAACCGGTGATCACCGGGGCTCGGCCCGGCCTGCTGCTGAGCTGGAACGAGAAGGGAGCGGCGCTGCTCGTGCCGGCGTGGCTGTACGACGCGCGCGGCTGGCCGACGCGGCTCGCCGCAATCGCCATCGACCGCGGCTACCTGGCTCCGCCGGTCGCGCCCGCGCCTCCCCCGGCGCCCGGCGCCCCGACGAAGATCCCGCCGGCCACCGGGACCGTCGCCCCGACCAGGTAGCCCAACCTCCGGCAGCAGTGAGGGCCGCGTCCGTGCCGGATCGCGGCCCTCGCTCCTGGCCGGAAGCCCCCGCGCCCTAGTGGAACGAGTCCCCGCAGGCGCAGGAACCACTCGCGTTCGGGTTGTCGATCGTGAACCCCTGCTTCTCGATCGTGTCGACGAAGTCGATCGTCGCTCCGATGAGGTACGGCGCGCTCATCCGGTCGACGGTGACCTCGACGCCGGAGAAGTCGGTGACGAGGTCACCGTCCAGTGACCGTTCGTCGAAGAACAGCTGGTAACGCAGGCCGGAGCAGCCGCCGGGCTGGACGGCGATGCGCAGCCGCAGGTCGTCGCGGCCCTCCTGGTCGAGTAGCGCCTTGACCTTCGAGGCGGCCGTGTCGGTGAGGATCACGCCCGTCTGGGTCTCGGTCGTCGTCTCCGGAACGGTCACGAGATTCTTCTCCCACTCGCTCGGACGCTGGCGGACACCAACGCAGAGGCAACTCGGGGCCTTCGCCCTCGATTCCCATGGTACGACCCCGGGCCTCGCCCACCCAGGTCTAGGGCCTGTCGCCGCTCCACTGCCGGGCGACCCGGGCCGCCAGGTCGGCGAGCCGGTCGGCCGGCCAGGCCAGCGCGGCCTCGACCGAGCCGGCCAGGTCGGCGACCGCGTACCCGGCCTCGACCCCGACCGCGGCCATCTCCCGCCGCCCGACCGAGACCTGGCCGGCCAGCACCAGGCAGGGCACGCCGCGGGCGGCCGCGGCGGCGGCCACCCCGCTGACCACCTTCCCGCGCAGCGACTGCCAGTCGAACGACCCCTCGCCGGTGATCGCCAGCTCGACCCCGTCCAGCGCGGCGGGCAGCCCGACGGCCGCGCCGATCAGGTCGATGCCCGGCTCGCGGCGGGCGCCGAGGGCGAGCAGGCCGGCGCCGAGACCGCCGGCCGCGCCGGCGCCGGGCAGCGCGGCCAGCCCAGCCGGGGCTCCGGGCAGGTCCCGTTCCACGACCTCGGCCCACCGGGCGAGCGCCGCGTCCAGCACCTCGACCTGCTCCGGGGTGGCTCCCTTCTGCCGACCGACGACCGCAGTCGCCCCGGTCGGCCCGGTCAGCGGGTTGTCCACGTCGGTGGCGACCACGAGCGCGGCCCCGCGCAGCTGGGGCACTCCGTCGAGCCGGTGCACCGCAGCCAGCGCCGCGCCGCCGTGCGGCACCGCCCGGCCGGCGCCGTCCAGCGCGGTGACGCCGAGCGCGGCGAGCATCCCGGCGCCGCCGTCGTTGGTCCCGGAGCCGCCGAGGCCGACGACCACGGTTCGGGCGCCGCTGTCCACCGCGGCGGAGATCAACACCCCCACGCCGTACGACGTGGTCACCATCGGGTCCCGCTCCTGGTGCCCGAGCAGGTGCAGCCCGCAGGCCTGCGCCGACTCGACGTAGCAGGTCGTGCCGTGCCGCAGCACCGCGCCGACGACCGGGCGGCCGAGCGGGTCGGAGGTCGGCACCGGCAGCAGGTCGCCGTCCAGGGTGGCCGCCAGCACGTCCACGAACCCGGGCCCGCCGTCCGACATCGGCAGCGGTACGAGTTCGTCGGCCGGTGCCACCCGGCGCCACCCGGCGACGATCGCCTCCGCGGCCTCGACCGCCGACAGCGTGCCGCCGAACTTGTCCGGCGCCACCAGGATCCGCACCGCGCCATTCTGCCCGGCGGCGAGGTGGCGCAGATCACAGCCGCAGGATCGGCGGAAGGAGAGCAGCGGAAGTCTAGTTGTCGACGGATGGGACAATGGGCTGCGGGAAGGACCGCGATGACCACGGTTGACGAGGTGACCGCGCCCGTCCGCGGCTGGACGGAGCCGGAGCAGACGCAGCTCGCCCTGCTGCTGCTCGGCCAGGGCAGCGACGCGGACTCGGAGCGCGGCGTGGAGTGCCCCGGCGAGCTGCCGGCCGCCTCCGACCCGACCCTGGTCGAGCGGGCCAGGGCGGCCAAGCAGGCGCTCGGCGGCCGCGCCTTCGTGCTCGGCCATCACTACCAGCGTGACGAGGTCATCCAGTTCGCCGACGTGACCGGCGACTCGTTCAAGCTCGCCCGGCAGGCCGCGGCCCGGCCGGAGGCCGAGTACGTCGTGTTCTGCGGCGTGCACTTCATGGCGGAGAGCGCGGACATCCTCACCTCGCCGCGGCAGCAGGTGGTGCTGCCGGACCTGGCCGCCGGCTGCTCGATGGCCGACATGGCGACGTTCGACCAGGTCGAGGAGGCCTGGGAGGTGCTGGCCGACGCGGGCGTGGCCGAGGTCACGGTGCCGGTCAGCTACATGAACTCGTCCGCCGCGATCAAGGGCTTCACCGGCCGGCACGGCGGGACGATCTGCACCTCGTCGAACGCTCGGCGAGCGCTGGACTGGGCGTTCGGCGGTCGTGGTGGGGAGAAGGTGCTGTTCCTGCCCGACCAGCACCTCGGTCGGAACACCGCGGTGCGGGAGCTCGGCATGTCCCTGGACGACTGCGTGCTCTACGACCCGCACCGGCCCGGCGGCGGAGCGACCGCCGACGCGCTGCGCCGGGCCCGGATGATCCTGTGGCGCGGGCACTGCTCGGTGCACGGCCGGTTTCGCAGGCAGAGCGTGGACGAGGTGCGGGAGCGGATCCCGGGCGTCACCGTGCTGGTGCACCCAGAGTGCCGGCACGACGTGGTCAGCGCGGCCGACCTGGTCGGCTCGACCGAGTACATCATCGAGACGATCGACGCGGCCCCGGCCGGCTCGGCGTTCGCGGTCGGCACCGAGCTCAACCTGGTCCGCCGGCTGGCGCTGCGGCACCCCGACAAGACCGTCGTCTTCCTGGACCGCGCGGTCTGCTTCTGCTCCACCATGAACCGCATCGACCTGCCCCACCTGGTCTGGGCGCTGGAGTCGCTGGCCCGCGGCGAGGTGGTGAACCGGATCACGGTCGACCCGGACACCGCCCGGCACGCCCGGGCCGCACTGGACCAGATGCTCGCGCTGCCGTAACCCGCCGGCGGGCGCTGCTGCATTAGGCTGCGATGGTGAGGTTGCTGCGCCGCCGGAGCCAGGTCGACCCGACCGAGGGCGACCAGGCCGGCCGGGTCGACGGGTCGCGCCACGCCGAGCCGGCCGACGGCTTCGGGTCGACCGACCCACGGCACGCCTCCGGCAAGGGACGCCCGACGCCGAAGCGGCGGGAGGCCCAGCGACGGCGCACCGGCCCGGCCGCTCCACCGCCGCGCACCCGGCGCGAGGCGTACCGGCGGAGCAAGGAGCAGAACGCCGTGCGCCGGGCGGAGTACCGGGCCGGGATGAGGTCCGGCGACGAGAAGTACCTGAACCCCCGCGACCGCGGTCCGGTCCGCGCGCTGGTCCGGGATGTCGTCGACTCCCGGCGCAATGCCGGCGGTCTCTTCCTCCTGGTGGCGGTCGTCGTCTTCGCCGGCTACCTGGTGCCGGACGCCAGGATCCGGGCGTTCACCGTGTCCCTGTGGATGACCGTCTTCCTGCTGCTCGTGGTGGACTCCATATTCCTCGGCCTGCGAATCCGCCGGATGGTCCGGCAGCGGCACCCGGACGCCGCAGAACCCACCTCCCGGCTGATCTGGTACGGTGTGACCAGGGCGACCATGATCCGCCGCTGGCGGATGCCGGCCCCGCGGGTGACCGTCGGCGAGAAGATCTGACCTCTGCGCACTAGGGTCGATGGCATGGAGTTCCGTCGACTCGGTCGCAGCGGTCTGTCCGTCAGCGAGATCGCCTACGGCAACTGGATCACCCACGGCGGTCAGGTGGAGGAGGACGCGGCCCGGGCCTGCGTGCGGGCAGCACTGGACAGCGGGATCACCACGTTCGACACCGCCGACGTGTACTCCGGCACCCGGGCCGAGCAGGTGCTCGGCCGGGCGCTGGCCGGGGTGCGGCGCGAGGGGTACGAGCTGTTCAGCAAGCTCTACTGGCCCGTCGGGCCGGGCCAGAACGACCGCGGACTCGGTCGCAAGCACGTCATGGAGGCCTGCCACGCCTCCTTGCGACGGCTCGGCACCGACTACCTGGACCTCTACCAGGCGCACCGGTTCGACCCGACGACGCCGCTGGAGGAGACCATGCTCGCCTTTGCCGACCTGGTGCGGCAGGGCGCGGTGCTCTACATCGGCGTCTCGGAGTGGACGGCCGAGCAGATCACGGCGGCCGCGGCGCTGGCCCGCGAGCTGAAGGTGCCGCTGATCTCCAACCAGCCGCAGTACTCGATGCTGTGGCGGGTGATCGAGGCCGAGGTGATCCCCGCCTGCGAGCGCGCCGGGATCGGGCAGATCGTCTGGTCGCCGATCGCCCAGGGCGTGCTCACCGGGAAGTACCTGCCCGGCCAGTCGCCGCCGTCGAGCAGCCGGGCCACCGACCGGGCCGGCTCGGGGTTCATCCGCCGCTGGCTGGACGACGACCTGCTCGCCCGGGTGCAGCAGCTCCGGCCGATCGCCGACGACCTGGGCCTGTCCATGGCGCAGCTCGCCGTCGCCTGGGTGCTGCAGAACGAGCACGTGTCGGCGGCGATCATCGGCGCCACCCGACCGGAGCAGGTGGTGGAGAACGTCAAGGCGTCCGGCGTCACCCTGGAGCCGGCCGTGCTCAGCCGGATAGATCAGGTGCTCGACGGCTTCGTCGAGCGGGACCCGGCGAAGACCGGCTGAGGACCACCCCCGCCCCGCGGCCCACACCGGGTCCCGGCGCTCGGCGGCTCCGGCCGGGGAGCTGAGCCGGTCGGGGAGCTGAGCCGGTCGGGGAGCTGAGCCGGCGTTGCGATCCGGCGGGTGCCCGCCTACTCGGGCGCCGGCGTCAGCGGCATCGGGCCGTACTCGACCCGGCCGTTCTCGATCAGCGTGACCTGCTGGACGCCGGCTACCAGCAGCTCGCGCCAGGTCTCGCCCAGCCACGACTCTGCGTCGGCCTTGCTCGGGAACGTCTCCGCGCGCGGAGCGGTGACCACGACTCCGTTCGCGTCCTCGTACCGCCAGGTCCAGGTCATCCTCGCTCCCTCATCGACCTGCCTCACCCTAGTCGGGGCGCGCGCACCCGGACCTTTGACGTGGGGGTTGCCGGCGTGGTCCTATCCAGTCCACAACTCCACACTCGCGCGCGAGCGGGGGAAGCCGGTCGAAGTCCGGCACTGACCCGCAGCCGTAGGCCCGGCCCTGGCCGGGCAAGTCGGAATGCCTGCCCGCGCGTTCGGCTCCATCGCCGCCGTCGTGGTCTACGGGGCGGAGTCCGGGTCACGTTCCCCGCTCCAGCCCCCGACACCCGCGCCTTCGCGCCGGGTTCGGGGGTTCGTCGTCGGCGGCCTTCCCCGCCGGCGACCGGGCGCCGACGGTGCCCCTGGGCCCCGGCCCGCCGGCCCTGTGAAGAAGGGGACCTGCCCGTGCCCACCCGTCACCCCCGCCCCACCGGACGCCAGCCCGCGGGCAACCACCGGACCGCCGGTCACCGCCCGACCCCGCCTCCCGGCGAACGCCCAGCCGCCGGTCGCCGCCCAACCCCCTCTCCCGCCGAACGCCCGCCCGCCGGTCACCGCCCAACCCCCTCTCCGGCCGAACGCCCAGCCGCCGGTCGCCGCCCAACTCCCTCTGGACGGGCCCGCGGCCCCTCCTCTCGGCTCGGTCGCTGTCCGACCGATCCGATCGCGACGCGTGCTCGCGGTGGCGGCGCTCGGACTGCTCGCCCTGCTCGTCGGAGCGCCGGCCGCGATGGCTGCCGCCCCCACCGCCTCCGGGACGACGACCGATCCGGCCAAGGCCGCCGCCGGTTACCTCGCCCGCCAACTCGTCGGCGGTGATCATTACGTCTTCGACTTCGACGGCAAGACTCCGGACGCCGGGCTGACCGCCGACGGCGTGTTCGGCATGGCCGCGGCGAAGGCCTCCGGTACGGCGCTGACCGCCGCGACCGGGTGGCTCGCCACGAACGCGGGCGACTACATCGACGCGGCGGGCGCGTTCGGTGGCCCGTTCCCCGGGTCGTACGCGAAGCTGGCGCTGGTCGCCGAGGTCACCGGCGGCGACCCGGACGCGTTCGGCGGGCTGGACCTGCTCGGCGAGCTGACGGCGCTGGAGTGCCCCGCCGCGGGCCGGGCGGACTGCGCGCCGACCGAGACCGGACTGTTCAAGAATGCCACCAAGGACGGCGGCTTCCCGAACGTCGTCACCCAGGCGCTGGCAGTGCTGGCGCTGTCCCGATCGGACGCTTCGGCCGACCAGCCGGACACCGCCGCGGTCGACTTCCTGGTCGGCCAGCAGTGCCCGAACGGCGGCTTCCCGTCCCTCATCCCGGCCGCCGGCGCCACCTGTGTGTCCGATGTGGACGGAACTGCGTTCGCGGTGCAGGGATTAGTCTCGGCCGGCCGGGATGGTCCGGCCGGCAAGGCGCTGAACTGGCTGCAGTCGGTGCGCCGGCCGGACGGGTCGTTCGTGGGCAACGGCGCACCGAACGCGAACAGCACCGCGGTCGCGGTCCAGGCGCTGCTGGCCGGTGGCCGGGACGCCGCGCAGTCGGTCGGCTGGCTGCGAGCGCGGCAGGTGGGCTGCGCCGGGCTACCCGCGCAGCGCGGCGCGGTGACCTACGCCGGCACCTTCGACAAGTCAGCGCTGCGGGCCACCACCCAGGCCGCGGCCGCGTTGGCCGGCGCCCCGCTGACCACGCTGACCTCGGCCGGGGCGGCGCCCGACGCGCCGGTGCTCGCCTGCGCCGCCCCGCCGAGCACGTCGCCAACCGGGTCGCCGACCGCGCCGCCGACTGCGCCGCCCACCTCGCCGGCCGCCGCGCCGGCCGGCAACCCGGCGCCGCAGCCGGGACTGGCGGCGACGAACGGCGTCTCCGGTTCGGCGGTCCGACTGCTCGCCGGGCTGGGCGCCGGGCTCGTGGTTGCCGGCGTCGCGGCGATCCTGCTGGTGCGCCGGCGGGCCTGATGGCGGCGGGCGCTGCGGGCAGCCCGGCCGGCACGCGTGGCCGGCCGGCCGGGCACGGACCGGGCTGGTCGGCGGATTGCCGGCGTCGCGGCGATCCTGCTGGTGCGCCGGCGGGCCTGATGGCGGCGGGCGCTGCGGGCAGCCCGGCCGGCACGCGTGGCCGGCCGGCCGGGCACGGACCGGGCTGGTCGCCGGATTGCCGGCGTCGCGGCGATCCTGCTGGTGCGCCGGCGGGCCTGATGGCGGCAGGCGCTGCGGGCAGCCCGGCCGGCACGCGTGGCCGGCCGGCCGGGCACGGACCGGGCTGGTCGCCGGATTGGCGGCGGCCGGCTCGATGCCTGCTGGCGTTCGGCCTGGCCATGCTGCCGATCGCGGCGCCCGTGCCGGCCGTAGCCGACACGGCCGCGTCCAGCGTGAGCCCGTGCGTGGCGCTCGTCCTCGACCGGACCCCGGGCAGCTACGGAACGAACTGCGTGCCGTGGTCGTCCGGGATCACCGGACTGGGCGTGCTGCGGCAGGCCGGGCATGCGATCCAGTTCCGGCAGGACGGCCTGGTCTGCCAGATCGACGGCTACCCGGGCGGTGCTTGCCAGGCCGACGCCACCCACTACTGGTCGTACTGGCACCGCGCTCCGGGCGCGTCCGGCTGGACCTACAGCAGCCTCGGCCCGGCGTCCTACCAACCGCCGATCGGCGGGACCGAGGGCTGGGCCTACCTCGACGGAGCCACCCGTCAGCCGGCGAACGTCGCGTTCGCGACGATCTGCCCGCCCCCGCGCACCACCCCGCCGCGGACCACAGCACCGCCCCGTCCCCCACCGGCACGCACGTCGACGCGGGCGGCCAGCACGGCGCCGCCTCCCGCTGGCGGGCCGGCCCGGCCCAGTGCCGCCGGGACCGCCGGCCGTACCGCTACCGCCCAGGGCTCGACCCGGACGGCGCCGGCGGGCACCACCCGAGCCTCGCCACCGGGCACGTCTCCGGCGGCGGGCACCGCCGGGTCCGGCCCGCCGACCACGACACCGGCCAGCGCGGTCATGGCCCCCGCCTCGTCGCACCCCTCCGGCGGCTCGCCGGCCGGGGTGGTTGCCGGGCTGGTCCTGGCCGGCGGCATCGCCGGCGCCGCGCTCTGGTACGCCCGCACCCGCCGCGGTTCAGGATGACCCGCCCCCGGCGCTCGTCGGCGTTCCTGGTCCCCCGCGGCGTCCATCCGGTGGCCTGGTGGCTCTGGGCGCTGGGGCTGGCGACCGCGGCCAGCCGGACCACCAACCCGGTGCTGCTCCTGCTGCTCGCCGCCGTCGCCGGCGGCGTCGTGGCGGCCCGGCGCACCGCCGCGCCGTGGGCGCGCGCGTACACCACGTTCGTCATGCTCGGCCTGGTGGTGATCGCGATCCGGGTCGTGCTGCAGGCGATGTTCGGGGTGGACGTGCCCGGGCACGTCCTGCTCACGCTGCCCGGCCTGGCGCTGCCGCACTGGATGGCCGGCGTCCGCCTCGGCGGGCCGGTCACCCTCGAAGGCCTCGCCGGCTCGGCCTACCAGGGCCTGCGGCTCGCGGTCCTGCTCTGCTGCGTCGGGGCGGCGAACGCGCTGGCCAACCCCTTCCGGCTGCTGCGCTGCCTGCCCGCGGCGCTGTACGAGGTCGGGGTCGCGGTGGTGGTCGCGATGTCGTTCTCCACCCAGGCGGTGACGGCGGTGGGGCGGGTCAGGGCGGCCCGGCGGCTGCGAGGAAGGCCGGACCGGGGCATCCGCGGGGTGCGCGGGCTGGCGATGCCGGTGCTGGAGGGCGCGCTGGAGCGGTCGGTGGCGCTGGCCGCGTCGATGGACTCCCGGGGGTACGGCCGGAGCGCCGGCGTGTCCGCGGCGGCTCGCCGGGTGACCGCGGGGCTGGTGCTCGGCGGCCTGCTCGGGCTCGGCGTCGGCAGCTACGGCCTGCTCGATCCGACCGCCGACGCCCGGCTCGGGCTGCCGGTGCTGGCCGCCGGCACCGCGCTCGCCGTCGGCGGGCTGGCGCTGGGCGGGCGGCGCAGCGCGCGCAGCCGCTACCGGCCGGACCGGTGGGCGCTGCCGGAGTGGCTCACCGCGGCGGCCGGCGTGGCCACCGCGGCGACCTTCATCACCGCCGGGGTGCTCGACCCGGTGGCGCTGACCCCGTCGACCGCGCCGCTGGTGATGCCGGTGGTCCCGGCGCTCGCTCTGGCCGGCGCGCTGCTCGCGCTGCTGCCGGCATTCGCCACCCCGCCACCGCCGGCGACGGTGCCGCGATGATCGAGTTCGACCGGGTGACGCTGACCTACGACGGGGCCGGCGCGCCGGTGCTCCGCGAAGTCACCCTGCACGTCCCGGAGGGCGAGCTCTGCCTGGTGGTGGGGCGCACCGGCTCGGGCAAGTCCACCCTGCTGCGGGCGGTGAACGGGCTGGTGCCGCACTTCACTGGCGGCCGGCTGGCCGGGCGAGTGACCGTGGCCGGACGGGACACCCGCGACCACCCGCCCCGCGAGCTGGCCGACGTGGTCGGCCTGGTCGGCCAGGACCCGGCGGCGGGGTTCGTCACCGACCTGGTCGAGGACGAGCTGGCGTACACGATGGAGTCCCTCGGCCTCGCCCACCCGGTGATGCGCCGGCGGGTCGAGGACACCCTCGACCTGCTCGCCCTCACCGATCTCCGGGACCGTCCACTAGCGACGCTCTCAGGTGGACAGCAGCAGCGGGTCGCGATCGGGTCCGTGCTCGCCGCGCACCCGAGGGTGCTGGTGCTGGACGAGCCGACCAGCGCGCTGGACCCGCCGGCTGCCGAGGAGGTGCTCGCCGCTGTCCAGCGCCTGGTGCACGACCTCGGGCTGACCGTGCTGCTCGCCGAGCACCGGCTGGAGCGGGTGGTGCAGTACGCGGACCGGATCGTCTACCTACCCGGAGCAGGACGACCGGTCGAAGTGGACAGCCCGGCGCGCATCATGGCGACTGCCAGCGTTGCGCCTCCGGTCGTCGAGCTCGGCCGACTCGCCGGCTGGGACCCGCTGCCACTGTCCATTCGGGACGCAAGGCGGTTCGCGGCGCCGCTGCGGGAGAGGCTGGCCGGCCGGGTGCCGGAGGCGCCGGCCCGCCGCCCGGGCGCGCTGGTCGCGGAGGTGCGCGACCTGGTGGCCGGCTACGGCGACGTGCTGGCGCTGCGCGGGGTCGACCTGCGGCTGTACCGGGGCGAGGTGGTCTCGCTGATGGGCCGCAACGGGGCCGGCAAGTCGACCCTGCTCGGCGCGCTGGTCGGGCTGGTCAGGCCGCGGGCCGGCGCGGTCACGGTCGGTGGCCGGCCGCCGCACGGCCGCCGGCCGCGAGAGCTGGTGCGGGAGGTCGGGTTGGTGCCGCAGCGGGCCGACGACCTGCTGTACGCCGACACGGTGGACGCGGAATGCGGGCAGGCCGACCGGGACGCCGGGACGCCGCCCGGCGGGACCCTGGCACTGCTGGACCGGCTGGCGCCCGGGATCCGGGCGGACGCGCATCCCCGGGACCTGTCCGAGGGCGAGCGGCTGGCGCTCGCCCTGGCGGTGGTCATGGCGATGTCGCCGCCGCTGCTGCTGCTCGACGAGCCGACCCGCGGGCTCGACTACGGCGCCAAGGCCCGGCTGGCCGCTATGTTCGCCGACCTCGCGGCCACCGGGCACGCGATCGTGCTCGCCACCCACGACGTCGAGCTGGCGGCAACCGTGTCGCAGCGCACCGTCGTGCTGGCCGACGGCGAGGTCGTCGCCGATGGCCCCAGCCGGGAGGTGGTCACCCACTCCCCCGCGTTCGCCCCGCAGGTCGCCAAGGTGATGGCCCCGCAGGCGTGGCTGACCGTTGCCGACGTGGAACGCGCGCTGGGAGCGGCGTCATGACCGGCCAGCGCCGCATCTCGGCGGTCCGGATCCGGACCCGCTCGGCGGTGATCCTGACCGTGGCCGGGCTGCTGGTGCCGATCGGGTTCGGCTGGCCGCTGCTGGTCAAGCCGGGCAGCGGGCTGGCCAGCGGGACGTTCGGCCCGTGGCTGTTCGTGCTGCTGCTGCCTCTGCTGCTGGCGGTGGTGCTGGCAGAGCTCGCCGACGGCGGGATGGACGCCAAGGCGGTGGCGCTGCTCGGCGTGCTGGCCGCGGTGGGCGCGGCGCTGCGCCCGCTCGGACCCGGCACCGCGGGGATCGAGCCGGTGTTCTTCCTGCTGGTGCTCGCCGGGCGGGTGCTCGGCCGGGGCTTCGGGTTCGTCCTCGGCGCGGTGACGCTGTTCGCCTCCGCGCTGCTCACCGCCGGAGTGGGGCCGTGGCTGCCGTACCAGATGCTGGGCGCGGCGTGGGTCGGCTTCGGCGCCGGCTGCCTGCCCCGGCGCCCGCGTGGGCGGGCCGAGCTGGTCATGCTCGCCGGCTATGGCCTGCTGGCCGGTCTCGGCTACGGCCTGCTGCTCAATCTGTCCATCTGGCCGTTCCTGGCCGGGCCGTACGGCGGCACCCAGCTCGCGTTCGTCCCCGGCGGCGGGCTGCTGGACAACCTGCGCCGGCTGCTGGCCTTCAGCCTGGCGACCTCGCTGGGCTTCGACATCCCACGCGGCATCACCAACGTCGTGCTGGTGCTGGTCGCCGGCCCGCCGGTGCTGGTCGCGTTGCGGCGCGCCACCCGCCGAGCCGCGTTCGACGCCGCGGTCAGCTTCGAACCGTCCACACCTGACACCGGTGCGCCACCCGAGCCGGTTGTCCGGGTGCACCGCACCGGCCTGGCTCGGGCAGACTCTGCCGCGGACGGCAGAGGAGGGACGTGACCGCACCGCTCGACCTCGACGGGCTCGCCGGCCGCGTCGAGCCTCCGGACGACGACGCTGCCCAGGCCGCCCGCACCCGGCAGGCGCGGCTGATCAAGCCGGCGGGCGCGCTCGGCAGGCTGGAGGACCTGTCCGTCTGGGTCGCCGCCGCGCAGGGGCGGTGCCCGCCGCGCGACTTCGCCCGGGCCCGGGTGGTGCTGTTCGCCGGCGACCACGGCATCGCCCGGGCCGGCGTCTCGGCCTACCCGGCAGAGGTCACCGCGCAGATGGTGACCGCGTTCCTGGCCGGCGGTGCCGCCCTGAACGTCCTCGCCGACCTCGCCGGCGCCACGGTCCGGGTGCTGGATCTGGCCGTCGACGCCGACCCGCCGGCCAGCGTGCCCGGCTATGCCGAGGTGGCCCGGTACAAGGTACGGCGCGGCAGCGGCTCGATCGACCGGGAGGACGCGCTGAGTCGGGCCGAGGCGGAGCAGGCATTCGCGGCCGGCGTCGCGGTCGCCGACGAGGAGGTCGACGCCGGCGCCGACCTGCTCATCCCGGCCGACATGGGCATCGGCAACACCACGCCGGCCGCCGTCCTGGTGGCGGCGATAGCCGATGTGGAGCCGGTGCAGGTGGTCGGCCGTGGTTCCGGTGTGGACGACGCGGGCTGGATGCGCAAGATTGCCGCCATCCGGGACGCGCTGCGCCGGGCCCGGCCGGTGGCCGACGACCCGCTGGGGCTGCTTGCCGCGGTCGGCGGCGCCGATCTCGCCGCCACGGCCGGCTTCCTGGTGCAGGCAGCGGTGCGGCGGACGCCGGTGGTCCTGGATGGACTGTGCGCGGCCGCGGCCGCGACCGTGGCCGAAGGGGTCGCGCCCCGGGCGGTGGACTGGTGGCTGGCCGGACACCGCTCGCCGGAGCCGGCGCACCGGATCGCGCTGCAGCGCCTCGGCCTGGAGCCGGTGCTGGACCTCGGCATGCGCCTGGGCGAGGGCACCGGGGCACTGGTCGCTCTGCCCGTGCTCCGGGCCGCGGTGCGAGCCCTCGCCGAAATGTCCACATTCGACGAGGCGGCCGTCTCCGCGGCGAGCCCACCGGGCTGACCCATCCCGCCTCCCGGCGCGACCACCCGACCGCCCGACGCCGCGGGCCTGGCGTTTGGCGGCGCTGGCGCCGGCGCCGGCGGCATGCCGTCGGCGGCTTGATGTGGGTGGTGGCGTCGGCGGTTTGGCGTGGCGGCTCGGCGCCGGCGGCTCGATGCCGGCGGCTCGATGCCGGCGGCTCGGTGTGGGCGACTCGTTACCCGGCGGCTCGGCGTGGGCGGCTCGGCGCCGGCGGCTCGATGCCGGCGGCTCGGCGCCGGCGGCTCGGCGCCGGCGGCCGGGATCCGGCGGGATGCTCAGCGTGTGTGCGCGGGCACGAACGGCGGCTTGACCACGCGCATTCGGGAAAGCCGGCCGCGGATGTCGACGACCACCACCTCGCCCTCGCCGATCCCGGCCGCAGTGGACAGCAGGGCGAGACCGATGCCCCGCCGCAGTGTGGGCGAGAACGTTCCGCTGGTCACTTCGCCGACCGGCTCGCCGGACGGCACGCTGTCCGCACCATCCGTCGCGCGCAGCACCGGCAGATGCGGCCGCGGGATGCCGCGGTCCTGCGCGTCCAACCCCCACAGCAGCCGGCGCGGGCCGGCCTCACGCTCCCGGAGCAGCGCCTCCCGGCCCCAGAACGCCGGCTTGGACCAGCCGACGGCGAACCCGGAACGCGCCTGCACCGGGGTGATCTGCAGGGAGAGGTCCTGCCCGTGCAGCGGGTAGCCCATCTCGGTGCGCAGGGTGTCCCGGGCGCCGAGCCCACACGGTCGGACGCCGAGATCCTGCCCGGCGGCCAGCAGCGCGTCCCACAGCGGGCCGGCGTCGTCCCACCCGGGCAGCAGCTCGTAACCGTGCTCGCCGGTGTAGCCGGTGCGGCACACGACCACCGGGCGTCCGTCCCATGTGGACTCGGTGAAGCTCATGTAGTCGTGGTCGGCAGGCAGCCCTAACCGGGCCAGCAGGTCCGCGGAGCGGGGCCCCTGGACGGCGAGCACGCCGTACTCCCGGTGGCGGTTGGCCACCTCGACCCCGGCCGGTGCCGCGGCGGCCAGCCGGCGTGCCACCTCGGCGGTGTTCGCCGCGTTCGGGACCAGGAACACCTCGTCGGGGCCGTGCAGGTAGGCGATCAGGTCGTCGACCACGCCGCCGGTCGGGTCGTCGCAGCACAGCGTGTACTGCGCTTTGCCCGGCCGGATCCGGCCGAGGTCGTTGGACAGCGTCGCGTTCACGAACTCCGCGGCACCGGAGCCGCGCACGGTGGCCTTGCCCAGGTGGGACACGTCGAACACGCCGACCGCCTCGCGCACCGCGGCGTGCTCCTTCAGCACCCCGCCGCCGGCGTACTCGATCGGCATCTCCCAGCCGCCGAAGCCGGTGGGCTTCGCGCCAAGCGCGACGTGTCGCTCATACAGCGGTGATCGGATCAGCGCCGCGGTGGACATGCCGACATCCTGTCAGTCCCGAACCGGCGGCGTCGGCCCGATCCCGGCGGCAGCGCGGGGTCGCCGTCCGTGCAGTGACCGATATGGTCTGCACCGTGCCCCCGACCACCGGTCCGCCGCCCGGCGGCGGGGAGCGCTGGGTCGTCTCGGCCACCGGGCGCCTGGTCGGCGCCCGGCAGGTCCGGGCGGTGCAGCGCAAGGTCCGCTCCGACCAGCTCGCGGGGCACATCGTGGTGTACGGGATGAGCCGGGTGGGTCGGCTCGCCGTCGACGAGCTGCTCCGGCTCGGCCAGACGGTGGTCGCCGTCGAGCGGCCGGATCGGCCCGAGGCGTCGGGGGCCGAGAAGGGGCTGGCCATCGTCCGCTGCGACCTCCGACGGCCGACCGGGATGAGCGCGGTCGGTCTCGCCGGCGCGAAGGCGCTGATCCTCACCGCCGACGACGACATGGGCAACCTGCAGGTCGCGCTTGCCGCGGCGAGCCGCTATCCGGGGATGCGGGTGGTGGTGCGGATGTTCCGGCTCGAGCTGGGCCGGCACATCCAGCGGGAGATGCCGAACATCCTCACGCTGTCCAACTCTCGGCTGGCCGCGCCGCGGTTCGTCGGTGCGGCGCTGCGCGACGACTGGGCGCAGCGGGTGGTGATCCGCGACCACGAGATGGTCCTCGAGCCGGGCCAGACCGACGCCGACGGGCTGCTGCTTCCGGGCGCGGGTGAGCTCGCCGTCGCTCTCCGCCCGACGCCACCGCCCGACCCGGTCCGGCCGCCGCCGGCGTGGGCCGGCGCGGCCACCAGGGTGCTCCGCGACCTGGTGGCCGACCGGCGGCTCCAGGCCGTGCTCTGTCTCATCGTGCTGCTGGTCGCGGTGAGCACCGCGGTCTTCGGCGCCACCACGCCGCTGAGCTGGTTCGGGGCGCTGTATGCAGCGGTGACCGAGATCGCGACGACCGGGCTGGACCCGGGCATCGCGGCCGCGTCCGGACCGGTCCGCGCCTACGCGGTGGTGCTGCTGTTCGCCGCCGCGGGGCTGCTCGCCGCGGTCTACGCGCTGTTCACCGACGCGCTGGTGTCGGTGCGGCTGTCCGCCGCGTTGGGCCGGGTGCCCCGCCGGATCCGGAACCACGTCGTGGTCTGCGGGCTCGGCGCGGTCGGCCTGCGCGTCGCCGAACGGGTGCTCGCCGCCGGCATGCCGGTGGTCGCCGTGCAGCTCACCGAGGACCCGCTGCTGCTGTCCGCCCGGCGGCAGGGCATCTCGATCGTGATCGGGGACGCCCGCTTCCCCTCGACCCTGCGCGAGGCGCAGATGCAGCGGGCCAGGGCGGTCATCCTGGTGACCCGGGACGACCTGACGAACTTGGAAGCCGGCCTGCTCGTCCGCCGGGAGTTTCCGGACGTGCGGGTGGTCCTGCGGATGTACGACGAGCAACTGGCACGGCAGGCCCGCGACCTGATCCCCGGTGCCGCGGTGCTCAGCACCGCCGCTCTGGCCGGCCCCGCGTTCGCGGCCGCCGCCCTCGGCCCCAGGGTCCGAGGCACCGTGGAGCACGCCGGCCGGCTCTATGTCGTCACCGAGGTCCTGATCCAGCCGGAGACGCCGGGCGACGGCGGGACGGTCGAGACGCTCGAGTCCGGCGGCCGGATCCGTGTCCTCGGCGTGGATCGCGCCGGGTCCGTGCGCTGGCGACCGGCCCTCGACACCGGCCTTGCCGCCGGTGACACGGTGATCGCGGTGGCGGCGCCGGGTGGCCTGGACGACCTGCTCCGGCTCGTCCGGGGCGGGGCCGCCGACCTGGAAGACCTCGACACGGAGGTCGCCTGGCTGCCCGCCGGGGTCGAGGAGCGCCCGACCGGCGAGGAGCCGTGGATCGAGGAGCACGAGCTCGACTGAGCGGACCCCCGGCGGGTGCCGGCGGTCTGCGCCTGGGCAGGGCCGGGGCAAGGCGGGGAGTACACCGCAGGTGCGCCTCCTGCTCTGCCGGCCGAGGTCATACCATCCGCGACGTCTCGCGGTCGAACCGCCGCGGGACCCAGCGGGCGCAGCGTGGCGCCCCGGCACGCAGGATGGAGCACCGTGGCCAACCTCGCCCTCACCCCCTCGGCCCTCGAGCGCCTTCGCGCCGACGCGCTGGTCATTGCGACCATGAAGAGCCCCGCCGGGCTCCGGCTGGCCCCCGGCGCCGCCGAGGTCGACCGTGCCCTGGACGGCCGCCTGCTGGACGCCCTCGCCGCCCTGGGCGCCACCGGCGCCGAGGACGAGGTCGTGACGCTGGCCACGCTCGGCGCCTTCGGCGTGCCGGTGCTGGCCGCCGCTGGCCTCGGCACCGTGCCGGACGACGGGTCGCCGATCTCCGAGGAGGCGGTGCGACGTGCCGCGGGCGCGGCCAGCCGGGCGCTGGCTGGCCGGTCCCGGGTGGCCCTGGCGCTCGCGCTGACCGGCGGCGACCCGCCCACTCCGGCGCTCGTACAGGCGGCCGGCGAGGGCGCGCTGCTCGGGGCCTACGAGTACAGCGGGTATCGCGGGAACGACCGGCCCGCGCCACCGTCGGCGGTCAGCCTGCTGGTCCCCGACCCCAAGGACAAGGCGCTGCGGACGGCAGCCAAACGAGCGAGCGCCGTCGCAGACGCCATCGCCTTCTGCCGCGACCTGGTCAATACGCCGCCGAACGAGCTGCCACCGGCCCGGTTCGCGGACCGGGCCGCCGCGGCGGCCGCCAAGGTCGGGTTGGAGGTCGAGGTCCTCGACGAGCGGGCGCTGAAGAAGGGCGGCTACGGCGGCGTGCTCGGGGTCGGCGGCGGCTCGTCCCGACCGCCGCGGGTGGTCCGGCTGCACCGACCCGGTCTCGGCAAGCCACGGGTAGCGTTGGTCGGAAAGGGCATCACGTTCGACTCCGGCGGCATCTCGATCAAGCCAGCCGAGGGCATGGACAAGATGAAGAGCGACATGGCCGGTGCGGCCGCGGTCGTCGCGACGACAGTGCTCGCCGCCGCGCTGAAGCTGCCGCTGGAGATCACCGCCACCGTCCCGATGGCCGAGAACCTGCCCAGCGGCACGGCGTACCGGCCGGCCGATGTGCTCACCATGTACGGCGGGCGCAGGGTCGAGGTGCTCAACACCGATGCCGAGGGTCGGTTGGTGCTCGCCGACGCCATCGTCCGGGCATGCGAGGACCAGCCGACCTACCTGGTGGAGACCTCGACCCTCACCGGGGCACAGCGGGTCGCGCTCGGCGAGCGGTATGCCGGGGTGATGGGGTCGGACGACCTGCGCGACCGGGTCGTTGCCGCCGCCGACCGTGCCGGCGAGGGCATGTGGCCGATGCCGATGCCCGGCGAGCTCCGGCAGGCCTTGGCGTCCTCGGTCGCGGACATCGCCAACGTGACCAGCAACCCCGTCGGCGGCATGCTCGCCGCCGGCGTGTTCCTCCGGGAGTTCGTCGCGGACGGGGTGCAGTGGGCGCACATCGACATCGCCGGGCCGGCGTTCAACACCGGGACACCATGGGGGTACAGCCCGAAGGGCGGCACCGGTGTCCCGGTTCGTACGCTCCTGTCCGTACTCGAGGATATTGCCGCGCACGGCTGAGCCTTCGGCGGCCCCAGGCCGCCGCGCGGCTCGGCCGTGACCGGGTGGATGGCCGCCTGGCGTCGCCGACCCGTCCAGGGCGTCGTCCGGATGCCGCCGCTCGCTGACCGCGTCGACGTCAGCCGCGCGGTCCGGACCCGTCCACCTGGGTTGCCTCGGCCGGTGCGACCCGGCGCCCCTACGCGATGTCAGGCAGGCGGCCCTTCCTGCCGCCGAGCCCCGGTCTCCCCGGCGGCCTTCCGCCGCGCCGTCCACTCCCGCATCCGCTTCGGGTAGCCCACCGCGGCCACGTCGTAGACCGGTATCGCCAGCCGGCGGCCCAGCTCGCGAGCGGCCTCCGGCCCGTCTATTCGGCGGCGAGTCCACTCCCCGTCCGCCGCCACCAGCACGATTGTCGTCTCCGTCACCGTCGTGCGTGGCTCGACGAAGGCCTCGACCCCGCGGCGGGTGTGCGCGAACTGCTCGAGGTGCATGGCGTCGGCGGAGCTGGCTCGGCGCACCGAGCCCTGTGGCTGCTTGCGCCGGCGGAACAGTCCCACGCCAGGTGCTCCCCTCGCTCGTAACGCGGCCGACGGTGCCGGTCCCGCTAGGTTGCCACGCGGACGGCGGTCGATGCACTGGTCTCGTGCCGATGAGCCGCCGCCCTGCCCGGTTACCCAGCCGTGCGCCGTCCGTCCGGCAGTCGGTGGCACCGCGGCGCCTGCGGGTCCGGCCGGCACCCGGACCCGGCGCGGCCGCCCGGTCCCCTCGTCGCGGCTGACCGCGCGCTGGTGCCAAGATGGGAGTTGACAGTGATCGGGAGTCACCCCCATGCGACCCCCCGGACCAGTCAGGAGAACCCTGGTGACTGAGACCGACGTCGATCTTGTCATCCTCGGCGGCGGAAGCGGCGGCTACGCCTGCGCGCTGCGGGCGTCCGAGCTCGGAATGAGCGTCGTGCTGATCGACCAGGACAAGCTGGGCGGCACCTGCCTGCACCGCGGCTGCATCCCCACGAAGGCTCTGCTGCACGCCGGCGAGATCGCCGACGCCACCCGGGACAGCGAGCAGTTCGGCGTCCGGGCCAGCTTCGAGGGCATCGATGTCGGCGCGGTCAACGCGTACAAGGACGGCGTCGTCACCCGGCTCTACAAAGGCCTGCAGGGGCTGGTCAAGGGTCGCGGCATCCAGTTCGTACAGGGGACGGGACGGCTGGTCTCGCCCACCGCCGTCCAGGTCGCAGACGACGTCTACCAGGGTCGGCATGTCGTGCTGGCCACCGGCTCGACGCCGAAGACGCTGCCCGGTCTCGACATCGACGGCAGTCGGGTGATCTTCAGCGACCACGCCTTGCAGCTCGGCCGGGTGCCGTCGTCCGTGATCATCCTGGGGGGCGGCGTGATCGGGGTCGAGTTCGCCAGCATCTGGCGGTCCTTCGGGGCCGAGGTCACCGTGGTCGAGGCGCTCCCCCATCTGCTGCCGCTGGAGGACGAGGCCAGCTCGAAGCTGCTCGAACGGGCCTTCCGCCGGCGCGGCATCGGGTTCAAGGTGGGGGCCCGGTTCGGCGGCGTCGAGCACACCGCGCCCGGAGTGCGGGTGTCCCTGGAGACCGGCGAGCGGATCGACGCGGACATGCTGCTGGTCGCCGTCGGGCGTGGACCGCTCTCCCAGGGACTCGGATACGAAGAGGTCGGCGTAGCGACCGATCGCGGCTTCGTCAAGGTCGACGCCTACTGCCAGACCAACGTTCCCACCGTCTCGGCCGTCGGCGACCTCGTGCCGTCGCCTCAGTTGGCGCACGTCGGCTTCGGCGAGGGCATCCTGGTCGCCGAACGCCTGGCCAGCCTTCCGGTCGTGCCGATCGACTACTACGGCGTGCCGCGCATCACGTACTCCGAGCCCGAGGTCGCCTCTGTCGGGCTGACCGAGGAGCAGGCCGCCGAGAAGCACGGCGCGGACCGGATCCGGACCCTCACCTATGACCTCGCCGGTAACGGGAGGAGCCAGATCCTCAAGACCGCCGGGGCGGTGAAGCTGGTCGCCGAGAAGGACGGGCCGGTCCTCGGCGTCCACGTCGTCGGAAGCCGGGTCAGCGAGCTGATCGCCGAGGCACAACTGATCTACAACTGGGAAGCTTTCCCCAGCGACGTCGCACAGCTGATCCACCCCCATCCCACTCAGACAGAGGCCATCGGCGAGGCGCACCTCGCCCTCGCCGGCAAGCCCCTGCACATGCACGGCTGACGCCCCCACCGGACGCTCATCGCCCGATCCCGAAGGAGTCGCTGACCAATGCCGGTCTCCGTCACGATGCCCCGTCTCGGCGAGAGCGTGTCCGAAGGCACCGTCACTCGCTGGTTGAAGAAGGAGGGCGAGCGAGTCGAGGCCGACGAGCCACTCCTCGAGGTCTCCACGGACAAGGTGGATACGGAGATCCCCGCGCCCGCCTCTGGCGTCCTCAGCGCGATCAGGGTCGGCGAGGACGAAACCGTCGAGGTTGGCGTCGAGCTCGCGGTGATCGACGAGCCGGGCGCAGCCGCCGGCACCGCCGCGCCGGCGCAGGCCGAGCCGGCCGATCAGGGTGCGCCAGCCGAGCAGCAGACGCCCTGGGAGCAGCCGGATGTCGCCGCGGCGGAGCAGCCGCCGGGGCAGCCGTCCGGGGAGCCGGCACAGCCCGCCGCCGAGCAGGAGCAGGCCCCGCCACCACCCGCGCAGCGGGCCGCCGAGCAGGCTCCGCCCCGGCAGCCGCCCCCGCCGCAGCAGCCGGCGCAATGGCAGCAACCCACGCCGCCCCAGCCGCGCCAGGTGGACGGACGGCCGTCCCCGGCAACGTCCCGGCCGAGCGACGCGCAGCCGGCCGGCGCCGCGCGGCCGGAGGGCCGCGGCCCGGAGGAGGAGCTCGGCGGAGCCTACGTCACCCCGCTGGTGCGCAAGCTGGCCGCCGAGCACAACGTCGACCTGTCGGCGGTCACCGGCACCGGCGTCGGAGGTCGGATCCGGAAGCAGGACGTCCTGGAGGCCGCGCGGGCGAGGCAGGTCGAAGCGGCGCCGGCCGCAGCGGAGGCCGAGCCGGTCCCAGCCGCTGCGCCGGCTCGCTCTACGGCAGCCCAGCCAGCGCCCAGGGTGGCGCCCTCGCCGCTGCGCGGCACGACCGAGAAGATGTCCCGGCTGCGGACCGTCATCGCCCACCGGATGGTCGAGTCTCTGCAGGTCAGCGCGCAGCTGACAACGGTCGTGGAGGTCGATGTCACCCGGCTCGCCCGGCTGCGGGAGCGAGCCAAGGAGGACTTCCAGCGCCGCGAGGGCGTTCGCCTGTCGTTCCTGCCGTTCTTCGCGATCGCGTCGGTGGAGGCACTCAAGCAGCACTCGAAGGTGAACGCGTCGATCGACACCGAGGCCGGCACGATCACCTACCACGACGCGGAGCACCTGGGTGTCGCCGTCGACACCGAGCGGGGCCTGCTGGTGCCGGTCATCCACAACGCCGGGGACCTCAACCTCGGCGGAATGGCACGGAAGATCGCCGACCTGGCCGAACGGACCCGGGCGAACAAGGTCAGCCCCGACGAGCTCGGCGGCGGCACGTTCACGCTGACGAACACCGGCAGCCGTGGCGCGTTGTTCGACACGCCGATCATCAACCAACCTCAGGTCGCGATCCTCGGTACAGGAAGCGTGGTCAAGCGGCCGGCAGTCGTCGACGATCCGGATCTCGGCGAGATCGTCGCGGTGCGCTCGATGGCGTACCTGGCGCTCACCTACGACCATCGGATCATCGACGGTGCCGACGCTGCGCGCTTCCTGCTCACGATCAAGGAGCGGCTGGAAGCCGGCGGGTTCGAGGCGGATCTCGGCCTGAGCTGACCCGCCCGCTCCCGTTCGCGGCCGGCGCGTCATGCCAACCTCCAGCCGGCAGCGGTCGCGACGAGGTCGACCAGGACGGCGGTTTCTGTGGTGCCGGGTATGACGCCGACCACGTGTCCGCCATGTATCTGCTGTGACTGCCGGAGGGACTGCGTCACCCGAAGGCGAACGCGGTCCTTCGACGCGGCAAGCACGTCGAGCCTGGTCATCTGGTGTCTGACCCCGCGCGCGGTGTCGCCGGCCGAGACGAGAGCGGCCAGCTGTGCCGAGTCGGCCTGCAGGTGGCGTCCCGGCAGGTACACGCGGGTGAGCAGACGGGTGTCGCCTCGCTCGTAGGCCTGCGCCCGCACACCGTCCAGCGCGGCCAGGACCTGCAACCAGCGGCGCTGGTCCGGCTCGATCCGGGACGAACCGGCCGGGTCTGCATCCGCGCGGGTCGGCGGCCCGGATGGGGCCCCAGCCGTAGCGAGGCTCACCGGGCGCTCGGTCGAGCCGGCCGAGCCCCAGGCAACGCCGACGAGCGCGGCTGCGATCAGTGCAATCCCGGCGACCACTCCGCGCCGTATCGATCGTGTCCGCCGCCCCGGCCGAAGGACGGCCGGGGCTGATCCGGGTGGGCCACCCGCCGAGGGGAGTCTCGGTCGGCGTCGATCGTCGCGCCGGTGTCGGGGGGACCCGCCAGCTGCCGCCGGTGCGCCGGCGGCGGCGGCCGGCTCTGGAGTCGGCACCGCGTGGGTGAGGGCGGTGACGGCAGCCGCTCCGTCCGACATGGTCGGCGCCGGAAGCAGGCTCGACGGGCCGCACAGGCGTACCGGCTCGGGCCGGCAGGCGTGTCCCATGTCCAGGGCGAGGTCGGTGGCCGTGCCGCGCTCGGCCGGGCTCGCAGAGAGCGCCCGCTGCACCGCCCGGGTCAGCGACTCCGGCCCGTCCGGGAGCAGGCCGCTCAGCTCGGGCACACGGCCGGCAGCCGCCAGCGCCGTCGCCTGCTGCGGGCTGTCGGCACGCCATGGTGGAGCGCCGGTGAGCGCGTGGACGGCGACCGCGGCCACCATGAAAACGTCGCTGGCCGGCCCGGGCACCGCGCCGGCCGCGACCGCCGGGTCCAGGTAGTCAGGGGTGCAGCTGGGCTCGTCCCGCTCGCCGAGCGCTCGGGCCACCCCGAGATCCGCCAGCATGGGTCGTCCCTCGGCGGTGAACAGGACGTTGGCCGCACTGACGTCGCCGTGCACGAGGCCTTGGTCGTGCGCGTATGCCAACGCGGCCGCCACCGGCGCGAGGACGGTCACGACCTCGCCCGGTCTCAACCGGCCGCGGCGGCGGAGCAGGGTGGCCAGGCTGCCGCCCGCCGCGTGGTCGAGGACGAGCACGGTCTCCTCGCCGGTCGACACCAGCTCACGAACCCGCAGCAGGTGCGGATGGTCGATCGTGGCGAGCAACGCCGCTTCCCGCTCCAACCGGCGCCGGGCGTGGTCGGTGGCGCCGGCTCGCAGCCGCTTCAACGCAACCGTCTCGGCGGTGTCCGTGGCCCGGCCACGCCAGACCTCGCCGGTCGCACCGAAGCCGATGAGCTCCTCAGCCACATACCCCGGCACCACCCACGTGGCCCTCTCGTCCATGGGGACGAGCCTAAACAGATCGGCGACAGTTCTCGTCCGCTGTCCACAGGCGAATCCGTTATCCACAACTCGCTGTTCGACCCGGATCGCCGGCGCCCGCGCTCGGTAGGGTGGCCCGCATGCGCCAACTAACCAGCCCCTACCTCGCAGCTCTGCCGGCCGTCTCGGCGACCCCGGCCTCGGTGTCCGGTGGCGCGGGCCCACCGCCCGGATCCGCGACGACCGAGACCGGACTGTCCACACACGACCCACCGGGCCGGGAGGCCGTCCCGCAGTCCAGGTGCCACCCTGACGCACCCGCCGCCCGGGGGGTGCCATGAATATCCTCGCCACGTCCGGCGGTTTCCGTCTCGGCAAGCGAACGCGTTTCGTCCCAGGACCGCTCATCCACTATGCGCTGCGGCTAGCGGGTTCGCCGGCGCGGCCACGGTTCTGCTACGTCGGCACCGCGGTGGGTGACAGCCCGACATACACGACCGCGGTATACGAGGCGTTCGTCGGCACCGACGTCGCGGTCTCGCACCTGGCGCTGTTCCCGATGCCAAACCTCGAGGACATGCGGGCGCACCTGCTGGCGCAGCACGTGGTGTGGGTCGGCGGGGGAAGTGTCGCCGGCTTGCTCGCCATGTGGCGCCTGCACGGTCTTGACGAGCTGATGTGGGAGGCGTGGACGGCCGGCGTGGTACTCGGTGGAGTGTCGGCCGGCTCGCTCTGCTGGCACGTGGGCGGTACGACCGACTCGTTCGGACCGGAGCTGCGGCCGGTCACCAACGGGCTTGGGCTGCTGCCGTACTCGAACGGCGTGCACTACGACTCCGAGGAGCAGCGGCGGCCGCTGTTCCATCGCCTGGTCGGCGACGGGACGCTGCCGGCCGGGTACGCCACCGACGATGGGGTCGGTCTGCACTACCAGGGCACCGAGCTCGTCGAGGTCGTGTCGGACACCCCCGGGAAGGCCGCGTACTACGTCGAGCACAGTCCACAAGGGACGGTGACCGAGCACCGGATAGAGCCACGCATGTTGGAATGACCGGCCAGCTGGACCGACCGGCTCCAGCCAGGCTGATCGGCCTTGCCGGACTGACCGAAGCTACCCGCGGATTGGGGGGATGCCGTCCTGTGCCGAGGCGGGGGCCGCCGGCGTAGCGTGGCCACATGAGCGAGCCCGGAGGTGAGAGTCCGATCGTGCATCAAGAGGCAGGTGACCTGGTGATGGTCCGGGCCGGCCTGGTGCCGTACGAGGTGGCGTGGGCCGAGCAGCGCAGGCTGCACGCCGCTCGGCTCGCAGGGGAGGTGCCGGACACGGTGCTGCTCCTCGAGCATCCCTCGGTCTACACCGCCGGGCGGCGCACCGAGGCCTGGGAGCGCCCGGTCGACGGCACTCCGGTCCTCGATGTCGACCGTGGCGGCAAGATCACCTGGCATGGGCCCGGACAGCTGGTCGGATACCCGATCCTGGCTCTGGCGAAGCCGGTCGACGTGGTGGCGTACGTCCGGCGGCTGGAGGCCGCGCTCATCGCCGCGTGCGCCGGTCTTGGCGTCGCGACCACCCGGGTCTCCGGTCGCAGCGGCGTGTGGCTACCGGCCGACGACCGCGGCCCGGAGCGCAAGGTGGCCGCGATCGGCATCCGGGTCAGTCGCGGCGTGACGATGCATGGTTTCGCGCTGAACTGCGACCCGGATCTGACGGCGTTCGACCGCATCGTCGCGTGCGGCATCGCCGACGCAGGCGTGACCTCGCTGACCGCGGAGCTGGGCTGGGGGGTGAGCGTGGCGGACGCGATCGACGTCGTCGAGGCCGAGCTGTGGCGGGCGGGGCTCACGGGGCAGCTGACGGTGGCAGCCGCACCGGCACTTCTAGCGGCGCGCTGACGGAAGCCGGCGTCGCCGGGCTCGGCGCCAGCAGGGCGATGAGGCTGACCACGTAGAAGCGGACGGCACCTCGGTGGCGACCCCGGTCCCGGTGGTGCGCGACGGACCCAGCCTGCTCGCTGAACCGGCTGGTGCGACTGGTGCGCCGGGGTAGGCAGCACAGTGATCAGATCCGTATCGAGACCACCCTCGCCCGACCCGGCACCGGGCGGCCTGCGGCGGTCACCCCAGCTGCGGCGCGACCTCGGCGGCGACCAGCTCGATGTGGTCGATGTCGTCGATGTCGAGGGTCTGCAGGTAGACCCGGTCCGCGCCGGCCTGCGCATACCGCGCCAGGGTCTCGACGCACTCCGCCGGCGTTCCGCCCACCCCGATCTTGCGGACGTCGTCGGGGTCGTGGCCGATTGCCGTCGCCCGGCGGCGCACCTCGGCCTCGTCCCGCCCGCAGCACAGCACGACGGCCGCCGACCATCGCAGCGCGCCGGGGTCACGTCCGGCGTCCGCGCAGGCGTCCCGCACCCGTTCGAACTGCACCCGCGTCTTCTCGACCGACGCGAACGGCATGTTGAACTCGTCGGCGTACCGGGCCGCCAGCGTCGGGGTTCGCCGGCTGCCCGGACCTCCGATGATCACTGGCGGGCGGGGGCGCTGCGCCGGCTTGGGCAGCGCGGGCGAGTCGACGATCGGGTAGTACCGCCCGGCCGCCGAGAACCGCTGCCCCTCCGGCGTCTCCCACAGCCCGGTGATCACGGCGAGCTGCTCGGCCAGTCGGTCGAACCGCTCCGTCACCGGCGGGAACGGGATCCCATACGCCGCGTGCTCCGCCTCGAACCATCCAGCGCCGATGCCGAGCTCCACCCGCCCGCCGCTCATCACGTCGACCTGCGCCACCGCGATCGCCAGCGGACCGGGCAGCCGGAACGTGGCCGCGGTCATCAGCGTGCCGAGCCGCACCCGCAAGGTCTCGCGAGCGAGACCGGCCAGCGTGACCCAGGCGTCGGTCGGCCCGGGTCGCCCGTCCCGGCTGCCCATCGTCATGAAGTGGTCGCTGCGGAAGAAGCCGTCGTAGCCGGCGGCCTCGGTCGCCCGGGCCAGCCGGAGGAGTTGGTCGTACGTCGCGCCCTGCTGCGGTTCGGTGAAGATCCTCAGGTCCACGTTCGGCACGCTATCGCCTGCCGCACGCAGCCGCCCGCCGGACGGGTCATCGCCAGACGCCGTGCGCCCGGCCGCGCGCGCTCCGGGGCGGCTGACCCTACGGCGTAGGCTCGATGTCGTGACCGCCGTCCAGCCCGAGGATCGCCGGCTGCTCAGGCTCGAGGTGCGCAACGCGCAGACGCCGATCGAGCGCAAGCCGCCGTGGATCCGGACCCGAGCCCGGATGGGACCGGAGTACACCGAGCTCAAGGGCCTGGTCCGGCGCGAGGGTCTGCACACGGTGTGCGAGGAGGCCGGCTGCCCGAACATCTACGAGTGCTGGGAGGACCGCGAGGCCACCTTCCTGATCGGCGGCGACCAGTGCACCCGGCGGTGCGACTTCTGCCAGATCGACACCGGCAGGCCGGCGCCGCTGGACCGCGACGAGCCGCGGCGGGTGGCCGAGTCGGTGCGCACGATGGGCCTGCGCTACGCGACGGTGACCGGGGTCGCCCGCGACGACCTCCCGGACGAGGGCGCCTGGCTGTACGCGGAGACGGTGCGGGCGATCCACCGGCTCGCCCCGGGCACCGGTGTTGAACTACTCATCCCGGACTTCTCCGGCAAGCCGGTGCTGCTGGGCGAGGTGTTCGACGGGCGCCCCGAGGTCCTCGCGCACAACCTGGAGACCGTGCCTCGGATCTTCAAGCGGATCCGGCCGGCGTTCCGCTACGACCGCTCGCTCGACGTGCTGCGGCAGGCCCGCGCCGCCGGGCTGGTCACCAAGTCGAACCTGATCCTCGGACTCGGCGAGGACCGCGGCGAGGTCTCGCAGGCGATGCGCGACCTGCACGAGGCCGGCTGCGACCTGCTGACCGTCACCCAGTACCTCCGGCCGTCGCCGCGGCACCATCCGGTGGTCCGGTGGGTGCGACCGGAGGAGTTCGTGGACCTGGCCGCGGAGGCCGAGGCGGTCGGGTTCGCCGGCGTGCTCAGCGGGCCGCTGGTGCGGTCGTCCTATCGGGCCGGCCGGCTCTACGCGCAGGCGATGCAAGCCAGGGACGGCGCCTCGGACCCGGCCCTCGACCGGCTGGCCCCGGCCGCCGGCTGATCATCACGCCGGTCGGCGTCACCCGCTCGGCGCCCCGACCGCCCCCGCGGAGCCGTATCCTCGTCGGCATGGCCAGGGACCCTAAGCCGACCCCCAAGGGGACGCGGTCTGCGCGCGGCAAGAAGGCCAAGAAGGCGCCACGGGGCGAGCGCTGGCGGCAGATCCTGCAGGCATACCGGCTCACCCGGCACGGCGACAAATGGCTGCCGCTGTGGCTGGTGCTGACGTTCGTCGGCGCGCTCGGCGTGGTCCTGGTGGTGCTCATACTGCTGAACGGACCGCTCTTCCTCGCGATCCCGGTGTCGGTGCTGACCGGGTTCATGGCGATGATGATCGTCTTCGCTCGACGGGTGCAGCGGACTGCGTTCCGCCAAGCCGAGGGGCAACCCGGCGCCGCGGCATGGGCACTGCAGCAGATCGACACGACCGGGCCGGACCGGCGCCCCCGGATGCGTGGGGACTGGCGGGTGACCCAGGCCGTCGCGATCACCCCGCAGATGGACGCGGTGCACCGCGTGCTCGGGCGACCCGGCGTGGTCCTGGTCGCCGAGGGCTCACCGCACCGGGCGCGGACCCTGCTCGCCCAGGAGAAGAAGCGCGTCGCCCGGGTCGCCGGTGACACCCCGATCTACGACGTCGTGATCGGCGACGAGGAGGGCCAGATCGCGCTGCGCGGCCTGACCCGGTACGTCAACAAGCTTCCGCGAAACCTCTCGGCCGCGCAGGTCAACGCGCTGGAGAAGCGGTTGGCCGCGCTGGGCGGCAGCAAGGCGCCGCCGCTGCCCAAGGGCCCGATGCCCAAGGGCGCCCGACTGTCCGGGCTGGAGCGGACCATCCGCCGCCGCTAGGGCATCCGCCGCCGAGGCGCGCCTGCGGGCGGCCAGCGGCGCACGACACAGTGTCCTGTCGCAGGGGTCTCTTTGGCCTTCGCGGTGATCCAGGTGGATGCATCGCAAGGCGGAGGAGGAGGCCGATAGCAGCGCTAGCGACGACGACAACGCCGCGAGGCGCCGCCTGGGCGCCGCGAAGACGAAGAGACCCCTGCGACAGGACACTAGGTCCGGATCAGCACCGTCTGGGTGTACCGCTCGTGCAGGCACCGGCCATCGGCGTCCCAGATCAGCGCGGGTACCAGCAGTGCCAGCAAGGCGGTACGGGCGACGACCCGGACGATCCCGACCCGCCCGGGCCGATCCACCCGGGCCAGCCGCAGCCCGAACAGCCGCATACCCGGGGTCTGCCCGAAGGCCGCGCCGAACACGACGTACTCGGCCAGGAACGCCACCAGGCTCCAGTTCCGCGGCAGCTCCGGGGCCGTGAACAGGCCGGCCACCAGCGCCGACAGCGCCACGTCGACGACGAACGCGCCCAGCCGCGGGCCCGTCCCGGCGACCGATCCGGCGCCGGACGCAGGCAGGCCCAACCGCTTCCCCCGCCACGCCGTCGGCGCGGAACCCGGCAGACCCGCAGAGCCCACCAGCGGGACAGGACCCTCCGGCTGCGCCGAACCCGCCGGGCGCGCCGAACCCGCGGACTCCTCCGGATGCGCCGAGCCCAGCGGCTGCGCCGGACCCGCCGGGTACGCCGGACCCGGGGACTCCTCCGGATGCGCCGAACCTGCCGAGGGCGCAGGCGCCGCGGGGTGCGACGCCCGCTTGGCCGGGGCGGGCGAACCCCCGGGGCGTCCGGAGCGGTGCTCCTGCGGCACACTCACATCGCCAGCCTAGGCGGACTCAGTGGATCTTGGGACGGTGGACGGGTCGGGGCTCCGTAACGCCGCAGAAACAGTCGAGACACCCCGGCCTAACCGGCCGGCCATACCGTGATCGTCACACACCCGAACCGGAGGACGCATGTTCACCAGAGCAGACGAGGTCCTGGAGTACATCAAGGGGAACGGTGTCCAGTTCCTCGACGTCCGCTTCTGCGACTTGCCCGGCGTCATGCAGCACTTCACCGTGCCGGTGGAGAGCGTCAGCGACTCGCTGTTCACCGACGGGCTGATGTTCGACGGCTCGTCGATCCGTGGGTTCCAGGCCATCCACGAGTCGGACATGCTGCTGCTCCCGGATGTGAGCACTGCAGTGGTCGACCCGTTCCGGCAGCACACCACGCTGATCGTCAACTTCTTCATCCACGACCCGCTGACCGGCGAGCCGTACAGCCGCGACCCGCGCAACGTAGCCAAGAAGGCCGAGGCCTACCTGCGCGGCAGCGGCATCGGGGACACCTCCTACTTCGGCCCCGAAGCCGAGTTCTACATCTTCGACGACGTTCGCTTCGACACCACGCCGAACGGCTCGTTCTACGCCATCGACTCGGTCGAGGGCGCCTGGAACACCGGCGAGCCCGGCCCGAACGGGGAGGCCAACCTCGGCTACAAGCCGCGCTACAAGGGCGGCTACTTCCCGGTGCCGCCGACGGACCACTTCACCGACCTGCGCTCGGAGATCGTGCGCAAGCTGATCGAGGCCGGGATCACCGTCGAGATGCAGCACCACGAGGTCGGCACCGCCGGCCAGGCGGAGATCGACTTCAAGTTCGACACGCTGCTGAAGACGGCCGACAACCTGATGCTGTTCAAGTACATCGTGAAGAGCACCGCACGCGCGGCCGGCCGCACCGTGACGTTCATGCCGAAGCCGCTCTTCCAGGACAACGGCTCGGGCATGCACTGCCACCAGTCGCTGTGGAAGGACGGCGCGCCGCTGTTCTACGACGAGATCGGCTACGCCGGGCTGTCCGACGTCGCCCGCTACTACATCGGCGGCCTGCTCAAGCACGCGCCGTCGCTGCTCGCGTTCACCAACCCGACCACGAACTCCTACCACCGGCTGGTGCCCGGCTTCGAGGCACCGGTCAATCTCGTCTACTCGCAGCGCAACCGGTCGGCCTGCTGCCGAATCCCGATCACCGGGGCGAACCCCAAGGCGAAGCGGGTCGAGTTCCGGGTGCCCGACCCGTCGTGCAACCCCTACCTGGCGTTCTCGGCGATGCTGATGGCCGGCCTGGACGGGATCAGGAACAAGATCGAGCCGGCCACCCCGATCGACAAGGACCTGTACGAGCTGCCGCCGGACGAGGCGAAGGCGGTCCCCCAGGTACCGGGGTCCCTCGACGTGGTGCTGGACACGCTCGAGGCCGACCACGACTACCTGCTCGAGGGCGGCGTCTTCACCCCGGACCTGATCGAGACCTGGGTCTCCTGGAAGCGGGAGAACGAGGTGAACGAGGTCCGACTCCGCCCGCATCCCTACGAGTTCGCCCTCTACTTCGACCTCTAGCCACCACTAGGCCGCTGACCTGCCGGTTCATCGGCTGGTGCCGGTCTGAGTCCGCAACGAGTCCGCACGAGCCGCCAGCACCGCGCCGACCGCGGCCCGGGTGGACTCGTCCGCGTCGGGCCAGAGGTGCGCGTAGGTGTTGAGCGTCGTGGTCGCTGAGGCGTGCCGCAGCCTGGTCTGCACCACCTTGACGTCCGCGCCGGAGGCGATCAGCAGCGACGCCAGGTAGTGCCGGAGGTCGTGGAACCGGAAGCCAGCCGGGAGGCCCGCGACCTTGCCCCGTGCGTCACGGACCGCACGGTCGAGCTGCCACGGGCCGAGCTGCCGACCGAGTTCGTTGGTCAGCACCCACTCCCCCGGCCAGCTCCGCACGTGCGCGGAGAGCGTCAGCGCCAGGTCGGCCGGCACCGGGATGGGCGTCCGGCTCGTCGTCGTCTTCAGCTCGTCGGCCGGGTACTGCACCGTCGGGTGCACCACCGCGCGCATGAAGTCGACGTGCTCGACCCTCAGCCCGCACGCCTCCGCGGCACGCAGCCCGACGAACGCGCCGAGCAGGACGGCCGCGCGTAACCGCTGCGGCATCGCGTCGTAGAGCGCCCACACCTGCGCCGTGGTGGCCACGTACGGCCGCTGCCTCCCGGCCCCCGGGGAGGTGCGCCGGGAGCAGGGGTTGCGGGCCAGCACCCCGTCATGGACGGCGTCGGACATCACCTGGGAGAGCCGGGAGTGCAGGGCGTAGACGTAGCTGTCCGCGGCGCCGTCCGCCTTCAGCCGCGCGGTCCACGACTTCACGTGCGACGGCCGGACGGCCGAGATCAGCAGCGGGCCGAACTCGGCTTTGATCTTGGCTAGGTGGACCTTGGCCTGCCGGACGGTGCTCTCCCGGTTCGTGCCGTAGCCGGCGAGCCAGGTGTCCGCCCACTGCGCGAACGTGATCCGGGCGTCCCGTGGGGCGACGTGCGTGCCGCCGACGAGCGCCGCGGTCTGCTCGTCCAGCCACTTCTGCCCGTCGACCTTCCGGGGGAAGTGCCGGGCGTGCTCCTTGCCGGCGTCGTCGCGGTACCGGGCGCGCCACTGGCCGTCCGGTCGCCTCTTGACGCTGGCCATCGTCACGCCTTCCGCTTGCCGGAGGTGGTCGCCGGGAGCAGCCCGGCGGCGCGTGCCCGCCGCACGTACTCGGCTGCCGTGCTGTGCGCGATCCCGAACGCATCGGCCACCGTCTGAGTCGGCCGGTCGGCCACGTTGCGCCGGTAGACGGCGGCGACCTCGGCGAGGAACTCCCGGGTGACCTTCCGGTCCCCACGACCCCGCCGCGCAGCGGCGACGGCCTTCCGTAGCCCTGGCTGGGCCGCGCGCCAGTCGTCCTGGGTCGCGAACGAGGGAAGGGCCGCCAGCGCGAAGACCCGCTCGACCCAGGCGGACAGGCACAGCGACTCCAGGTCGCCCTGCCGCACCTCCCGGCCGCCGGTCTGCCACGGCTGGCTCACGATCTGCACCTCGCGGCACTGCGGCCGGTCGCCGACCACCTCGAGCCACAACCGCACGACCGGGCCGCCGTCCGCCGGTGGACCCTCCAGACCGATGCCGATCTCGACCCGCATCCGCCGGGGCACGGTCCGGTCGCCGAGACGCACGGTGTCGGCGGGTTTCTCCCTTCCCGGCGTTGTGAGGAGGGCACAACGAGGTGACCGAGTCACCCGGGCGGATCGGTAGAAGTCGGGCGGTGACTTGTGCATAGTGCACAACTCTCGACCGTGGGGTGAGATAGGCTGGCGCTGCCAGTGGCCCCCGCGAGGCGCGGCCCGGCGGCTGGTGTGAGCGCAGGCCCGCCAGCCGCCCAAGGGAGGCCCCTGATCATGGTCGAGACAATGCGTGGACCGGCGGTCGCCGACGCCGACGTGACCGCGATCCTCACCGAGAACGGCTGGCATCCCATCGTGGCGGGGTCGCTGCAGACCCGGGACGTCGAGCCGGGTGACCGGGCGGGGTTCTCCCTCCTGTTGCCGGGTGGGCTGCGGCTGTCCGGGCCCCGGACGAGCCTGCTCGACGTGCGCGGCGGCGTGTGATGGCCCGCCGGTACGTGTCCCCGGGCGCCGGCATGCCGGCCACTCCCACCGAGTTGGCCGAAGCGTTCGCCACCGGCGACGCGCTCGCCAAGCTGTACCCGCGGGCGTCGGCCGGCCGCGGCGAGTTCCACCGCGCGTACATGGCCGCGTTCAACCGGGTCGACGGCGGGCAGACCGCCGCGCAGTTGGCCGACCAGGTCGGTGGGCTCGGCCCGCTGATCCGGTCGCTGCGGCCCCGCAGTTCGGCGGTGGCCGCGTTGTACCGGCCGACCGCGCCGGCCGCGGGGAGCCCGGCCGGGTTCGCCGACGCCGCGGACTTCTACGCCGAGGTCTGGTCCCGGAGCAGTGGCGCTCGGATGTGGTGCTGGCGAGCCTGGAGTCGGCGATCATCCGCCCCCGGGCGCTGGTGCTGCCGATGGACAGCTACACGCTGCACGTGCCGGGCGTGGACGACACGACGCATGCGTCGTCGGTGTTCGGCGGGATAACCGGCGTGTGGGGTGACGAGGGAGGGCTGGCCGCCGAGTCGTCGGCGAAGTTCACCGACGTCGTCCTGGACGCGAAGAAGCTGTCGTCGTATGCGACCGCGCCGAACGAGCTGGTGGCCGACTCGCCCGCGTGGTCCGCGTGGTCAGCGGATGTGTGGCCGGCGGCGCTGGCGTGGTTCGAGGACGACAAGTTCATCGGCGGGACCGGCGTCGGCGAGCCGCTGGGGCTGGTGAACGCGCCGTGCGCGGTCACGGTGAGCAGGACCACGGGCGGCACGGTGGTGTTCGCGGACCTGATCGCGATGCTGACCCGGCTGCTGCCGCAGTCGTTCCCGCGCTGCATCTGGCTGGCCAGCCCGGACGTGCTGACCAAGTTGCTCGGCGTGTTCCTGGCGGTCGGTTCGCCCGCGACCCAGGCGCTGCCGCCCTCGGACTGGCTGGAAGGCGACCCGGACTCGGGGTGGACGCTGCTGGGCCGGCCGTTGTTCGTGACCGAGCATGTGGCCGCGCTCGGGTCGGCCGGTGACGTGGTGCTAGCCGACCCGTCGTTCCTGGTGGTCGGCGACCGGCTGACCGCCACACTGCTGGCCTCCCCGCATCCGCAGTGGAACCAGGACCGGACCGTGTTCCGGATGGTGGAGCGGGTGGACTCCCGGGTGTGGCTGTCCAGCGCGGTGACGCCGAAGAACGGGTCGGCGACCGTCTCCCCCGTGGTGAAGCTGGTCTGATGGGCGGCCCCGGCCGGCTGTACCCCGGGTGACGGCGGTCTAGCGGAGCAGCCCCTCCCACGGGTCGAGGCGGGCGAGGCCGTCCCGGACCCGGGCGAGCAGTTCGGTGCTCGGGATCTCCTCCGGCGACCGGGGCTCGGGTGCCAAGTCGGCGGGCAGCGCCGTGCCGGGCATCCGGCGGGGGAGGGTCTTCCCCCAGGTCGTCCCGTCCCGGATCCCGGCCGGTTCGGGTGCACGGTGGCGTGCCAATTCCTTCCCCTCCCTGGTGGCCGGCCCGGGGCCAGGTAACAGCGGATGCGAAATGGATCACGACAGCCATCCGTACCGCTGGGCAGTCCGACCCCGGACCGACAGACGCAGTCAACCGGGCACGCTCCGTACGAAGTGACACACGGGTGTCACCCGTTGGGTACCGTTGACCGGTCATGCGTGAAGACGAGCACATCGGCGCCCGGGTCGCGGTCGAGCGGAAGCTGCGCGGACTGACACAGCGGCAGCTCGCCGACCGCGCGCACGTGTCTGTCTCGCTGCTGCGGAAGGTCGAGCAGGGCAGCCGGCCGGCGTCGCTGGCGCTCGTGTCGTCGGTGGCCAAGGCGCTGGGGACCGAGCAGGCCCGGCTCACCGGACAGCCGTACTACTCCGGCGACCGGAAGCTCGACGCCGTGCACGACCTGATCCCGGACCTGCGCCGGGAGCTGGGCATGTACGGGCTGCCGCCGGACGAGGAGACGCGGCCGGTGCCGGTTCCGGAGCTGGCCGCCCGGGTCGCGGAGTGCTCCGAGTTGGTGCACGCGGTGGACTACGTGCGGCTGGGGTCGCTGCTGCCGGTGCTGCTCGCCGACCTCCGCGCCGCGGCTGAGGCCGCGTCCGGTGCGGACCGGACGCGAGTCATGTTCATGATGTCCGAGACCTACGACAACGCGAAGCGGCTGGCCTACGACCTCGGGTACGCCGACCTCGGCGCGCTGGCCGTCAGCCTGGAGGAGCGGGCCGCGGTGGAGTCCGAGGACCCGCTGGCGGTGGCGGTGGCCCGCGCGGTGCGCGCGTGGACGCTGACCGGCACCGGGGCGTTCGCGGCGGCCTACCGGCTGCTGGTCGAGTCCATCCGGGACATGGACGCCGGACTGCGCGAGGCCACGCCGGAGACCTGGAGCGTGTGGGGCTTCCTGAACCTGCAGGCCGCGCTCGCCAGCGCCCGGGCCGGGGACGCGGCGCGTACCTGGGACCACCACGGGGCCGCGCTGCGTGCCGCCGCCGAGGTCGGCACGGACGCCGACCACTACCGGCTGGCGTTCGGGCCGTCTAACACGGCGATCTGGGGTGTGGGGCTGGCGGTCGAGCTGATGGACGGCCCGGCGGCCGTCGAACGCGCCCAGCACGTCATGATCCCCCGAACCCTGCCGCGGGCACGCGCCGGTCACCACTTCCTGGACCTGGCCCGCGGGCAGTTCTACAACGCCGACCACCGCGGCGCGCTGGGCTCGCTGCTGACCGCCCGCCGGATCGCCCCGCAGCAGATCCGCTACCACCCGATGGCGCGGGAGACGGTCTACGCGCTGGCGCGGACCGAGCGCCGGTCGTCGGACACGCTCCGCGGGCTGGCCGCGTGGATGGGCGTCCCCGACTGAGCGCAGACGCACCGACGCCGCGCCCGGGTGGGGGTCCGTAGCGCGGCGTCGGCGGTAGGTGGGTCAGCGGGTGTGGCTCACCGCCCCGGGTCCCCACAGGACCGCCAGGGCGGCGCGCTGCTCGGCCGGGTCCGGCATGCCGAACGCGGACAGGACCGCTTGGGCGACGAGGTCGAGGGTGTCGGCGGCCAGCAACGCGACCTCCATGCTGGCGCCGGTGGCCGCGTCGAGGGCTTGCGCGCACATGGCGCGCTCGCCGGATCGGGTGAGGTAGGTGGGATGGGCCGGTGGATGATCGGTCATGGTCGCTTGCCTTCCGGCTGGTTCGGACAGGTGAGCGGCAAGGCCCCGGGCTCGGCGGTCGCTCGCCGGCTCGGGGCCGTCTCGGTGGAGGCGCGCGGATTCGATCTCCGTCGGTCCGCAGCCAGTCCGCAGAACGTCCGCAGGTGGCCAACGTCGCCAAACGCCGGCCAACGGCAGACGGGCAGGTCAGAGGCGGTATCCACGCATGGCCAACGGTGGCCAACGGTGCGGGGTGAGTTCGCCCTCTACTTCGACCTCTGAGCCGGTAGGGCTCTGACCTGCGCGGGAAGCGTCTAGCGATCTCCGCGGGCCACATCCGGGCCACTTCCGTCTGCCGCGTCATCACCCAGGGCGCGGTCGACGGCCTTCCGGGCTCGGTCCTCGCTGGCCGGCATCAGGTGCGTGTATGTCCGCAGCGTGAAGCCCGGGTCGGCGTGGCCGAGGTACTCGGCCAGCGCCTCGATGGAGGTGCCGCCGTCAAGCTGCACGCTGGCGTATCAGTGCCGCAACGCGTGCATCCCGTCCTCCCGGGTCGCCGGCACGCCGGCCGCCCGCAACGCGGGCTTCCACACGTAGTGGTTGAACGAGTTGCGGTGGAGCGCGCCGCGCTCCCGGGTGGTGAAGACGAGCGTCACCGTGACCGGCTTGCCGTCCGGATCCCGCCACGGCAACGTGACCGCGACCGGGAACTCCTGCACGTGCGCGGACAGCCGCAGCGCCACCGAGTCGGCCAGCGTCCTTGCCGTCCTTCGGCGGCGCGAACACGAGCCGGTTGTTGACCAACTTCACCTGCCGACGGACAGGCACTACCCGGCGCAGCCAGTCAACGTCATCGACGGCCAGGCCGAACACCTCACCCTGCCGCAGCCCGCACCCGCCAGCCGCGTCCACAGTGGCCCGGTACCGGAACGGCAGCTTGCCGCCCACCGCGGCGACTCGCTCTGTCGGCCAGGGCTGCACGCGAGGCCGGTCCGGGCGTGGTGGGCCGACCGAGCCGAGCCGGCACGGGTTGCGGGCGATCAGCCCGTCGTCCACCGCGGCCCACAGCGCCGCGCTCAGGTTCGCGAACACCACCCGGACGTAGTTCGCGGCGAGCTGCCCCTGTAGCCCGCGGACCCACCCCTGCACCGCGCTCGGCCGCAGCGCACAGCTCCTTGTCACCGAGGTACGGATGGACGTGCAGCCGCAGCCGTAGCTCGGTCGCCTGCCGGGTCGACGGGTCGAACGTCTGCGCGGCGAGCCAATCGCCCGCGTACTTCCGGAGCGTGATCTTGCCGGCCCGGGGATCGACGTACGTTCCGGTCACTAGGTCGGTGGTCACCTTCGCGACGTGGCGCTCGGCGTCAGCCTTCCGCTCGAACCACATGCTGCGCTGCCGCCCGGACTCGTCGCGCCACCGGGCACGCCAGCGTCTTCCGACTCCTCTCCGCTCCGTCGCGACCTTGGAGCCGTCCGGCAGGGTGCGGAACCAGCGGTCGTCTACATCAGCCACGGTCAGCCTCCCGGCTGGCGAAGTAGTCCCGTAGCTCGGCCATGAGCTGGCGGGTGATGTGTCCGCGCAGGGTGCGGACGCGCGTGGGGTTGCTCAGGTCCTCGCCCGACTCCAGCAGCCGCCGCTCGCGTTCGTCGTGAATCACCAACGCGCGCTCGTGCCAGCGTCCTTGTGCCGCGAGGTCCTGTACGGCATCCATGAGGTCCTTCGGGCGAACTTCTAGCTCCTTGGCGGCTGCGCGGAATTCCTCGTAGGAGGGCTCAGCCGGCTCGCGGCTGAGCTGCGCCCGCCGTTTCTCCTCCTCCAGCCGGTCGTGGACGGCCGCGTTGATCCTGGCCGTCACCTTGCTGCGCGCCTCCCAGATCGCGACGTAGGGCTGCGCCAGCATCGGCATGACCCAGACCATGCTGGTGGTACGGCCGAAGCTGGACAACAGCGGTTCGTCCTCGCGGTCGAGGACGAGGAGGTCGGTGAAGTTCACCTCCTCGTTGAGCGTCAGCGTCAGCACATCCGGCAGCGCGAGGAATTCCTCCAGAGTCAGGTCCCGCCGTCCGGTCTCGATGCGGCTCACCGCTGAGGCGTCCCAGGACAGGCCGAGGTCGCGCGCGGCGCTCGCCACATCGTGCAGCACCTTTCCCCGGCTCTCCCGGACGCGGCGCATGCTGCGGCCGACAACCTGCGCGACGGTGCGCGTCTCTTCGCGTTCGGTCACGGGAGCATCGTAGCGTGCTCGTAGCGCTCTTGCCATATGCAGGCATGCATGCTCCAATCTGCTCGTCGTTCTGCTGCACACGGCAGACCAGCAACGAGGAGGCGACGCGCGCATGATCTCAGTCCGTCGACCACGTCATCCCGCTGTCGCTCGGCGGCAACCCGTTGGACGTGTCCAACCTGCGTCCGGCGCATGGCGTCGAGGGCTGCCCGACCTGTGGCCGGCGCTGCAACTCCGCCCGCGGCGATGGCCGGCACCGCCAGCTAGCGCTGCCGTTCCGAGTCTCGCGCCGATGGTGAGCGCGTGGCCGGTCGAGTTCTGGACCGCGGGCCGGACGACCCCTCGACCACCCGTCCGCTGTGTCTCCCGGCCGTTCGGGGGGGCGTGAGCGGTGGGGCCGGTGGAAACGGCGTTGACCGCAGATCTCGACGCGCTGAGTGCCACGGAGACCGCCGAAACCGGCCCGATCGGCACCGGAGCAGCGCAACGCTCCGGGAAACGGCGCTGACCCCTGGCCCGGGCGCTGGACGAGGGCGCCGGGCTCGCCACGGCGGCCGTCGCGCGGGAGCTGCGGGCGTACCTGGTGGCCCTGGGGCTCGGCGGGCAGCAAGCGGCCGATGATGACGGCACGGCGGCGCTCATCGGCCAACTGTCCGCCCCGGTACGCGACGGCACGCCGGCCGGAGCCAGCGACGTACGGGCCGCGGGTGGCCGAGGTCGCCGAACGGCTGGGGCTGCCGCTCTTGCCGTGTGCAAGACAGGTCGCGGACGTGGCGCTGGAGGTCGACCCGCGGACTGACCGGCTGGCCTACCGCGAGGTCGTGCTGTTGACCCCGCGGCAGAGCACGAAGACCACGCTGTGTCTGGCCGTCATGGTCCATCGGGCGCTGGGGTTCGGCGGCCGGCAGCGCATCGTCTACTCGGCGCAGACTCGGGTGCACGCCGGGGCCAAGCTGGAGGACGACTTCCTGCCGGTGCTGGACGCTTCGCCGCTGGGCGGCCTGTACCGCAAGCGGATGCGCACCGGGCACGAAGGGCTGGTCTGGCGCACCGGCTCCATACAGGCTCATCGCACCGAACGAGAGCGCCGGGCACAGCACGACGTTGGACCTGGCGGTGCTGGACGAATGCTGGGCGCACCGGGACGCCACCGTCGAGCAGGGTGTCCGCCCGACGATGGTCACCCGGCCCGAGCCGCAACTGTGGCTGCCGTCCACCGCTGGCACCGCGGCGTCGATGTACCTGCGCGGCAAGGTCGACGCCGTCCGCAACCGGTGCAAGCGCCGTCGCACCGGTCGGACCGCGCACTTCGAGCGGTTGGCGGCCGAGGGCAGCGACCCGGCCGACCCGGCTACCTGGTGGGGCTGCATGTCGGCGCTCGGCCACACGGTCAGGGAGGCGACGATCCGCGGCGAGCTGGAGTCGATGGAGCTGGCCGAGTTCTGCCGCGCGTACCTGAACCTGTGGCCGGATGAGATCCCGCTTGATGAATGGGCCGTGATCTCGGAGCCGGACTGGCGGGCGCTGGCCGAGCCGGGCTCGGCGATCGTGGGCCAAGTCGCCATGGCAGTCGATGTCACCCCGGACGGGCGGTTCTCGTCGATCGGGGTGGCCGGCCGGCGCCGGGACGGCCGGATGCACGTCGAGGTCATCGAGCACCGGCCCGGCGTCGGGTGGGTCGCCGCCCGGGCTCGGGAGGTCGCCGAGAAGCATCGTCCGTGCTGCCTGATCGTGGACGCCGGGGGGCCGGCAGCCTGATCCCGGACCTGGAGGCGAAGGGGCTACGGGTCACATCGCCGACCATGCGCGAGGTCGGCCAGTGGACCGGCGCGCTGATCGAAGGCGGCGAGGCCGAGCGACCATGCCCCAGCCCGGATGAGAAAGCGTCGCATCACGCAAGACCAGCTTGACTACGCTCTCGCTCACACGATCCCTGGGCGCAGCCGTCCTGGGGAGCCGGGCTCAATCTGGCTCTACGGCTATGTGCCTGGCGGCGACATACTCAAGGTATGCGTCTCAGCATCTGATCGGGAGTTCGTGATCACTCTCGCGTGGGGACGACTGAGGGGAGCCTGAACGATGCTTCGCACTGAGTACGACCAAGAGGCTGATGCCCTCTACCTCACGATCACGGATGAGCCTGTTGCCCGCACAGAGGAAGTGGACCCCGGCACTCTAGTTGATCTAGACGATGAGGATAGCGTCGTCGGCATCGAGGTGATCAACCCCTCACGCCTCTGGCCTGCAGCGCTGGTGATACGGCAGTACGGTCTCGACCCGTCGGATCAGGAGATGATCGAGGCTCTGTTCCCGGTTCAGGCCGGTCATGAAGGGCCGATCCAGCCGCGCGGTCAGGGCGTGGCAAGCGACGCCGTGGGGCTCGACCTGGAGCGCCTCTCAGCCTGACGAACGCCCCGACGCCGCGCCCGCAGAGCAGATGGGCGCGGGCGTCGGGTCGGGTGAGAGGCGGAAGTAGGGGGCCGGAGCAGATCCCGACACGGCGGTACAGTCCGCGTAGGAAGGCCCGGCGCGGCGTCACCCGCCCGGGCCCGGCCGGCAGGGAGGTGCCGACGATGTCTCAGCCTACGAGCGAGCGGGCAGCGCTGGTCGAGGCCCTGGCCCGCCGTTTCCACGACACTTACGAGCGACTGGCGCCCGAGTACGGCTGGCAGACCCAGGAGAGCACCAGGGCGAAGCCCTGGGAGGAAGTGCCCGAGCACAACCGGGCGCTGATGCTGGCCACGATCGGCGAGTTGCTGGACTCCGGGGTGATCGAGGTGGGTGCCGGCCTGCTGGCCGGCTTTCCGGCCGGAACCGTTGGCGACCACGGGGGAGGCATCCACCGTGCTGGGAACACGTGACCGGGTCGAGGCCGGCTGGTTCGTGCACCGGCCGACCACTGTTGAGGCCGTCCAATACTTGCCGACCACGGCCCGGACTATCGAGCGGCTGCTCCGGGACTGGGGTGTCGCCTACTGGCCCGGTGCCGATGATGTTCTACGGATCGTCACGCCACAGGGCAGCAAGCCGTGCTGGTATGGCGATTGGGTAGTCCGAGGCGTGGTCGGCGAGTGCTGGCCAGTCAAGAACGAGGTCTTCGAGCGCTCGTACATGCCGACGGACGGACCCAGGCCGTAGACCGGGGGCGCCGACGCCGCGCCCCCGGAGCACGGGGAGGCTGTCGTGGGCCACATCGGGGACACACGGGACCGCGCAGAACCGGGAAACGACGGGTAGCAACGAGCGCTATCCGCGCAGGTCAGAGTGGCTGTCGGAGCTAGCGGCGCAGGTCAGGCCGGCGCCGCAATCAGTTCTTCGACCTCTGAGCCGGTAGGGCTCTGACCTGCGCGGAAGCGCGTTGATCGCCCGCCTGGGACGTCTGGGGGGCGTCGACTAGGCCATCGGCGTCGCGCAGTCGACGGCCCTCCGTGCCCGGTCCTCACTGGCGGGCATGAGGTGCGTGTACGTCCGCAACGTGAACCCCGGGTCGGAGTGGCCGAGGTACTCCGCCAGCGCCTTGATCGAAGTCCCGCCGTCAAGCTGCACGCCGGCGTACCAACGCCGCAGCGCGTGCATCCCGTCGTCCCTGGTCGCTGGTGCGCCGGCCGCCTTCAACGCGGGCTTCCACACGTAGTGGTTGAAGCTGTTGCGGTGCGGCGCGCCGCGCTCCCGGGTCGTGAAGATGAGGGTCACGGCCACCGGCTTGCCGGCCAGCTCCCGCCACGGCAGCGTCACCGTCACGGCCGGAACTCCCGCAGGTGCGCGGACAGGCGCAGGGCCACCGAGTCGGCCAGCGGCACGTCGCGCTCCTTGCCGCCCTTCGGCGTGGCGAACACGAGTCGGTTGTTGACCAGCTTCACCTGTCGCCGGACGGCACAACGCGGCGCAGAAAGTCGACATCATCAACGGCCAGGCCGAAGACCTCACCCTGCCGCAGACCGCACCCCCCCGCTGCGTCGACCGTTGCGCGGTACCGGAGCGGCAGCGCCGCACGAACCGCCGATACGCGCTCGGTCGGCCACGGCTGCACCCGCGCTCGATCCGGCCGGGGTGGGCGCACCGATCCCACGCGGCACGGATTGCGGGGATGAGCCCGTCGTCCACGGCCGCCGTGAGCACGGCGGAAAGGTCCGCGAACACCACCCGGACGTAGTTCGCGGCAAGCCGGCCCTGTAGCCCGCGGACCCACGACTGCACCGTGCTCGGCCGCAGCGCCCGCAGTTCCTTGTCGCCGAGTTCCGGGTAGACGTGCAGCCGCAGCCCTAGCTCGGTGGCCTGGTGGGTCGAGGGGTCGAATGTCTGCGCTGCGAGCCAGTCAGCCGCGTACTTGCGCAACCGCACCTTGCCGGCGTCCGGGTCGACGTACGTTCCGCGCAGCAGATCAGCCGAGACCGTGCTCACGTAGTTCTCCGTGTCGACCTGGCGGGCGAATGACTTCGATCGAGCCTGGCCGTCAACCTCCTAGCGCACCTTCCACCGCAGCCCGACGCCGTACCGAGCGGCGCGGACCTTCTCCACCGTGCCGTCCGGGTGCTTAACCCGCTTGTGCCACCTGTCTTCGACGTGCGCCATCGTCAGTGCTCCTCGTCCGCCGCGAGGTGTTCTCCGGCCTTCCCCCGCCGAGCGGGGCCGAGGAGGCCGGCCGCTCGTGCCTGCTCGACGTAGCGGGCCGCGGTGCGGTGGGGCACGACGAAGTGCCCGGACACTGGGGTCGTGGGCCTGTCCGGGTTCGCGCGGTAGACCTCCGCGACCTCCCGGAGCAGGTCTCGGGTCATCGAGGTCCCACCACCACCGCCTCCGCCTCCACCGCCGCGGGCGGCGCCGGACTCCGCGGACTGAGCGCGCGTCCTGCATCGGGCGCTGCCGGAGCGGCTGCGCCGGCCGGCGTTCCGGGCGCTGGCGAAGGTGCTGCACCCGAACACCGGCGGCGACACGGCGCTGATGCAGAAGCTCAACGACGCGTTCGCGGGTGACCGGGAGGGTGCCCGGTGACCGACTCGCGGCTGGACCGCTACGCCGAGGCGCTGCTGGACGCGGCGCGGGGCGCTCCGGCGAGGACGGCGGACGTGCTGATGGCAGCCGGGCTGTTCGTGTTCCCGGTGCCGGCGTGGTCGAAGTTCGACAACGGACCGGACGGGCTGTCCTACCTGCACGCGACCACCCACCTGCAGCGGTATGGCCGCCGACGTCCGGCTCCGGCACGGGCTGCCGTCGAACGCGGTGCTGAACGTGGCGCTAGCGCCCGGTGCGAGCGGGCTGGTGGTGGTCGACCTGGACGGCCCGGGGGCGGTGACCGCGTTCGCCGAGGACGCGCTGGCGCACGGCGACGACGTGGTGGACTGGCTGATGACCGTCTCCCCGGGTTGGGGCGGTGGCCGGCACGTGCTGTTTGGCATCGAGCCCGGGGAGACGGTGTGGCTGGGTAAGCAACCGTGGGGTGGGGAGGTGCGCGCCCGCACTCGGTTGGTGCATCCGAACCGCGGGGTGTACCGGGTGACCGGCGCCCGGCTGCCGATGATCCCGCCGTGGCTCCGGGACACCCTCGGCGGGGCGGTCCGGCTGGACGAGGACGCCGCCACTGGGGGCGCCGCAACACACGCGGAGACCAACGCGTTCCTGGACGCCCTGCCGACGCCGGCACGTGGTCGGCCTACGGCGTCAAGGCGGTGGAGGGGCTGCTTGGCGAGCTGGACCGCACGGCGGGGCGGCACCCGTGGATGGTGCGCTCGACGGTGCGGCTGCTGGAGCTGGCCCGGGACGGGCAAGTGCACTGGCGGCCGGCGCTGAGGCAGATGGCCACCAGTTCCGGGACGCGTTGGCCGGCGAGCCGAACCGGGACGCGGACGCAGAGCTGCTCGGGGCACTGCGCTGGGCCGTGGCCCGGGTCGCTGCTCCGAAGTCGGCGACAACCGGTGCACCGGCTCGGCAACATTCGGAGTGGACCGGCTCGCGGCGACCTTCGCCGAGCTGCACGCCGATCCTGACCTCGACGCGCTGGCGTTCGCGCTCGCGGTCAGTGCGACCTCCACTGTGGACGATGGCACCCGCCGATCTGGGGCGGGCTGGTCGGCTCGTCGTCGTCCGGCAACACCGAGGTGATCGAGCCGCTGTGCAAGGTCGGCACACCGGCCGACGACCTGTCCCCGCCCGGACTGCTGTCCTGGTCGCGGGGGAAGACCCCTCGACCGGTCGGGCTGCTGACCCGCATCGGCAGCCTCGGTTTCGTGCTGGTCGCTGACTTCTCCACCATGCTCGCCTCGGACGACAAGCGGGCGAAGGAGACGTTGTTCTCGGCGCTGCGCCGGGTCTACGACGGACGCTATGACCGGTGGATGGGCGAGCGGAGCCGCCGTCGTGGACCGGGCGGGTGACCCTGCTGATGGGCGTCACGCATGCGGTGGACACCTACACCGCGTCGCTGGTGGCGCTGGGACCGCGGTGGGTGTTTCTCCGGCTTTCCGACCGTGACCTCGCCGGCAAGCAGAGGATGGCCCGCCGGGCGGGACAACGGCGTGCGCACCGCGAGAAGCGAGCGGCGCTGGCCGAGCAGGCGGCCAGCCTGGTCACCGCAGCGCGGACCCGGCTGCCCGCCGTGACCCTCTCCGCCGCGCTGGCCGACGCGGTGGTCGACGGCTCGGTCGCACTCGCCTACGGCCGCGCGGTGGTACCCCGCTCCGGCTACGGCCGCCGAGACGTGGTCGGTCTGCCGGACATCGAGGAACCGCCGCGGGTGGCCCAGGCGTTTACGCTGCTGGCCCGCGGCCTGCTTGCCGTCGGCGTGGACGAGTCGACCACTGTCGGCATAGTGCTCCGCTCCGCGGTGGACTCGATGCCGCGTGCCCGCGCCAAGGTCCTCACGGCCCTAGCCGACGCCAGGTCGACCGGTGAGATGCTCACGGCCGCGAAGATCGCCCGATCACCGGCGTGCACCGCAAGGTCACCGCCGAGGTCCTGGAGGACTGCGCGGTGCTCGAACTCGCCGAACCGACCAGCGAGCCGGGCCAAGCCAGCGAGGAGGAGGACGAGCAGTGGCGCTCCCGGCTGCTGTACGCCACCGCCGCGGGGGCCGGTGAGGCGGTCGCCGACGTGCTCAGCCGAGGCAGAACGTGGAGAGAAACCCGCACTACCCACCCCCAATTCCCCAAGTAAGAAAGGGGTGCATGGGGTGTACCGCGGGTTTCGCTCCACCCCATACGCCCAGGTCACCGGGCAAGTGGAGGGAGGACCTGGCCGGTGAGCATGAACGACCTCGCGTAGTGGCTGACCCGCCCCGAGGACGTGCGCGAGGAACTGTGGGCCGCCCACTGCGACGGCTGGTTCGTGGCCGGCGTCGAAGGTGACGACGGGGAGGACGACGGTCGGCTCGTCGGCGCGCCGTTCACCCTGCCGGAGGACGTGATCCACTTCGAGCTACTGCGCCGGGGTCAGGTCGACGCGGACGACTTCGATGGCTGAACAGGTCGCGCTGCGGACGGTTGGGGAGTTCACCGTCGGGGTGCCGCTGCCGGCTCGCAGTATCCGGAAGCTCACCATCACCGGCTGACCCCGGTCACCGCCGACCCCGCCGCGTCTTCGGCCTCCGGTGCTGCGGGGTTCAGCGCTCTATCCCCCGTAGGCTCGCTGGGCGCTCTTGCCCTCGCTGTCGAGCCAGTACGGGTTCAGCACGCCGGGGATCACCCGCGCGCTGAGGTGCCGGTGGATGCTCTGGAGCAGCCCGACGACGTCGTTGACCCCCGCCTCGGGCGGGTCGAGGACCCTCAACTCCAGCTCGTGGTGCAGGGTGGTCGGCGCCGGCTCCGGATGCTCGGGGTCGTCGTGGGCGCGGCCGAGGATCGCGCCGTCCTCGAACGGCGGGTTGCCCCACCGCCAGCGCTGTCGAGCTGGACTGTCGGAGGTCCAGTAGACGAGGTCCGGCCATGACGCCACCAGATGCACCCGGCGGTGCTTGTCGATGTTCGACAGCCGGTTCAGCAGGGTCAGGTTGTCGTACGCGACCTCCTCGTCCCGCTCCGACAGGTCGGTCTGCCCGTGCCGGGCCACGTAGTCGTGCAGCCAGCCGGGTTGTACGTCCCGGATCGCCTGACGTTCCCGCGCTCCATACAGCGCCGCGCGCCGCCGGTCGGAGAAGAAGTCGTTGACCTCCTCCGGGTCACCCGAGATCGGGAATTTCGCCCACCTGGCGGCAACGGGGCGAGCAACTGTCCCGGTTGGGACAGCACGGCACCACGGCTCACGCCGCTCAGCGGGGCGCTGCCAACACAGGGGTTATCCACAAGTCACCCGAGCGGGTGACGGCCGCCCTGGCGGGCTCAGGGCCGCGCCAGCCTGCGCCCAGGCTCACCCTCCCGGCCGCGTCCGGACGCACCGCACGCCCCGGCACCTCGTCGTGAAATGGATCATGCTGGGGAGGTCGTGGGGACGTGCCAACGTGTAACCACCCTGAACCCGGTGTCACGCGGTGAACGGTTCCCGCGCAGGTCAGAGGGGGTGTGCCGCCATGTGCGCAGGTCAGCGCTGGGATGTCATCAGTTCTTCGACCTCTGAGCGGAGTTCGCGGCCGCCTGGGGGTTAGCCGGGAACGGCCGGACGGAGGGGTGGTAGATCCGGGCGGCGGGGACGGAGACGAGCTCCCGCTCGGGGTAGCGCAGCGCGGTCAGCCGGCCGCCGAACACGCACCCGGTGTCCAGGCAGATCGTGTTGTTCAGGGTGAGCGCGTCCGGCACCGCGGTGTGCCCGTAGACGACCGTGGCCGCCCCGCGATACTCCCGCGCCCACGGATAGCGCACCGGCAGGCCGTGCCCGTCGGTCTCGCCGGTCGTCTGGCCGTACAGGCAGACGTCCCGCACCCGGTCGGAGAGCCGGCCATGCATCCGCTCGGGCAGCCCTGCATGAGCGACCACGAGCCGGCCGCCGTTCAGCACGCAGTGCGGGACAAGCGCCCCGAGGAACCGCTCGACCCGGTGCTGGAAATCCGGCGGCTCGCCGTCCAACTGCGCCAGCGACCCGGCCACCGCCCGGCCGACCCGCGCGGACTCGCCGCGCAGCGCGCGCAGCAGCTTGTGCTCGTGGTTGCCAGGCACGGCGAGGGCGTCGCCAGCCGCCACCATGGCCATCGCCAGCCGGAGCACGCCGGCGGTGTCCGGGCCGCGGTTCACCAGGTCGCCGACGAAGATCACCCGGCGGCGGTCCGGGTGCCGGGCGGCGAGCGGGCGGCCCTGCTCGTCCCGCTCGACCAGGTAGCCGAGGCCGGCGAGCAGCGTCTCCAGCTCGGCCCGGCAGCCGTGCACGTCGCCGACGATGTCGAACGGACCAGCCTCCTCCCGCAGGTCGCACGGCAGCCGGGTGCGCACCACGGTGGCCCGATCCACCTGCTCCGGTGCGGTGAGCCGGTGAACGGTGTGGAAGCCCTCGGTCTCGATACCCGGCAGGCCACGGCGGAGCGCGGCCCGCTGCTGGCGCAGCACTCGCGGGTCGAGCACCCGACCGGGACGGGCGGCGTTCCGTTCCAGGCAGACCCGCAGCGGCAGGTCCAGCAGGATGGCCACCGCGGGCAGGTCGTGCTCGGCGGCGAGCCCGACAGCCTCAGCCCGCGCGTCCGGGGTCACGCTCGTCGCGTCGATGACGGTCAGCCGGCCGGCGGCCAGCCGCTTGCCGGCGGTGTGGTAGAGGATCTCGAACGCGTCGGCGCTGGCCCGCTGGTCGTTCTCGTCGTCGGCGACGAGGCCCCGGAAGAAGTCGCTGGACAGCACCTCCGTCCTGGCGAAGTGCCTGGCGGCGAACGTGGACTTGCCCGACCCGGAGACGCCGACCAGCACCACGAGGCTCGGCACGGGGATGGCCAGCCGGAGGGACGACGCCGGCTCCTCCGCCGCCGCGCTCGACTCGACCACGCTCCCCTCCTCGCCGGCCCCGACCCGTCGAAGGCCCGCCGCGGACCTACCGGAGCGCCAACCTGCAGGATCGCGCGGCCGCCCGGCGCGGCGCAGCCGATCGACCCGGTTCTCGGCGGACTCCGCTTTGTCGTACCTCCACGCCATGATGCCTGCATGGCCAGTTGGAACGAGATCGAGACCACCGCACCCGACTTCGCTCATACCGTGCGTGAGCTGTTCGATGCGCACCGCCACAAAGTCCTGGCGACCGTCCGCCGGGACGGCTCGCCCCGGGTCAGCGGCATCGAGCTGCGGTTCCGCGACGGCGAGCTGTGGTTCGGCACGATGCCGGGCTCGCTGAAGGGACTCGACCTGAGTCGCGACCCCCGGCTGGCGCTGCACAGTGCCTCCGAGGACCCGCCCGAGGATCCGAGGTCCTGGCCAGGGGACGCCAAGCTGGCCGGCCGGGCGGTCGAGGTCACCGACCCGGACGCGGTCGCCTCGTCCCGGCAGGACGGCGAGGCGCCACCCGGGTCGCTGCTGTTCCGGGTCGACATCGCCGAGGCGGTGCACACCCGGGTCGGCGATCCCGCCGATCACCTGGTGATCCAGTTCTGGAGGGAGGGTGAAGGGTTGCGCCGCATCGAGCGGCGGTAGTCAGCCGTAGAACACGCGCTCGACCACACGGCGGGCGCGGCGGGTGACACGGCGGTAGTCGTCCAGGAACTGGCCGGTGTCGTGGCCGGGCGGGTACCCCATCGCGCGGGCCACCCCGACCAGCTCGCGGCCGCGCCGGGGTAGCTGGTCCGAAGCCCGCCCGCGGACGAGCATGACCGCGTTGCGGGCCCGGGTCGCCATCCGCCACGCCGCCTCCAACGCCGCCGCGTCGTCGGGGCCCAGCAGACCGGCGTCCCGGGCCGCGGCGAGCGCGGTCAGCGTGCCCGGCATGCGCAGCGCCGGCAGCCCGGCGCCGTGGCGGAGCTGCAGCAGCTGCACCGTCCACTCCACGTCCGCCAGGCCGCCGCGTCCCAGCTTGGTGTGGGTGGCCGGGTCCGCTCCGCGGGGCAGCCGCTCGGCGTCCACCCGCGCCTTGAGCCGGCGGATCTCGGTGACCGCCTCGGCCGGCAGGCCGCCGGCCGGGTACCGGACCGGGTCCGCGATGGACAGGAACGCGGCCGCGACCTCCGGGTCGCCGGCCACCGGGGCGGCCCGCAGCAGCGCCTGCGCCTCCCAGAACGACGACCAGCGCCGGTAGTACGCGGCGTACGAAGCGAGGCTGCGGACCAGCGGCCCGCTGCGCCCCTCGGGGCGCAGGTCGGCGTCCACCAGCAGCGCCGGGTCGGGCGCGGGCAGCGCCAGCAGCCGGCGCAGCTCCTCGGCGACCGCGTGCGCCGCGCCGGTGGCCTCCCGCTCCTCGGCGCCCGGCTCCGGTTGGTGCACGAACAGCACGTCGGCGTCCGAGCCGTAGCCCAGCTCGGCGCCGCCGAGCCGGCCCATCGCGATCACTGCCAGCCGGGTGGGCAGGACGCCGCCGCGGGCCGCGCACACCGACCGAATCGCCACGTCCAGGCCGGCGGCCAGCGTCGCGGCGGTGACGTCGGTCAGCGCGCGGCCGGTGTCCGGGACGTCGAGCCGGCCGAGCAGGTCGGCGCTAGCGATCCGGAGCAGCTCGTGCCGGCGCAGCCCTCGGGCGGCGGTGACCGCGGCCTGCGGGTCCTCGGTGCGTTCGGCCACAGCCCGGAACGAGGTGAGCAGCGCCTCGCCCGGCCGCGGCCGCAGCTCCTCGTCCGAGCCGAGCAGCGCCAGCGCCTCGGGTGCCCGGGCCAGCAGGTCGGCGACGTACCGGCTGGACCCGAGCAGCGCGGTCAGCCGGTCGGCGACCTGGCCGGTGTCCCGCAGCAGCCGCAGGTACCACGGCGTCTGGCCGAGCGCCTCGGACACCTGGCGGTAGGCCAGCAGGCCGGCGTCCGGGTCGGGCGCGTCGGCGAACGACTCCAGCATCACCGGGAGCAGCGCCCGCTGGATCGCCGCCCGGCGGGACACCCCGGCGGTCAGCGCGGACAGGTGCCGCAGCGCGCCGTCCGGGTCGGCGAAGCCGAGCGCCGTCAGCCGGCGCCGGGCCGCCTCCGGAGTCAGCCGCAGCTGCTCGCTGGGCACCCGCGACACCGCGTTGAGCAGGGGCCGGTAGAACAGCTTCTCGTGCAGCCGGCGGACCTCGCGGGCGTGCAGGCTGCGCTCGGCGGCGAACACCTCGACCGCGTCGCCGCGCTGGTCCGGCCGGTATCCCATGGCCCGGGCCAGCCAGCGCAGCCCGGCCGGCTCGCTCGGGATGAGGTGGGTGCGGCGCAGCCGCTGCAACTGCAGCCGGTGCTCGGCGACGCGCAGGAACCGGTACGAGGCGGCCAGCGTGTCACCGTCCTCCCGGCCCACGTAGCCGCCGCCGGCCAGCGCGGCAAGCGCGGCCAGCGTGCTCCGCCCACGCAGCGACTCGTCCGCCCGGCCGTGCACGAGCTGCAGCAGCTGGACGGCGAACTCCACGTCGCGCAGCCCGCCGGCACCCAGCTTGATCTCCCGGTCGGCCATCTCCGCCGGCAGCGTCTCGGTGACCCGCCGGCGCATCTCCTGAACGTCCTCGACGAAGCGCTCGCGTTCCGAGGCGGACCACACCAGCGGAGCCAGCGTGTCCACGTAGGATCGACCGAGGTCGAGGTCGCCGGCCACCGGCCGCGCCTTGACCAGTGCCTGGAACTCCCAGGTCCGGGCCCAGCGGAGGTAGTACGCCTGGTGGCTGGCCAGGGTGCGCACCAGCGGGCCGACCCTTCCCTCCGGGCGCAGCGCGCAGTCCACCGGCCAGGCCGCCTGCCCGCAGACCCGGACCAGCTCGCTGGCCAGGGTGGTGGCGGTGCGCACTGCGGCGGACTCGGCGCCGGAGCCGGCCGGCTCCGCCGGCTCGGCCACGAAGATGACGTCCACATCGGAGACGTAGTTCAGCTCGGCACCGCCGCACTTGCCCATGCCGATGACGGCCAGCCGGCAGGGGGCGGCGCCCGCCGGAAGCGAGGCGCGGGCCACCGCCAGGCCGGCGGAGAGGGTCGCCACGGCGAGGTCGGCCAGCTCCGCCATCACCTCGTCAACCTCGATCTCGCCGGCCAGGTCGAGAGCGGCCAGCACCAGCAGCCGCCGCCGGTAGGCGACCCGCAGCGCGCCGACCACGTCCTGGCCGCCACCGCGAGCGCGGCTGCCCGCGGTCCCGGTCGGCGGGTCGGCCGGATCGGCACCCACCGCAGCCAGCAGGGCCGCCGCATGCCCCCCGGCCGCAGCAGGAGACAGATCCGGCGCCGAGCGCACGTCGCCCGGGACGGGTCCCCCGCCCGGGACGGAGCCCCCGCCCAGGGCAGGTCCAGCATCCGGGACGGATACGCCACCCGCGGTGCGACCACCCGCGGCGGGTCCGCCGCCCGGGGCGGGTCCACCGCCCGGGGCGGGTCCGCCGCCCGGGGCGGGTCCACCGCCCGGGGCGGGTCCACCGCCCGGGACGGGTCCACCGCCCGGGACGGGTCCACCGCCCGGGACGGGTCCACCGCCCGGGACGGGTCCACCGCCCGGGACGGGTCCACCGCCCGGGACGGGTCCACCGCCCGGGACGGAGCGCGGAGCTGGCGCCGAGCAGGGCGATCAGTCGGGCGCGCAGCGCGGGACTGGACCGCAGCCGGGCGAGCAGCGCGGCGCTCCCGTCGCCGACCGCCTCGGCGAGCCGGGCCAGCGCGAGCAACGCCAGGTCCGGGTCGGCGGCCCGGCCGAGCGCCGAGACGACCGCGGCGGCGCCCGGGTCGGTCGGCCCAAGCGCGATCTCGTCCCAGAGCCGCAGCCCCGTCGGGCCGAGAAGGACCAGGGACCGCTCCGGATTGGCAAAGCCAAGCCGGGCCAGCCGGGCCACACCCCCGGTCGGCGGGGGCCGCTGCTCCACCGTCACGCCGGCGCCTTAGGGCTGGGCAGCCGAACCGCGGGCAGCCGAACCGCGGGCAGCCGAACCGCGGGCAGCCGAACCGCGGGCAGCCGAACCGCGGGCAGCCGAACCCCCGGCCGCCGAACCCCCGGCCGCCGAACCCTGGGCGACCGAGCCGCGGCGGGCGTAGTCGGCAGCCCGGACCACCTCCGCGAACCGGGCCGCGAACGGCTGCCAGATCGCGGCGATGTCGGCGTGCAGCGCGTCCAGGTCGGTACGGCCGAGCAGCGCGTCGACGTCCAGCCCCTCGGCGGCCAGCTCGGCCGCGTCCTCGGCCGCCCACCGGCGCACCATCTCCGGAGTGGTCTCCACGTGGAACTGCACCGCCCAGGCGTGCTCGCCGACCCGGAACGCTTGGTGCGGGTATCGGGTGGAGGACGCCAGCAGCACCGCGCCGGCCGGCAGCGCGGCCACCGTGTCCCAGTGCCAGTGCACCACGTCCGGGGTGAACGGCACCGGGCCGAACAGCCGGTCCGCGGCGGCCGCGTCCCGCTTGGCGACCAGGCCAGGGCCGATCTCGGGCCCCGCGGAGCCGCGCTCGACCCGCCCGCCGGCGGCCGCCGCGAGCAACTGGGCGCCGAGGCAGATGCCCAGCGTGGGCACCCCGGCGGCCAGCGCGTCGGCCAGCAACGCCCGGGTCGCCGGCAGCCAGGGCGCCGCCGCGTCGTCGTGCGCGCCCATCGAGCCGCCGAGCACGATCAGCGCGGCGTGCCCGCCCGCGCGGGACGGCAGCGGCGAGCCGTCGTAGGGCCGGTGCACATCCAGCAGCAGCCCGGCGGCGGCGAGCCAGTCAGCGAGCCGGCCGGCGTCTTCCACCGCCGAGTGCTGCACGACGAGCGCGGTCGGTAGTCGCACCCCCTGACGGTACTGCCCGCCGACGGTCCGGCCGGCGGCCGGGCCGGCCCGGGAGCCGACCCCAGCCGTCCCGAGCGCCGGCCCAACCGGCCCGGAGCGCCGGCCCGGCCGGCCCGAGCTAGCCGATGGTCGGGATGAACGTCGGTGGCCGGCGGGCCTGGGTGCCCTGCTCGAACGCGTACGCCAGCGGGAGCAGCCCCGCCTCGCTGAACCGCGGCCCGATGAACGAGACGCCGATCGGGAACGGCCCGTCGAAGCCGGCCGGCACCGTGACGTTCGCGTACCCGGAGACCGCGGACGGCGTCGACGAGCCGACGAACTGGTCGAACGTGTCGCCACCCGGCAGCCGGGTCTTCCACGCGGGACCGTTCGTCGGCGCCACGATCGCGTCCAGGTGCAGCGCCGCCACCGTCTCGTCGATGCTGCGCTGCGCCAGCGAGGTCGCGGTGCGGCGGTCGGTCAGGTAGGCCGGATCGGTCAGGTCGCCGCTGGTCGCCTGGGCCGCCTCGAAGATCTCCTGCCCGAAGAACGGCATCTCCTGCGCGGCGTGTGCGTTGTTGAACGCGATCAGCTCGGCCAGCGTCTTCGGCAGCGAGCCCGGCCGGGTGGCCAGGTAGGCGTTGATGTCGTGCTTGAACTCGACCAGCAGCGCGTTGAACTCCGGGGTGCCGATGTCGTTCTGGAACGGCAGGTCGGCCGGGACGACCGTGGCGCCCAGCCGGCGCAACTGCGCCACCGTCTCGGTCATGATCTGGCCGACCTCGGGCACGTTCTCCACCCCGGTGCCGGCCAGCCACAGGCCGATCCGCTTGCCGTGCAGCGCGTTGCGCTGCAGCCCGCGGAGCAGGTCCACCGTGTCGAACGGGGCAGAGTCGGCGGTGGCCGGGTCGTCCGGGTCCACCCCGCGGATGACCTCGAGGGTGAGGGCCGCATCGATGACGTGCCTGGCCATCGGGCCGGCGGTGTCCTGCTCGGCCGAGATCGGCACCACCCCGCTGCGGCTGACCAGGCCGAGGGTCGGCTTGATGCCGACGATGCCGTTCTGGCCGGACGGGCAGACGATGGACCCGTCGGTCTCCGAGCCGATCGCGACGACGGCCAGGTTGGCCGAGATGCCGGAGCCGGACCCGGAGGACGAGCCGCACGGGTTGCGGTCGAGGACGTACGGGTTGTTGTTCTGGCCGCCGACCCCGGACCAGCCGCTGCTGGATGCGGTGGACCGGAAGTTGGCCCACTCGGACAGGTTCGCCTTGCCGATGATCACTGCCCCGGCGGCGCGCAGCCGGCGGACCAGGAACGCGTCCCGAGCCGGCGGCGTGCCGGCCAGGGCGAGCGAGCCGGCGCTGGTGCCCTCCCGGTCCGCGGTGTCCACGTTGTCCTTCAGCAGCACCGGGATGCCATCCAGCGGGCTGCGGGCGGGATGGTGCCTGCGGAGCTGGTCGCTGGCCGCCGCCTCGGCGAGCGCATCCGGGTTGGTCGTGATGACCGCGCGGATCCGCGGGTCGAGCGCGCCGATCCGGGCCAGGTAGAACGAGGTCAGCCGGACCGAGGAGAGATGCCGGGAGCTCATCGCCCGCTGCAGGTCCGGGATGGTCGCCCGCTCCAGGTCGATCCCGGCGAGCCGCGGTGCCGGCGCGGTGAGGTTGCCGCTGCCGGCCGCGAGCGGATGGGCGGGCGGGGCGGCGGTGGCCGGCAGGACAGGGGTCAGGGCGGTCGCGGCGACCGCAGCGAGTAGCACTAGCAGGCGGGCGCGGCGGCGCAGGCCCATGGCGACCTCCGGGTGGCGACAGTGCCAGTAGACAGACGCAACTCGCCCGAAGGACGAGTGTCAATCCGCCGGCCGCGCGATCATTAGGCTCGGTCCGTGGAACGGACAACGGAACCGGCAGCGCCCGCGCCGCCGGCGCGGCTCGGTCGGCCGGCGCCCGCGCCGGCGACGCGCCCGGTGCTGCTGCTCGCCGGGGCGGTGATTGCGGCGCTGCTGGCCACCAGCGGCCGGTACGGCTACCACCGGGACGAGCTGTACTTCATCGTCGCCGGCCAGCACCCGGCCTGGGGGTACGCGGACCAGCCGCCGTTCACCCCGCTGCTGCTGGCCGCGATGAACGCGATCGCGCCGGGCTCGCTGCTGGTGCTCCGGCTGCCCAGCGCGTTGGCCGCCGCGGCCACCGTGCTGATCGGCGCGCTGCTGGCCCGCGAGCTCGGCGGCGGGCGGCGGGCCCAGCTCATGGCCGGGTCCTTCAACGCCGCCGCCGGGGTGACCCTGGTCACCGGCCACTTCGTCACCACGACGACGTTCGACACGCTGCTCGCGGCGCTGCTGTGCTGGCTGGTGGCCAGGGCCATCCGGACCGGACACGACCGGCTGCTGCTGCCGGCCGGCCTGGTGCTCGGTGTCGGCCTGCTGAACAACGTCCGGGTCGGCATCCTGGCCGGCGCGTTGCTGGTCGGGGTGGCGATCAGCGGCCCGCGGCTGCTGGGCAGCCGGTGGCTGCTCGCCGGCGGGGCGGTCGCGGTCGCCCTCGGCCTGCCGTACCTGGTCTGGCAGGCGAGGCACGGCTGGCCGCAGGTCGAGATGACCAGGGTGATCGCCGGCAGCGGCGACGAGGGCGGCCGGATCGGGTTCATCCCGTTCCAGCTGGTCCTGGTCAGCCCGTTCCTGGCGCCGGTCTGGATCGCCGGCCTGGTCCGGCTGCTGCGTACGCCGCCGGCGCGGCCGTTCCGGGCGTTCGCGGTCATGTACCTCGTGCTGGCCGCGACGTTCCTGGTCACCGGCGGGAAGGCGTACTACATGGCCGGCGCCTACCCGGTGCTGCTGGGAGCCGGCGCGGTCGCCACCGACGGCTGGCTGGCCCGGGGCTGCGGCCGGCTGCGCGGCTGGCTGGTCGGCGCGGCGATCGGGCTGTCGGCGGCGAGCGCGGCGGCGATCGGGCTCGCGGTGCTGCCGGTGTCCGTGCTGCCCGGGTCGGTGATCATGGCGGTCAACCCGGACGCCGGCGAGATGGTCGGCTGGCCGTCCGAGGTGGACGCGATCGCCCGGGTCTGGAACGGCCTACCGGCCGCCGATCGGCAGCACGCGGTGATCTTCGCCTCGAACTACGGCGAGGCCGGCGCGGTCGCCCGGTACGGGCCGGACCGTGGGTTGCCGGCGCCGTACAGCGGGCACAACGCGCTCGCCGACTTCGCCGTCCCGCCCGGCTTGGCGGCGCCGGTCGTCCTGGTGGGGTACGACAACGCCGAGCGCCGGGACCGGTTCTTCGCCGGCTGCCGGCTCGCCGCTCGGGTGGACAACGGCCTCGGGCTGGACAACGAGGAGCAGGGTCACCCGATCTGGGTCTGCCGGCAGGTGCGCCGGCCCTGGGCGCAGATGTGGCCGGACCTCCGTCACCTCGGCTGAGTTCGTCACCCGGTAGGCGGCCGGCAGCCGGGAGGCCACCTCGTCGTCCACATCGGACGGTGCGGCGAGCGCGTCCCGGTGGGTGCTGGCGCCACGGCCGGCGACCGGGTGATGGAGCCGAACATCTGCTCCTGGGTCGGCACGCTCGGCAGCCATCCCTACAGGACGGGCAGGTAGCGCTCCAGCTCGTACGGGGTGACCTTGGCCCGGTAGTCGGCCCACTCGGCCCGCTTGTTGCGCAGGAAGAAGTCGAAGACGCCCTCGCCGAGTGTCTCCGCCACCAGCTCGGAGCGCTCCATGCTGCGCACCGCGTCGGACAGGTTGTGCGGCAGGTCCACGTACCCCATCGCCCGCCGCTCGTTCTCGGTGAGCGCGAACACCTCGTCCTCGGCGCCCGGCGGCAGCGGGTAGTTTTCCTCGATCCCCTTCAGCCCGGCGGCCAGCAGCAGCGCGAAGGCCAGGTACGGGTTGCAGGCCGGGTCCGGCGAGCGCACCTCGATCCTGGTCGAGTTGGCCTTCGTCGGCTTGTACATCGGCACCCGGACCAGCGCCGAGCGGTTGGCGTGCCCCCAGCAGACGTACCCGGGTGCCTCCATCAGCCGCCCGGGCAGCGGGTCGCCGAACAGCCGCTTGTACGAGTTCACCCACTGGTTGGTCACCGCGGTGATCTCCCGGGCGTGCTGCAGCAGCCCGGCGATGAAGGCGCGCGCGGTCTTCGACAGGTTCAGCTCGTCGGACGGGTCGTGGAAGGCGTTCCGGTCGCCCTCGAACAGCGACAGGTGGGTGTGCATCCCCGACCCTGGCTGGTCGGTGAACGGCTTGGGCATGAACGTCGCGTACACGCCCTGGGCCTGGGCCACCTCCTTCACCGCGTACCGGAACGTCATCACGTTGTCGGCGGTGGTCAGCGCGTCGGCGTAGCGCAGGTCGATCTCCTGCTGCCCGGGGGCGCACTCGTGGTGGCTGAACTCCACCGAGATGCCCATCGCCTCCAGCGCGGTCACCGCCATCCGCCGGAAGTCGTGGGCCACGTCATGGCTGGTCAGGTCGAAGTAGCCGCCGAGGTCCACCGGCCGCGGCCGCTGCCCGGGCTCCGGGTGGTCCTTGAGCAGGAAGAACTCGATCTCCGGGTGGCTGTAGAAGGTGAACCCCATGTCGGCCGCCTTGGCCAGCGCGCGGCGCAGCACGAACCGCGGGTCCGCCCAGGACGGCGACCCGTCCGGCATGAGGATGTCGCAGAACATCCGCGCCGAGTCGCGCGGGTCGTCGTGCTGCCAGGGCAGGATCTGGAACGTGCCGGGGTCCGGCTTGGCGATCATGTCGCTCTCCGACACCCGGGCGAAGCCCTCGATCGCCGACCCGTCGAACCCGATGCCCTCCGCGAACGCACCCTCCAGCTCGGCCGGGGCCACCGCGACCGACTTGAGGAAGCCGAGCACGTCGGTGAACCACAGCCGGACGAACCGGATCTCCCGCTCCTCCAGCGTGCGGAGCACGAACTCCTGCTGCCTGTCCACGGCGATCCACGCACCTCCCGGGCAGTGACCGGACCGGTGCCATTCTCCGCCCCGGTCATGTCCGCGACGTTACGCCGCGCGGTCCTACCGGCTCACCGCAGCGCGCTGCCGGCCAGCCACTTCGCCCAGCTCAGCGACCAGTCGCCGTACTTGTCGTAAAGCCGCATCGTGACCGCGGTGTGCTTGATGTCGACCACGTCGCCGTAGCTGAACGTGTGGTAGAACCAGTCGGCGTTGGCCGGCGAGATGTTCACGCAGCCGTGCGACACGTTCCGGACCCCCTGGTCGGCGACGGACCACGAGGCGGCGTGCACGAACACGCCCCCGCCGGAGATCCGGACCGCGAGCGGGATCTTCTCCTTGTATCCGAGCGGGTCCGTCACCGGCAGGCCGTACGACTCCGAGCTCATCTCCTTGACCGCGTACTTCTCCTGCACCACGTGCACGCCGCTCTCGGTCGTGAAGCAGATCGTCTTGCCCTTCACCTCGATGCAGCCGCCGCGGCCCATGCTGACCGGGATGTGCCTGACCACCTTGCCGCTGATCTGCACGGTCATCATGTGGGTGCGGTCGTCGATGGTGGCCACCCGGGCCGGGCCGATCATGAACGAGGTGCTGACGTCCTGCTGGCCGTAGATGCCGTTGCCGACGTTGACGCCGTACACCTTGGCCTGGACCGTGACGTGCGTGCCGGGCTTCCACAGGGTGCGCGGCCGCCAGTGCACGTTCTGGTCGTCGAACCAGTACCAGCCGCCCTGGGTGGCCGGCGTGGCGGTGACGCGCAGCGCGCGCTCGGCGGCGGCCCGGTCCGCTATCGGCTCGTCGAAGTGCACGGTGATCGGCTGGGCGATGCCGACCTGCTTGATGCTCGGCCCGGGGAACAGGTACGGCAGCGTGTAGGTGACCGGGGTGACCGTGCTGAACCGGGCGGTGGCCTTGGTCTGCCGGCCGGCGGTGTTGGCCGCGGTCGCGGTCACCGCGTAGGTCTTCCCGTAGCCGAGCGGCTCGGCCGAGGTCCAGGTGATCCGGTCCGCGGAGAGCCGGCCGCTGACCTGTTTGCCCGCGTCGTTGGTGACGGCGACGGCCCGCAGCGTGCCGTCCGCGGCGGTCACCACCACGGGGCTGGTCGGGGACACGTCCCGGGCGCCGTCGGCCGGACGCAGCGCCAGCCGGGCCGCCGGGACTTCCGGCACCGCCTGCCCGCCATCGCCCTGGTCGGCACCGTCCTGGGACGCCGGGACCTGGTTGCCGCTGGCCGAGATGGCCGCCTTCGAGCCACTGCACCCGGCCAGCATCGCCAGCGCCGCGGCACTCCCCACCGCGACCAGTCGGCGGCCCCACCGACTCGCGCCGATCGACCTCACGTCCTCCCCACTCTCCCACCCACGGGGCCCCGACCCCCGGGTCGCCGCCCACCCACGGCCGGCCCCGAATCCGCGGTCATCATTGCTGATGACGCGCAGCACGGAGTGATTGTTTCCTACCCCAGGCGTGTTCTGAGGTAACGGTCCGGCAAAGCCGGGCAGGACCCGGCCCGTACAGTGGTCGCCCGAGCCCCAGACACGGTACGGAGCGACACGGCAGCATCGAAGGAGGAACGATCCGGGCACACGGACTCCGGTGGCCGCGCCGGGCCCGCGAGGCGGTCAGGGGCCGGCGGCGGCTCGCCGAGGTCGCCGAGCGCGGCGGCCCGCTGGTCGACCAGGCATCGGTGACGTTCCAGCTGCGTGACCCGCAGCACGCGCTGACCGGGGTCCGGCTGCTGCAGGAGGTGCGCATCCCCGGCGACCGGCTGCACTTCGGCCACGCCGGCGACCGGTGGCGGCTGCGGCTGGCCCGCCCGCCGGTGTGGCGGATGGAGTACCGGCTGGAGTTGCAGCACCCGGACGGTGGCCGGGAGGAGATCTGCGACCCGGACAACCCGCGGCGGGCGCCGGGCGCGTTCGGGGAGAAGTCGGTGGTGGAGTTTCCCGACTACACCCCGCCGGCCTGGCTGGCCGCCGCGCGGGTGGACGGGGCCAGCACCGAGCTCACCGTCCCGTCCCGGCTGCTGCACGCGGAGATCCCGGTGCGGCTGTGGGCGCCGGCCGATGCCGAGCCGGCCGAGCCGCTGCCGCTGCTGCTCGCCCACGACGGTCCGGAGTACGACGCGCTCTCCGCGCTGACCGGGTTCAGCGCCGCGATGGTGGCCGCCGGCCGGCTGCCCCGACACCGGGTGGCGCTGCTCGGGCCGGGCCACCGGGACGAGTGGTACTCGGCGAGCGTCGGCTACGCCCGGGCGCTGGCCCTGGCGGTGCTCCCGGCGCTGCGCCGGACGGTCGCGGTGGACGGGCCGGTGGTCGGGATGGGAGCGAGTCTCGGTGCGCTGGCCATGCTGCACGCGCAGCGCCGGCAGGCCGGCGTGCTCGGCGGGCTGTTCCTGCAGTCCGGCAGCTTCTTCGACCGGCGGCTGGACCCGCAGGAGCGCGGCTATGCCCGGTTCACCCGGATCAACCGGTTCGTGCTGAGCACCCTCCGAGGTGGTCCGGCCATCGAGCCCGTTCCGGTCGAGCTCACCTGCGGCGTCGTGGAGGAGAACCTGGCCAACAACCAGCAGCTGACCGCCGCTCTGGTGGCCCAGGGGTACGATGCCCGGCTGCTGGTGCACCCGGATGCGCACAACTACGTGAGCTGGCGGGATGCCTTCGATCCCGCCCTGGTGGACCTGCTCGCTACGGTTTGGGTCTGAGCGAGCGCGAGGGCTCGCAGCGCGGGCGGGCAGCGACGAGGGCAGTTCGGCCGGAGGGACGACGGCCGGACTGGCAGAGGAGCGGGAGTTGCGCAGAGAGCACGTGGAGCTGCCGGCGCCGGCTCTGGGCGGCTCCGGCGGGGTGATCGTCTACGGCCACTACGGCCGGCCGTTCCTGGTCTTCCCGTCCGAGCAGGGCCGGCCGTGGGACTTCGAGAACAACGGCATGGTCGACGCGGTCCGGCCGCTGCTGGACGAGGGCCGAGCGAAGCTCTTCTGCGTCGAGTCGTACGACTCGGCGTCCTGGTCCAACCGGGCGGCGCCGATGGAGGAGCGCGCCCGCGCGCACGACCGGTACGAGCGGTGGATCAACGACTCGGTGGTGCCGTTCGTGTACCGGGACTGCGGCGGCCGGCAGGATCTCGGCACCGTCGGCTGCTCGATGGGCGCCTACCACGCGGTGACCTTCGCGCTGCGCCGGGCCGACCTGTTCCCACTGGCGATGGGGTTCTCCGGCAACTACGACGTGACCGCCTGGCATGGCTGGGGCGAGCGCGGCGACGCCACCTACTTCGCCAACCCGGTCGACTTCGTGCCGAACCTGCACGGCGACCACCTGGACTGGCTGCGCTCCCGGCTGTCGGTGCTGCTCGTGGTCGGGCAGGGGATGTGGGAGGACAGCACCGGCTCCCTGCAGTCCACCCGGCACCTGGCCGGCCTGCTGGCCGACCGCGGCATCCGGTGCGAGCTGGACGTCTGGGGGTACGACGTTCCACACGACTGGCCGTCCTGGCGCGCCCAGTTCGCCCACCACCTGCCTCGATTCTGCTAGCGACTCCGTTAAAGGGGTGTCATCGTGGCCATCCATCGCAACCGCACCGAGCACCTCATCGGCCTGCTGCTGGGCACCGAAGAGGACTGGCCGCGGGCGTTCGAGCAGCTGGTCAGACGGCTGGGGTCGGTGCGCGACGCGACCGGGGTGGAGCACACGCTGCGCACCGAGCGGATCACCATCGAGCCGTTCGACCTGCGCTACGCCCCGCGCTACGACCTGGTCATCGACCGGCTGGCGTACTGGTACTACCACCCGCGGGAGTGGCTGAAGAAGGCCGCCCTGATGAACGACGTGTACGTGCTGAACAGCCCGTTCACGTTCCAGTCGATGGAGAAGCACGCCGCCTACTGCGCGATGATCCGGCTGGGCCTCAAGGTGCCGGACACCTGGCTGGTGCCGTTCAAGAACCCGGTGGACAACACCCGGTACGCCTATACGTCGTCGAAGTACAACCGGCCGTTCGACCTGGACGCCATCGCCGAGAAGATCGGGTACCCGCTGTTCATGAAACCGTACGACGGCGGCGCCTGGGTCGGCGTGTCCCGGATCACCGGGCCGGACGAGCTCAACCGTGCCTACGACGAGTCCGGCGAGCGGCTGATGCACCTGCAGGCGTCGGTGGAGCGCTACGACGTCTTCGCCCGGTCGCTGACCATCGGCCCGGAGACGATGGTGATGAAGTTCCAGCCGGAGAAGCCGATGCACGACCGGTACGCGGTCGCGCACGACTTCCTCAGCCCGGACGTGGGCGCCGAGGTGCTGGCCATCTCGCGCCTCATCAACGCGTTCTTCCGGTGGGAGTTCAACTCCTGCGAGTCGCTGGTGCGCGGCACCGACGTGCACCCGATCGACTACGCGAACGCCTGCCCGGACATCGCGATCACCTCGCTGCACTACTACTTCCCGTGGGCGATCACCGCGCTGATCCGGTGGTCGGCGTTCTGCGCGGTCACCGGGCGAACCCCGCGGCTGGACCTGGACACCCGCCGCTACTTCGAGATCGGCGACTCGGTCGACCTGTCCTACCCGGAGAAGGTTTCCCGGTACGGCCAGCTGGCCGACGAGTACTTCGAGACCGACCGGTACCGCGAGTTCTGCGCGACCACGCTGGCCGGCCTGGACGAGATGGTGCTGGACTGGGTGGCCTCCGCGGACTTCGACGCGCTGCTCGTGGACACCGTCCGGTCCACCTACCCGCGGCACGAGCAGGACCGGTTCCTGGCCCACTTCCGCGGGCTGCTCGCAGCCTGGGTCCGCGACCAGGGCTAGCGCCCGACCGGGTCGCCGGCAGCGCGGGAGAATGGCGGCATGGCACAGCTGCGGATCGCGCTCGCCCAGGTGGACACGACGGTCGGCGACCTCGCCGGCAACTGCGAAATGGTGCTGCGGCGGGCCGCCGAGGCCGCCGAGCGGGGTGCGCACCTGGTCGCGTTCCCGGAGATGACGCTGACCGGGTACCCGCCCGAGGACCTGGTGTTCCGCGAGTCGTTCCGGTCGGCGAGCTGCCGAGCGCTGGCCGAGCTGGCTGGGCGGCTGGCCGAGGCGGGGCTGGGCGAGATCGCGGTCATGGTCGGTTACCTGGACGCGGACGGGGGCCCGCGCAACGCGGCCGCGCTGCTGCACGGCGGCACCGTGGTTGCCCGCTACTTCAAGCACCACCTGCCCAACTACGGGGTGTTCGACGAGGCCCGGTACTTCGTCCGGGGCGACCGGTTCGTCGTGGTGCGGCTGCGCGGGGTGGACGTGGCCCTGACGATCTGCGAGGACATGTGGCAGGACGGCGGCCCGCTGGCGGTGGCCGGCCGGGCCGAGGTGGCGCTGGTGCTGAACATCAACGGCTCGCCGTACGAGCGGAACAAGGACGACGTGCGGCTGCCGCTGGGCCGGCGCCGGGCCGCCGAGGCCGGTGCGACGCTCGCCTACGTCAACATGGTCGGCGCCCAGGACGAGCTGGTCTACGACGGCGGCTCGTTCGTCGTGGCCGCCGACGGGACGCTGCTCGCCCGCGCGGCGCAGTACGAGCAGGCGCTGCTGGTGGTCGACCTGGACCTGCCGCGCCGGCCGGGCACGGTCACCGGCGACGTGCTGGGCATGGCGGTGGAGCGGCACGCGCTGCCCGGCCCGGCCGCGGATCCGGTGCCGGCGTACCCGGCCGAGCCGGCCACGATCGCCGAGCCGCTGTCCGATGAGGAGGAGATCTGGCAGGCACTGGTCACCGGCACCCGCGACTACGTCGGCAAGAACGGCTTCCGCTCGGTGGTGATCGGCCTGTCCGGCGGCATCGACTCGGCGGTGACCGCGACGGTGGCGGTGGACGCTGTCGGCGCCAACCAGGTGTACGGCGTGTCGATGCCCTCGTCGTACTCCTCCGAGCACTCCCAGACCGACGCCGCCGAGCTGGCCCGCCGGCTCGGCTGCGACTTCCGGACCGTGCCGATCGGCCCGATGGTGGACGCGTACCTCGGCGCGCTGGCGCTCTCCGGGCTGGCCGAGGAGAACGTGCAGTCCCGGGTGCGCGGCACCACCCTGATGGCGCTGTCCAACCGGAACGGTCACCTGGTCCTCGCCACCGGGAACAAGAGCGAGCTGTCGGTCGGCTACTCGACGCTGTACGGGGACAGCGTCGGCGGGTACGCCCCGCTCAAGGACGTGCCGAAGACACTGGTGTGGCGGCTGGCCCGGTGGCGGAACGCGGCGGCGGACAAGCGCGGCGAGCCGCAGCCGATCCCGGAGAACACCATCAGCAAGCCGCCGTCCGCCGAGCTGCGGCCCGGGCAGCTGGACACCGACTCGCTGCCGTCCTACGACCTGCTGGACGCGGTGCTGGCCGACTACGTCGACCGCGACCTCGGCTGGGCCGAGCTGGTCGCGGCCGGGCACGACCCGGCCGTGGTGGAGCGGGTGATCCAGCTGGTGGACCGGGCCGAGTACAAGCGCCGGCAGTACCCGCCGGGGCCGAAGATCTCGCTCAAGGCGTTCGGTCGGGACCGCCGGCTGCCGATCTCGTCCCGGTGGAACGAGACGGCACCCGGCCAGGAGCCGATCCCGGACGAGCGGCCGGAGCCACCCGGCGATCCCGTGCGCGGTAGATGACGTCCGGCTCGCCGCGCGGAACCGGCACGGTGTGGACGGTGACCTCGGCGTACCGGGACCGCAGCCGCCGCTCGAACGCCGGCGCGGCCGCCGAGCTCCACACCGCGAGCGTCCCGCCCGGCGCCAGCCGGCGGTCCAGCGCGGCCAGCCCGGCCCCGGTATAGAGCTCCGCGTTCCGCTCCGTCACCGTCCACTCGGGACCGTTGTCGACGTCCAGGCAGATCGCCTCGTACCGGTCGTCGGCGGAGGGCAGCCACTCGGCGAGATCGGCAACGACCACCGCCACCCGCGGGTCGGTCAGGCCGCCGGCCGAGAACGGCTGCAGCGGCCCTCCGCCCCGGTGCCAGCCGACCAGCGCCGGCTCGACCTCGACGACCGTGACCTCGGCCGGCGCCGCGGAGCGCAGCGCCTCCGCCAGCGAGAAGCCGACCCCGAGGCCGCCCAGCAGCAGCCGCACCGGCCCCTGCCGGCCGGCCAGGGCGACCCGCGCCAGCCGCCGCTCCGACTCTCCGTTGCGGGTGTCCATCAGGAACACCCCGTTGCTGACGATCTCGTAGTGCTCGCCGTCCCGGCGCAGCGCCAGCTCGCCCCGTGCGGTCTCGACGCGGTGGACCGTGACGGACGCCACGGCGGCCAGCGTATGCCGGACCGCGGTGGAGGTGTCATGGTGGTGGGGTGCCCGGGGACCGTCGCCCGTGACGGCCTCGAGGAAGGACGGTGTGCCATGTCCGAGTCCAGCCTGTACGGCGGGCCGCCGAGCCGCAGGGTGCGAGTGCACCACCTGCGGGCGGCCAAGGAACGCGGCGAGCGGTGGCCGATGCTCACCGCCTACGACCAGTACGCCGCGGAGATCTTCGACGAGGCCGGCATTCCGGTGCTGCTGGTCGGGGACTCCGCGGCGAACAACGTCTACGGCTACGAGTCGACGCTCCGGGTGTCCGTGGACGAGCTGATCCCGCTGGCCCGGGCGGTGGTCCGGTCGACCAGGCGGGCGCTGGTGGTCGGCGACCTACCGTTCGGCTCGTACCAGTCCTCACCGGAGCAGGCGCTGGCGACCGCCGTGCGGTTCATGCAGGACGCCGGAGTGCACGCGGTGAAGCTGGAGGGCGGCCGCCGGGTGGTGCCGCAGGTGCAGGCGATCGTCGGCGCGGGCGTCCCGGTGATGGCGCACATCGGGTTCACCCCGCAGAGCGAGCACGGGCTCGGCGGGTACCGGGTGCAGGGCCGGGAGGAGGCCGGGGAGGACCTGCTGCGTGACGCGGTCGCGCTGGAGCAGGCCGGCGCTTTCGCGGTCGTGCTGGAGATGGTGCCGGCCGAGCTGGCCAAGCGGGTCACCGGCGAGCTTGCGGTGCCGACGATCGGCATCGGAGCCGGTGTCGACTGCGACGCCCAGGTGCTGGTCTGGCAGGACATGGCCGGGCTGCGCGGCGGGCCGGTGCCCCGGTTCGTCAAGCGGTACGCCGACCTGCGCGGGGTGCTGCGCGGTGCGGTGGACGCGTTCGCCGCCGAGGTGCGCACCGGCGTCTACCCGGGACCCGAGCACTCCTACGCCTGACCGGCCCGGCCCGTTCTGCTGCACCTGACTGCCGCCCTGGTTGGGCTGATCGGGTAGGTCTGTTCGGGCGGTGGCAGCCGCCACCCCGCCGGGGCATGCTGCCTCTATGACCATCGACGAGAGGGTGATGGCCACCCAGCAACGTGCCTGGGCCACGGGGGACTACCACCGCATCGGACTGACGATGACGATCGTGTCCGAGCTGCTGTGCGAGAGCGTGGCGCTGCGGGCCGGCGAGCGGGTGCTCGACGTCGCCGCCGGCAGCGGGAACACCGCGCTGGCCGCGGCTCGCCGCTGGTGCGAGACGGTCGCGGTCGACTTCGTACCGGAGATGCTGGACCTGGCCCGGTACCGGGCCGGGGTGGAGGGACTGCCGCTGCACACCGACGTCGCCGACGTGCAGCACCTGCCCTACCCGGAGGCCAGCTTCGACGTGGTGCTGTCCACCTTCGGCGCCATGTTCGCGCCCGACCAGCGGCAGACCGCGGACGAAATGCTGCGGGTGTGCCGGCCCGGTGGGCGGATCGGCCTGACGAACTGGACTCCGGACGGTCTCATCGGGCAGCAGTTCGCCCTGGTCGGCCGGCATGCCCCGGCGCCGCCCGGGGTGCCGCCGCCCAGCCGGTGGGGCGACCCGGAGTTCCTCCGCGCGCTGTTCGGCGACCGGGTCACCCGGCTGACGGTCAGCCCGCGGGACTGGACGATGCGCTTCCGCTCGCTGGACCACGCGCAGGAGGTGTTCACCGTCTGGTTCGGTCCGATCGCGACGGCGCTGGCCAGGCTCGGGCCGGAACGCGGGCCGGCCCTGGTCGCCGACCTGCGGGCGCTGTGGGCGCGGTGGAACACCGCCGACGACGGCACGGTCTACGCGCGGTCCCGCTACCTCGAGGTGGTCGCCGAGGTCGCCTGACGCTCAGCGCCCACCCGGCCAGTCCCGGCCGGGCCGGGCGGCGGCCAGCTGCCGCTCCAGCACGTCCCGCGCCTCGACCAGGGACGGGCCGTACCAGGTGAGGTGCCGGCCGCTGACCAACGCCACCGGCCGGTCGCCGAACTCGGCCGGTCCGTCGTCCGGGCCGAACGCGTACGGCTCGTCCGGCAGCACGACCAGGTCTGCCTCGGCCCCGCGCAGATCCTCCAGCGCCAGCCGAGGGTAGCGGTCGGCGGCCTCCGCATAGGCGTTCCGGACGCCGAGCAGGCGCAGCACGTCGCCGGCGAACGTGTCCCGCCCGAGCACCATCCACGGCCGCCGCCAGATCGGCACCACCGCGGTGTGCCGCGGCGGGGAGCCGTCGAAGCTGGACGACCACACCGCGCGGGCCCGGTCCAGCCAGCCCGGCGGGGACAGCCCGCAGGCCGCGAGCATCCGGCGCAGGCTGGTGAAGGCGGCGGCCAGCGTGCCCGGCGCGGTGACCCAGACCGCGACACCGGCGGCGCGCAGCGCGTCCACGTCGGACGGACGGTTCTCCTCCGCGTTCGCCAGCACCAGGTCCGGGGCGAGGGCGAGTACCCGGTCCAGGTCCGGGTACTTCGACCCGCCGACCCTGGGCACGTCCAGGCCGGCCGGATGGGCGCAGAAGTCGGTGGCGCCGACCAGCAGGCCCGGTGCGGTGACGGCGACCGACTCGGTCAGCGAGGGGACCAGCGAGACGACCCGGCGGGCGGGCCGGGGCAGCGCCACCGGAGTGCCGAGGTCGTCGGTCGAACTGCCGGCGGAACGGGGGTCGTCGGTGGCGCCGCCCATGGCTCACACGTCGGTGACCCGGATGCCGGAATGCGCCTTGTACCGGCGGTTTATCGCGATGAGGTTCGCGGTGAGGGCCTCGACCTGGCCGGCGTTGCGCAGCCGCCCGGCGTAGATGCCGCGCACCCCGGGGATCACCTCGGCCAGCGCCTGCACAGTCCCGGTGGCCGCCCGGTCGTCGCCCAGCACCAGCACATCAAGGTCCACAGTGGACACAGCCGGGTCGGCCAGCAGCGGGGCGCTGACGTGGTGGAAGGCCGCCACCACCCGGCTGTCCGGCAGCACCGCCGCGGCCTGCTCGGCGGCGCTGCCCTCCGGCACGGCCAGCGGGAACGGGCCGCGCTCGTCGAAGCCGATCGGGTTGACGCAGTCGACCACGATCTTGCCGGCCAGCTCGCCGGTCAGGCTGCGCAGCGTGTCGGCATGCCCGGCGTACGGAACGGTGACGATGACGAGGTCGGCACGGCCGGCCACATCGCCATTCGGCGCGCCACGGCAGAAGCCGTCCAGAAGCTTGCGGTTCACCTCGTCGGCGGCCCGGGCTGCCCTGCCCTCGTCCCGCGACCCGATCAGCACCGACATCCCGGCTGCGTGGAACCGGAACGCCAAGCCATGCCCCTGGTCCCCGGTGCCGCCCAGCACGCCGATGGTGAGCGAGCGGACGTCGGGCTGGTCGGCCATGGGCCCACCGTACGCGACCCGGGCGGCCGGTCGGCCGCCCCGGGCCGGTGGTTACTTCGTGGTCTTCTTGGCGGCGGTCTTCCTCGCGGTCGTCCCGGCCTTCTTCGCGGTCGTGGTGGTCTTCTTCGCCGCGGCCTTGGTCGCCGACGAAGCCTTCGTGGTGGCCTTGGTCGTCCCGGTGGCCTTGGTCGTCCCGGTCGCCTTGGTCGTCCCGGTCGCCTTGGTGGTCTTGGTCGTCTTCGCCGGGGACTTCGTCGCGGCCTTCGTCGCCTTCGTCGTCTTGGCCGGAGCCTTGGCGGTGGTCTTCTTCGCGGTCGTCTTCGCCGCGGTCCCGGTGGACTTCGTCGTCGTCTTCTTCGCGGGCGCCTTCGCCGCGCTAGCCCTGGTGGCCCTGGCCGGGGCCGGCGGCGTCCCGCCCCTGGTCCCGGTCCTGCTGGCCGTGGTCTTCGCGGCCGGAGCCTTGGTTGCCTTTGCCGGCATGTCTGCCTCCTCGACGGCACTGGTTGACGTCACTGAAGGGTGTGACGCCGTACCCGTCAACGCGCCACGCCGTAGTGGACGTTCACCCGTTCTCCCATGCATCGTCCTCGGCGTCGTAGCGGGCGTTCCGCTCGCGCACGGTCTGCAGCACGCGGGCCGCGTCTTCGGGTGTCGCGAATGGACCGAGCCGGTCGGTGCTGGCGCAGCCGAGGTCAGGTTCGACGCGCTGGTGCTTCACGCACCACCACCAGCGCCGCTCCATGACGACCTCCATCACGCTGTCCACCGGTCGCGTCCGCGCACCAGGGTCCCACCGACTGCGCTCGTTGTCTTCCGCATCTTCGACTCGATGAAACTCCAACCGCCCGGTGGGCACCGCGGTCGCGGTCGGCCGACGTCCGATCAGCGGAGTATGCCGGTGTGGCCGAGGGAATAGCGTCCCGGCTGCGGCCACACGCACAGCCCGTGCGGGCCGTCGCCGACTCCTATCCGGGCGAGCAGTCGCCCGTTGCGGGCGTCGATGGCGTACACCACACCGTCGTACCGTCCGGACAGCCACAGCACGGTGCCCGCCGCGTCGAGCCCGCCCATGTCCGGGCTGCCACCGCCGGGCAACCGCCATACCGCGCTGATCCGGCCGGAGTCCGGCTGCATGACGGTGATGGATCCCTCGCCGCGGTTGGTGACGAACATCCGGGTCGAGGTGCGGTCGATGTAGAGGCCGTGCGCGCCGCGGCCGGTCGGGATGAACCGCAGCACCCGCCTCGCCGCGCCATCGATCTGGTAGACGCCGTTGGCCATCATGTCGGCGACGTAGAAGTACCTGCCGTCCGGGGAAAGCTTCACGTCCTGCGGCATTCCGCCGGGCCGGGTGAGCCGGAGGTACCGGAGGACCCGCTGCCGGGGCACGTCGACGACGAGCATCCGCCCGGCGAACTCGCAACTGGCCACGGCCAGCCGGCCGTCCGCCGAGTAGTCGAGGTGGTCGACGCCGGCGCAGCCCGGCACGTCGAGGCGGTGCCTGGGCCGCCAGTCGTGCGGGTCGTAGAAGACCAGCGCGCGGCCGGCTTCCGCGACGTCGACGGCGTACCGGCCGTCCGGGGTGAAGTAGAGGTTGTACGGGTCGAGCACCGGGATCGGCCGGCCCGGCAGCCCGGTGCGCGGGTCGATCGGCAGCAGCGCGTTGGACCGGTCCGCGGTGGCGTAGAGCGTCCGCAGGTCGTAGGACGGCACCACGTGCTGCACCTCGACGCCGGCCGGGAACCGGCGCACCACCCGCCTGGTGCGCTGGTCGATGACGTACACGTCGCCGCTGCGGGTGTGTGGCACGTAGACGTACGGGAGCGCGCCGGCGGTGGCCGGGCTGAGCCGGCCGGGCCGGTCCGCCGCGTACACGTCCCGCGGGTCCAGCGGCGGCGGCATGCCCGGCAGGCCGGATCCGGCCGCGGCCGACGCCGACGGGCTGCGCGAGCCGGAAGGCGGCACCGTGGCCGGCCGGTGCGCCGGCGCGGACGAGCATCCCGTCCCGGCCAGCACCGCGGCGAACGCGAGCCCGGCCGCCGCAGCCCTACCGACCGGCGTCAGTCCGAAGTGGACCGTGTTGGTCACGGTCGTCGATCAGGGTCCGAGCCGGGAGCGCAGCTCCGGCCCTCCGGCACGACCTCCCGGTGACGGCCCATCGGGGGTAGCTCGATCTCCTGCATGCGCTCACCCTTCCCCGCCGCCCGGTGGTTGTCACCTGCCGGCGGGGAGGGTGCGGGGCGGACGAGCCGGCCTGTACGCCGGGTCCTGTGACCGGGGCGCCTTGCGGCACTGCCCCGGCCGGCGGCCATCCCTCTCGGCCTGTCGTCGCCGACAGGCTCTAGCGGTCCACCCGCAGGCTTGGGCGGGCCACCCTCGAACGCCTGCGCAGGCCGGTCGCTCTCACGGCCGGCCCTCTCGACCTTGCTCCGGGTGGGGTTTACCGAGCCGCCCGGGTCACCCCGGGCGCTGGTGGTCTCTTACACCGCCGTTTCACCCTTGCCGCCGCGGCGAACCGCGACGGCGGTTTGTTTTCTGTGGCACTGTCCCGCGGGTCGCCCCGGGTTGCCGTTAGCAACCACCCTGCCCTGTGGAGCCCGGACGTTCCTCGGGCGGGGTCTCCCCCGCACGCGGCCGCCCGGCCGGCTCGTCCGCCGTGGCTCCATGGTACGGCCCGGCCGGCCCGGCGGTCGTCGCTGGCATAGCCTGCCGGCGTGGATCTCGGCGACGCGGCGCTCATCGCCGGTGCCGGGTTCCTCGGCGGGGCGGTCAACGCGGTGGCCGGCGGCGGCTCGCTCATCGTCTTCCCGGCGCTGGTCGCCACCGGGTTCGGCACCCTGGTCGCCAACGTGACGAACTCGGTGGCGCTGTGGCCCGGCTATCTCGGCGGCGTGCTGGGCTTCCGGCGCGAGCTGGAAGGCCAGCGCGCCCGGGTCGGCGCCCTGTCGGTGGTCGCCGCGGTCGGCAGCGGGGGTGGCTGCGCGCTGCTGCTGAGCACCCCGGCCCGGGCGTTCGATCTGGTGGTTCCGTTCCTGGTGCTGTTCGCCAGCCTGCTGCTCGCGGTCCAGCCGCAGGTGGGCCGGCTGGTCGGGGCGCCGACCGCGGACCATCGGGACAGCGCTCGGACGCTCTATCCGGCGGTGCTGCTGGCCGGGGTGTACGGCGGCTACTTCGGCGGCGCGCTCGGCGTCATCCTGCTGGGCACGCTCGCCCTCACGGTGCACGACACGTTGCGCCGGCTGAACGCGCTGAAGGGCGCTCTCTCACTGGTGGTGGCGACCGTGACGGTGGCCAGCTTCGGGTTGTTCGGACCGGTGGACTGGGCCGCGGTGGCGGTCATCGCGCCGGCCTCGCTGGCCGGCGGGTTCGCCGGCGCCCGGGTGGCCCGGCGGCTGGACGACCGAGTGCTGCGCTGGTGCGTGGTGGCGTTCGGGATGGTCGTCGCGGTCCTGCTCTACCTGCACAGCCGCTGACCGCGGCCGCTCTGCGGGGGTCACCCGGCGGTCGGCCGGGCCGGCAGGTGGCTGGTGTCGTTGACCAGCCGCACCATCGCCCGCCCGTCCGGGTACCAGTCCACGATGGACAGGCTGCCGACGTCCAGGTGCAGCCGGTACAGCGCGGAGGTCGGGGCGCGCAGGGCTAGGCAGATCAGCGTCTTGATGGGCGTCACGTGCGAGACGACCGCGACGGTCCGGCCCGGGTGAGCGGCGAGCAGCCGGTCCCGGGCCCGGCGCACCCGGGTCGCGGTGGCCGCGAAGCTCTCCCCGCGGGGCGGGGCGACGTCGGGCGAGTCCAGCCAGGCGGCCAGCTCGCCGGGGAAGCGCTCGCGCACCTCGGCGAAGGTCAACCCCTCCCAGTCGCCGAAGTCGGTCTCAGCCAGGTCGTCGTCGACCAGCGGCGGCACGCCCAGCGCGCCGGCCACCGCCTCCGCCGTCGTTCGGGCCCGGCGCAGGGGCGAGCTGAGCACCGCCGCGACGTCCCGGCCGGCCGCGGCCAGCGTGGCGACCCGGCGGGCCGCCGCCTCGGACTGCGCCGCCCCGAGCTCGGTCAGCGGCAGGTCACCGCGGCCGCTGAACCGCCGCTGCGGCGAGTGCCAGGTCTCCCCGTGCCGCAGCAGCAGCAGCGAGGTCGGCGCCGTCGTCGGCGCGGCCCAGCTGGCCGCCTCGGCCGGCTCGGCCGGCTCTCCGTCCGCGACCGACTCGCGCCTCGGCCGCGGCTCCCGAGCGCCGCCGGTGCGCCGGACCCACGGCCGGCCGGCGGACGCCGCGTCCATCGCCTCGTTCGCGAGCCGGTCGGCATGCAGGTTCTCCTCCCGGGGCACCCAGCGGTAGTGCACCGTGGGCAGCGCGACGGCCAGCTCGGCGGCGCGCGCGTGCAACGGTGCGAGGTCCGGGTGCCGGACCCGCCAGTGGCCGGACATCTGCTGGACCACCAGGTTCGAGTCCATCCGCACCTCGACGTCGGTGGCGGCCAGCTCCTGCGCGGCCTGCAGGCCGGCGATCAGCCCGCGGTACTCGGCCACGTTGTTCGTGGCCCGGCCGATGCCGGCTGCGCGCTCGGCCAGCACCTCGCCGGTGTCCGCGTCCCGCACCACCGCGCCGTAGCCGGCCGGGCCCGGGTTGCCCCGGGACCCACCGTCGGCCTCCACCACCACTCGCCGGGGGGTGCCGGTCACCGCCGCTCCCCGGGCCGACAACTGTCCACACCGGACAGAAACCCGGCCGGGCCGGTGCGGACCGGGACACCGCCTGGTCTCACAGCCCGGACTCCGGGGTGCGGACCAGGATGCGCCGACAGTTCTCGCAACGAAGCACCGCGTCCGGCGGAGCCGTCCGGGCCGCCCGCAGCTCGGTGCCGGCGAGCTCCAGGTGACATCCCTCGCACCGGCGCTTGCGCAGCATGGCGGCGCCGACCCCGCCGGCGGTGGCCCTGACCCGTTCGTAGAGCGCCAGCAGGTCCGCCGGGAGCTCCCCGGTGATCGTCGCCCGCTCCGCGATGCGGGCGGCGACCTCGGCGTCGATCTCGGCGAACGCGGCGTCCCGGGCAGCCGCGGCCGCGTCCCGCTCGGAGCGCACCCGGTCGACCTCCGCGGCGAGCGCGGCGGCCCGGGCCTCGGCCCCTTCCCGCCGCTCCATCAGGTCGAGCACCGCGTCCTCCAGGTCGGACTGGCGGCGGGCCAGCGTCTGCACCTCGTGCTGCAGCGACTCCAGCTCCCGGGCCGGGACGGTACCGGCGCGCATCCGCTGCTGGTCCCGGTCGGACCGCTGCCGCACCTGGTCGACGTCGCCCTCCATCCGGCGCTGCTCCCGGGCCAGGTCGGCCACCTCGGTCTGGGCGCGGACCAGGTCGTCGGTCAGCGCACCGAGCCGGCTGTCCGCCTCGGCGATGCTGGCCAGCTCGGGCAGCGTGCCGCGGCGGTGGCTGAGCTGGGCGAGTGCGGTGTCGGCGGCCTGCAGGTCGAGCAGCCGCAGCTGGGCGGCGGAATCGGCGTTCACGGTGCGGTCCACGGCTCCTTGGCGGGGCAGGCTGGGCAGGCTCGGCAGGTGGGCACCCGGGCAGGGTAGCGGGCCGGCCGGCGCCACCGCCCTCAGCCGGCGTCAGCCAGTGCCAGGCCGGAGTCAGGCCGGGGGCGGGCTGGAGTCAGCCGGGGCCAGGCCGGGGCCAGGCCGGGGTCAGGCCGGGGTCAGCCGGAGGCGGCCCGCGCGGTGTGGGCGTGCTCCGGGTCCGCGGTCGGACCGTGCGCGGCAGGCGTCGCCGGACCGTGCGCGGCGGCGGCCGACTCCGCCGGGCGCAGCGCGCGCAGGCCGACCCGCACCCGGATGCCCGCCCCGTCGCGGACCGCCGTGGTGCGCCCGCCGTGCGCCTCCACCAGCCTGCGGACCACGTACAGCGCCAGCGAGGTCGGCCGCCCGGTCCGGGCGCTCTCCCGCGAGCCGAACGGCTCGAACAGCCGGCGCGGGTCCTCCTGCCGGGCCGGCACGTACCCGACCGCGATCAGCACCTCGCCACCGTCCCGGCGGGCCAGCACCTGCACCGGGCGGTCCCGGCGGGCCTCGACCCGGACGTGGTCACCGAGCGCCTGGACCACCTGGTCCAGCGACGCCGCGTCCACGTACCCGGCCAGCCCGGGCTCGACCTCGAACAGCACCGGAGGCCTGGCCTGGCCGACGGAGAACCGGGACACCGCGGCGGTGACGTCGGCCACCGCGCCGGCGTCCGCCATCGCCGCCGAGGACGCGGCCAGCAGCATGTCCTCCAGCAGCCGGCTCAGCCGGTCGCTGTGCTCGACCACGCCGCGCAGCAGCGTGGCCCGGTCATCCGGGCAGATCTGGTCGGCACGGGCGAGCAGGGTGGCCGCGCTGCCCCGGATCGCGGTGAGCGGGGTGCGGAACTCGTGCGAGACCGAGGCGATGAGGTCCTCGCGGATCTGCCCGGCCTCCTTCAGCCGGGCCAGCGCGCCGATCTCGGCGTCGAACAGCTCCCGGCGGTACTCCTCCTGCTGCCCGCACACCCGCTCGGAGAACCGCCAGAAGGTGACCAGGACGACGCCGGCCGCCAGCAGGAACGCCAGGCCGAACCCGATCCCGGTCGGGGTGTCCGCGGCCGACCGGCCGACCAGCCCGACCCCGACGGCCACCGCGACGAGGTAGCTGGCCAGCGCCCAGGTCACGGTCCGGCCGGGCCAGCCACGCGGCCCCCGCCCCGGCCGCCAGCGCGCACCGGGACGCCACGGTCCGGTGACCGTGGCCTTCCCGGAGGCAGGGCGGGAGGGCCTGGATGCCACCGCATCAGGGTCCGTGCGCAGCCGGGCGCGGGTACATGGCCCGAACGGGCCATATTTGCAGCGTGTCGACATCCTGACGGACTGCTGACGAGCGCATTGGGCGGGCTGGGCGGCCGACGGGTGGAGGCACTACGACTCGCCCGAACGGACCCGTCCGGTCCGGCTGGGCTGGCCCGGTCCACCCGCCCGGTGTCGCCGACGGGCCGGACGTGCCAGGGTTCCGGCATGCGCAAGTACGTGATCATGGGTGTGCAGGGCAGCGGCAAGGGGACGCAGAGCCGGCTGCTGTCCGAGACCTACGACCTGACCCACATCAGCGTCGGCGACATCTTCCGCTGGAACGTGGCGAACCACACCAAGCTCGGCGCCTTGGTCCGGCGGATCGTCGCGTCCGGCCGGCTGGTCGACGACGAACTGGTGGAGTCGGTGGTCCGGGAGCGGCTGGACCGGCACGACTGGAACTACGGGTTCATCGTCGACGGCTTCCCGCGCAACGGGCCGCAGGCCGAGTTCTTCCTGGAGAGTTACGACATCGACGGGGTCATCTACCTCGATCTGCCGGACGCCGAGGTGCGCCGCCGAGTGCTCGCCCGCCGGCTGTGCTCGCGGTGCGGGCTGGACTACAACCTGATCGCCAGCCGCCCGAAGGAGGAGAACACCTGCGACGTGTGCGGCGGCCGGCTGGTCCCCCGCGAGGACGACACGCCCGAGGCGCTGGACGTGCGGCTGCGGGAGTACCACGAGAAGACTCAGCCGGTGCTGGACACCTTCCGGCGCAAGGAGTACGTCGTGACGATCGACGCGACCCGCCCGCCGGCCGAGGTGCAGGCCGAGATCCGGACCAGGCTGAACCTTTCCGCCTAGCTACCCGTCGGGACGCCTCGGGACGGTGGCTCAGGCGGCCGTCGGCAGCCGGAAGTGATGGCTGGCCGCCGGGTGGGCGCCCACCAGCCGGTACGCCGCGGCCGGGTCGGCGGTCTTGCGCTCCCACCTGGCCAGCGCCCGGCACGGGGACATCCCGGACGGCACCACCATGCCGAGCTCGGCCAGCAGCTGCCGGGCCACCTCGTGCAGGCACGCCCGGGCGGCGCTCTCCTCCGGCTCGTTCGCCCAGGCGTGGCCGGCGCCGACCGCACCGCCGGCGGCCAGGATCAGCGCCTGGGTGAGGCTGGTCGCGCCGGTGCTGACGTCGATCCGACGATCCGCGTGGTACGGGCAGTGCTCCAGAGTCTGTGCTGCGGCAGCCCGGATCGCGGTCCGCCGGCTGGCGAGAGTGTCCATCTCTGCCTCCTGCTCCTGGCGGCTGGCGGTTGGCCGGGGGTGCCGGTCCTGCCTCTCCGCATCGTGCGCCTACTGTCAAGGTCTACGTATGAGACGCGCCGTTTGGCTCACGTGATACTCCTGGCCTCTGACAAAAACGGGGTCCGGCGGCGAGTCCGCACGTTCGGTCAGGTGCGCAGGTAGGACGCGCCGTTCAGGTCGAGGATGGCGCCGCTGACGAACTCGGCTTCCGGCGAGGCCAGGTAGAGCACGGCCGCAGCCACCTCCTGCGGCCGGGCCACCCGGCCGAACGGGCTCTGCGCCCGGATGTCCGCACCGCGCGGCGGCTCCAGCATCTCGCTCGTCATGTCGGTCTCCACGAACCCGGGCGCGACCGTGGCGACCGCGATCCGGTGCGGCGCCAGCGCCCGCGCCATGGACTGGCCGAACGAGTTCAGCCCGGCCTTGCTCGCGCCGTACGCCGGGTGCTGCGGTTCGCCCCGGAACGCGCCGCGGGAGGACACGTTGACGATCCGGCCACCGCCGCCCGCCAGCATGTGCCGGACCGCGCACCAGGTCGCGTTCGCCGCGCCGACGAGGTTGACCTCCAGGATCTGCCGCCAGGACCGCTGCCATTCCTGGTAGTCGGTCTCGGTGATCTCGTGCCTGGTGTAGATGCCGGCGTTGTTCACCAGGACGTCCAGCCCGCCGAGCGCGGCGGCGGCCCGGTCCACCATGCCGCGCACTGCCTCGGCGTCGGCCAAGTCGGCCTGCACGGCGACGTGGCCGGTGCCGGCCAGCTCGCCGAGCACCGTCTCGGCCGCCTGCGGAGAGGCCCGGTGGTGCACGGCCACCCGGTCGCCGTGCGCGGCGAACGCTAGCGCCACCGCCCGCCCGATCCCCCGCGACGCCCCGGTCACCAGCACCGCACGGCTCACGCCGAGGCACCCTACCGGGCCCGGCAGCCGGGTCGGCCGGGTCAGCCCGCCGGGCCCGGGTGCGTTCCGTATCGCGGCCCGGTGTCCCGGGCCGGATGCACCCGGCCGGCGGGTCCGGCCGCGAAGGCGACCAGCAGCCGGCTGGTCACCGTGCCGACCACCCGCCGCACCAGGGCGTTCCGGGAGTCCAGCTGGGTGATCCAGTCGCTGGTGCCGCAGTCGAACACGCCGGCCCCCGACCGGGTGGTGTAGTAGGCCGCGTCGGCGGCGTCCGGCCCGCCCCGGCAGGTCACCGGTGAGTGAGTCAGCACCTGGATCGGCCGTGGGGTCGGCGCGTCCAGGTCGACCCGGTCGTACTCCGAGCCGACCACACCGGGCAGCCGGCTGCCCACCCGCAGCCCGAGCCCGGCCAGCAGCCAGCTACCGGGGTCGACCACGACCATGTCGGCCCGGACCGGGTTGCACCGGTAGTACGTCCCGGTCAGCGAGCTCTCCGGGTCGTTGGACGGCGCCGAGCGCCACTGGGTGGTGACCTGGCTCGGGTCGGTCGCGCCGATCGGGTCGGACGCGTCCTTGTAGTTGATCTCGAGACGGTTCGGCCCGGTCGGGGTGCGGCCGAACCGGATCTTCCGGTAGACCGCGTTCGCGCCGAGGAAGGCGACGTTCGTCCCGCGGTCCCTGGCCTTGGTGAGCTGCGCGCGCATCGCCTTCGACCAGTACTCGTCGTGCCCGAGCGAGATCACCGCCCGGGCCCCGTCGAGCAGGTGCGGGTCGCGGTCCAGGTCGACGTCGGTCGCGTAGCCCACCGGGAGGCCGAGCCGCTCGGCCAGGGCCAGCAACGGCAGCTCGGCGCCGAGGAAGTCGCCGGCGCCACCGCCGTAGTCGTACGGCCGGTCGAAGGACACCGCCCGGGCCCGGTTCGCCCGGGTCCCGTCCGCTCCGACGTAGAGGCTGTAGCCGCCCCACTGGTTGTACGCCTGCCAGGTGGTGTCCGCGTTCACCACCACGACCGCCCCGCGCATGGTCGGCGTGCGCAGGGTGAGCGGAACGAACCGGCGCAGCACGTCCCGGTCGGTGTCCAGCCGCAGCAGGTAGTCGCCGGGCGGCCAGCCGGCGGTGTTCAGCACCAGCGAGGGACGCCACGGGGCGCTCGGCGTGTGGGTGGCGCCGCGCACCACCGCCGCCCCCTGCAGCCGGCCGGGCAGGTAACCGGAGGCCCAGACCTGCCGGCCGCGGGCACCGCGGTACCAGCCCATCCGGTACGCCCGCACCAGGTAGCGCCGGGCCACCGTGGACACGTAGAGCCGGACCGGCTGCCCGGGCAGCGCGCTGTCCCGGTCGGTGAACCCCTCGATGTCGTGCTGCCGGCCGACCCGGACGGTCGACCAGGAGCGGTCGCCGGCGCGATTCCGCTCGTCGGCGGCCGGCCAGGGCGACCGGGGCTGGGCGGGCGCGGCTACCGAAGGTGCCGGGCTCGTCCCGGGTGGTGGCGGGGCGGCTGGCGCCGACCTGCTGCAGGCGGCGGCCAGCAGCAGGACGGCCGGCCAGGACCAGTGCCGTCGCGGCCGTCCGAGCATCGCCGGAGCATACGGCTCCGGCCCGGGGCGGCAACCATTCGGCCGAACGGGGCCGGACGGCGACCAACGGTACGATCGGCGCCCGAATCGATGTGCCAAGGTGAGGGGGAACGGGCGCCGGCCCCAGCCGCCCGCCCGGTCGAGCAGATGACCAACCAACGGCGGCCGCGGCGCCGGGTGCGCCGGCTGCGGCCACCGCCGTCCTCCGCGGCGGTCGCGCTGGCCGCCGACTGGGCGTGGGAGCTGTCCGGCGTGGACCATGTCCAGCTCGGCCGGACCGAGCTCGAGCTCGGGCTGCGCGGGCAGGTCGAGATCCTCCGCCGGGCACTGGTCGGCGAGCCGTTCCAGCCGCAGTGCGGTGCCGGGGTCGGCGCCTACCTGGTCGGCCTGCAGGCGACCGGCGCCGAGGCGCTGCGCCGCACCCTGCTCCTGCTGGCCGAGCGGCTGCCCGGCGACCTGCCGATCAGCCCGGAGGCCGCCCGGTACCGGCTGACCCGGCTGCTCGTGGAGATCGCGGCCGGCTGGGCGGACGCCGCCCGCGGGGAGTCGCCGGCCGGTCGCACGGCGGTGCCCGGCGACCTGCCGGCGCCGCGGCCGGGCGCCGACCGGGCGGCCGAGCCGCCCAACCCCTGGTTCGAGTGAGGGGTAAGTCCCTCGCGCGCGTCGTGGCCGTCGCGGCGTCCCTCGCGGACTATGGTCGAACCCGTGTTCGAGCAGTTGAACGACGAGCAGCGGGTCGCGGTCGAGCACGAGGGCGGGCCGCTGCTGGTGCTGGCCGGCGCCGGCACCGGGAAGACCGCCACGCTGACCGCCAGGGTGGCCCGGCTGCTGGACCGCGGCGTCCCCGCGGAGCGGATCCTGCTGCTCACGTTCACCCGGCGGGCCGCCCGGGAGATGCTCGCCCGCGCCGCCGCCGGCCGGGGCCGGCGCCCGCCGCGCGGCGGCACGTTCCACTCCGTCGCGCACCGGGTCGTCAGCACGCAGGCCGCCGCGCTCGGGCTGGCCCGCGGCTTCGGCGTGCTCGACCCGGCCGACGCGGCCGACCTGCTGGACCTGGTCCGGGACGAGCACGGCCTGGCCGCGACCGGCCGGCGGGTGCCGCGCAAGGGGACCCTGCTGGACCTGTACTCCCGGACGGTCAACACACAGACGCCACTGTCCGAGACGGTGGCCGAGGCGGCGCCGTGGTGCGCCGACCTGACCGAACAGCTCGCCGACCTGTTCCGGGCGTACGTGGCCCGCAAGCGGGCCCGCGCCCTGCTCGACTTCGACGACCTGCTGCTCTACTGGCGGGCCGCGATCCGGGACGACGTGCTCGGCCGCCGGATGGCGGCGACGTTCGACCACGTGCTGGTCGACGAGTACCAGGATGTGAACGGCCTGCAGGTGGACGTGGTGCGCGGGCTGTGTCCGGGCGCCGCCGACGGGCTGACCGTGGTCGGCGACGACGCCCAGGCGATCTACGGCTTCCGCGGGTCGAGCGCCGAGCACATCCTGGACGTGCAAAGCCTGTTCCCGGGCACCACGATCGTCCGGCTGGTCCGCAACTACCGCTCCACGCAGCCGATCCTGGACCTCGCCGACGCGGTCTGGGCCGGCGCCACCCGGCGGTACGCCAAGGCGCTGCGGGCCACCCGGCCCGGCGCCGGGCGGCCGGAGCTGGTGGACTGCGACGACGAGCTGACCCAGGCGGACGAGGTGTGCCACCGGGTGCTCGAGGCAAGGGAGTGCGGGGTCCGACTGGCCGACCAGGCGGTGCTGTTCCGGGCCGGCCGGCACGGCGACCTGCTGGAGCTGGAGCTGACCCGGCGCCGGATCCCGTTCGTGAAGTACGGCGGCCTGCGCTACCTGGAGGCCGCACACGTCAAGGACCTGCTCGCGCTGTACCGGCTGGCCGACAACCCGGCCGACGAGATGGCCTGGTTCCGGCTGCTGCAGCTGCTCGACGGCGTCGGCCCGGCGACCGCGCGGGCGGTGACCGGGGCGCTCCGGCTGGAGCTGACCGACCCGCTGTCCCGATGGGGCGCCGCCGCGGCCGCGCTGCCGGACCGGTGCCGGGCGGCCGCCGACGCGCTGGTCGAGGTGCTGCGTGCGGCCGGGCCGGCACGGTCGGCGGCCGAGCGGGCGGAGACGCTGCGGGCCGCGCTGGTGCCCCTGGTGCGGGGCCGGTACCCGGATGCCGAGGCCCGGCTGGCCGACCTGGACCGCCTCGCCGCCGCCGCGGCCGAGCACGGCGACCTGCGCACGTTCGTGGTGGAGCTGGCCCTGGACCCGCCGGCGTCGACCGGCACCGACGCGATCCCGCCGCACCTGGACGAGGACTACCTCGTCCTGTCCACCGTGCACTCCGCGAAGGGCCTGGAGTGGGACGTGGTGCACGTGCTGCACGCCACCGAGGGCGGCTTCCCCTCCGACCTCGCACTGTCCACTCGGGACGGGCTGGACGAGGAGCGGCGGCTGTTCTACGTCGCGCTCACCCGGGCCCGCACCGCGCTGCACGTCTACGCCCCGCTGCGGTACGTCCACCACCCCCGCGGCCGGGACGACCGGCACAGCTACGCGCAGCGCAGCCGGTTCCTGGATGCCGCGGCGCTGGCCTGCTGCGAGCGCACCCGGGCCGCGGCGCCGGGCACCGGCCGCGCCGCGCCGGCCATGGACGTCCCGGCCCGGGTCAGCGTCGACCTGGACGCGCTCTGGGCCTGACCGGCCGCGGCTTCGCGGCTCGGCGGCGACCGCTGGTTTCTAACCATTCGCGTACGGTCCTGGCGACGGGCTCGCCCGCGGCGCCGGTGGGGCGCACGATCGACACGTGGAACGCGGTACGCCGGTGGGGCGCCGGGTCGTGCTCGGCATGCTCGGTCTGGGCGCGGTGGGCGTGCTGACCGGCCGCTGGCTGCAGGACCGGGAGCAGCGGGTGCTGGCCGCGGTCGGCAGCCGGGACCCGACCGGGCTGACCCAGTTGGTGCCGGCCGGCGCCGGGTTCCGGTTCTACTCGGTGACCGGCGGGGTGGCCGCCCGGACGGCGGCCGACTACCGGCTGGACGTGACCGGGCTGGTCCGCCGGCCCGGCAGGTTCACCATCGACGACCTGCGCCGGCTACCCCGGCTGGAGCTGACCCGGGACTTCCAGTGCGTGACCGGGTGGCGGGTGCCGCAGGTGCACTGGGCCGGGGTGGCGCTGGCCGACCTGCTCGACCACGTCGGGGTGCTGCCGGCCGCGGCGGCGGTGCGGTTCACCTCGTTCGACGGCACCTACACCGAGAGCCTCACCCTGGGCCAGGCGCGACGGCCGGACGTCCTGGTGGCCACCGAGATGCTCGGCGGGCCGGTGACGCACCCGCACGGCGGGCCGGTGCGGCTGTACGTGGCGCCGATGTACGGCTACAAGTCGATCAAGTGGCTGGACGGGATCGAGGTCGTCGACCGGGTCGTCCCCGGTTACTGGGAGCGTCAGGGGTACGACGTGGACGCCTGGGTCGGCCGGTCGAACGGGCGGGACGATGCGCCGACCAGCTGAGCTGCTCCGGTTCACCCGGGCCCAGCGGTGGGTGCACCGCGGCACCGCCGTGCTGATGGGTGCCTGCCTGGTCACCGCGGCGATCCTCTACATCGGACCGCTGTCCGTCCTGGTAGGACGGCGCGGGGTGGTGGTCTGGGTGCACGTGGTGGCCGGGCTGGCCCTCCCGGTGCCGGTGCTGCTCGGCTGGCTGTCGGCGGCGGTGCGGGCGGACGCCGGCGAGCTCAACCGGTTCGGCCCGGTGGACTGGCAGTGGCTGCGCAGCCCGGACCGGCGTGCCGGCGGGATCCCGATCGGGAAGTTCAACCCCGGGCAGAAGCTGTACGCCGCGTTCATCGTCGGCGCGATCGGGGTGCAGCTCGGCACCGGCGTGCTCATGCGCTACGGCCAGCACTGGCCGCTGTCGCTGCGCACCGGCGCCACGTTCGTGCACGACTGGCTGGCCGCGGCGGTCGGGGTGGCGGTGATCGGGCACCTGTACTTCGCGCTGCGCGATGGCGAGGCCCGGGCCGGCATGCGCACCGGCCGGGTGTCGGTCGGCTGGGCGCGCCGGGAGCACCCCGGCTGGGCCGCCGGCGCCGGCCCGGCCGGGACGCCCGGGACAGACGCCGGTCAGCCGCCGCCCAGCGCGGCCTCGGCGAGCAGGTCGACCTGACCGACGTCCGAGTCGCACGGGAACAGGATCAGCTCGTCGCAGCCGGCCTCGGCGAACGCCGCGACCTGCTCGCTGACCTGCTGGGCGCTGACCAGCGCACCCTGGGCGATCATGTCGCCGATCGGGCCGAGCCACGCGTAGTAGTGCCGCAGGTAGCTGTCCGCGGCGGCCCGGGCGTTCGGGCCGAGCGAGAAGTAGCCCAGCGCCATCAGCCGCGGCGCGCCGTCCCGGCCCGCCGCCGCCCACGCCTCCCGGGCCGCGGCCGACCCGTTCCGGAACAGGCCGGGGCCACCGCCGCCGGCGAACCAGCCGGCCCCGTGCTGCGCCATCCGGCGCATCGCAGCCGGTGCCTGCCCGCCGAACACCAGCATCGGCCCGCCCGGGCTGACCGGTGTCGGACCGACGCCGAGCTCCCCCCGCCAGGCCGCGGCAGCCCGCTCCACCAGCGCGTCGAACGCCTTGCCGCGGGAGCTGAAGTCGACCCCGCCCACCTCGAAGTCGTCCCCCCGGCCGCCGGCGGCGAGGCCGAGCACCAGCCGGCCCCCGGACAGCCGGTCCAGGCTGGCCGCCTGCTTGGCGAACAGCGCGGCGTTGGACCGCAGCGGGGCCAGCAGCACCGAGGTGGTCAGCCGGATCCGCTCGGTCACCGCGGCTGCCCCGCTGAGCGCGACCATCGGCTCGTAGTTGCCGTAGACCAACCGGTCGATGACGCCGAGCGCGGAGAACCCCCGCTGCTCGGCGCGTCGGGCCCAGTCCAGGACCCGGCTGCCGCCGACGTCGGGGATGGTCGCCGGCAGTCCGATGCCGATCTCCATGGAGCTTCTCCGTTCCTGGTTCGCTGGTTTGCCTGACCCTAATCCGGTCAGCGACCGGTGTCCTGATGGCTCTGGCCGCGGGCCAGGTCCTCCTCGATCCGGCGGGCGGTGTCCAGCAGGGGTGGCAGCAGCTCCCGGCGGATCGCCGCCGCGGTGCCGCGGCTGGCGTGCGCGGAGACGTTCACCGCGGCCACCACCGCGCCCTCGACGTCGTGGATCGGCGCTGCCAGCGACCGCAGCCCCTCCTCCAGCTCCTGGTCCACCAGCGCGAAGCCCTGCTCCCGGACCCGGTCCAGGATCGCCCGCAGCCGGGCCGGGTCGGTGACCGTCCGCCGGGTGAGCGGGCGCAGCTCGGCGCCGCCCAGGTAGTCGGCCAGCCACCGGTCGGGCTGGCCGGCCAGCAGCACCCGCCCCATCGAGGTGGCGTAGGCCGGGAACCGGGTGCCCACGCTGATCGCCACGGTCATGATCCGCCTGGTCGGCACCCGGGCCACGTAGACCACCTCGTCACCGTCCAGAACGGACACCGAGGACGACTCGCGTACCCCGGCGACCAGCGCCTCCAGGTGCGGCTGGGCCAGCTCGGGCAGGCTGAGGCTGGACAGGTAGGCGTAGCCGAGGTCGAGGACGCGCGGGCGGAGCGCGAACAGCCGGCCGTCGGTGCGCACGTAGCCGAGCTCGACCAGGGTGCGCAGGAACCGGCGGGCCGCGGCCCGGGTCAGGCCGGTGGCCCGGGCTACCTCGCTGAGGGTCAGCCGGGGATGTTGCGCGTCGAACGCGGTGATGACGGCCAGTCCACGCTCCAGAGACCGCACGAAGTCCGGCGCGCGCACCGGCTCGTCGGTCACGTCGCCTGCTCCTCCGCCTGCAGCGCGCGCTGGGCGACCGCGAACGCCCGGTTCGCCGCCGGCACCCCGGCGTAGACCGCGACCTGCAGCAGCACCTCGGCGATCTCCGCCCGGGTCAGCCCGTTGCGCAGCGCCGCCGGTACGTGCAGGCCCAGCTCCTCGTCGTGGTGCAGAGCGGCCAGCACTGCGAGGGTGACGCAGCTGCGGGTGCGCCGGCCCAGGCCCGGCCGGTTCCACACCTCTCCCCAGGCGTACCGGGTGACGAAGTCCTGGAAGTCGGCGGTGAAGTCGTCGGTGGCCGCGACGGCGGCGTCGACGTGGTCGTCGCCGAGCACCATGCGGCGGATCGCCATCCCGGTGAAGAGTCGTTCGTCGTCGTCCACAGCCCCCGCCCCTCGTCACGGCCGGTCGGAATGGTGCAGGTGGTGCAGGTCCTCCAGGTGGTCCAGCAGCAGCCGGCTGGCCCGCTCCGGCTGCTCCACGGTGGCCAGGTGGGCCGCCGGGTCCAGCACGACCAGCCGGGCGCCGGGGATCGCGGAGGCGATCAGCTCGGCGTGCGGCGGCGGGGTGGCCGGGTCCTGCGCGCCGGCCACCACCAGCGTCGGCGCGGTGATCGAGCCGAGGTCGGCACGCAGGTCCATGGCGGCGATGGCCTCGCAGCAGCCGGCGTAGCCCTCGGCCGGCGTCCCGGTGACCATCTCCCGGTGCGCCGCCACCACCTCGGGGCGCTCCCGGGCGAACGCCGGGGTGAACCAGCGGGCCATCACGGCGTCGACCACCGCGGGCACGCCGCTGGCCCGCACCGCGGCCGCCCGCTGGTGCCACATCTCGGCGGGGCCGAGCCGGGCCGACGTGCAGAACAGGGCCAGCCGCTGCACCCGTTCCGGAGCGTGCGCGGCCACCCACATGCCGACCATGCCGCCCAGCGACAGGCCGGCGAACGAGGCACGCTCGATGACCAGCTCGTCCAGCAGCGCGAGCAGCTCCCGGCCGAGCTGGTCGATGCTGTACGGGCCGGGCGGGGCGAGCGAGCCACCGTGCCCGAGGTGGTCGTACCGGACCACCCAGAACCGGGAGGCCAGCTCGGCCAGCTGCGGCGTCCACATCGCACTGGTGGTGCCCAGCGAGCCGCCCAGCACCAGCACCGGCGCGCCGGGCGGCCCGTCCAGGGTGGCGTGCAGCCGGGACGGCTGTGCCGCCCGCTCGCGCCCCGGGCCCTCGCGCTCACTCATGGCGCGCGCTCCGCCCGGCGGTACGCCTCCAGCGCCCGGTCCACGAAGGTGCCGGCGGCGCCCAGCCAGTTCGTCGGGGTGAGCGCGTCCGCGATCTCGTCGGCGGACAGGTGCGCGCGGACCGCCGGGTCGGCCAGCAGGGCGCCGGCGAACGCGGTGGCCGGCTCCGTCGCGGGGTCGGCCGCCGCCCCGGTGGTCGCGTCGGTGGCCGCGTCGGTGGCCGCTTCGGTGGCCGGGTCCGCCGCCGCCTCGGCCGCGGCTCTGGCCACCGCCTGGTGCGCGCCGGTGCGGCCGAGCGCCGGGGTCAGCCGGGCGGCCACCGCCTCGGCCATCACCAGGCCGCCGGTGGCGGCGAGGTTGGCCAGCATCCGGTCCGGGCGGACCTGCAGCCCGGCCAGCATCCGGGCGGTGCGTGCGGCCGCTCCGCCGGCCAGCCGCAGCAGCTCCAGCAGCGGCTCCCACTCCGCGTGCCAGCCGCCGGCGGCCCGCTCGTGCTCCTGCACGGCCGCCGCGAACAGGGTGCCGACCAGCCCCGGTCCGCGCCGGGCGATCGCGGTGACCAGCACCGAGTCGACCGGGTTGCGCTTCTGCGGCAGCGCCGACGAGCCGCCCCGGCCGGAGCCGGCCTCGGCCACCTCACCCACCTCGGTCTGGGCCAGCAGCCCGACGTCCGTGGCCACCTTGCCGGCGGCCGCGAGCAGCCCGCCGAGCCCGGCCGCGAGGTCGAGCACCGGCTGCCGGTCGGTGTGCCAGGGCAGCGGGCTGCCGGCCAGCCCGAGCCGGTCGGCCAGCCGGGCGGCCACCGCCGGCCCGGTCGGGCCGAGCGCGGCGAGCGTCCCGACCGCGCCGCCGAGCTGCGCCGGCAGCGCCGCGGACGCCGCGGCCAGCCGGTCCCGAGCCCGCAGCAGGCCCACCAGCCACCCGGCCGCCTTGAGCCCGAACGTGGTCGGCGCGGCCTGCTGGCCGAGGGTGCGGGCGGCCAGCACGGTGACCCGGTGCCGGTCGGCGAGCCCGGCGCAGGCCTCGGTGGCCGCGTCCACCCGGGCCAGCACCGGCCCGGTCGCCCGCACCACGACCAGCGCGAGCGCGGTGTCCAGCACGTCCTGGCTGGTCGCGCCGTGATGGACCCAGGGGCGCGCGGTGGCCGGAACCGCCGCGGTCAGCTCCGCCACCAGGGGCACCACCGGGTTGCCGGCCGCGTCCGCGGCCCGGCCGAGGGCGCCGAGGTCGAACCGGTCGGGCACGCACGCCGCGGCGATCGTGCCGGCCGCCTCCCGGGGCAGCGCGCCGAGGTCGGCGGCGGACCAGGCCAGCTCGCGCTCGACCTCCAGCATCGCCGCAAGCAGCCGCAGGTCGGTCAGCTCGGCGTCCACAGTACGGTCGCCGAACAGGCCGGAGAGCAGGCCATCAGACAGCGAAGAAGACGGTCTCATGCGGTCCCTGCAGCCAGATGTCGTGCAGCAACCCGTCCGGGCCCTGCCTCGCCACGAGGGTAGAGCGGCGCGCCGGGTGCATCGCGGCGAGCACCGGGTCGACCTCGTTGGCCACCGCCTCGTCCGGGAAGTAGATCCGGGTCACCAGCCGGTTGAGCAGCCCCCGGGCCAGCACGCTGACGTCCAGGTGCGGCGCCTCGACCGCGCCGTCGGGGGTGGGCAGCGGGCCCGGTTTCAGGGTCAGGATCGCGTACCGGCCCTCCGCATCGGTGGGGCTTCGGCCGAAGCCGCGAAACCCCGGCACCGACGGCGGGACGGCGCCGCGCGGGTCGTCCGGATGGTCGAACCGGCCGGCCGGGTCCGCCTGCCAGGTCTCCACCAGCGCGTCCCGGACCGGCGCCTGCTCGCCGTCCAGCACCCGACCGCGGACCCAGACCGCGCCCGGTGTGCCGTCCGGGACGACATACGGCCCGTCCGGCCAGTCCAGCGCGATGTGCAGGAACGGCCCGACGGTCTGGGACGGGGTGAGCGGCAGCCGGCCGGCGGGGTCAGCCATCCCACTCGGCCCTCTCGAACGGGGTGCCGTCCCGACCGCGCAGCACGATGTCGAACTCGAACGCCAGCGCCCATCGCTCCACGCTCTGCGCGTGGTCGTAGCGGGAGACCATGCGGGCCCGGGCGGCCGGGTCCGGGACCGAGTTGAAGATCGGGTCCTGGAAGCGCAGCGGGTCATCCGGGAAGTACATCTGGGTGACCAGCCGCTGGGTGAACGCCCTGCCGAACAGCGAGAAGTGGATGTGCGCCGGCCGCCACGCGTTCGGGTGGTTCGCCCAGGGGTAAGCGCCCGGCCGGACGGTGACGAACCGGTACCGCCCGGCCTCGTCGGTCAGCCTCCGGCCGACGCCGTCGAAGTTCGGGTCCAGCGGCGCCGGCCAGTCGTCCACGGTGTGCCGGTACCGGCCGGCCGCGTTCGCCTGCCAGATCTCGACCAGCGCCGCCGGCACCGGCCGGCCGTCGCCGTCCCGAACCCGACCGTGCACCACGATGCGCTGGCCCAGCGGCTCCCCCCGGTGCTGGCGGGTCAGGTCGTGGTCCAGCGGGCCGAGCCGGCCCTCGCCGAGCAGCGGCCCGGTGACCTCGGTGAGCCGTTGCGGCAGGAACGCCGGCGGCCGGACCGGCGCCCGCAGGGCGGTGGACCGGTAGTCCGGGTACGCGAGCGGCGGGTGCACCTCGACGTCGTCCCGGCGGTACGCGGGCAGCACCAGCCGGGTCCCGTCCGCACTGGTCATCCTGGCCCTCCCTTCGGCGGCCCAGACTTGGTCGGCCCAGACTTGGTCGGCCCAGACTTGGTCGCCTCGAGCGCCCGCAGCACCTCCAGCTCGTGCCGGGTCGGCGGCGGGCCGGTGGACAGGTCGGCAGAGACGGCGAGCTCCCAGCCGGTGGCCTCCCTGGCCTGCTCGACGGTGGCTCCGGGATGCAGCTCGGTGAGGGTCAGCTCGCGGCTGACCGGGTCCGGCCGCAGCATGCCGAGGTCGGTGATGACCACCTGTGGGCCCCGGCCGCGCAGGCCCAGCCGTTCCCGGTCGCCGGGTCCGGAGCCGTAGCCGACCGACGTGACGAACTCGACCCGGTCGACGAACGTCCGCCTGCTCTGCCGGACCACGACGATCACCTCCGGGCAGGACGCGGCGATCTCCGGCGCCCCGCCGGCGCCGGGCAGCCGGACCGCCGGACGCTCGTAGTCGCCGCCGACCAGGGTGGTGTTGATGTTCCCGAAGCGGTCCAGCTGGGCCGCACTGAGGAAGCCCACGTCGATCCGGCCCGGCTGGAGCCAGTAGTTGAACACCTCGGGCACCGAGACCACCGCCACCGCGGTGTCCGCAAGGATGCCGTCGCCGATCGACAGCGGCAGCCGGTCCGGCCTGGCACCGAGGCAGCCCGACTCGTACACCAGCGCCAACCCGGGGGCGTGGGTGGCTCTGGCGAGGTTGGCCGCCGTGCTGGGCAGCCCGATGCCGACGAAGCAGGACCGGCGGTCGCGCAGCTGCCGGGCGGCGGCCACCGTCATCATCTCGTCGGTGGTCCAGCTCTCGGCGGCGGCCCGGCTCGGGTCGGCGCCGACCGCGCTCACCCGCAACGTCCGCTCCTCGCTCCCGGCACGCTCCCGACTGCCAGCACGTTGTCGGTCATCCAGCGCAGGAACGTGTCCCGGTCCCGGCTCACCGCGTCCCAGCCGAGGTAGAAGTCGTTGTCGCGCTCCGAGTATCCCTGCGCGTAGGACGGGTGCGACCCGCCGGGCACCTCGGCCACCGCGGTGACCGCCCAGGTCGGCAGCACCACCTGCCCGGCCACCGGGGTGAGCTCGTCCACCACTTCCTCGACGGTGACCAGCGAGCGGTGCGCGGCCAGCACCGCCTCTTTCTGCACCCCGGTGATCCCCCACATCTGCACGTTGCCGGCCCGGTCGGCGCGCTGGGCGTGCACCACGGTGACGTCCGGCCGCAGCGCCGGCACCGCGGTGAGCAGCTCGCCGGTGAACGGGCAGCTGATCGGCTTCACGTTTCCGGTGTGCCGGGCCAGGTCGGTGCCGGTGTAGCCGCGGAGCACCGCGAACGGCAGCCCGGCGGCGCCGGCCGCGTACCGGTTCGCCATCCCGGCATGGCTGTGCTCCTCGAGCGCCAGCGGTCCCGGCCAGGACCTCTCCACGGCGTCCCGGAACCGGTGCAGCGAGCCGACCCCGGGGTTGCCGGCCCAGGAGAAGACCAGCCGGCTGGCGCAGCCCATGCCGATGAGCTGGTCGTAGACGACGTCCGGGGTCATCCGGACCAACGTCAGGTCGCGCCGCCGCTGCCGGATAATCTCGTGGCCGGCGGCGAACGGGATCAGGTGCGTGAAGCCCTCCAGCGCCACGGTGTCGCCGTCGTGCACCAGCCGGGCGACGCCATCGGCTAGGGAGACGATGTCAGCCACGACCACCAGCTTCCCGGACATCCGCCGAGGCGGCACGGGTGTCAAGCTACGTTCCACATGAGAACAGACGTTCGCGTACCGAACAAGCCGGGCGTGGGCTTGACCATGCTCGGCGTGCTGCTGCTCGCGGTCAACCTGCGGGCGGCGATCGCCGGGCTGCCGCCGCTCACCCCGGACCTGCGCGCCGACCTGCACCTGGACCGCAGCATGACCGGCCTGCTCACCACGCTGCCGGTGCTGTGCTTCGCCTTGCTGTCGCCGGTGGGCGCGCTGCTCGGTCGGCGGATCGGGCTGGAGCGGGCGCTGCTGCTGGCGATGCTGGCGATCGCCGCGGGCAGCCTGGTCCGTAGCGGCGCCGGGCTGTGGCCGGTGCTGTGCGGCACGGTGGTCGCCGGCGCCGGGATCACGGTCGGCAACGTGCTGGCGCCCAGCGTGGTGAAGCAGGACTTCCCCGGGTCGGAGGCGGTTGTCACCGGGCTGTACACCGCGACGCTGATCGCCGGCGCCGCGCTGGCCTCGGCGCTGGCCGCGCCGCTGGCCCACGACGCCGGGCTCGGCTGGCGCGGCTCGCTGCTGGTGTGGGGCGGCCTGGCCGTGCTGGCCGCCGCGGTCTGGCTGCCGCAGCTGCGGGTACGCCACCAGCCCGCCGACCGCCGCCGGGCCGGCGCCGGCATCTGGCGGTCCCCGATCACCTGGCAGCTCGCGCTGGTGATGGGCACCCAAGCGCTGGCGTACTACGGGATGCTCGCCTGGCTCCCGGCGCTGCTGCAGGACCACGGCGTGTCCGCGGCCGCAGCTGGCGGGGCGCTAGCGCTGTTCAACCTGCTCGGCATCGCGACCTCGCTGGTGCTGCCGAGCCTCGCCGGCCGGTGGCGGGACCAGCGGGCGCTCGGCCTGCTGACCGGGCTGGTCTGGCTGGGCTGCCCGATCGGCCTGCTGGCCGCGCCCTCGGCGTACCCGGTCTGGGTGGTCCTCGGCGGGCTCGGGCAGGGCGCCGGGCTCAGCCTCGCGCTGGCCCTGATCGTGCTGCGGGCCGGCACCCCCGAGGTGGCCCGCGACCTGTCCGGCACCGTGCAGTCCGCCGGCTACCTGCTCGGCGCGTGCGGGCCGGTGCTGGTCGGCTGGCTGCGGGACCGGTCCGGCGGGTGGCAGCTGCCGCTGCTCTTCGTCTGTGCCACCGTGGCGGTGATGGCCGCCGCGTCGCTCGGCGCCGGTCGGGACCGGCAGGTGTAGGCAGGTGCAAGGAGGGACCGATGCGTACCCAGGTCGGGATCGTCGGGGCCGGCCCAGCGGGCCTGATGCTGTCCCACCTCCTGCACCGGGAGGGCGTCGAGTCGGTCGTGCTGGAGGCGCGCAGCCGGGACTACGTGGAGCAGCGGGTCCGGGCCGGCGTGCTCGAGCAGGGCAGCGTCGAGCTTCTGGTGGAGACCGGGCTGGGCGACCGGCTCAAGCGCGAGGGCGCCGTGCACGAGGGCATCAACCTGCAGTTCGACAGCGAGCGGCACCGGGTGCCGATGACCGAGCTGACCGGCCGCGCGATCACGATCTACGGGCAGCAGGAGGTGGTCAGGGACCTGGTCGCGGCGCGGCTTGCGGCCGGGGCCGACCTCCGCTTCGAGGTGGACGACGTGCGGCTGGACGGGCTGGCCACGGACCAGCCGGTGATCCGGTTCCGGCAGGCCGGCCGGGACGAGGAGCTGCACTGCGACTTCGTCGCCGGCTGCGACGGCTTCCACGGGGTGTGCCGGGACGCGGTACCGGCCGGGGTGCTGCGGACCTACCAGCGCGACTACCCGTTCGCCTGGCTGGGCGTGCTGGCCAGGGCCGCGCCGGCCATTGAGGAGCTGACCTACTGCAACCACCCGGCCGGGTTCGCCCTGTACAGCCTGCGCTCCCCGGAGGTGTCCCGGCTCTACCTGCAGGTGCCGCCGGAGGAGGACATCGCCGGCTGGTCCGACCGGCGGATCTGGGACGAACTGCACCGCCGGCTGGAGACCGGCGACGGCTGGGTGGTCAACGAGGGGCCGGTGCTGGAGAAGGGCGTCACCCCGATGCGCAGCTTCGTGGTGGAGCCGATGCAGTGGCGCCGGCTCTACCTGGCCGGCGACGCGGTGCACATCGTGCCGCCCACCGGCGCCAAGGGGATGAACCTCGCGCTGGCCGACGTCAGGCTGCTCGGCCGCGGCTTCGCCGCCTGGTACGCCGGCGGCGGCAGCGGCCTGCTCGACGCCTACTCGGCCACCGCGCTGCGCCGGGTCTGGCGAGCCCAGCACTTCTCCTGGTGGATGACCTCGATGCTGCACCGGTTCGCCGGCGACGACGCCTACCAGGAGCGGCTGCAGCTGTCCCAGCTCCGCTACGTGGTGACCTCCCGGGCGTACGCCACCAGCCTGGCCGAGAACTACGTCGGGCTGCCGACAGTGTGACCCCGGCCGGGCGCCGGGGCGGACGCGACGTGGTACTCGGCCAGGTCGACCCGGCGGGTGAGCCGGCGGAACCGCAGGGTGGAGCCGGGCCACAGGGTCGGCACCCGGCCCTGGGCGTCCTGGTACCAGCTCGCGCAGCCGCCGGTGGTCCACACGGTGCGCCGCATCCGCCGGCGCAGGTCGGCGTTCCAGCGCCGCTGCGCGGCCGCGGTCGGCTCGATGCTGGCCAGCGCGCGGGCGTCCATGGTGCGCAGCGCGTCCACCAGGTAGCGAAGCTGGCACTCGATCATGAACACGATCGAGTTGTGCCCGAGTCCGGTGTTCGGACCGACCAGCAGGAACAGGTTGGGGAAGCCGGCCACGGTGCTGCCGCGGAGCGCCTGCATGCCGCCGGCGGACCAGGCCTCGGCGAGCAGCACCCCGTCGCGGCCGCGGATCCGGTGCGCGATCGGCGGGTCGGTGGCCGCGAACCCGGTCCCGAAGATGACCGCGTCGACCGGCCGGGCCCGGCCGTCGCCGGCCAGCACGCCGTCCCGGGTGAGGGCCTGCAGGCCGGACCCGACCAGCTCGACGTTGGGCCGCAGCAGCGCCGGGTAGTAGTCGTCGGAGAGCAGGATCCGCTTGCAGCCGGCCCGGTAGCCGGGGGTGAGCACGGACCGCAGCGCGGGGTCGGGCACCTGGGCCGCCAGGTGCCGCCTGGCCAGCGCCTCCACCGCGCGCAGCGCGGCCGGTGCCGCGACGAAGCCGACCACCGGCGCCTCCCGGCTGACGTAGATCGCCGCCCGGGCCAGCTGCTGCGCGGTCGGCGCGGCCCGGAACAGCCTCCGGCGCCCGGCCGGGATCGGCCGGTCCCGGCGGGGCAGGATCCACGGCGCGGTGCGCTGGAAGACGTGCAGCCGGGCCACCGTCGGCTGGATCCGCGGCACGAACTGGACCGCCGAGGCGCCGGTACCGATCACCGCGACCCGGGCGCCGGCGAGGTCCACGCCGTGGTCCCAGCGGGCCGAGTGGAACACCGGCCCGCCGAACTGGTCGAGCCCGGGCACCGCCGGCAGCGCCGGCTCGGACAGCGGGCCGGCCGCGCTGACCAGCACGTCCGCGGTCAGCGGTCCGTCGCTGGTGGACAGCAGCCAGCACCGGCCGGCCTCGTCCCAGCGCGCCTCGGTCAGCTCGACACCGCAGCGCAGCCAGCGCCGGACGTCGAACCGCTCGCACACCTCCTCCAGGTAGCGCCAGATCTCCGGCTGCGGGGAGAAGCTGCGGGTCCAGTCCGGGTTCGGGGCGAAGGAGAACGAGTACAGGTGGGACGGGATGTCGCAGGCGCAGCCCGGGTAGGTGTTGTCCCGCCAGGTCCCGCCGACCGAGCCGGCCCGCTCCAGCACCGCGACATCGCGGTAGCCGGCCTCGCCCAGCTTGACGGCGGCGCCGATGCCGGCGAAGCCGGCGCCCACCACGACGACGCGCATCGGGTCAGCCCTTCAGCGCACCGGCCATCAGGCCGCGCATGAAGAACCGGCCCAGCAGTACGTAGACCAGCAGGGTGGGCAGCGAGGCGAGCACCGCGGCGGCCATCTGCTGGCTGTACGGGACGACCATCGAGCCGGCGATGTTGTTCAGCCGGACCGTGGCCGGCCAGCTCGCCGGGCCGGTGAGGAAGACCGCGAACAGGAAGTCGTTCCACATCGAGGTGAACTGCCAGATCAGCACGACCGCGAACGCCGGAGCCGAGTTGGGCAGCACCACCGAGGCGTAGCTGCGCAGCATGCCGGCACCGTCCACCCGGGCCGCCTCGACCAGCTCGTCCGGGATGGTCGCGTAGTAGTTGCGGAAGATGAGCGTGCAGATCGGGATGCCGTACACCACGTGCGCCAGCACCAGCCCGGGGATCCCGCCGATCAGGTGGGCCTTCGTCATGAGCTGCACGAGCGGGATCATCACCGCCTGGTACGGGATGAACATTCCGAACAGGAACGCGGTGAACACCACGTCCGCGTACGGGAACCGCCACTTCGAGAGCACGTACCCGTTCAGCGAGCCGAGGACGGCCGAGATCACCGACCCGGACACGGCCAGCTTCACGCTGTTCCACAGCGCTGGCGACAGCGCGTCGAGGGCAGCCCGCCAGCCCTCGAGCGTCCACCGGGTCGGCAGGTTCCAGGCCCGGCTCGGGTCCGCTTCGGACAGTGGCTTGAAGCTGGTGGCGAGCAGCACGTACAGCGGGATGAGGAAGACCACCACGAAACCGAGCAGCACCGCGAACCGGACCGCGGACAGCCCGCGGCTGCGCGGCGGCCGGCGCCGGCCGGTGCGCCGCGGCGCCTCCGGCAGCGCCGCGGGCTGCGGGGTCACCGACACCGTCGTCATGAGCGGCGCTCCGCCCGCACGGTCCAGATCAGGTACGGGAGGATGAGCACCGCGACGGCGAGCAGCATGTAGACCGCGATCGTCGCTCCCTTGGCCGGGTTGTGCGCGTCGAAGACCATCGCGTACATGAACGTGGCCGGCACGTCCGTGATGATCTGCTTGCCGGACATCGCCACGATCAGGTCGAAGACCTTCAGCGAGATGTGCCCCAGGATGATCAACGCGGCCAGCGTGATCGGCCGCAGCTGCGGGAACACGACGTACCGGTAGACCTGGAGCTCCGAGCAGCCGTCCACCCGGGCGGCCTCCCGCAGGTCCTCCGGCACGCCGCGGAAACCGGCCAGGAACAGCGCCATGACGTAGCCGGCCATCTGCCACACCGCCGGGATCGCCATCGCGGCCATGCCCCAGTGCTCGTTCTGCCACCAGTCGTTCGCCAGGAACCCCAGCCCCACCTTCTGGAAGAGCGCGTTCAGCCCGACCGCCCGCTCCGGCGGGGCCGGGTTCATCAGCCAGCGCCAGACGATGCCGGTGGCGATGAACGAGATCGCCATCGGGAACAGGTACACCGCGCGGAAGCCGCCCTCGCCGCGGATCCCCTTGTCCATCAGCAGCGCGAGCAGCCAACCGAGCACCAGCGCGCCGACCACGAAGACGACCGTGAACAGCAGCGCGTGCTTGACCGACAGCGTCCACCGCTCCTCGTGCCAGAGCCGGGTGAAGTTGCGCAGCCCGACGTAGCGTGCCACCGAGATGTCGGTGGTCTTGCTGGAGAGTGCGAGCCGGACGTTCCAGCCGATCAGCCCGTACACGAACACGCCGATCGCCACGATCGACGGACTGAGCAGGAGCAGGCCGGGCAGCCAGTGCCGGTAGCCGTGCCGGCGGCGGCGCCTGCGGACGGGGCCGGGGGCCGCCGGCGCCTGCTCGCGCCGACGGCCCTCCGTGGTCACCTCCTGCCCGCTATTGGGCATCGTTCTGCGCTGCGCTCACCAGCGCGCTCTGGAACTTGCCGACGTCCTTGCTGCGCAGGAACAGGCCCACCGCGGTGTCGATGTCGGTGTGCCACTGGTTGTTCGCGGTGACGCCGTGCCAGAACGAGCCGGCCAGCTTGTCGGCCTGCCACTGCTGCAGCGCCCAGGCCAGGTAGTCCTTGTACAGCGACGTGTCCGCGTCCTTGCGGGCCGGTATCGAGCCCTTCTGCGGGTTGAACAGGTCCTGCCCCTGCTTGCTCGCGCACTCCTTCAGCCACTCGACAGCGGCGTCCCGGTGCTTGGCGCCCTTCGGCAGGGTGAAGCTGTCCGACAGCCACATGTAGACCCCGTCGGTGCCCGGCGAGGCGGCCCACTTGTAGTCGGTGTCCGGGGCCTTGCCGAGCTCCTTGAAGTACCCGGCGGCCCAGTCGCCCATGATGTTGAACGCGGCCTTGCCGTCCACCACGTCCTTGGCGGCGAGCTGCCAGTCGGTCGAGGCCGCCTCGGCGTTCGTGTACTTCAGGATCTCCGCGTAGTCCTGCAGCGCCTTGGTGACGTTCGCGCCGCTCCAGTCGGCGCCGGACTTCCACAGCGCGTTCCAGCCGTCCGGGCCGAGGTCGGCGAGCATCACGCTCTCCCACAGGTGGTCGGCGGTCCACTGGGCGCCGAGTGAGAGCGGGATCTTCTTGGTCTTCTGCTTGACCTGCTGCAGGTCGGCGATGAACTCGGCGATGCTGCCGGGGGGCGCGGAGATGCCTGCCTCGGTCAGCACCTTCGGGCTGTACCACAGCACGTTCGACCGGTGGATGTTCACCGGGACCGAGTAGACGTGGCCCTCGAAGGTGATCTGGTCCACCAGCTGCTGCGGGAACACCGAGCGCAGCTGGTTCTGGTCGTAGAACGAGTCCAGCGTCTCCAGCTGGCCGGCCTTGATGTAGTCGAGCAGCTCGGCCCCAGCGTGCCCCTGGAACGAGTCCGGTGGCTGCTGCGCCTGCAGCCGGCTGGCCAGCACCGCCTTCGCGTTGGTGCCCGAGCCGCCGGCGACCGCGGCGTTCTGGAACGCGATGGTCGGGTGCTTGGCCTTGAAGTCGGCCACCATCGCCTCCAGGCCCTTGGCCTCGCCGCCGCCGGTCCACCAGGAGAACACCTCGACCTGGGTGGACCCGCCACTGGCCGGGTTGCTGTTCTTGTTCCCGCCGCCGCACCCGGCCAGCGCCAGCGAACCGGCGGCCAGCAGCACAATGGGCATCCAGCGCCTTCGGTTCCGAACCATCTTCCACCTCTTCCGGGGGACGAGCCTGCTAGCTTCGGGGCTTCCGGCGCGACAAGTCAACACTGATCCGCCCGCCGGGCACAGCCCCGGCGGCGCCGCCGAGTCCCCGCCGACGAAGGGAGGCCACCGTGTCCGACGTGGCCCGCCGCAAGGTCCTGCTGGACGAGTCGGAGATGCCCACCCGGTGGTACAACCTGATCCCCGACCTGCCCAGCCCGCCGCCTCCGCCGCTGCACCCCGGCACCCTGCAGCCGGTCGGCCCGGCGGACCTCGCCCCGCTGTTCCCGGACGAGCTGATCGGGCAGGAGGTCACCGGCGAGCGGTACGTCGAGATCCCCGGTGAGGTGCTCGACGTCTACCGGATGTGGCGGCCCTCCCCGCTGTACCGGGCGAGCCGGCTGGAGAAGGCGCTGGGCACCCCGGCCCGGATCTACTACAAGTACGAGGGCGTCTCGCCGGCCGGGTCGCACAAGCCGAACACCGCCGTCCCGCAGGCGTTCTACAACGCCAAGGCCGGGATCCGGAAGCTGACCACGGAGACCGGGGCCGGCCAGTGGGGCTCGGCGCTCGCGTTCGCCTGCGCGCTGTTCGACCTGGAGTGCGAGGTGTGGCAGGTCGGGGTCAGCTACGACCAGAAACCGTACCGGCGGATCATGATGGAGACGTTCGGGGCGACGGTGCACCGCTCGCCGTCCGACCTGACCTCGGCCGGCAAGGCGATCCTGGCCGAGAACCCGGATCATCCCGGCTCGCTCGGCATCGCGATCAGCGAGGCGGTCGAGGTGGCCGCCGCCGACCCCACCGCCCGGTACTCGCTGGGCAGCGTGCTCAACCACGTGCTGATGCACCAGACGATCATCGGCGAGGAGGCGCTGCTGCAGTTCGCCAAGATCGGCGAGACGCCGGACCTGATCGTCGGCTGCACCGGCGGCGGGTCCAACTTCGGCGGGCTGGCGTTCCCGTTCCTGCGGGAGAGGCTGGCCGGCCGGATCGCGCCGACCATCCGGGCGGTCGAGCCGGCGTCCTGCCCGTCGCTGACCCGCGGCCGGTACGCCTACGACTTCGGCGACACCGCCGGCATGACGCCGCTGCTGAAGATGCACACCCTCGGGCACCGGTTCGTGCCGGACCCGATCCACGCCGGCGGGCTGCGCTACCACGGCATGTCCCCACTGATGTCGCACGTCTACGAGCTCGGGCTGGTGGAGGCGCTGGCCGTGCCGCAGACCGAGTGCTTCGCCGCGGCGGTCCAGTTCACCCGGACCGAGGGCATCCTGCCGGCTCCCGAGCCGACGCACGCGCTGGCCGCCTGCATCCGGGAGGCGCTGGCCTGCCGGGAGACCGGCGAGGAGAAGGTGATCCTCACCGCGATGTGCGGGCACGGCCACTTCGACCTGGCCGCCTACGACAGTTACCGGTCCGGGCGGATGACCGACGAGCCGGTCACCGACGAGCGGCTCGCCGCCGCGCTCGCCGACCTGCCGGCGGTGCCGAGCGCCGGCTAGCGGGTCAGCCCGACGGCCGGTCCCGGTCGGCCAGGCCGGCACGGCGGAGCGCGTCGGCCAGCGCGGTGTCCGGCGGTCCGCCCCGACCCGGCCGCGGCGCGGCCCTGGTACCGGCGGGCTTCCCGCGGTCCGGGCGGTCGGTACGCCCCGGACGGTCCCGGCGGCCGGCCGGTGGGCCGGCGGGTTGTCCGGCCGGGTCGTCGAGCCGGAGGGTGAGCGCGATGCGCTTCCTGGGCACGTCGACGTCGAGCACCTTCACCCGGACCACGTCGCCCGGCTTCACCACCTCCCGCGGGTCCCTGACGAACGTCTTCGACATCGCCGAGACGTGCACCAGGCCGTCCTGGTGCACGCCGACGTCGACGAACGCGCCGAACGCGGCCACGTTCGTGACGACGCCCTCCAGCACCATCCCGGGTGCCAGGTCGGCCAGGCTGTGCACACCCTCGGTGAACGTCGCGGTGCGGAACGCCGGGCGGGGATCGCGCCCCGGCTTCTCCAGCTCGGCCAGGATGTCGGTGACGGTCGGCAGCCCGAACCGGTCGTCGACGAAGTCCGCCGGCCGCAGCGCCCGCAGCGCGGCACCGTTGCCGATCAACGCCCCGAGGTCGCTGCCGGTCACGGCCAGGATGCGGCGCACCACCGGATAGGCCTCCGGATGCACCCCGGACGCGTCCAGCGGGTCGTCGCCGTCCCGGATGCGCAGGAAGCCGGCGCACTGCTCGAACGCCTTCGGCCCGAGCCGGGCAACGGCCTTCAGCCCACGCCGGGTCCGGAACGGGCCGTTCGCGTCCCGGTGCCCGACGATGCCCTGCGCCAGCCCGGCACCGATGCCCGAGACCCGGGTCAGCAGCGGCGCCGAGGCGGTGTTGAGGTCGACACCGACCGCGTTCACGCAGTCCTCCACCACCGCGTCCAACGAGCGGGACAGCTTCGCCTCCGGCAGGTCGTGCTGGTACTGCCCGACTCCGATGGACTTCGGGTCGATCTTGACCAGCTCGGCCAGCGGGTCCTGCAGCCGCCGGGCGATGGACACCGCGCCGCGCAGCGACACGTCCAGCTCGGGCAGCTCCTGGGAGGCGTACGCCGAGGCGGAGTAGACCGAGGCGCCCGCCTCGGAGACGACCACCTTGGTCAGCCGGGCCCCGGGGTGCCGGGCGACCAGGTCGGCGGCCAGCTGGTCGGTCTCCCGGGAGGCGGTGCCGTTGCCGATCGCGACCAGCTCGACCGCATGCTCGCGGGCCAGCCGGCCCAGCACGGTGATCGCCTCGTCCCAGCGCCGCACCGGCTGGTGCGGGTAGATGGTCGAGGTGGCGACCACCCGGCCGGTCGGGTCGACCACCGCGACCTTCACGCCGGTCCGGTAGCCCGGGTCGAGGCCCATGGTCGGGCGGCTGCCGGCCGGCGCGGCCAGCAGCAGGTCGCGGAGGTTCGCCGCGAACACCCGGACCGCCTCGTCCTCGGCCGCCTGCCTCAGCCGCGCCCGCAGGTCGGCACCGAGGTGGCCGAGGATGCGGGTCCGCCAGGCCGCGCGCACCGTCTCGGCCAGCCAGCGGTCGCCCGGGCGGCCCCGGTCGGCGATCCGCCAGCGCTGCGCGATCCGCGCCTCGTAGTCGCCACGTTCGTCCGATGTGGACTCCGGCTGGACGGTGAGGTCGAGCACCTCCTCCTTCTCGCCGCGGAACATGGCCAGGATCCGGTGCGAGGGCAGCATCCGCAGCGGCTCGGCGGAGTCGAAGTAGTCCGCGAACTTCGCGCCAGCCTCCTGCCGCCCGGCCCGCACCCGGGACGCCAGCCGGCCGCGTGACCACAGCTGCTCCCGCAGCGCGCCGATCAGGTCGGCGTCCTCGGCGAACCGCTCCACCAGGATCGCCCTGGCCCCGTCCAGGGCGGCCTCCGGGTCGGCGACGCCGCGGGCCTGGTCGACGAAGCCGGCGGCGACCGCGCGCGGATCCCGCGCCGGGTCGGCCAGCAGCCGGTCGGCCAGCGGCTCCAGCCCGGCCTCCCGCGCGGCCTGCGCCCTGGTGCGGCGCTTGGGCTTGTATGGCAGGTAGATGTCCTCCAGCCGGGCCTTCGAGTCGGCCGCCATGACCCGTGCCTCGACCTCGGCGTCGAGCTTGCCCTGGGCCCGGATCGCGTCCAGCACCGCGGCCCGGCGCTCCTCCAGCTCGCGCAGGTAGTGCAGCCGCTCCTGCAGGGCGCGCAGCTGCGCGTCGTCCAGCGCGCCGGTGGCCTCCTTGCGGTACCGGGCGACGAACGGCACGGTGGCCCCGCCGTCGAGCAGCTCCACCGCCGCCCGCACCTGCCGCTCCCGGACGCCGAGCTCCTCGGCGATCCGCCGTTCGATCGGCATCCTCGACCCCTCGACCCCTCGGACCCCGGCTCAGTCGGTGAAGTCCACCGCGGTCGTGTTCGCGCCGCTGACCACGACCGCGACGTTCTCGTCCGGGGCGGGCTCGTACCGGCCGGACAGCACCGCGGCCAGCGCGGCGCCGCCGCCGGGCTCGGCCACGATCCGGGCGGTCTCCCAGAGCGCCCGCTGCGCCCGCCGGATCTCGTCGTCGGTGACCAGCAGGACGTCCTCGACGAAGCGCTCGATCACCGGGAAGTTGCGCTCGCCGACCCGGCGCGGGGCGAGCGAGTCGACCGCGATGCCGCCGGCCGGTGCGTCGACCGGGCGACCCGCCTGCCGGGCCATGGTCAGCGTCGGCGCGGTGTCCGGCTCGACCGCGATGACCCGGGCGCGGCCGGCGTACCAGGCGGCGACGCCCGCGATGAGGCCGCCGCCGCCCACCGCGACCAGGATGGTGGCCGCGTCGCCGGCCTGCTCCTCCAGCTCGAGCCCCAGCGTGCCGGCGCCGAGCATGGTCTCCACCTGGTCGTAGGCGTGCACCGGCAGGGCGCCGGCGTCCGCCACCGCCGCGGCGCTGCCCGACAGCGCGTCCGCGTAGGTGTCTCCGCCGACCACCAGCTCGGCGCCGTACCCGCGGATCCGGGCGATCTTGGCGGCGGACGACACGGTCGGCACGAAGATCCGCGCGCGGACGCCGAGCACGCCCGCGGCGTAGGCGACCGCCACGCCGTGGTTGCCTCCGGAGGCGGCGACCACCCCGGCCGCCGGGATGTGCCGGAGCAGCAGGTTCGCGAACGCGCCGCGGGCCTTGAACGACCCGGCGTGCTGAAGCTGCTCGAGCTTGAGGGTGAGCGGCCCCGGCGCCAGCCCGAAGTCCGCCCGGTCCAGCGTGACGACCGGGGTGCGCCGCACGTACGGCCGGATCAGCGGCTCGACGGACGCGATCCCCCGCCGGCTCACCCGCTCGGTGACCCGACCGTCCGGCAGGCCGCCGGCGGCTTCCGGGCCCACGTCGAGGAGATCCCGTTGCCCGGGAAGCGCCCGTCGCATCTGTGCAACCTCCGGCCGTCGGGTGTGCCTCTGCAGGATAACGACGAGGTCTCGGCCCGTCGGCGCTGGCCGGCTACCGTGCCATGCCATGGAGATATTCGACGATCTCGAGGCCGAGCAGGACCGGCTGGAGGACATCCTGGCCGGGCTGCACGACAAGGCCTGGGCCACCGGGTCCGGCGCCGAGGGCTGGACGGTGTCGGACGTCGTGCTCCACCTCGCCCAGACCGAGGAGGCCGTGGTGACCACCGCCACCGACGGCGGCGGCGGCGACTATTGGGCCCGCTCTGCCGGCACCCTCGACGAGGTGATGGACCGCAGGGTCCGCGCCGAGCGCGCCGAACCCGACATCGTCTTCCGGCGCTGGCGGACGGCCCGGCGGGCGGCGCTGGCCGCGCTCCGCAAGGCCGACCCGCAGCGCCCGCTGCCCTGGGCCGCCGCGCCGCTGAAGCCGCGCGCGCTGGCCACCACCCGGCTGGCCGAGCACTGGGCGCACGGCCTGGACATCACCGGCCCGCTCGGCGTCCCGTTCCCGGACACCGCCCGGCTCCGGCACGTCGCCTGGCTCGCCCATCGCTCGCTGCCCTACGCGTTCGCCTTGGCCGGCGCCGAGCCGCAGGACGTCTACTGCGAGCTGACCGGCCCGGACAGGTCGACCTGGCGGTACGGCCCGCCGGACGCCGGGTCCACCATCACCGGCCCCGCCGGCGCGTTCTGCCGGGTCGGTGCGCAGCGGCTGGCACCCGAGCAGTCCGGCCTGGTCGCCACCGGCCCGCACGGGCCAGCCGCCCTGCGTCTGCTGCGCAACTACGCGGCCTGACCCGCCGTGCCGGCCGGCCAGGACATGCCCCGTGCTCAGTCGGCGCCGATGTCCTCGTTCCACAGCTCGGGCCGGGCGGCGATGAACTCGGCCATCAGGTCACGGCAGCTGGCGTCGTCCAGGACGGTGACCTCGACGCCGGCGTGGGCCAGCCACTCGTGCTGGCCGGGGAAGGTGCGGGCCTCGCCGACCACCAGCCGCGGGATGCCGAACTGGCGGACGAGGCCGCTGCAGTACCAGCACGGCGAGAGGGTGGTGACCATGGTGGTGCCGCGGTAGCTCGGCTGCCGGCCGGCGGCGCGGAACGCGGCGGTCTCCGCGTGCATCGACGGGTCGCCGTCCTGCACCCGGCGGTTGTGGCCGCGGCCAAGCAGCCGGCCGCCGGCGCCGAAGAGCGCGGCACCGATCGGGATGCCGCCCTCGGCCCGGCCGGCCATCGCCTCCTGCACCGCGACCTCGAGCATCCGTCGCGGGTCGAGCTGCTCGCCCACCGGGCCGCTCGCCATGGGCCAACTATCCGGGACGCCTGGCGGCACGCCACCGCCTGGGGCGGCGGAAGGCGCCGGGCAGAGCTGTCGGAGGTGTGTAGCAGACTTCCGGCCATGACCACCGAGGCGTTGTCTCCCTCCGTGTCCGACCTGGCCGACGAGCTGCTCCGAGTCCTGTTCCAGGCCGATCCGCTCCGCGCCACGCTGTCCGGGGTGCACGACCACGACAGCGAGCTGGCCGATCGTTCCGAGGTGGCCGAGCGCAGGCTGGCCGTGCGCACCCGGGCGCTGGCCGCCGCGGCCACCGAGGTCGAGCCCTCCGGCCTCGGCGAGGCGGACCGGGTGACCCTCGACGTGGTGCGGAGGATCGCGGCCGACACCGCGGACGACGCGGACACCCGCAAGCCGGAGTGGCAGGTCGCGGACCACTGGTTGACGCCGGTGGCCAGCATGCTCGTCCTCCTGCCGCTGGCCACGCTGCCCGAGCCGGTGCACGCCGAGGCGTATCTGCGGCGGCTCGCCGGCCTGGACGGCTACCTCGCGACTGTCGCCGACCGGCATCGGGCCGGTGTCGAGGCCGGCCGGACGCCGGTCGCCCGGCTGGTCCGGGCCTCGATCAGGCAGGTCGACGGCTACCTCGCGGCACCCGAGCGGGATCCGCTGGCCCAGCCCGAGCCGCCGGCCGGCTGGGACGGCGCGGCCAGCTTCCGGGCCGGCCTGAACCGGGTCCTGGCCGAGGTGGTCCGCCCGGCGTTCCGGCGCTACCGGGACACGCTCGCCGAGGCGATCGAGTCGCACGGCCGGGACGACGACCGGGTGGGCCTGTGCTGGCTGTCGGGCGGCGAGGACTCCTACCGGATGCTCGTCCGGGGGCACACCACCACCGAGCGCACGCCCGAGGAGCTGCACGGCACCGGGCTGGACCTGGTCGCCCGGTTGGCCGAGGAGTACGCGGTGCTGGGCTCGCGGGTGTTCGGCAGCTCCGACCCGGCGGAGGTGATGCGCCGGCTCCGGGACGAGAGGTCCCTCCGGTACGCGACCGAGGAGGAGATCCTGGACGAGGCGCGCCGGGCGGTGGCGGCCGCCGAGGAGGCGGCGCCGCGCTGGTTCGGGCGGCTGCCGAGGCAGCGGTGCCGGGTGGAGCCGGTGCCCGCGGCGGACGCCGCCCGGGCGCCCGGCGCCTACTACACGCCCGCGTCGCTGGACGGCTCCCGCCCCGGCACGTACTGGCAGAACACGCACGACCCGGGCGAGAAGCTCCGGCACCTGCTGGAGAACACCGCCTACCACGAGGCCGTGCCCGGCCACCACTTCCAGAGCTCGCTCGCGCTGGACATGCAGGACGTCCCGCTGCTGCGGCGGCTCATCGAGTTCAACGCGTTCGACGAGGGCTGGGCGCTGTACTGCGAGCGGCTCGCCGACGAGATGGGCCTCTACGCCAGCGACCTGTCCCGGCTCGGCATGCTGTCCGGCGACTCGATGCGCGCCGGCCGGCTGGTGGTGGACACCGGGATGCACGCCCTCGGCTGGTCCCGCCTGCAGGCCGTCGAGTTCCTGCAGCGGAACACGCCCATGCCGGTGCCCGACATCGAGGTCGAGATCGACCGCTACATCGCCGACCCCGGTCAGGCGCTGGCCTACATGGTCGGCCGGTTGGAGATCCAGCGCATGCGGGCGGATGCGGAGCGCCGGCTGGGCGACGAGTTCGACGTCCGGGCCTTCCACGACACCGTGCTGGGCGCCGGGTCGCTGCCGCTGACCACGCTCGCCGGACGGGTCGAGGACTGGGTACGGACCCGGGCCGGGACGGAGCCCCGCGGCTGATCGCAGGCCGGCAGCACGTCGAGGAGCCGGCCGGCTCACCGGCCGGCTCGGCGGCCGGTCCGGTGGCTTGGCTCAGCGGCTCAGCGGCTTGGCTCAGCGGCTTGGCGGCTTGGCTCAGCGGCTCGGCGGCTCACCGGCTTGGCTCAGCGGCCTGGCTCAGCGGCCTGGCTCAGCGGCCTGGCGGCCCAGCTCGGCGGCCTGGCTCAGCGGCCTGGCTCAGCGGCTCGGCGGCCCGGCTCAGCGGCTTGGCGGCTTGGCTCAGCGGCCCGCTGGGCGTACCGGCGCCCCGGCCTGGCCGGCGCCGGCGGTGCCCGCGGTCCCGGCCGGAGGTTCGGCGGCTGGCGCGGGGTGCTGCTCGGCATGCGGATGATCGGGTGACGGCTCGGGCGGCGCGTCGGCCGGGCCGCCGGCCGTCAGGGCGACCCGGCCGACAACGGCGAGTGCGGCGAGGGAGAGCAGGGCGACGGCGATGAAGGGGGTGAGGGTGGCCGCGGTGGGCCAGGGGGACCAGCGCAGGAGGCCGTCGATGGCGCCGTGGAGCATGGCGGTGCGGTCGCCGAGGGTGTGTCGGGGTGCCCACC